>Ga0209633_10003386_pt1 | contig 14747 bp, 14 predicted proteins | sample Cruoilmetagenom1_FD_187290 | JGI IMG/M metagenome (GOLD analysis project Ga0209633, IMG submission 187290) | Oil polluted marine microbial communities from Coal Oil Point, Santa Barbara, California, USA - Sample 1 (SPAdes) (version 2) | ecosystem: Environmental > Aquatic > Marine > Oil seeps ... | reverse complement strand
CCCGTTATAGTGACTATACAAAATGTACGCTCAGCTCGAGTTTTGTTGGCTGTTCCTAAGCAGTCTGTTTTTTTAAGGAATCGTAAAAAGCCGAGTGCTTCTGTAGTTGTTGACCTTTATCAGGGGCGAGAATTAAAGAAAAATGAGGTAGCCGCTATTTTGCATTTAGTTTCCTCTGCTGTACCTCAGTTAGATTCAACTCAGGTGACGATAGTGGATCAACGAGGTAGGTTGCTAAGTGCAAAAAATTCAAATGACAGTATGTCGGTAACCAGCACTCAATTTGAATACAAACAAGGTGTAGAAGAGCATTTAATTAATCGCATAGAAAATATTTTACACCCTATCGTCGGTGAGGCTGCTATTCGTGCCTCGGCTTCTGTCGAGGTGGATTTTACCGTCACCGAACAAACGCAGGAACAATATAACCCGGATTTGCCTGCTTTGCGAAGTGAGCAAATGACTGAGGAGCAAAATAGCCTTGCTGGTGTTCAAGGTGTGCCCGGAGCTTTATCAAACCAGCCTCCAGCTGAGGGGGTAGCGCCTGAAGTGAACTCTGCTGAGGGTGCTGAGCAAGCGGGGGCGAACTCGGTTAATGTTAATAAACGTTCTGTTAGAAATTATGAATTAGATAAGAAAATAAGTCATACGAAGCTGTCAACTGGGCGTCTAAAAAGAGTCACGGTTGCTGTTGTGATTGACGATAAAAGAGTGGTGGGTGAAGATGGTAAAGTAACAACAGCTGCTTACTCACCGGAAGAACTCGGCAAATTTTCTAGCTTAGTTAAAGAAACTATTGGGTTTAATGAATTACGAGGAGATAGAGTAACCGTGTCAAATCTAGCGTTTAAACAAACTGAAGCGCCGGAGGCAATGCCAGAAAAAGCTATTTGGGAAGCACCTTGGTTTTGGGATGTAGCGAAACAAGTTGTGGGCGCAGTTTTTGCTCTTTTGTTAATATTTGTTGTACTTAAGCCCACTATTAAAAGCTTGTTAGCGAAACCAGCTGTAACAAGCCAGGCTGGAGTAGGACAAGCAATGTTGACAGGGCCAGATGGTGTGCCGATGTTAGCCTCAGATGCAGCTGCTAAAAATAATTTGGAGTTGGGATCAGATGAAGAATTAGAGTTGTTGGAGGCTCCTAAAAGCTATGAGCAACGTTTAGAAATGGCACAAAAAATTGCTGGTGAGGATCCCAAACGAGTTGCACAAGTAATGAAAACCTGGATACAAGAATGATGGCGACTAAAGAAGCGACACTAAAACCTCTTGATGGTACCGAAAAAGCAGCTGTTTTATTACTCTCTCTGGGTGAGGAGCATGCGGCGGGTGTTATGAAACATATGGGCCCGAAAGAGGTGCAGCAAGTTGGTGCGGCAATGGCTTCGTTGGAAAATGTGACGACAGAAACATTAGATGAGGTTGTTGGACATTTTATAACGACTATTGGTGGGCAGACAGCGCTGGGGATTGATTCCGATAAATATATTAAAAATGTCCTCAACAGTGCGTTAGGTTCTGATAAAGCAGGAGGGGTTATTGACCGAATTCTGTTGGGGAGAAACTCTAAAGGGCTAGAGCAGTTGAAATGGATGGATCCACGGTCGATAGCAGATTTAATTCGCTTAGAGCACCCACAGATTATAGCAATCATCTTGTCTTATTTGGATAGTGATCAAGCAGCTGAAACGTTAGGGTACTTGTCACCTAGATTACGCCCTGATGTGCTGATGAGGGTGGCTGTTTTGGATGGTGTACAACCGGCAGCATTACAAGAACTTGATGATATTATGGATAAGCAGCTATCCGGTAATTCTGGCGTTAAATCAGCAACTATGGGTGGTATTCAAACAGCCGCTAATATTTTAAACTTTTTGGAAGGCTCGGTGAGCGCCGAATTGATTGACTCAGTGGTAGAGACAGATGAGGAGATTGCTCAGTTGATTCAAGATAAAATGTTTGTCTTTGCCGACCTTATTGAAGTGGATGATAGGGGTATTCAGGCATTGTTAAAAGAAATTTCGACCGATATTCTTACCTTGGCTTTACGTGGAGGAGATGAAGAATTGAAGGAGAAGGTCTTTGCCAATATGTCTAAGCGTGCAGCAGAAATGTTACGTGAGGATATGGAGGCAGCACAACCTGCTAAGGTTAGTGATGTCGAGGCAGCTCAAAAAGAAGTGTTGGTTATTGCTAGAAGACTATCAGACTCGGGTGAAATTTCCTTAGGTGGTGGAGGTGATGATCTTGTCTAAGCCTAAATCTGATGATGGTTTAATAGCGCCATGGAACCCCCCCTCTTTTCTGGAGACAGAGTCTGTTGATGTCGGTATCGGACAGCTTAAGATGCCTACTGCAGGAGAATTGGAAAAAATTCGTCAACACGTGGAGAAAGAAGCCGCAGAAAAAGGGTATTTAGAAGGCTTGGACAAAGGTTTAAAAGCTGGAGCAAAAGAGGTCGCTGAAAAAGAAGAAAAATTAGATTTTTTGTTACAGTCGATGTTGTCGCCTTTGAGTGATTTGGATGAGCAGGTTGAAAATGAACTGGTTATGCTGGCGATCCAGATAGCTAAACAGTTAATCCGAAGAGAGCTTAAAGTTGACTCTGGGCAAGTAGTTGCGGTGGTTAAAGAAGCAATAGCAGTGTTACCATCGAGTTCACAAAATATTCAATTACGTTTGCATCCAGACGACGCGCAATTGGTGAAGTCGGCGTTGTCGTTGGATCAAGCGGGCTCTGAGCGTTGGCAAGTAGTTGAAGATCCTATTATAAGTCGTGGTGGGTGTCGTGTAATAACAGATTCGTCACGAATAGATGCGACGATAGAAAATAGATTGTCGGCCATTGTTGCAAAAGCCTTTGGTGACCAAAGAGGAAATGAGTGATAGCAATTAAGGAAGCACGCTCTAAAAAATGGGCTGAAAACCTTTCGCTTTGTCGAGATAAAATTGTTGAGCCTCAGCCGATGCTCGTCGAAGGGAAATTGACACGGATGATTGGCCTAACGCTAGAAGCCGTGGGGTGTCGCTCTACAATTGGTGGGCGATGTTTGGTTGAAACGGCGGATGGACATCGTACAGAGGCGGAGGTAGTCGGCTTTTCTGGTGAGCGTTTATATTTGATGCCAACGGGCGATATTAGGGGGCTTGAGCAAGATTGTCGGGTCATACCGCTGGGACTAACAAGTGTCGCGCATGTGGGAAAAGGTTTATTAGGCCGAGTCGTTGATGGTGCGGGAAAACCACTGGATGGAAAAGGTATTATTAATACCAGTGAGACAGTTCCACTTCATGGAAGGCCGTTAAACCCGTTGGGAAGAAAACCAATCACTGAACCTTTAGATGTCGGTATTAGAGCTATTAATTCGTTACTAACAGTGGGTAGAGGTCAGCGTTTAGGTTTGTTTGCAGGGAGTGGAGTCGGTAAAAGTGTGTTGTTAGGCATGATGACTCGCTATACCAACGCTGATGTTGTTGTGGTCGGGTTAATAGGTGAACGTGGCCGAGAGGTTAACGAGTTTGTTACCAAAATTTTGGGGCCAGAAGGTTTAGCGCGAGCAGTGGTAGTCGCAACGCCCGCTGATGATCCGCCATTGATGCGAATGCACGGTGCAATGCTGGCAACGAGTATTGCGGAATATTTTCGTGATCAAGGTATGAATGTATTGTTGCTTATGGATTCATTGACGAGATATGCTCAAGCACAGCGTGAAATTGCATTAGCTATCAACGAACCTCCTGCAACGAAAGGGTATCCGCCCTCTGTGTTCAGTAAGTTACCAAGTTTAGTAGAGCGGGCGGGGAACTCTGATAAAGGAGAGGGATCAATCACGGCTTTTTATACTGTGCTGACTGAAGGTGATGATACTAATGACCCTATAGCAGATGCTAGCCGTGCGATTTTAGATGGTCACGTGCATTTATCGCGTTCACTAGCCGAGGCAGGTCATTTTCCAGCCATAGATATGGAAGCGTCAGTGAGTCGGTTAATGACAGAGATTGTTTCTGATGAACACCAAAATATGGCTAGGGATTTTCGTCGAATTAACTCGATATATGAAAAAAATTCAGACTTAATTAATATTGGGGCTTATCAACCAGGCAGTAACGTTTCAGTTGACAATGCAATAGATAAGCGTGAATCGATGTTAGAGTTTTTACAACAGGAAATTAAGGAATCAGTGGGCTTTGACGCTAGTATTACTGGGTTGAACCAAGTGTTAGATCAAACATAAAGAGCAAAATTACTATTTTCTGTTTAATTTAAAGTGAGAAAGGAACGATGCATTGAAAAAATCAAAAAAACTAGAGCCTGTCCAGAAAATGGCACAAAAAAAAGAAACAGAGGCGGTCATCAAAGTAAATGAATCCATTCAAGAGCATGATTCATGTATTCGGCAGTTGGAACAGCTTAAAGAATATAGAGATGATTATGTGGCTCAGTTTAAGAAAAAAGGTGAAAACGGTATTAGTGCTAGCAGGTTAAGTGAATACCAAACGTTCGTACAAAAAATAGATGGTGCCATTGAAGAGCAAATGCAAGCTCTTAAGGCAAAGCAACTAAAGGTTGCTGAACAACAAAAAAACTTACAGAAGACTAACAGTCGGAAAAAAGTAGTTGAGACGCTTATTGAGAAGAGTGTTAAGCAAGAATTAGCCATGGAACAGAAACAAAGCCAAAATGAAGCAGATGATAGGGTGTCGACCAGTGGTGTAGGTAACGATGTTTTGATGTGGCGGTTAACTTGATAGCTTTCGGGAAGCTTTAATGAGTATCGTTATTACGGTATTCAAACTAATAAAAGTTATAATTTAGGTAGTGAATAGATAAAATTGGGATAAAAAAAGCAAATTAACGACTAGCATTTATCTTTATGGGTTAAATGCTTTATAATCACCTGCATGAATATTACAAACTTACTTGAACAAGGTGTAAGCCTAATGCTACTTGGAATGGGTATGGTGTTTTTTATACTCATTTTATTAATTTTAACCATCAACGTTGTTTCAGCCGTTATTGTTAAGTTTGAACCCGTTGTAGCAGATAAAAAAGCCAAAAAAAGCGTGCAGCTCGATCAAGACACTATGGCCGCTATTACTATTGCTATCCAGCGTTTTCGTTCTAAATAAGAGAGATTTATGACTAAACCATTAAAAATTACGGATGTTGTCCTGCGCGACGCACATCAATCTTTATTCGCTACTCGGATGCGTGTAGAGGATATGTTACCCATTGCAGAGAAGTTAGATAAAGTTGGCTATTGGTCTCTTGAAACGTGGGGGGGTGCAACATTTGATGCTTGTATTCGTTTTCTTGGTGAAGATCCGTGGGAACGTTTAAGATTGCTCAAAGAAGCAATGCCTAATACACCTCAGCAAATGTTGTTAAGAGGTCAAAACTTATTAGGGTATCGTCACTATGCTGATGATGTTGTTCATAAGTTTGTTGAGCGTGCTGCAGATACTGGCATGGATGTGTTCCGTATATTTGATGCGATGAATGATGTTAGAAATCTACAGACAGCGATTAAAGCGACGGTAGAAGTAGGAAAGCATGCTCAGGGAACTATTTGTTATACCGAAAGCCCAGTTCATACCATAAGTGGTTGGGTTGATATGGGTAAACAATTAGAAGATATGGGGTGTCACTCTATTGCGATTAAAGATATGGCTGGTTTATTAAAGCCTTATGATGCAGCAGATTTAGTGAGTCAATTAAAGAAACACTGTGATGTCCCTATTGCACTGCATAGTCATGCCACAACAGGTATGAGTGTTGCCACATGCCTAAAAGCGGTAGACGCCGGCTTGGATATGCTAGATACAGCAATATCATCGATGAGTATGACGTATGGCCATTCACCAACTGAGACATTTATTGCTATGTTAGACGGCACAGACCGTTCGACTGGGCTTGATATGGCTTTAGTTGAAGAGATCGCGGCCTATTTTAGGGAGGTTAGACCTAAATATGCTGAGTTTGAAGGTTCATTAAGAGGCGTTGATTCAAGAATTTTAATAGCTCAAGTGCCTGGCGGCATGCTAACAAACCTAGAAAGTCAGTTAAAACAACAAAATGCTGGTGATAAGCTGGATGCTGTTTTAGAAGAAATCCCAAGAGTACGCGAAGACTTGGGCTATTTGCCACTCGTAACTCCAACGTCACAAATCGTTGGCACACAAGCCGTTATGAATGTGTTGATGGGCGAACGTTATAAGTCAATTAGTAAAGAAACAGCTGGCGTTTTAAAAGGTGAATATGGAACGACACCTGCTGCCGTTAATGCTGAAATACAAGCTAAGGTGTTAGACGGTGCTGAAGCCATCACCTGCCGTCCAGCAGATTTGATTGATGATGAATTGCAAAGTTTGGTTGCCGAGCTTGAAGAAAAAGCTCAGGCAGATAATTTGCAGTTGGCCGAACAGAGTATTGACGATGTATTAACTTATGCATTGTTCCCACAGGTTGGGTTAGACTTTATCAAGAATAGGAATAATCCAGATGCTTTTGAGCCAGTTCCTACAGGTGAAAAATCAAGTGGTGCCCCTGTGGCGTCAGCTGATGGTAGTAGCGAAGTCTATGATGTAACTGTTAATGGCAAACTGTATCAGGTCGAAGTAGGTCCTAGCGGTTCGATCAATGATATGCAATCCATTCCTGTTGCTGCGCCTGTTGGAGCGCCTGTTGCTCAAGCTAAAGATGGAGCAGTACCTTATTGTCAGAATGAACCTTTAGTGGCTCCTATGTCAGGTAACATTATAAGAATTGGTGTTGCAACAGGGGATTTTGTGCATGAGGGAGATATTGTTATCGTTCTGGAAGCGATGAAAATGGAGACAGAGCTTAGAGCGCATATTGAAGGTCAAATTTCAGATATCTTCGTTAAAGAAGGTGAGTCTGTACCAGCAGGCGAACCATTACTTCTCATTTGTTAGGTTGTTGATATGGAAGATGGAATATTACAAATTTGGGTCTCAACTGGTTTAGCTAACTTTGATTGGGGTAGTCTTTTAATGATAGGCATCGGCTTATTGTTGATTTACCTTGCGATTGCTAAGGAGTTTGAGCCGCTATTATTGTTACCGATGGGGTTTGGTGGGATTCTTGCTAATATACCTATTGCGGGTATAAGTGGACCTGATGGCCTGCTTGGGATTTTATACCACATGGGTATTCATAATGGGGTTTTTCCACTGATTATATTTATGGGTGTGGGTGCGCTGACAGACTTTGGTGCCTTGATTGCTAAACCTAGCTTATTGCTGTTGGGTGCGGCGGCTCAAGTTGGTATTTTTGTTACGCTCTTAGGTGCATTGGCATTAAACTTTGTTCCCGGAATGGAGTTTAGTTTAGCTGATGCTTCTGCGATCGCCATTATTGGTGGTGCGGATGGACCAACAGCTATTTTTGTAGCGTCCAAATTGGCACCTGAGTTATTAGGCGCTATTGCGGTGGCCGCCTATTCTTATATGGCTTTGGTTCCTATCATTCAACCCCCTATTATGCGTGCTTTGACGACAGAAAAAGAACGTAAAGTAGAAATGAAAACGTTGCGTCACGTGAGCAAAAGGGAACGGATACTATTTCCTATTTTAGTATTGACGGTTGTGGTTATTTTCTTACCTGCTTCTGCGCCTCTTATCGGTATGCTAGCGTTTGGTAATTTATTACGTGAAAGTGGTGTTGTTGACCGTCTAAGCTCAACTGCACAAAATGAACTGATTAATATTGTGACTATATTTTTAGGTTTATCGGTAGGCTCTAAGCTTTCAGCTGAACAATTTTTAAGTACGGAAACATTGGGTATTTTGTTACTTGGGATGGTTGCTTTTTCTATTGGTACTGCCGGTGGTGTGTTAATGGGTAAGTTGATGTACCGAGTAACAGGTGGTCAAGTTAATCCTTTAATTGGTGCTGCCGGTGTTTCTGCAGTGCCAATGGCAGCTAGGGTAGCTAATAAAGTTGGTTTGGAATCTAACCCGAATAACTTTCTATTGATGCATGCTATGGGGCCTAATGTGGCTGGTGTTATTGGCTCTGCTGTCGCTGCAGGTGTCATGTTAGCTATTGTTGGTTAGCTCATTAAGTAGCTAACTTACATGGTATAAATTTAAAGATCATACGCATCTCTCCTCGAACATCTGTTTTTGGAGGGGTGTTGGTTATGTTAGGGTTCACATTTAAAATATTAGCTTTTCTGGCTAATAATAAGACTAATAAAAGAAATCTTGTTTATTAACCTCGCATAGGTAAGGTTGGCACCTGCATATTATGTAAAATGATGGGAAATAGTTTAAATCAGCCTCCAACAAAAGGGCTTGAAAACTACCGAAAGCTGTCCGTCGCTCCGATGATGGACTGGACGGATAGGCATTGTCGTTTTTTTCACCGTTTGTTTTCTCCTCACGCATTACTGTATACAGAAATGGTCACCACAGGTGCTTTGCTGCATGGGAATAGTCACCGCTTTCTTGATTTTGATATTTGTGAGCAGCCACTCGCACTTCAATTAGGTGGCAGTAATCCTGATGAGCTAGCTCAATGCGCAAAAATGGCCGAACAAGCTGGATATCAAGAAGTTAACCTAAATATTGGTTGCCCAAGTGATCGTGTTCAAAATGGGAAGATTGGGGCTTGTTTAATGGCAGAGCCAAAATTAGTTGCCCAGTGCGTTACGGAGATGAATGAGAAGATTTCTATCCCTGTTACGATAAAAACACGGATAGGTATTGATGACTTTGATTCAGAGGAGTTTTTGTTCAACTTTGTTGAAACTATAGCCCAAGCTGGATGCAAGGTTTTTATTATCCATGCACGGAAAGCTATTTTGAAAGGGCTTTCACCTAAAGAAAATAGGACTATTCCACCGTTAAACTATGAAAGAGCTTATTTACTAAAAAAAACCTTCCCAGCATTAACTATAGTGCTCAATGGCGGTGTTAAAACGGCATCTGATGTGAAAACACATTGGCAGCATGTTGATGGTGTGATGATTGGCAGAGAGGCGTACCATAATCCATACTGTTTGATGGAGATTGAGCAGCAGTGTTTTAACCGTGACGTTGTTGATAGGGTCGACATTTTAAAAACTTATTTACCCTATGTTGAGCAACAATTAGTGTTAGGTGTTCCTTTACAGCGTCTAACTCGTCACCTATTAGGTCTTTTTGCTGGGCAACCTAATGGCAAATACTGGCGACGTTTTCTTAGTAGTGAGCACGTAAGAAAAAAAGGTGCAGGTCCTGAAGTTTTTTTGCAAGCATTAGATAGTATGCGTATAGATCATTAGGTTTTCCCTGCTTAGAATATTTAATATATTTTCAACATTAAAAAATTATGGAAAAATTGTATAAAGAAATTATTTCTGAGATTGGCGAAGATGTAAACCGCCAAGGTCTTGTGGATACGCCAAAAAGAGCGGCTAAAGCTATGTCGTTTTTAACGAGTGGTTATCAAATGACGGTTGATGAGTTGGTTAATGGTGCCGTTTTTGACTCTGATGCCGATGATATGGTGATTGTTAAGAATATTGAGTTATATTCAATGTGTGAGCACCATTTGTTACCTTTTATTGGTCAGTGTCATGTGGCTTACCTACCAGCGGGTAAAGTTTTGGGTCTTTCAAAGGTAGCGCGCATTGTTGATATGTTTGCTCGTCGTTTACAAATTCAAGAACAACTGACCACTCAAATTGCTGAGGCGATTAGTCAAGTAACAGGTGCAAAAGGGGTTGCTGTTGTGGTTGAAGCTAAACATCTTTGTATGATGATGCGTGGTGTAGAAAAACAAAACTCACAAATGACAACGTCATGTATGCTGGGGCAGTTTCGGAAAAATGCAGAAACAAGATCTGAGTTTCTAAGTTTACTGAATATGAGTCGTTAACGACTGGTTATCACAATGGATAAAGAAAAAAAGAAAGCGGTATTGTTGATTAATCTTGGAACGCCTGAAGCACCCACTGAAGAGGCGGTACGAGAGTATTTGCGTGAATTCTTATCTGATCCACGTGTGGTAACGATTCCTCGTTTTATTTGGTGGTTTATTCTTAAATTTTTTGTCTTAAGGCAAAGGCCTAAGTTATCAGCTAAGGCTTACCAGAAAGTATGGACAGAAGAAGGTTCGCCTTTAATGGTCAATTCAAAAAAGGTTTGTGTAAAACTGCAACAATTATCGAATCAAAAGGCACCAGGGCAATATGAGTTCTTTTTATCGATGCGATATGGAAAGCCATCTATCCAAAATGTATTGGAAGACATCAAAAATCACAAGCTTGAAAATCTTATCGTCTTACCCTTATATCCGCAATTTGCAGCATCCAGTACTGGAACGGCTTTACATGCTTTTGATCAAGCATTAAATAAAAGTAACGGGGCTATACAAAGCAGCGTTATTCATGACTATCATGATAACGATGTCTATATAACGAGCTTAGCTAATAGTATACAAAAACATTGGTTAGCGCACGGGCAAGGTGATTGTTTATTAATGTCATTTCATGGAGTGCCTGAAAGAACTATCCAGCAGGGAGACCCTTACTATTCACACTGTAAAAAAACAGCAGAATTATTAGCAGGTAAACTTGGCTTATCCACAAAACAGTGGCGGTTAGTTTTTCAATCAAGGTTTGGGAGGGCTAAATGGGTACAGCCTTATTGTATTGAAATTTTACAAAACTTACCGAATCAAGGTGTTAATAATATTGATATTGTTTGTCCTGGCTTTGCCGTGGATTGTTTGGAAACATTAGAAGAAATTGCGCTACAAAATAAGAATGTATTCTTAAAGGCGGGTGGTGAGCAGTATCAATATATTCCTGCATTAAATGATAGCGATGAACACATAAATACCTTGTTTTCATTAGTGAATGATTCTAGTCTAAGAGAATAATATAAAAGGGGAGATGTAATGGCTAATTTCTTTGGTGCAGGGTCTGATTGTCCCTTTTGTAAAATGATGAGAAGTATGGCTTTCAGTGGAATTGGCGCAGCGATTGGGGCAGGTATTGGTAGTTTATTGAATTTACAGAAGTCAGATGTATGGATGTGTGCAATTGGTGGCGCATTTGTGATGGTTTTTATTGTTATGAAAAGGCTTGAAAAATGATGAAGGTTATATTATTAGTTTGTTCGCTATTGCTACTGACTGGCTGCTCAGAAGAGCAGCAAAATAAAATATCCCGTTTAGGAGTCAGTTGGATGGAAGGTGATTATAAAGTCACGTTCTTTGAGGGGAATTATAAAAAAGAATGGCTAGTGTCCGATAGTAAAGTAACGTCTGAAGCTCAAAAAGGGTATTATTATTTTTGGACACAGGTTGATGGAAAAAAGAAATATGTCCAAGTACCAATAGCAAGAACAGTTATTGAAGAAATATAGAGCCTATAATGTGTGAGCTGCTAGGTATGAGTGCTAATGTGCCGACCGATATTTGCTTTAGTTTTAGCGGTTTAATAAAGCGTGGTGGAGAAACTGGGCCGCATAAAGATGGTTGGGGTATCGCATTTTATGAGGGGAGAGGGTATCGTTCTTTCCATGATCCTATTGCAAGTATTGATTCTGAAATAGCTGCTTTTATTCAGCATTACTCTATAAAGAGCACACAAGTCATCTGTCATATCAGGAAAGCTAACCGAGGTAGAATTTGTCTTGAAAACACCCACCCATTTTCGAGAGAGTTATGGGGGAAAATGTGGTCATTTGCGCATAATGGACAATTGAAAGGTATTAAAAATAAGTTGTTAAGTCATTATTTGCCGGTTGGTACCACAGATAGTGAATATGCATTTTGTTGGATTCTCGGTGAGTTGAGAAAGAAATACCCTAAAAAACCCAAAAGTAGGGCAGCCATCAGACGAATTATTGATAGCCTTTTTCGTGAAGTTGCTCAGTTAGGTGTATTTAATGTATTGCTCAGTGATGCTGATAGTTTATACGTTTTTTGTAGCACTAAATTATCGTGGATAACACGAAGGGCTCCCTTTAAGAGAGTAAATCTAGTTGATGAAGATCTTCAGGTTGATTTTAAAAATGAAACTTCGGTTAATGATATTGTCAGTGTTATAGCCACTGAGCCGCTGACCTCGAATGAGCAGTGGATTAAAATGCAGCCACATGAATTTAGTGTTTTTCGATTAGGGAAGCAAGAGTTAACGACGTTAATTTAGGGCGGAACTAACCAAAAAATAATTGGTGGCTTAGGCTAAATTGATCGTTTACGGTGGATATAATCGTAGGTAGAGTGCTATAAGGAATGTCAGTTGCACTCAAAACTGGAGCTTCTGGAGGGAAAATTTCTGCTAAATCCTCCTCAGATTCTATATTGGCATGAGCTAATTTATTCGCAAGGCAGACAAGAGAGATCTCGACTTGATGGTTCTCGGAAGATTCAGGCTGATGATGAAAGGCAACGGCATATTGAATAGACTCTGGAAGTTTCCATAATTTCAATAATTCACCGCCAATTTCTGCGTGATTGAAGCCAAAGGTTTGAGTTTCACCCTCAGAAATAGTTAATTCAGTACCTTGTGCTAATAAAGTAGCTGCACGTGCTAGGTCAGGTGCCTTGATATAGAGAATGAGACGGCCTATATCATGAAGTAATCCACTCATAAAAATAGAGGAGAGTTGTCTCTTTTTTGGGTGGTAATTGGACAGTGTTTTAGCAAACAACGCAGTTCTCAGGTTATGTGACCAAAAATCCTCCATATTCAATAAGCTATTAGGCAGCGATGAGAACTTTTCCACAACACTGGTGGCCATCACTAATAACCGAACTTCACGATCACCTAATAAGGTGAGTGCCTGACTAACTGAATTAATGGTCGCTGGAAAGCCAAAAAATGCAGAGTTAACTATTTTAAGCATTCTAGCGGATAACGAAGGGTCTTGTTCGATCACCTCACCAATATTAGTTGCATTCATCGCTGGGTCGTCAAGCATCTTGGAAATGCGCATAAAAATTTCAGGCGGTGAACAGAGGTCTATTTCACCGGCTAAGAAATCATTTATCGAGGCTATATTTTGTGCTTGTTGTGACATGCATAGAACTCTAGCAGAAAATTTTATAATTTCTAGAGAACTTACTTTAATTATCATTCAGCAAAAAATAATAAAGTAGAGACTTGATTTATCAATAAGTCGAGCTAGTCTTAGAAGATATGAATGTATTAGCAAACAATTCAAATTCAAATAGTTGTAAGGTTTTAATTGACATACCATTAGGTATGCGTTTAAAGTGTTTGAGAGAAAAGGAGTTTTTTGTTAAAAAGATAGGGATGCCTCAAAAACATAAAAAAAAGGTTTTTAAATGAATCCGGTGTTGAGGTTAAGAGAGAGAAAAATTCTGATTATTGAGCATAATCAGAGTCGTTTGCTAAAGCTTCAAGATCAGCTTTCTGGTGCAGGTTTTAGGCATCTAATTGCAGTATCTGACTCTAAGTCAGTATTTGATGCCATCCGTCCTTTTCAAGGTAAAACTGAGGAGATAGGCGCTATTCTATTGGCGTATTCTTTACCTCAATGTAATACACTAGAGTTGAGTAAGTTACTAACAACTCTTGATAACCACCATGGAATTCCTCTCGTGTTTTTGCTTGAAGACTCGGTAGTTATTGATGACAAGCTTCTCGAGGAACTTCAAGAAGCAAATGCAGTCAGCATGCTTCACTATGCTGAAAATTCAGAAACACTCACCTCAGTCGTCAGTTTAGCGCTTGCGCTGAAGAATGAGCGAGATGAACGTATTGTCAATGATGAAAAATTGGTCGTTGAATTGGCTGAGCGTCGTGTTATGGAGGCTCGACTTCAGTATCTTGTTTCACATGACGAGTTGACGGGGTTGTCAAATCGAAGTGGGCTGGAGAAAACTTTAAATTTTGCTATTTTAAGGTGTAAAAATTTCAAACAAAAAGGCGCCTTGTTAGATGTGGATCTTGATCAATTTAAAGTCATCAATGATATAGAAGGTCATGAGGTTGGAGATAGGTTGTTAGTAGAGGTCTCAACGCTGATTAGATCAAAATTAAGTGCAGAAACTTTTATTGCCCGAGTTGGTTCTAATTCATTTCAAGTGTTCCTTAATAAAACATCAAAATCTCAAGTTATTGATATTGCAGATGAAATACGTGTTGCTATTGAAGATTTTGAATTCTCAGTTGGTTCTAACACTTATAATGTGTCTGCTAGTTTAGGCGTTGCAATTTTATCACCTTCAGAAAAAATAAATCGTGCCAGTGAATTGATGTCTCAAGCACATCAGGCGTGTTGTACAGCAAAAAAAATGGGTAGAAATCGAATTTATTTCTTTGAAAATAGTGATACTCAGTTGGCGATGTTAAGAGATGACGCTAAATGGGTGCCAAAGATTAAAGAAGCACTCCGTGATGATTTGTTCCAGCTGGTTTTTCAACCCGTTGTGCATCTTGCTGACGGTAATGTTTCACATTATGAAACTCTAATAAGAATGCGTGATGGAGATAAATTATTAACACCAGGCGAGTTTATTCCTGTTGCAGAAAGGATGGGGCTTATTCAGCAGGTTGATTTATGGGTTGTGACGAGCATTATCGATTATATTGCAGCTTTGCCTGAATCTTACAAAGATATTTCTTTTACAGTTAATTTATCGAGTCATGCTTTGCAATGTGATTATTTATTGCCGGTGATTAAAAGCAAGCTTGATAGTACATGGGTTTCTCCATCGAGGTTAACCTTTGAGATAACTGAAACGGCAGCTGTTACAGTTA
>Ga0209633_10003384_pt1 | contig 14754 bp, 15 predicted proteins | sample Cruoilmetagenom1_FD_187290 | JGI IMG/M metagenome (GOLD analysis project Ga0209633, IMG submission 187290) | Oil polluted marine microbial communities from Coal Oil Point, Santa Barbara, California, USA - Sample 1 (SPAdes) (version 2) | ecosystem: Environmental > Aquatic > Marine > Oil seeps ... | reverse complement strand
CTATTATTCTTTGTGTAGAAAGTTGTTTTTAAGGCTGTTTCGTCTGCACAGAAATACTTCAAAATTTCCTTGAATTTACGCTCAGAAAGGTGTGTATGGTTTAAATACTTGTTTTTTGGCTTCATTGCTTGATACTTTAGCATATTTTATCTGCTAAAGTAAGCAAGACCCAAGCATAATATAGATTTTAAGTGTTAAAGAATTTCTATATCGAATTCTTTTAAAATTTTTGCTGTTTCAAAAAGTGAGAGACCGATGGCGCTCAGATAGTCACCTTCGACTTTCTTAATCAATGTAGCACCAAGTTCTTGTATTGCAAAGGCACCAGCCTTATCAAGTGGTTCACCTGTTTTGATGTAGTTATCTATTTCAGAAACAGAAAGTTTTCTAATATAAATTTTAGTGGTTGTTGCTTTTGAAACTATTTTTTTGTTTTGGTGACAAGTGATTGTGATACCAGAGATGATTTCAACAACGTTTCCACTGATTTTTTTGAGCATTTCTTTTGCAATTTGGGGTGTTCTGGGTTTTCCAAGGAGTTCATTTTTTAAAACAACGAAAGTGTCGGCTCCAATAACTATGTGGTGAGGATATTTTCTCGCAACTTCTTGGGCCTTACCATGCGAAAGAAACTTTACTAACTTTTCTGGTGGCATGTCCAATGTCATGTCTTCCTCAAAGGAGCTTTTTATTGTTTTGAAGGGGATTTTTAATTTCGAAAATATTTCTTTTCGGCGTGGTGATTTTGATGCTAGAATCATTTCTTTCATATTTGTTAATTTATGTCCCAGTTAATTTCTCCCAAGTTTTTTGATGCAAGAAATTTATTTGTTTTGCTAAAATGTCTACATCCAAGAAATCCTCTATGTGCTGACAGGGGAGAGGGATGTGGTGCTTTTAGAATTAGATGTTTTTTCTCATCTATTAAATCTGACTTTTTATGTGCATAGGCACCCCACAAGAGAAAAACTAAATTATCTCTTTTGTTGGAAAGCAATTTTATTGCGCTGTCTGTAAATTTTTCCCATCCCTTGTTCTGATGTGATCCAGCAATGTGGGCTTCCACTGTGAGAGTTGCATTTAATAACAATATCCCTTGTTTTGACCACGAATTAAGGTTTCCAGAAGTGGGCATCTCAATCCCAATGTCTTGAGCAATTTCTTTGTATATATTAACTAAAGAAGGTGGAGCTTTGATATTTTTTGGCACAGAAAAACAAAGTCCATGAGCTTGCCCGTCTCCATGGTATGGATCTTGCCCGATAATTATTACACGTACCATGTCAAAAGGGCATTGGTTAAATGCTCGGAAAATGTTTTTGGGATGTGGGAATATTGTTTTCTGTGTATATTGTGATTTTACAAAAGTTGTTAGTTTTTGAAAATATTCTTTTGAAAATTCATCAGATAAAATATTTTTCCAAGATTTTTCTAATTTAATATTCATTTGATTGTTGCTATGTCTTTTGTAACTATTATACTAACATCTAAAAAAGGTTTAGAGAAATAAAAGAGAAAAATATTTTTTGTTTCAAAATAGAAACGGAAAAGCTTTTGTTTTTAAGAAACAACGACAAGCTGTTTAAATGTAAATGTATAAAAGTTAAAAACACTAAACACCAGATATTATGTCCAGTGTCTAGTGTTTTATTTAGGTTTTGAAAACAATTTAGGGGACTTTTAAGATGGCTGTTGTCTAGATATGTTCTCAGTTAGTTGCGTCATTTTTATATATCCAGCTTCTGTTATATTGTTCATGAAATTTTTCACCTTAACTGAGCTATGAATATTTTGTCCTGCACTGAATATTTTGTAAGTTTTTTTAAATTCATCAAATGATAGCAATTGGCTATTTTAAAAAGCTTATTCCTTGAAGTTTCTAAATGTTTTAATTGTATTACCATTATTTTGAATAATCCAATATTCAGCACCAATTCCTCTGAGGCCTCTTTGCTGACCATTTCTTCCCTCGCTTTTTTTGTTGAGTATTTCCTCAGCTTCATTGAAATTTATAAAAGTATTTTTTATTGCTTTAGAATTGTTCAATAAATCAGGAATGATTTTATCTGATGTCTCCTTTAATTTAGTGACTGTTGATGTTAACACATCTCTCTTGAATTCCTTTTGGAAGATCTAAAACATAAGCTACAAAAGAGGTAAATTCATTAATTGGTATAGATAAAGATTATCGTCAAATTGCTTAAGTTTAGCTAAATTTTCTTCTGTAAGGTATGTAGCAAGGGATTTTAATCGATAAATTGAAGAGTCTTTCTAAGAGAAAGTAACATGATCATTTTGAGCTAATAATTTCATTTGGTCTAATGAAATTTTCTCAATACTAGATGATTCGAGGGTATCACTTGTAAGTTTTAAATTGGTTTAACCCAGTAGGATAAGTTTTTCAATAAGTTTCTCATCATTTATAATTTCAGTAAATGAGCTTTGGTCTATGCTGTCTTCGTGTTTAATTCGTTTTAGAATTTTAAGTGAGACCTCTTTTTCTTCTAAGTGTATAGCTTCTTCTGTGATTTTAATAAGCCCTTTTAAATCTGATAGACAAGTAGGTTTTTTTGTATCATTGCTTTTAAGACCACTAAACTATTCTCATTTAAGGGAAATGTAGGTTTGACAAATGTGGTATGACCATTTTCTTGTTCTGGTAGTTCTTTTTTGAAATCATTGACATGCTGAAATTCTGTATTATCAAGCAAGAAATTGATTACAGCAATTCCAGTAATATTTCTCTTTTTTTCTGCTAGTAATTCCGAAAACATAGTGTTCACATTGAACTCACCGAGCGCTTCTTTTAATTCCTTAGCCATATCCAAGAAATCTGATTCAAGGTTTGTGAATTTATCTAAAAGCTCTTGTTTAATTGAAAGCATATTCTCTTTTAGATTATCAATCTCTTTGGCAAAAGAATCTCTTTGTCGAAGAAAGGTCAGTTGAAGATAACATATTTGTTATGGAATCTTCGATTTCTAAAAGAATATTAGCTAATTTGTTTTTTAAGTGTTGTACTAAAATTTCAGTGTTTTCGGATAATTCCTCCTTTGGGATGATTTCGTTTTTTTAGCTAGTAACTCTTTTATTTCCCCATCTTCAATAGTAATATTAATTTTTTTACTAAAGCATCTTTTCTTGTTTCTAACAACTCAATTTTTTGGATAAACTCTTTGAGGGATTTTGATTGTTTTTCCATTTTAATAAAGCGTATTTTCCAACTATAGTGTTAGTATAACATAATCAATTATTTCTAATTAAAGATATTCGAAAATTGATATGTATTATGTTAGAATTAAAATAGAAAGTTTTTAATTTTTAAAAACAAAAAATATGAGAAATTATTCAAAAGTTGGAGGAAAAAAAGGGAAACCTGGTTACAGGACGCCAAAGTCCTTTTTTCATAAATTTGTAAAGATAACTAATCAAGCATCGAGGCAACAAATGTATGCTAAGCTGAAAAGTTATTTTGCAAAGAAAGCTAAATAATAGATAGGAATAAAAGAAATTTGTTTTGGGTTATTTGGGGTAACCTAAGGTCTTTGATTTGGTCAATAATGCAATCTAGGGGTTGTTTTTTTATAGATTTAGCTAAGATAAGAAGGTAGTTGAGGGATAAAATGGTTCATTGAACTATTTTATCTTTAATTATAAATGAGTCCTTTTAAAATAATTTAATGATTATAAATAGACAGCAAATGGAGGTAGATGTGACAAACTGGTAAGTGTTATTTTTTTGAACAGGAGTTTTATCTATAGGAGGTATTCTATGAAAGGTGTAGAGATCGAATATGCTAATGTTTGTGTTAATGCCCTTTTTGGCTCTTACAGACAACTTCTTCAGATGACATGTGAAGAGGCTTTGTCAAAAACTAGATATGGCAAAGGTGATACAAAAGGTTTCGACGCTAGTGTTGAAAGCGGTATCAAGCGATGCTTATCCCAGTTTAATGGCGAGGAAATTGTTCTTATTACGGAAGAAACAGATGATGTTACTTCCAGAGTTTGGCCAATTGATCCCAACCCAAAACAGCAGCCGAAAATGTTTTTTTCGGATCCGGTTGATCGCTCTAAATATCTTGAGCAAATAATCATCTTGATGGCAAAGAAAGTTGTTTCTGAGGGTAACGACAAGAGTCTCGAAGACAGAAAAAATATGAAAGTCTCTAAGTTGTTGCTAAGGGATGATATTGTTGAACTTTGGGATAAACATATTGATGCGCCGGCTTCTATTACAGGGACTACTTCTGCGATTACCTATGTTAATCGGGGGAGGGTGATTTTTTCTATTATCCTCAACTTTATCACCAGAGACATCTATGTTGCCTGTGATATCGGTATCGCGAAGATAAAAATCGACAAGGATTTCAAGAATATTCCGCTCAAGGACCCTCTGGAATATATCATGAAAGAGGGAAATAGAGTTACTTTCCCATTTTCCATGGAAAGGTCTGTCACTGATGATGATCTGAATAATTTCGTCACTTTTCTTGGCAAAGATATGTATAAAGAAATTTTTGTGGAGAGCCGAATTGTTCCTGGTAATTATGAAAAATTTATCCACCATGATCACCCCGGAGGACCGTCCAGGGTTTTGTATTTCTCTGATTTGCAACCCAAAGAAAGCCCAATCGGCTTTGTTCTGGCAAATGGTGAGAAAATTGGGGAATGGATGCACTGGTTGCCGTTTGTGAAATTTGCAAAAAACTCAAATGGAAATCATGCCTTAAAGATCTATGAAGTTTCCTTGAAGTGTTCTCTTTTTAAAGATGATATCCTGGTTTCAACCCCGCCTGCCTACAGCATTTTTAATTGTAGGGACGAAAAAGATTACATCGACATAAGTATCATGAAAAGTCATGGCCGCCCAAGTCGTTTTCGTTCCATGTTGGTTGTTGTTTCTTGGGACAATCCTAGAATTGGTCCTTTGATGGATCGTTTCGAATATCGTGATGTTGGGCGTTGTCTATAATAAAAAGAGGTGATAATCTATAATCATTAGCAAGCAGATGCCAATTTGGTGTCTGCTTGTTTTTCGTTATATAAATTTGTAATAGTAATAATTTTGAAATGAAAAAAGGCTGTTTTGTTGTTACAAAAAATAGCCTTTTTTTGGTTTCTATTTCTTAACACAACACCGCTGGTAGCATCACACAATCAGGCGCTCCATGAACCATGCGATCTGGTCTGCCTGTGATGTCGAGTCCTATAAGTCCATCGACACTAAATTGTGCAATGATGCGGAGATAATAATTTTGGAAAGTTTCACCTTTACCGTTGAAGACTTTGAGAGGAAGACTTGTCTGGGGTACATGTTGTTGTAGGACCCAGGAAGGTCTTTTTTTCTTTTTCTCTTGAGTAAAACGCTTGAGAAAAGCCTCTTCGTTCAGGTCAGAAAAGAGAACACCTTTCATTCCAGATGATTGTCCAGCTTTTAGGACAAACTTTTTGTCGATTTCAAGCATCTTGATGTCGTGGTTCTTTGACATCAACTTGGTGAGCGGAATGAATCCATTGACCCCATTTTGTTCTCTGAGATAGGGCAAAAGCAGTTTTGAACCCAGATATGCCTTGGGCGGGAAAAACAATTTTAAGGTGTTGTTTTTGTATCCTTCTAACAAGGCGGTTTTAAGAGCCTTGTTATCCAAGCTTTCTGGAATCATAAACAGTGATCCATTTGTTTCGTTGTTGAGCATTTCGATAAATCCACTGACGTCTGAGCATCCATTTTCTCGAATGAGAGTCATTTCGACATTGAAATTGAGAAGTGCTTTTTGCAGGATTCTAAATGATGGTTCGTAATATCTTTCGTGTTCTGATACAAGGTAGAAAATCTTTCCATTAGAGTTAAATTTTTTTAACAAATTTGCCAAATAACTTGTAGTTTGGCAGGTTTTGTTTTGATCTGGGTCAAGAGAAGCAATGCTGTCTAGGAGCGCATTAAATCCAAGTCCTCTTGGATTGTATGCGTCTACCTCAACAACAAAATAATTACCTTCTGAGTCTTGAACCATGTCAACTTTGATCATTGGAGGGATTTCCCCATCAGATGTTTCACTGGGCACTAACAGTTTCTTGCTTCCACGAGTCGCAATGCCAAAGAATTCTTGATCCTGGCGGGTGAGTGGAGTATCTTCTGCAAGAATATGAATCTTCTTGGCAACTGAGTCAAGAGAAGAAAAAATCGCTTTGCTGATTTTTTCAAGTTCTGCTTGTTGTTTTTTGCTAACAAGATATCCACAAGGTGAAAGTACAAATTCATTTCTTTTTTCAAGAAAAGGCGTTCCCCAATAACCGATTTGTTTGAGGTGATTTTCCAGTTGTGTTTTTGAAATTTTTAAGGTACAAAATTGATTGCTAAGCATGACTGCCTCCTTTTAGTTTATCAAGCTTTGATGCCTTATTGCATCCTGCCAGTGGGTTCCGGACGCCACTGGTAGGATACGATAATGCTTAGTTGATGATCGGAAGGATATCGATTAGTTGTTTAACAGTATGCTTGGGAATTTCCATTTTCTCTTTTGGTTTAAAGAAACTGAATTTTCCACTTGCAAGCCAAATTGTTTCAGCTCCGATTATATTTCCTATGCGTATTTCTGCAGGAAGATAATCCCCAACTACAAATGTTTGATCTGGTTTGTATTTTTCAACTAAACCTTTGAATAGTGTAGTTGTTTTTTCTTCTACGAAGTGTATTTCCTCGAATAATTCATCTAGTCCATTTTCTCGCAATGCTTTCGCTCGGCTATCCTCTTTTTGGGAAATCAAAATGATGACAGATTTTTTTTCTTTCAATTTTTCAAGAACTAGCCTAGCGTCTTTGAAAAAAGTTTTTGTCTCTGGGTCAAAGATTGTTCTATTGAAATCTATTATTGTTAGAATTTTTTTCATTGAATTGTTTATTGTAAATTAAAAAACCGCTTCCCATTCTCATGAAAGAAGGCGGTGCGTGTCTCGAAACTATTTGACGACTACTTTAACGCAAGGCAAAAACTTCCACTCATGAGAGGATTAGTTCGATGCCATCGATATAAATTTTTCTGCGTTAAATTTTTCATATGCTGTTAATTTAGCATATTTATTTTTTGTGTCAAGTTTGAATATTTTGTAATAGCATAAGGTAACGAGATTTTTTGTTTGACAATACCCATTTTATGTCCTATAGTTGCATGTTATCAATTGTTTGGTGGCAGGCGTATTTTTGAAAAATCAGAAAATCAATTTTCACTCTATTGGAGGGGGTTATTTCTCATGAAGAAAAGAGTCGTTATTGAAAAAGAAATATTGGAAGATGAGAGCCAGTCTGTTGGTCGTAAAGTAGGAACCGCGATCACTCTTTTGGCAATTTATTTGCTTGTAACAGGTGGTTTTATGGCATTGATTTACTATACCAAGCCATGGGCTTGGTCAATTTGGCAAGCAATTGGAATGAGATGATTCAAAATAGGAGGAATACTCCAAGATGCCCTATGCATATTATGTGTAGGGTGTTTTTTGTAAGCTCAGTGTTTATTTTTCCCAAATAAAACACTCACATGGTTTTTTGTGCAAAATTTCTTTTTGTTCCTCGATAGTATTGATAAAAACATCTTGTTTCTTAGTGTCTTTTGCTAAGTTTTTATCGAGAGGAGACTTGTGGTTGTAGCCTCGTTTTGTCATTTCTTTTACAAGCATTTCGTGTCTAGCGTGTAGTGCACTCAATTTTCCAACCCATCTTTTTGTTTCTGGATGATTAGAATAACCACCTGTGTCACCATGTTTTGTTAGAATATTCCAAAGACCATGGAGTTTTCTATGTTCACCAAGTAGATGTTTTCTGCAAAGATCTTTTGCGTTGATATCCCAAATTCTCATGTAAGTGTGGTTATTATTAGGTCAGGACAAAAAAATACTAACATTACAAAGGAGCGATTCTCTGATAAGTGTTTTTATTTGTCGAGGTATGTTATTGACAGTTGAAGCACTGTTGCGAATAATCCCCATAAAAGATATGGAATGTTTATATAGACAATCCATTTCAATTCTGGCGCATTTTGCCAGATAGCAATGAATGCCCAGATAAGAGTGCCAACCACAAGCAATATATCAAATGATGCTAGTAGGTTATTTTTGAGACTAAACTGGATTGGCGTGAAGGCGAAATTAAATATAAGATTGAGGATAAAAGGTAAAGTGATTATCCAAGGAATCTCTTTCGTGAAAGCCTCGTAAAAGACTGTGCCAAAGGAAACTGCAATAATCGCATATAGAACTGTCCACACTGGACCAAATAGCCATGACGGAGGTGACCAAGATGGTTTGATGAGCTGGGCATACCATTCTTGAGTAGACATAATATTTTTTTAATTAGTTATCTTCTTAATAATACCATTTAGAGTTTTGAAAGGACAAGTTTTTATTATTGGATAATATATATCCGTAAATTCTAAAGCAAGAAACAAAAAGGCTTCTAATAAATTTTATTAGAAGCCTTTTTCGCTTTGTTGAGCGGTGGTTTTATTTTTCAAAAAGAAGCCTTCTGTTGCCCCGAATATTTTGAGAGAACTTTGGGTCACGAGAGTTGATGGTAGTTAAAATCTCATTGTCTTCTTCCCAATCGAAAGGAAGAATGATGATATCAATGGCCCTGTCATCAAGAGAGCTTATGATTTTTTCGACTAGGGAGCCTGAAATATTGAAAAGTTCTTGTACGATTTCCCATCTTTTGATGGACGGAGAATAATATTCCCAATACATGGAAAATGGGTCATAGGGTTGGCCAAAAATAGTAAATGCCTGATCTTGACATGACCGACCGTATTTTTTAGAAATCTCTCGATCTATTTCAAAAAGCAAGTCGAGATCACGAGGGTTAGAGAAAGTCTCTCTTTCATTTTCAAGGTGATGAGCAAAGCTTCCAAATAGGAAAGCTTTTTGTTTGTTGGAAAAGTTACTTGTGATTAATTCGGCAATTTCTTTGATTTGTTCAAGGTCCATGATTAATCCTCCTGTTTTGGTTGGGTTTGAAATAACTACCTAGTAATGTTTGAGTTTAGCTTATCTTAGGAGGAGAATCAAGTGTTTGTGTTTGTTTAGGGGGAAGGAGGAGTGAAATTAGAATATACTAAGGCGAGAATTTACTAAAACCTTTCTTAGAAGAAATAAGGGATTGTCTTTTTGTTGTTAAGTGAAAATAGAGACATCTATAGATGTCTCTAAAAATATTTAGGTGTTGTTTATCCTTATTTCAAGGGGTTCTTGGGGAGGGGGAGAGGAGAAGAGAGGTTGGGAGTTTATTGAGTGTTGATATCCTGTTTAGGGACTAGGGATAAAATCCTTTTCAAAGTTTACTGGATATTTAAAATCTTCATTTTCTATTTCAACCGTTGTATTAAATTCCACTTCAGCGACTTCTTTGATAAATTGTCACGATCCTTCTGGGTCATTTCTAAAACCCTCACCATCAAGAAGATAAATAAAACCTTCCTCATTTTTCATATGTGCTCCATTTTCTGGTGTATGAATTGTTAGTTCTAGGGGAGTTTCTTTGTTAATGAAATCAGGATATTCTAATTCCACATTTCTATTGGAGTAGATTGATTTTAGTATCGCAATCGCTGACTTATTGGAAGCAAAAATTTTTCCTTGATTCGATTTTAATTTGCCCTCGGATATTTCATGAATTGATCCATGAAGAAGCTTCCCGTGTTTTTGACAAATATAGTCCAGAAAGTTTTCAGTTGTAATCCCTTTTTCTTTTAGCTCAGCCAGTGCTTCTAGCGAAATTCTCTTATTTTCTGATTCTGCCGCTTCAACGTTTTTTGTATAAAAATTACCCATTTCCAATTCTTTTTCTCGCTTGTCTAGATTTTCTAGATCATTCTCCTTGAGAGATGGAGATGGAGTCTCGTGTTGATTTCTTCCAAAATTAAATTTTTCCATATTTTTTCTAAGGATTTATTATTTCTTATTTTAACACTTGTAGTTCTATCTCTGCAAATATAAAACAAAAAAACACCCCTAAAATAAGGATGTTTTTCATGTGCGGAGAGGGAGGGATGAAGTTGGAACTTTGTTGAAAGTCAGTTATTTATAGATTTTTTTCCAAGATTTCATAATGCTTTGGATCTGATTCGCGGACTATTTCTAGTAAAGTTTCTATAGCTTCCTTGCTTTCACTTTTATCTTTATGTTCAATTGTGCTAGTAGGATCAGAATTATGAGAAAACTCATTTAGTAACTTGTAGGTTTTTTCATAAGCTACTTTGCTTATTTTTTCATTTTTACTGTTTATTTCTTTCACAATTGCATCTAATTTACTTTTTTGATCCCTAGAGTCTGGAATTTTAAAGTCTGCAAAAATATCAAAAAATCTTCTTGCGACGTTGCTAATTGTATAAAAGTCTGCATAGCTTAAATCAATTTCTTTGAACTCTTTTAATAAACTAAATAAAAAGTGATACTCGGACTTATAGTTTCTTAATGTTTTATCGAGTTTAACAATTTTTGCTTTGCGTACATCGGTTTCAGTGAAATTCTCTACCATGAAAAATTCACAAGGTGATGATTTTTCGGTTTTATTATTTTCTCTTGCTTTTGCATTGCTTTTTTTTACACGATTATTTTTACTAACAAACCATTCTTTTGTTAAATTTAAAAGCTGAAAATTATGAGTAGAAATAAAAAGTTGCCCAGCTTCTTTAAAGTGGTGTTTTATTAGCGAGAAAGAATGATAGATAAAATTTGAATCAAAACTAGAAATAGGATCATCAATAAAGATAATTCCATCTTTAATCTCAAACTCTTTTTCTTCAACTTTCACAATAAAATATGAAAAAGCAATTGCGGTTTTTTCACCCTCGCTTAAATTTTTTGCTGGTTTTCTGTCTCTTTTAATTGTATATCCTTTATTATCTCCGTCTAATCCAAGTTCTATTTCTTTTCTGCCAAAAAATTCTTTCAAATGTTTATTGATAGCAATAATCGCTTTTCCAATATTTGAAGTTTGTTTTTCAAGTTCGGCAATGTCGGTATCGTTTTTATTAATCGCTTCAAGTGCTTCTTTTTCGTTTTTCAATGCTTCTTTTAGATTTGTTCCCATTTTTTTGTAATCCTGCTTAGCCAAAGCGGTTGCGATTGAGTTCAATTCAAGTTTCTCGCGAGCGCTTGAAACTTCGTTTGCGTGATTTTTTGCCTTTCCATTATGCTCATTGATTATTTTGTTCAATTCTGAAATTAAGCTGTTGTAAGAAGATAAAAAATCGTCTGGCTGTATTGGACTTGAGGCAATCGCAAGCGGATTATTATGTTTTTCTTGAAGTGCTTTTATCGCGTCGTTAATCCAAGTATTTATTTTCTTAATACATCCGTTAAGTTCCTTTGCCTTATTTGTATATTTGTCTTTTAGGTCAGGATAAAGATTATCATTTTTTGTTGCAATCTCTAATCGTTTTATTTTCAAAATTTCACTTTTCAGGCTTGTGATTGCGCTTTGCAAGTCCTCATAGTCTTTGCTGAAATGTTTTGAGAGTATAGCCAAAAAGTCATTTTCAAGTGGTTTTTGGCAAAATAAACATTTCCCTTTTTCTTCTTTTATTTTTTGTAAATCAAAACCTTGCTTCACCCAGTTATTCAAAACTTGGTCATCTTTTAATCTGTCGAGCGTTTCCGAAGCAACTTTTTTGCCAAGCAAATTCTCAATTTTCTCAAAAATATTTTGGAAACTATCAATAATTTCGTTATCAAAATCAAAATCAAAAGAAAAGTTATATTCTGACAATACAGTTTGCGTTTTGCCCGCTTCGCTTTTACTTATTGCCTCGTACTTTTTCCTATCTTCGTCAGATAATGTCTTGTCGGCAAAATTATCAACGCCGATAGTGTTGATTTTGTTTTCTGCTTTTATTTTGTTGTACGACTTGTCAAAAAGAATGTTCGCAATTTCTCGACCCAAGCCAGTTAAAAATGTCTTTTTCGTTTCATCTTTTGTTGACTTATCTTTTTTTGCCTGTTCGTATGTTTTACCAAGAGTGATTTTATCCAGCTTTAATTGCTCAAGTCGTTTTTTGCTCTCAATATCTTCTTCGCTTACATAAATAATTGGATTGCATGAATCAGAAAGATCGAAAGAAATGTTTTCATCAATAAAGTCTTGATTGAATACTTTTATCGGCAAAACATTGATAGCAACATCTGTATTTTTTACAGTAGTATTATCATCAGTTTTTATTTCAAACTCACCATTTTCAGGATATTGCTTGAATCCATCTTTGTCATCGGTGCATTTTTTCTCGCAACTCTCAAAAACGCGGGAAATGGTCGTTTTTCCGCTTCTATTCCAACCATAAATCAGATTAAATTTTTTGAATTCAGGAAGATTTTTTTTCCATGAATAATCATGAAATATGCCAAAGTTCTTAAGTCTTGAGATTTTTTTTATCATATAGTTAAACAATTATATTTAAAGTGTTAGCAGTTATTTTTTAGTATAGTCCGTGTTTATTCTTTATACAAATGGAGGGTAATCTCTCAATTCTTCTTATTAGTCGAGTTGTAAGTTCCTGTATGCGGTCAAGGTGGAGACTTCGTACTACCTTGAGGGCAGAAAGGAATTTACTAGAATCTTTTCTTAGAAGAAATAAGGGATTGTCTTTTTGTTGTTAAGTGAAAATAGTGACATCTATAGATGTCACTATAGATGTCTCTAAAAATATTTAGGTGTTGTTTATCCTTATTTCAAGGGGTTTTTGGGGAAGTGTAGAGAGTAGGTTGCTCTTAGGGTTGGTGTGAGGTTGGTGATGATATCGACTTCGATTATTAACCGAGTTTTAATTTTAGCGAGTCCTCTCGCGTCGCCCTTGGAGCTCCTTGTCCTGAGTAGCGCTGAATGCTCGCTAGCTCGCATCCATCGGCATTCTCTACGATTATTTTCTGCTAAAAATAATCTACCTCATTGCTACTCGTTCGAATCCCTCCCTTCCCGCAGTTTGTCAAAATCATTCAAATTAGGCTCATTAGCTATGACTTGAAACTCTGGTTTGAAGCTTACCTTAGCCAATTGTTGATTTTGAATAGTGACGTTCCAAAGTAGATTTTGGAGCGTTTTTCTTTTTTCTTTTTCATTTGCTTTTAAAAATACTTTTTGCCCTTTACTAGCACTTAAAAAGACTTTTTTTGTCTGTTCCAAAGTAGAAAAGTCTTTAGCTAATTTTTTCTTAATTTCGACAATTTGAATATTTAGATCTGCTTCATCTTTTTGAAAAATAGCTTCTTTTTGCTTGTAAATATCCTCTGAAATAGTTTCTGCACATAATAGGTCTAAAAGTCTTTCTCTTCTCTTCTGAATTAAGTTTGACTCCTTTGTGAGTGTCTCTAGCGTTTCTTCTTTGTAGTTTCTTTTGTGCTCAGTTTTTTCTTTGGCTGCTAAGTACATAATCTCGACCGATTCAGAACTAAGATTTAATTTATTTAATGAATCAGCTAGTATCTTTTCAATTTTTTCACTTCGTAAATACTTCTTGTGTTCTTCACATTCACCCTTTCCATTAGTGCAGTAGTAATAAGTGTAACCTTTTTTCTTAGTAGCAGTTAAAAGACATCCACATTTTTCACAATGTAACATGCCTCTAAAAGGGAAAAAATGTCTTTGCTTCTTGCTGTGACTTTTTCCTGCTAAGGCTAATTGGACTTTATCAAAAAGCTCTTTTGAAATTATCGGTTCATGTTTACCCTGATAATAGTTTCCCTTCATACGTGTTACCCCATAATAAAATGGGTTAGAAAGAATTTTATGAAGTTTACTTTTATGATATTTATAATCAGCTCTTGAACGAAAACCCTCATCAAAAAGTATGTCGGCAATAGTTTTTAAACTATAATTTCCCTTTGAATATAACTCAAAAGCCTTTATAAGATATTTAGCTTTTTCTTTATCGATTACAATTTTTTTAGGTTCATTTAAGTAACCAATTGGGGCATAATTTGGCCAAGCTCCTTCATCTAGTCTTGATTTAAGCCCTCTTTTAACATCCTTACTTAAATCTCTACTATATTGATTTGCCATTCCTGATTCCACAGCATAGATTAAAGCATTATCTTCAGGATAATAAGTTCTGTCTGAAGTTCTAATCTCTTTAATAACTTCAGTTTGTGAAAGCCATTGAATTTTTCCGCTGTCTAACGGATTCCTTGTTAATCTGTCCAGCTTCCAAGCTATGATTCCAATTTCTTTTTGTTTTTCTATGAACTTCAACATCTCATCAAAAACTTCCCTCCCTGGTTCTTTTGCGGACTTTGATTCTGAAAAAGTTTCAACAATTTCTAGATTATTTTCTCTAGCTAATTTCTCCGCAAAATCAATCTGATCATCGATTGATTGAATTTGCCTTTCCTCTCTTTCTGAAGATTTTCTAGCGTAAATTATGTATTTCATAGATTTTTTGTTACGGTTTCCAATGATAGCCAACTTTAAAGATAAAATCAATTAGAGATATTTCTTAAACTTATACGTCTTATATTCAATTGTCCCACGATATTCATTTTCAAATTCACTTTCTCTAATAAGTTCCAAATTGTCCTTTCCGTCTTTCAAAAAGTTAATGGCATTCTCACCAGTAACTTCAACTGGTTTTTTTAAGTCCCTAGAGTGAAAATATTTCTTTTTCCCAAACATTCGCTTATCACACATTTCTTTTTGGAGATACTTTGAAAGATACGCTCCGATATTTCTTATCCTATCGATTCTTTCAATGAAAACAAAACCATGTCCCCAAA
>Ga0209633_10003383_pt1 | contig 14755 bp, 13 predicted proteins | sample Cruoilmetagenom1_FD_187290 | JGI IMG/M metagenome (GOLD analysis project Ga0209633, IMG submission 187290) | Oil polluted marine microbial communities from Coal Oil Point, Santa Barbara, California, USA - Sample 1 (SPAdes) (version 2) | ecosystem: Environmental > Aquatic > Marine > Oil seeps ... | reverse complement strand
CGGAAACTTGTCGTTGCAAGGATTACCCAAACAGGCAAGCCAGGGTGTCGAGCTGTCTGGTCCTGGAGGGCGATAAACCGGCGCAATTCAGTTTGCTCCCTGAGACTTGCGCCTACCGTCGCTTGCACGAGGGCAATGAACTTCCCGACTGGCATCCTTTGTTGAGTCATGACAGAAAGACAGTGAAGGCGGCGGGTATTTCGGTTTGCGAATATGCTGTCTCAGAGGAGTATATTCATCCTGAACAGTTGCAGGATCATATTATTCATCGATTACTGTAAAGCACGAATTGTTTACTGATATGTGTGATTGGATCGTTTATATTTTGCAATGCAGGGATGGTACGTTTTATACCGGCATTACTACCGATGTTGATCGACGCCTGCATGAGCATAACAGTACCGGCAGGGCCGCAAAATATACACGCAGTCGACGGCCTGTAGAACTGGTTTATCAGACAGTCTGCAAGACCCGATCAGAGGCAACACGTACTGAATATCAGATCAGGAAACTTGCCAGAGCCAAAAAGCAGGGGTTGATTGAAGACTACAAATCTTTATTTGATAATTAAAGCATCATGCTGGATTTTTCCGGCTGCAAAATGATCGACTGAACAATCTTTTCTGCTTCCTGCAAGATGGCGCCAAATTCAGCCGGCAGGCCATTTTTAAGTAATTCGTCCATTTGTTGCGAAATGGCAAACAGATCATCATAACCAAAATTTCCCGATGTGCCTTTCAGGTCATGTACGAGTTCTTTTAATTGATCGATGTTGCGGGATTCATATTTTTCACAGATTGCCGTAAACATACCTGGTAGTCGGTTAATAAACATTTTAAGTGCCTCGGCGATTTCCTTGTCAAAACTGTCTGCTTCGTTTGACGTGTTGAGTGCATGTATTGTGGAGGTATATTCTGTGTCAAGATATTTTTCGATAGTTTCAATAAAAAGTTTCCGCTCGATAGGTTTCGCCAGGTGCGCAGTACAACCAGCCTGCAGGTATGTTTTAATGTCAGCATTCGAGTAATTGGCAGTGAGCGCAATAATCGGTTTATTAAATGAATTTTTCCGAATTTGTTTTGTGGCATCCAGGCCGTTCATGACCGGCATTTGCATATCCATCAGGATCAAATCAAAGTCACCTTGCTGTGCCATTTGCAAGGCCTCCTGTCCGTTTTGCGCAATTTCGAAATCGGCTCCAGTGGTTTTTAGCAGGGTGGATATATAATGCTGATTGTCCTCGTTATCTTCAGCCAGCAAGATCCGCGCATGCACATAAGATTTATTGATGAAGGGAATGTTCTTGTCCAGGGAGTGTCCTGTACCGGACGAACCCTTCATCATCTCGACATTATCCAGCTTGCCGGTCGGGATTGATAGACAAAAGCAACTGCCGATATCGGGTAAACTTTTGACAGTGATATCACCACCGAGTTTATTCGCCAACTGTTTAGACAAGTGCAGGCCCAGTCCGGTACCGCCATATTTTCGGGTAGTGGACGAGTCTGCCTGACTGAATGCCTGGAAAAGCGTATTGATCTGTTCGTCGGAAAGTCCGATGCCTGTATCGATGACTTTAAACGTGATCAGTTCATTTGGAGCATCACAGCCGATTTGGATCGAAATGCCACCCTGCCGGGTAAATTTCACAGCGTTATTACACAGGTTAATCAGGATCTGTTTTAGACGAATCGGATCACTGACAATCAATTCCGGTACCGGGGTTTTGTATTCAATATTTATTGATAGTCGCTTTTCTTCTGCCAACAGTCGTACCAGTGAGCCAACATCGCTGATGATTTCAGATGGGTTTATCCTTAATTGTTCAACTGTCAGTTTTTCCGCTTCGATTTTTGACAAGTCAAGAATGTCATTAATGATCTGTAACAGATGTTTACTACTGCGGTTGATAATATCCAGATATTCCACTCGTTCTTCCGCAGACAGATCATCTTCCTGCAATGATTCGGTAAAACCGATAATGGCCGTGAGCGGGGTGCGGATCTCATGGCTCATGTTGGCAAGAAAGGCACTTTTGCTGCGGGTGGCCTGGATGGCTTCATCCCGGGCAGAGGCCAGTTCCTCAGTACGCTCCTTGACGCGTTGTTCGAGCAACTCCCTGGCCTTGTACAGTTCATCCATTTGTTCGGCGACTTTTTCGGCCATTTCGTCAAAGGTATGGCCGACAATGGCAACCTCGTCATTGCCATCAAACCCGGTACGCGTACCGAGATAACCTTTGGAGAAATGCCGGGCAACGGATTTCAGGACTTCGAGCTTGCGTGTCAGAATATGGCCAATAAGAATACCAATAACTGCGATCAGTATCATACCCGTCAGGGCAATCCAGATACCGAGGTTCATGACCTCCCTGTTGGCTGCATACAGGCTTTCATTGGAAAAATTTATGGCCAGGGTGCCGAGCGAGCCTGATGAATTTGATAATTCTTTCACTTGCCAGTGTTGGGATTCCTGATTTTTGTATGGAATATGCTCAGAGTCATAAGCAGAAATTTTTTGACCAATCAGGTTTAGTCTGTTGCTAATAGCGATGTTGTCTTTTCTGTCAGCCAGAATAACTGTTTCAATATGGGGATCATCAACAACCTGTTCGATATAGGCCTGTAGTTCACCATATTCTGCAGTCAACAAGGCAATGCGACTCAGGTCGCCAAGCAGACCCATCATCACCTTTTCTGTTGCCGCGCGTTGTTGTTGCGATTTTTCCATGGAGTAATTCAAGGTGACACTCAGTACGGATGTCATCATGATGGCCTCCAGAATAAAAATGATTCCGGCGATGCGATACTTAAGAGAATACCTGAGGTTATTCGCAAGGTGGTTAAACATGGGATTTATTTAGCCATTCTTCGAACTATGTCGTAGTCAGAATCCTTGATAGCTTTTAATGGTTTTATCCGCCCCCTTTCCAGAAGTTGCTTGCCTGATTCTGTCTTGCCCCAGTTCAGGATTCTATTGCGCATATTTTTTCTTACATTAACAGGAACTCTGGGATGTGCGCTGAACAGGGTATGAGGAATGGCCTTTGAACGACCAATTATCTTTAGTTCAAGTTTCATCTTATGTTGGAAGAATCGTAATGCCGGTGCAGCGGTGCCACAGGCATCGGCAGTGCCAATCAATACCTGCTGCATACATGAAATATGGGAACGGTGGTGTGTCAGTTCGATATTTTTGCCAGGTATCAGATTATGGCTTTTTATATAGTCTTTTATAAGATAACTGACTGCGGCGACCTTTGGCGCCAGTGAGATGGTTTTATTCTTAAGATCATTTATATTGTTTAAGGGGCTGTCATTTTTAGTGACAAGTATAGCGGTCAGTTTTTCCTGCCGGGTAGCAAGCGGTCGGTATCCATACTTGTCTGCAATATGGACGTAATCAAAGGGTTGGACAAAGGCGATATCAAAAACCTGATTGTCCAGCTGCCGCATAAATTTTTGGTATGTCGAACTGGTGCGAAAGATAACAGGTTTGCCAATTACTTTACTAAGGTCTGCCGCCATGGGGGAGAAAACTTTCTCCAATTCACGCGGGGGCAAGTGAGGAAATACACCCATGATATATTCCTTCTTGTCATTACCCGCCTGGGTGCCTGGATTTATCGTAAACAGTGAAATAATGAGCAGGGCTTTTAATCCGATCGCACCATATAGTGATTTTGATAGTAGTCGATTCATTGCATTATCCCTGGCATTGAGGTTGGCGAAGCAGCCTGGTGCGTTATTTTGCCCAATACCCCTGTATTAACGGCTGATTCGGGTGTGAATTTAGGCATTTACACGAAGTTAGGGGGATGAAATGGCCCGGAATCAGCGTGAAGTGAGGGGAATTAGTCTTTGCCCCTCTGCGAAATGGTCAATACCCGGTGCTCATCTGAAGAAAACCGGGGTGCATTAAACATATAGCAAAGAAATAGGGTTAAATTACTCGCTAATCGCCTGTATCAGCACCCAGGGGGCAACCACCACGGACCAGAATTCGGTGTTTGCTTCATTCCATTGCCTGGCATCCTCGTCCCGGGCTCGCCATAATTGTGCGTTATTCAACCATGTCTCGAATTGCTGTTTGTCGTCTTCGGATAATTTGATGGCGACTTCGATCAGATCCAGTTGCCCACTTACCACCAGCACCACGCCATGCGCAAAGTGACGTTGTAACTCTGCCCAGCTGATCCTGCCAGTTTCAAGATTGAGCTTTTGCTGTAAATCGTCTTCATCTGGCGGCGAATTATCGTTATTGTCGGGCATCTTTCAGATTAATATATTCTTATACTTGCAATTAAATTAATAATTTGCGTCTGTAGTAGTGAACGGGCAGAATGCGGCCACGCTGCATATATCGGATCATTAGACATGATACGAGTGGACTCATTATAACAAAGAGGGTTGATAGATGAAGTTGATTTTATTAGGCGCACCAGGCGCAGGTAAGGGAACCGTGGCCAAGCTGTTAACCAAGCTGGACGGTTCAGTACAGATTTCTACCGGTGACATTCTGCGTGGCGCAGTATCGGCTGGTACCGAGCTGGGCAAACAGGCCCAGGCCTTCATGAACGCCGGTGACCTGGTACCTGACGAACTGATCATGGGCATCATGGGCACACGCCTGCAAGAACCCGATTGTGAAAAAGGTTTCCTGCTCGATGGTTTCCCACGCACCATTCCTCAAGCCGAACAGCTCAAAGAAATGCTTGCCAAGCTGAATATCGAACTGGATATGGCCGTCGATATCCAGGTACCACGCGATGTGATCCTGGACCGTCTGACGACTCGCCGCACCTGTTCCAATGGCGACTGTCAGGCCATCTACAACGTCAAGAGCAACCCTCCCAAACAGGAAGGTATATGCGACAAATGTGGTAGCCCGGTTATTCAACGTGAAGACGAAACTGAAGCAGCCATCAGCCACCGTCTGGAAACCTACAATGAGAAAACAGCCCCATTGATCGGTTTTTATGAAAAAGAAGGTCTGCTGATTGGCGTCGATGCGACTTCCAGCGAAGACGTAATCGCAGCCATTCAGGAAAAACTGGGCGTAACTGCTTAAGTCTTTTCCGAAGAAAGTAAAAACCGGCCAGTGAGTGATTACTGGCCGGTTTTTTTATGTCTGAAAAAAAAGATTCACCTCCAGGACGCCAGAACACCAAGTTATAAAATGTAGCCCGGATGGAATGAAATGGAATCCGGGGAAAATTTGAGACATGGGTGCTTATCTGGAGAAATGAATAAACATATTCTAAAACCCCCACGATTCTGCCTTTGCGGGTTAAAATTTAATCCAAGATCATTCCAGTGACTTGAAACCGCGGGTAAAAAAGCGCATTTTGGGGTATTCTTGAAATGTGTTATACAGACATCTGTATAACAAGGTAAAAGACAGATGTCTGTATAAATCACTGTTAGGTAAACGATATATATTATCGGAAAAATCTAAATGTCTAAGCAAAAACGATACGCAGATGAATCTGTACTGTCTGCAGACTTTACGGAAAAAAACAACGCAATATATTCAAAAATCGCCATAGCATATGATTTTCTTATTAAGTTTTTTCCCATTTGGAAAAACTGGATTACACAGGCAGTTCCTCATATACAAGGTCAACGTGTCTTAGAAGTCTCCTTCGGTACCGGTTTGCTGTTAACTCGGTATGCTGGACAGTTCGAAACTTATGGTGTTGATTACAACTCTAAAATGGTTGAAGTCGCAAGCAAAAATCTGGAAAAGAAAAATCTTACAGCAAAGTTGACGCAAGGTAATGTCGAGTCTTTACCTTATGATAATGATTCATTTGATACTGTTGTCAATACAATGGCTTTCACTGGTTATCCAAATGCTATGAAAGCGATGTCAGAGTTACACAGGGTGCTCAAGCCAAATGGGAAGTTGATTATTATCGATATCAACTATCCAAATAACATGAACTTTTTTGGTGGATTGCTTACAAAAACCTGGATCATGCTTGGTGACGTTATTAGAGATTTGTATCCAATATTCCATGAATTTAATTTAGAATATACAGATAAGGAAATTGGTGGGTTCGGTAGTGTTCATCTTTATCTTGCAAAAAAAAAACCAAATGAGATCATTTTAAAGTCAGAATTTTCAAAAACCCAACAAATGTATTAACCGGGATTTTTCCGACACAAGCACCTCCAAAATTCGGTTATACCAGCGTTGAAGTTGTACAAGGAATAATCAGAGTAAACCAGACATCCACCTTGGTGATAGGCCGGTTTTTTATGCCGAAGAAAAAAGATTCACCTCCAAGACGCGAAGATACATAGATGCAGCCTGTATGGAATGAAATGGAATACGCGGAAAGCCGTGAGCCACGGCCTCAGAATTTCACTTGGCCACATAATCTCAGCTGAAGTAACCTGCATCGGATAATAATAACGCGCCGGGTAACTGCAATGCGGTTGGCAAATGTGTACGCTCTCCAGCCGTATTCTCAGTTATGTTTACCGCCTCAAGCTTTTCGTTCAATAAATTATAGGTGACGTGCAACTCCACTGCGGCGGGCCCGATAGTATGAAAACGCCCAGGATAAGCCGGTGCCGACCACTTATGATCAGGTGATACTTTGTATAGATTATCCTGGTGGCCGATGCACGTGGCTTTACAACCAGCGCTGATATTGAACGTTTGTGCCCAAAAAATATTATTTTTATGGCTTTATCATCGAAGCACGGTGCGATTTTACGAGCATTGTCCACTTCATTTCATACACAAGCGGTGTCATTCAGCTATTATTTTAAGAGCTACTAATGGTCTGCGACAATGCGAGGTTAGTCGGTTTGGAATTCCTTCTGAATATCCTAAAATATCTGTATATTTAAGCCAGATAAGTTGTAATGAAAAATATAAGCTATATCAGCCTGGTTTTTTCTCTTATCATCCTGCTTTTAATTGGACAGGGAATTTTTTCCCTCAGCTATTTGAAAACGATCGCCTCTCATGCCGAAAATCTCTACAAGCATCCCTACAGTGTGAGCAATGCTGCCCGTGATATCAGTATAAATCTTATTTCCATGCATCGTTATATGAAGGATGTGGCATTGGCAGAAAGCGAGCAGAAAATAAGAAAGGCTTCTTCCCTTGTTGATGAGCATGAGAAACAGGTCCTACGGAACTTTGACCTTATATTTGATCGCTATCTTGGAGAACGCAGTGATATTCAAGCTGCTTACAAGGCGTTTATCGATTGGAAAGTTATCCGCGATGAAGTTGTTTTTTTGAAGATGACGGGAAAAAATAGAGCAGCAGCCGATATTACGAGGCATAAGGGGGCAGATCATGTTGCTTTACTGAATCGGGAAACTCAAAAGCTAATCGATTTTGCCGATAACAAGGCAAAAAGCTTCCTTGGCAACGCTGTTGATGCAAAAAATCAAGCCTTCACAATCATTACAATCCTTCTGGTCACAACAGTTATTGCGTCTATTTTCAGTTCATACCATGCGGTACACCGTCTAAACTCTGTACAAATCGATATGAAGAGCCGCATACATCTTATTGATCAGAATATTTTAATGGCCAAGTTAGATAATAATGGTGTCATTCGAGATATAAGTAATCACCTCTGTCGTTTTCTGGGAGTTACCAAAAACGAAGTTATTGGTCAGCAGGCCGATTTCTTCATTAACGATAATAGAAGCGAGGTCCAGCCAGAGGATATCTTTAAAATCGCCTCAACGGGCAAAAATTGGGAAGGGGAGATACGCAGGGTCAGTGTCGATGGTGTTGTGCAATGGATTCATTCTGTTGTGCACCCGGAGCTGGATAAAAACTATATGGTGAAAGGCTATACCAATATTATCCATGACGTGACGGATCAAGAATTATCTATTACAGATACCCTCACGGGGCTTCATAATCGGCGATATTTTGAGAAGGTGATAGAGAAGGAGATGAGGATCGCCAATCGTAACAAGACTTCTATAACGTTTTCTGTCCTCGATATAGATTATTTTAAAAAGTACAATGATCACTATGGCCATCCGGCGGGCGACAGCGCTTTGATCAAGGTTGCGCAGGTTCTTAAACAGTCTCTGAGACGCCCCAACGACTATGCTTTCCGGCTGGGGGGAGAAGAGTTCGGCATAGTTATTGTTGACTTTAATATAGAGCAAACCACAGAATTTCTTGAAACCATCAGAAAGAGAGTAGAGGGGTTGAAAATTGAACACTCAGAGAGTGATGTCTGTGAATACTTAACCATTTCAATAGGTGCACATGTAAATCAGGGACGTAACATTTCTGATAGTAATCAATTATATGTTGAAGCTGACCAAGCACTTTATGAGGCTAAGAACAAGCGAAATCATGTTGTTGTAACCTGAATATTATTCTATTAATCATAGAAAAGGGACAGATTTATTTTGCCATGGAATGTATTTATAAATTTCAGAGTAAAGATGGAAATAAATCTGTTCCCTTTTCTCTTCCAATTCTCTTATGATGCCTTTTTTATTGCCAACGAGCTGAAAAAAATAGTTCAAAGAAAGGGGGCAAAGCCCGTTAGTCGTTCCCTACTAAAGTGATTGTTCAGGTATAAATTTCTTATGTCCATCATCGAGTTGCTTGGTTTTATTATCCTGCTGTCCATTGTCTGGTATTGGCTGGATGGAATGCGTGCCAAGGAAATCGCGAGTTTGGCTGGTGCGCGCATATGTAAGAAGCACGAGGTCTATTTTCTTGATGAGAGCGTGGCTAAGACCAGGATGCGTATTCGTAGAAATGCGGTTGGCCATGTCGTCTTTTATCGGGAATACCGGTTTGAATTTACCAGTGATGGTGCCTATCGTTATCACGGTAAAATCTGTTTACTCGGCAAGCACGTCGTATCGACTGAAATGGAGCCCTATCGCCAGGATTTTAGTGCATAGGGTGGATTAGCCTGGCGTAATCCGCCGTATGGATGGTTGAAGGTGTTAACCGACCCTGCTTGTTTATCTCAGTTACCGTGTAGGACGTGGTTGTCTCTTCCTTACCGTCACCTCAAACCAACAACTTCTTCCGCACCATCACCACCGCAATGTAATAACTGATAATGGCGTAGGTACTCAAAACGGCGATGTGTAACACCGGTTGCACGACTTCCTGACCGGTGACCAGCGGTCGGGTCAGGGCGACGGCATGGGGCAGGGGCAGGAACTGTACAAAGGTTTGCATGAGTTCCGGCAGGGTGGTGACGGGATAGAATACGCCGCTGACGATGAACATGGGTGTGATGACCAAGACAAAGTAATAATTGAAAAAGTCATAATTGCTGGCTAGTGAACTCATCACAATGGCCGGTCCGGCAAAACACAGGCCGATGAGAAATACCACGGGGATGACCAGTAACGCCTGCCAGCCCTGTACCACTCCAAGCAACAGGGCCACGATCAGGATAGCCGTGCCGCTGATCACGGCCTTGGTGGCGCACCACAGCATTTCGCCGGCGAGGATGTCATCAATATCGGTGGGGGTAGCCATGATCGCCTCGTAGGTGCGTTGCGGCACCATGCGGGTGAAGACCGAATACATGCCTTCAAAACTGGCGGTGGTCATGGCCGAGGAGGCGACGATGCCTGAGGCGAGGAAGGCAATGTAAGACATGTCGCCCATTTCACCGATAAACGCACCAAGGCCGTAACCCAGTCCCAATAAATAGAGTGTCGGTTCACCAAAGTTCAATACCATGGCCGGGCCGATGAGGCGTTTCCAGACCAGCACATTGCGCTGCCAGATGGCAAAGGCGTTGCGGCGGATGCGGGGGAGTTGCCAGTAATTCATCAGTCGCGTAACTCCCTGCCGGTCAGTTTCAAAAATACGTCTTCCAGTCCGGCGGGTCGATGCATGAAGGTCAGATCGTGTTCACTGCGCAGGTATTCCAGTTGTGGTCCGGAGTCGTGGGTGTAGCAATACAGACTGGTGCCCAGGTGTTCCATCCGACACTCGCTGACCTTATCGCGAATGGTGTTGACGGTATCGGTATCGCAACCACGCAGTTCGATCACCTCCGGTTCGACATGGCGCTTGATGAGTTCAGCCGGGGACCCCTGATCGAGGATCTTGCCGTGGTCCATGATTACCAGTTCATCACACAGGCGCTCGGCCTCCTCCATGTAGTGTGTGGTGAGCAACAGGGTCTTGCCCTGCTCGCGTAACTCATTCATCCGTGACCAGATCACATGCCGGGCCTGGGGATCGAGGCCGGTGGTGGGTTCATCGAGAATCACCAGATCGGGATCATTGATCAGGGCACGAGCAATAGTCAGGCGGCGTTGCATCCCGCCGGACAGGGTGTCGGTTTTGGCGTCGCGCCGCTCACTGAGGGCGGCGAATTCCAGCAGTTTATCGATACGCTGTTCCAGTTCATCATCCAGGCTTAAGCCGAAATAACGGGCATACATGCGCAAATTTTCGACAATAGTGAAATCCGGGTCGAGGTTATCGGCCTGGGGCACGGTGCCGATACGGGCGCGGATGTCACGCGAGCGTTCGGGAATGGGCAAATCAAAAACGGATAACTGACCGCCGGATAAGGGCGTCAGGCCGAGTATCATGCGCAAGGTGGTGGTTTTACCCGCGCCATTGGGACCGAGAAAGCCGAAACACTTGCCACGGGGAATCACAAAGTCGATACCATCGACCGCAATATAGTCGCCATAGTGTTTTTGTAATTGTTTTGCGGTAATAATGGGCGGGCTGGCGTTCACGTATCCGTATCCTTGTTATTAAAAATAATTGTACGTTGAAGTCAACAAAGCCGCCAGTCCCGAATAAAACAGGTTATTATTTTAAGATGAATCGCGAACCAGACAGACCCAGGGAACACCCTGACAATATCCTGACAAAATGGGAGGCAAGTATCACGCCTGAGTTGGCCGGTAAATTGGCAACCCTGGATGAGCGGCGTAGTTTTTTAGCGAATATGCTCAAATCAACCGCCATGGTCGGCACCTTGCCATTCTGGGGTGCGCTGCAAGGCTGTGATCGGCAATCGGACAATCAAGAATTATTACAACTACATCCCTGGCGAACCTTCGCCGCTGTACAACAACAACTCTTCCCTGACGATGGCAATGGGCCTTCCGCCCGAGAGATCAACGCCACCTTGTATCTGAAGTTTGTACTCGAAGCACCGGATACCGATAAAGACGATAAAACGTTTGTCCTGAGTGGTATCAAGTGGCTTAATGGCTTGAGTGATGAACAGTTTGGCAAGCCATTTATTGTATTGACGCCTATAGAACAGCACCAGGTGTTGAAAAAGATTGCGGGCAGTAGGGCGGGTGAGCGTTGGTTGTCACACTTACTCCTGTATATTATGGAAGCCCTGCTCACAGATCCGGCCTATGGCGGGAATCCCGATGGCATTGGCTGGCAATGGCTCGAGCATCAACCCGGCTTTCCACGGCCATCCAAAGATAAGCGTTATACGGAACTGTTATGAAGGATTATGACGTTTGTGTTATTGGCAGCGGGGCCGGTGGTGGACCCGTGGCGCTGGAGCTGGCCAGGGCCGGTTTTAATGTGGTGGTTCTGGAGAAAGGCCCGTGGTTCAGGGAAGAGGACTTTTATAAAGATGAACTGGCCTGTTGCCGACGCAGTGTCTACACACCGAACCTGAAGGATGAACAGCACGTCATCGAGAACTATGACGGCAAGAATGCCAAGGGGCAATATAAATGGGCCACTGAGGCGACCGGCGAGTCGGGTTGGGATTTCTGGAACGGAAACTGTGTCGGCGGCTCGTCCAATTTCATGAGTGGATTTTTTTATCGCCTCAAACCCAAAGATTTCAGCTTACTGAGTGAGTTTGGCCCGATCAAGGGTGCGAATGTGGTGGACTGGCCGATCCGTTACGATGAGCTTGAACCTTACTATACAAAAGTTGAAAGGCAAGTCGGCGTTTCTGGTGCCGTCATCGAGCATCCCTTTGCAGAACCCCGCTCCAGTAAGGATTTTCCATATCCACCCACCCATGAACATCCGATTAGTAAATTGGTCGACAAGACTTGTCGTGAAATGCACTTACATTCCCTGCGTACCCCCCGCGCCATTTTGTCACAGCCTGAAGCTAATCGACGTGGTTGTGAATACTCCGGCTTTTGCGGCAGCTATGGTTGTTCCAGTGGTGCCAAGGGTTCATCCCGTGCGGCACTGCTGGATAAGGCCGTGGCGACGGGTCGGTGTCACATCAAGCCTCACGCCAAGGTCAATCGACTCATCAGTGATCAAAAAGGCAAGGTGATCGCTGCAGAATATGTTGATGCCAATAACCAGCAGCAAAAGATAGATGCGAAAATCTTTGTGGTGGCCTGCCAGGCAATTGAGACCGCGAGACTGTTATTATTATCCACCGGTCCAAGGCACCCCAATGGCCTGGCCAATCGTTATCAACAAGTCGGCAGGAACCTGCTTTTTTCGGCCGGGGGTTCGGGGTATGGTGATTTCCCCTTCGATAAATTCGGTAGCGAATTAAAGGCAAGAGGTCCGTTTGTCAATCGTGGCCTGCAAGACTGGTATTTTATTAATGATAAAAACCTCGGCAAGGCCAAAGGCGGCACTATCGACTTCCTGCTTCGTCACCCCAATGCCATTGGCCGGGCCAATAATCTCAAGTGGGATGACAAGGATAAACTCATCTGGGGCAGTGACTTAAAACAAAAACTCAGGAACGAGTTTACCCTTGCCCAGAGTCTGCGTTTTGAAGTCTTTAATGATTGGTTGCCGACCGATGACTGTTTTGTCTCGCTCGATAAAACAGTGAAGGATAAATGGCACATCCCGGTGTCGAAGATTCGTATTGGCTATCACGACCACGATCTTGTCATTGGCGAGTACCTGACCGATAAGGCCAAGGCCGTATTAAGACAAATGGGTGCAGAGAATGTCCGTGGCAGTGTCAGTGGTTCACCGCCCCCCAATCTGGTCGCCGGGGGGTGTCGCTTTGGTAAGGATCCCAAAACATCTGTACTGGATAAAGACTGTCGTGCCCATGGAGTGGATAACCTGTTCGTTACCGATGGCAGTTTCATGCCGACCGGGGGCAGCGTACCCTACACCTGGACGATCTATGCCAACGCATTCAGGGTGGCGGATGTAATCAGGCGGCAGTTGTGATCTGTCGTGAAATAGAAGTTATGTTTTATTAGCCAGAATAGGAAACAAAAAGTTTCTACAATAATAAAGATAAGCTGAATTCTCTTCCATGGAAGTCCTTATCTGCAGTAAATTCTTGATGTAAAGTAGAAAATAAGAATCCCATCTGTCGTGTCATGTGGGCGCCATCTATCAAAACAATAATCTTACGTATCACGCTCATCATCGCCATGGCAGAGCTGATTGTTATGCTGATGTAAGGCGGTATACCTTATGACCTGAGTGCGCCTCTGGAAGTTTTGCTGGATGCGTTATTGTTGGTTAGCCTATCCACTCCGGTCATTTATAACTGGGTAATTAAACTCTATCTTATTGCGTGTAAAGGGGCCGATATAGCCATATATCGAGCCAAACAGGCGGATAAGGGATGCGCCGTTGTTTTTGAATAATTTTCAAACCGGGCTACCCCCGTCGCTGAATACATTCTATCTTGTTGATTATTAGGATAATTATTTAATATTATGATAAATCTTTGCTCATCCCGTCATCGCCACGGATTAAAATTAATCTAAATGATAATGATTTGCATTTAGATTTTAACTGCTTTATAGTCGTCCCTGAATTAATGATTGCGGATATTCTGGAGATAGAGCACATGAAACAGTTAATGAGAAAGGTGGTCATGGCAACGATTTTTACAATGCCAGGCCTGTCAATGGCAGCGAATGATATGCAGCAGATGCAAAAGGAAGTCGACACCCTGAAACGCCAGAACAAGGTCATTCTGCAGCGCCTGGAGGCTTCGATGGATATGATGGAAAAGCGCGGTAAGAATGGCTCGAGCAAGACCAGCATCGGCGGTTATGGTGAGATGCACTATAACAACCTGAGCAATAACAAGGTCGGCGGAGATGCTAAAAAGGAGATCGACCTGCATCGTTTTATCCTGTTTGTTGGCCACGAGTTCAGCCCGGATATCCGTTTCTGGTCCGAGTTGGAGGTGGAGCACACCAAGACAGATAAGGACGGGGGGGAAGTGGCGATTGAACAGGCCTATCTGGAGTTTGATCTCACCGACAGCCTGTTGGCCCGTACCGGGGTGATGCTGGTGCCCGTCGGTATCATCAATGAGACCCATGAGCCACCGACCTTTTACGGTGTGGAGCGCAATAACGTCGAGAAAAACATTATTCCGACCACCTGGCGCGAAGGCGGGGTGAGCCTCAATGGCCGTAATAGCGGTTTCAGTTATGACCTGGCCGTGCATTCCGGCCTACAGACCTCGGCGGCTGACAACTATGCCGTTCGTAAAGGCCGCGAAGCGGTGCGGGAAGCCCCGGCCGATGATCCGGCCTATACTGCGCGGGTTAAATGGACCGGTATCGCCGGGCTGGAACTGGCGGCGTCCGTGCAACAGCAGACCGACATTACCCAGGGGACAGACATCACCGCCGGCGCCGCGACCCTGGTCGAGGCCCACCTGGTCTGGCAGACGGGTCCCTTTGCCCTGCGTACCCTGTATGCCAGCTGGAGTCTGGATGGTGAGGGTCCGCGCGCCGTCGGTGCCGACGAGCAAACCGGCTGGTATGTGGAGCCGTCTTTCAGGTTATCTCCGAAACTGGGGGTCTTCGCGCGT
>Ga0209633_10003382_pt1 | contig 14755 bp, 9 predicted proteins | sample Cruoilmetagenom1_FD_187290 | JGI IMG/M metagenome (GOLD analysis project Ga0209633, IMG submission 187290) | Oil polluted marine microbial communities from Coal Oil Point, Santa Barbara, California, USA - Sample 1 (SPAdes) (version 2) | ecosystem: Environmental > Aquatic > Marine > Oil seeps ... | reverse complement strand
CGTTTGTAATTGTACTTTTGTTAATTCAATCATCTCTCTTATTTTTTAAAAGTTATTGCTAACTTCAAATTTATAAGTTGAGATGATTCTTTAAGTAGTCTCAGACACACTTTTTTGGACGGTATCTAATTTTGAACAAGCACTTATAGACCTTGGTTATGATACCGTTTTAGATGACTATGTAACTACAGCAAATATTAGTGGACTTACAAGTTTAGATGTTGCTTCAAAAAACATAGCGGACCTCACCGGTATTGAAGATTTTGTGGCTTTAACATTTCTAAATTGTGATTGGAATCAATTAACAAGTTTAGATGTTGCTCAGAATATAGCTTTAGAAACTCTAAGGTGTCAAAATAATCAATTAACCATCTTAGATGTAGCTCAAAATACGGCTTTATCATTTCTAACTTGCCAAAATAATCAGTTATCCGATTTAGATGTAACTCAAAATACGGCTTTACAATTTCTAGTTGTTAACACAAATCAATTAACAAGTTTAAATGTATCTCTGAATACAGTTTTAGAGATTCTAGGTGTTGGCACTAATCAATTAACTGGCTTAGATATATCTCAAAATACGGCAATAACACAACTATTAGTTTCCAATAATCAATTGACCAGTTTAGATGTAACTCAGAATACGGCTTTAGAATATCTATATACAAATGATAATCAATTAACCAGTCTAAACGCAAAAAACGGCAATAACACTAACATCACATTTTTTACAGCCACCAACAACCCAAGCCTAAGCTGTATAGAAGTTGATGATGCTACGTATTCAACCGCCAACTGGACGGATATTGATGCCACAGCGAGTTTTAGTGAAGATTGTACCACTACTGGGCTAACCTATGTTCCAGACGATAATTTTGAACAAGCACTTATAGACCTTGGCTTTGATACCGTTTTAGATGACTATGTAACTACAGCAAATATTAACGGTATTACAAGTTTAAATGTTGATTCAGAAAACATAGCCGACCTTACCGGTATTGAAGATTTTACGGCTTTAACATCGCTATCGTGTCAAGGTAATCAATTAACCAACATTGATGTATCTCAGAATACAGCTTTACAGGTTCTAGGTGTTGGCGTTAATCAATTAACCAGCTTAGATCTATCTCAAAATACGGCGTTGCAAATATTATCCGCTATTGGCAATCAGTTAACAAGTTTAGATCTCTCACAAAATACAGTTTTACAATCGCTAGATGTTAACACAAATCAATTAACAAGTTTAAATATAACTCAGAATATAGCTTTAGAGATTCTAGGTATTGGCATTAATCAATTAACCACTCTAGATGTATCTCTAAATACAGCTTTACAGGTGCTATGGTGCGATGATAATCAATTAACCAGCATAGATGTATCTCAAAATACAGCTTTACAAACTCTAGATGTTAACACAAATCAGTTAACAAGTTTAAATGTTAAAAACGGTAATAATACTAATTTTATATATTTTAATGCTACCAACAACCCAAGCCTAAGCTGTATAGAAGTTGACAATGCTATCTACTCAACCGCCAATTGGACCGATATTGATGCCACAGCGAGTTTTAGTGAAGATTGTGCGGCAGACCTAACCTACGTACCGGACAATAATTTTGAACAAGCACTTATAGACCTTGGCTATGATACCGTTTTAGATGATTACGTAACTACAGCAAATATTAGTGGTCTTACAAGTTTAGATGTTATTTCAAAAAATATAGCAGACCTAACCGGTATTGAAGATTTTGCGGCTTTAGAAACACTATTGTGTCAAGACAATCAATTAACCAGTTTAGATGTAACGCAAAATACAGCTTTAGAAATGTTAGTTGTTAATACAAATCAATTAACAAGTTTAGATGTATCTCAAAATACAGCTCTAATACAACTAATTGTTTCCTTTAATCAATTAACCGCTTTAGATGTATCTCAGAATACGACTTTAGTTCAGTTATATGTTTTCAATAATCAATTAACCAGTATAGATGTATCTCAAAATACAGCTTTAGAACTTCTAAGTATTGCTAATAATCAATTAACCAGCTTAGATGTAATACAGAATATAGCTTTAGAAAGCCTTTGGTGTCATAATAATCAGTTAACCAGTTTAGATGTATCTCAAAATATAGCTCTAATACAACTAGATGCTTCCAATAATCAATTAACCAGTCTAAACGTAAAAAACGGTAATAACACAAACTTTATATATTTTGGTGCCATCAATAACCCAAGCCTAATTTGTATAGAAGTAGATAATGCAACATATTCAACCGCCAATTGGACGAATATTGATGCAACAGCGAGCTTCAGTGAAGATTGTTCAGATACAACAGCACCAATTATTACCTTAATTGGCGATAATCCACAAACCATAAATCTTGGCGATGGCTATACTGAACTCGGTGCAACAACCGATGATGGTACAGCGGTTACTATTGATGCAACAGCTTTTGTAGATGCCGTAGGAAGTTATTCCATTCGTTACAATGCCACTGATGCTGATGACAATGTTGCCGTGGAAGTTATACGTACGGTAAATGTTATAGATAGCTCAGCACCGATTATTACCTTAATTGGCGATAATCCACAAATCATAAATCTTGGCGATGGTTACACCGAACTCGGTGCAACAACCGATGATGGTACAGCGGTTACTATTGATGCAACAGCTTTTGTAGATGCCGTAGGAAGTTATTCCATTCGTTACAATGCCACTGATGCTGATGACAATGCAGCTATTGAAGTTATACGAACTGTAAATGTTGTTGATGGCACAGCCCCAATTATTACCTTAATTGGCGATAATCCACAAATCATTAATCTTGGCGATGGTTACACCGAACTCGGTGCAACAACCGATGATGGTACAGCGGTTACTATTGATGCAACTGCCTTTGTAGATGCGGTGGGTAGTTATTCGATTCGGTACAACGCCACTGATGCTGATGACAATGCAGCTATTGAAGTTATACGTACTGTAAATGTTATAGATAGTTCAGCACCAATTATTACCTTAATTGGCGATAATCCACAAACCATAAATCTTGGCGATGGTTACACCGAACTCGGTGCAACTACCGATGATGGTACAGCGGTTACAATCGATGCAACAGCCTTTGTAGATGCCGTGGGAAGTTATTCCATTCGTTACAATGCCACTGATGCTGATGACAATGCAGCTATTGAAATTATACGTACTGTAAATGTTATAGATGGCACAGCACCGATAATTACCTTAATTGGCGATAATCCACAAATCATTAATCTTGGCGATGGCTACACCGAACTCGGTGCAACAACCGATGATGGTACAGCGGTTACTATTGATGCAACTGCCTTTGTAGATGCCGTGGGAAGTTATACTATCCGATATAACGCCACTGATGCTGATGACAATGCAGCTATTGAAGTTATACGTACTGTAAATGTTATAGATGGCACAGCACCAATTATTACCTTAATTGGCGATAATCCACAAACCATAAATCTTGGCGATGGATATACCGAACTCGGTGCAACAACTGATGATGGTACAGCGGTAACCATTGATGCAACTGCTTTTGTAGATGCCGTGGGAAGTTATTCCATTCGTTACAACGCCACTGATGCGGATGATAATGCAGCTATTGAAGTTATACGTACGGTAAATGTCGTTACGTTTCCCATTAAAATTCCAAAAGCCTTTTCGCCAAATGGAGATCTAATAAATGATACCTGGGTAATCGAAAATATTGAGAACTATCCTAATTCTGAAATAGAGATTTACAACCGTTGGGGAGCTAAAGTGTTTGAAGTTAAAAACTATCAGAACGATTGGAGTGGTGTATCTCGATCATTAGGAAGAAAAAAATTAGCCATTGGGTCTTACTTATACATTTTAAAATTAAATGATTCAATTACCGAGCCTATTCAAGGTTGGATTTACATTAACTATTAAAAAAAAATATCATGAAGAATATACATTCAATACTGCTAATAGGGTTTATTTTACTCACAAATACGGTTTTTGGACAGCAAGACTTTCATTTTAGCCTTTATAAATACAATATGAATGCTATAAACCCCGCTTATGCAGGTTCAAACGGAAATTTTGAAGCCACAGTAGGTGCAAGAAGCCAATGGACGGGCATAGACGGATCTCCCGAGACCTTAAGTTTAAACTCAAACACTTATATAGGAAGAGGACTTGGTGTTGGTATTAATGCTATTGTAGATAAGGTTTTTGTACAATCTGAAACGCATGCTTATGCTGATTTTTCCTATCGCATTCGACTTTCAAAAACAACGGATTTATTTGCTGGCTTAAAAGTAGGAGGAACTTTTTTAAATGTTGATTCTGAAAAACTAGAGATAAACGACGATCCTTTGTTGTCCGAAAATGTCAATACTTTTAATCCTAATGTTGGTGTAGGGTTTTATGTAAAAGGAGATAATTACCATCTCACTTTATCAACACCAGCATTTTTAAAGAATAGACGTCTAGAAAATGAAAAAGTATCCTTTGCGGCTACATCGGATAAAATACATGTATTCTTGGGTGGTGGTTATGATTATTTTTTTAGAAATAGAACATGGGTATTTACACCATCAGCAATGTTAAAAATGGTCTCTGGTAGTCCTATTTCGGTCGATCTAACAACAGCATTTGAATTTAGAGAGCGAATGGAATTTGGTGTGAATTATAGAATTGACGAAAGTTTTACTGGTTTTATAACTGCCAAAATGTTAGGAGATAAATTGAAAATTGGTTATGCTTTTGAGTACGCCACTACTCCAATCCAAAAATATGGAGGCACATCCCATGAAGTTATATTGAAATTTTCTATGTAGTGTCTGGTCGCTTTCTCTTTTTTAAAAGATAACCACCAAAGAGTATTACCAATAAAACTCCAGAAACTATCCAAATCCATAAATTAGAATCAACAACCGCATTTGTATTGCCAGAAATCACGAATCCGGACCAATAATAAGGGTGAGATAGTGCATTTTGCCCATTAGCGTTTAAAAAATCTATTTTGGCCTTTTGCAAGGCTTTATCTTTAGAATTTCCATTAGCTAAATTTTTATAAAAATCATCCATCAATTGGGTTGAAGAAGCGTCGTTAACTTTCCATAAGGTACTAGCAATACTGGAAGCTCCGCTGTAAAAAAATCCTCTGGTCAAACTCATAAACCCCTCTCCACGTTTTAAATCACCAATGCCAGTTTCGCAGGCACTCAAAGTAACTAAATTGGCATGTAAAGGAAGATTGTACAAATCGCTAACGTATAGCAAACTATTGTCTTTATTATCAGGTGTAAAAGCCAAATAAGAATACTCGGGATTTTCATCATCAAAAATAGCGTGGGTTGCTAAATGAACGATACTATAATCTGCAATTTGGGATGTAAAATTAAGCAATGATGCTTTCTCACTTACAAAACTATTTCCATTAAAAGAAGTCAAAATTTTTGTCACTTCTTCATTGTTATGTGGTAAAGGCAATAATTTATTATCCTTATTTTTAGACTTTTTAAAACTAGGTGCAAACGCCAACACGGAATTATCATAAGCTTCATTTTGCTTTAATTGTAGCGATAGAGAAGCGGAATTTGTATAACCAACACTCTTTTGTTCAACCAGATATTCAATGTTACTATCTTTTATATTTAAACTACCAAAGGGTATATAATTGAGCAATCCGTCAGCTATAACAATTAGCTTATCCTTATCAGATATTTTTATTGACGGCTCTAAAATCAATTTGTACAATTGATAGGTTTTTTTAGCCAAAACGTTTACGTCCGATTTAGGATCGCTCAACATTTTATATATGTTGCGGATGTTTTCTTCCAACGTTTTATTATTTTCTATTTTAAAGAAATCTTTAGTATTATTTGTCAGCGAAATAACATAAATATGTTTATCCCCGTAAAAATAAGAAACCAGCATTTCGTCATTGGCCAAACTATGTTGGACTTCAGTCATACTAGCGACTGCTGTATTGTATTTAAGATTGTAATAAGCCTTGTAATTGGTTTCAATAGTATTTATTAGGTTTCGATATTCATTATTAGTTTCAAATAAACGTTCATCTAGTGCTGGTGTAGAGACTTTCTTTTTATTAATTTCTTTTTCTAAAAAAGTGATTTGGGCTTTTAACTGTTTTTCTTTTTCTATCAAATCACCTGGAATAGTTCCAAAACTGGTGGCTTTGGCACTTAGCAAAGCTTCCATAAGTAAAATACCCTTACTTTTTTCTGAATAATAAAATGCTTTGTCTATTAATTTTTTATTGTGGTCTGATTTATAAGAATTATACAATGAAGCTAGTCCTGACTCAAATAAAGGGAACGCACCCTCAATCAATAACAATTTATCAGTTTCGCTCTTAAAAGATGGTTTTAAACTATCTAAAGTAGCAATACCAAAATCTACAGTCTCAATAACAACACCGTTAGAATTCTCTATATCGTATGCACTTACTACCGTAGCCTTGTTTTTAAGTATTTTTAACAATGCTGATTTGTTGGCATTTTTTTTAGATTGCTGGGCAATGCCTTTGTTAAAATTATCAATCGCTTTTTGAGGTTCGTTAAAGGTAGTGTGGAGTTGGCCTATTTGATCATAAAGCAAGGCTAATTTTTCTAATTCAAATCCATCAGCCTCTTTTTTTAGGAGTTGAACTGCCATATCAAATTCCGATACAGCCAAATCATATTCTTTATTCTTTTTATGAATTTCCGCCTTTGAGGTATGATATTTATTCAAAAAAATATGATTTTCTGGAATATTAACTTTCATTAAATCTAAATAAAAATATGCACTGTCAATTTTATTTAGGTTCATGTAATTTTCCACTAATTGTGAAGTCTCCGTAATTAAGGCATTAGTATTTCCGGAATTTTTTAAATTAAATTCCAAAGATTTTTTTAAATACGTATTTGAGAGTGCAAATTGTTTCTCATTTTTATACACTTCGGCTAATAAACTATAGACCCTGAAAAGTGATTTTTTATCTTCTGGTTTTTTAGCAATTAAAAATCGAACATTTTTATTATAAAATTGCTTGGCTAATTCAAATTTATGTTCATTAACGTACATTTTAGCAATAAAACCATAAGCTACAACTAAAAGTGCTTTTTGCTCATCCACTAATTCATTTTCTGAAAGTTTTTCGCAAATATTTATAATTTCATTAAAAAAATATCTGGCTTTACTATAATCTTCTAAAACAAAATTATACATTCCTTTATCATATAAAAGTGAGTTTGTGTAGTATAGTTTATCAGGAGTTTTGTCTAAAAAACCTTTGAATTGAGTAAAGATTGAATCTGTTAATGTAATATTAGTTTTTAGTTTTTTATAATTGTTATGATACCCAGCAACACGATTAACATCCATGGTTGTTTGAATATATTTACCATAGTCATCATTTTGTTTTGCAACATTACTAATTTTGTCTAGATAATAATAAGTAGAGTCTTCATTCTTAAAAACATGTTTATATAGTTTTTTTGTCAAACTATCAATATTTTGATTGCTACTATTTTGGGCATACGCCACATTTGAGGAAATAATAAACAAAAGAAAAGGGTATATTTTTCTCATAAAAGTTAGTTGTGTTTTAAATCACAATTTACAAAAAAAGCAATAAGCTCTTTATTAAGTATAAAATATACATAACAAAGAGCTTATTTTATAGAAAATTAATATTTTTTTATTACACTTTATCTTCAATAAAACCGTCGAGTGTATAATTTAAAATAATTTCACCTTCGTTATTTTCTTCAAAAACTTTTATAGAAACAGGGCCAGAATAGCTTTTAACTAAGCTAAAGTTTGAATATTCTACATTTTCCTCATTTCCTGGTAAAGGATTAAATTGATTATCCATTGTACTTATCAATTCGCCTTTTTCATTATATATAGTAACTTCTAACGTCGATTTGTTTAAAGCCACCTGTGAATTAGCAAGTATAGCTATATATTTTAAATTTTCAAATGAAGGTAAACATAAATCACATGGCCAAACTGGACCTATAATACCATAAACTTCTAATGGTACAAACTTAGAAAGATTCACCTTAAATATATCTCTACTTTTCTCTGCAGCTTCTTTTTCAATTATAGCCTTCTCATCATTCGGGTTTTTAGCAAGAACAGCATCTAAACTATCTATTTCTTTATCAACATTTATAAGTTCTATGTTATAATGCACATTATCCAAATATTCTTTGTAAATATAATTATCCTTCTCTAAAATGGCTTCAGGATTACTTCCTACTCCTGTAATACTACATGACATAATTAATCCCGCCATAAATAGCATTGTTAATTTTAAGATTTTTTTTTGTGCTTTCATTATTTCAATTTTTTTAGTTAGTATTATTATTTTCTAATTTATGGAATATTAATGAATTAGGTTAACATTTATTTATTTCAAATTAGAATAATTTTATAAAAATAAAAGAAAAAGATATAAAAATGATGTAAATATCCGTCCTATCTTCAATCGTAAGTTCTAGCTTTATAAAAAACAGTTTTAAGCATTCTTATAAAAAAACGGACTATCCACCCATATTTCTTTAAGAAAATTAAACTTTTCTATGTAGAAATTAGATGGAGCTTCGCCACAATATTTTTTAAAATCTTTGGAGAAGTGGGCAAAATCGTAATAGTTATAAAGGGCACTTAACGTTTTGTAATCTTGCTGTCCTTCAGATTTCATTTCGGCAAACAAACAATTGAAGCGGACAATCCTAGTGTAAGTAGATGGGTTAATGCCCACCATTAATTTAAATTTTTTTTGAAAATAGCGTTCGCTGATATTTAATTTTTTAATTAAATCGTTTATTGAAATACAACCTTTAAACCCCTTTATTAGATTTACAGAACTATCTATAATGTTTAATTGTGGTGCAGATTTTTGGAGTTTTTCTAAAAGAAATTTATTAATTATTTCTATTCTGGCTTCGGGAGTTTTTAATGCCAAATATTGCTTTTTAAATAAAGGTAAGGCATTGGCAAACAAGGCACCAACATTAGATACCTTGTTGGTTTGTAGAATCATATTTGCATTAAATAAATGCCATAATCCTGTAGGGGTTAACGCGGCACCAGTTATTTCAGTTTTTGGAGCATCAGTAACAATTAAGTAGCTTCTCGTTTGCTGACCTGCAAAATAAAATTGTGGTACATCGAGTGATTTACCATCAAATATAAAATCAAATCTTCCTTCTGATTGGAATGCTAAAATACCTGTGCCACTTGGTAAACAAAACTCATTTATAGGTTTGTCATGAGGTTCTTTTTTCCAATTAATGGTATAAAAAAACGCTACATAAGCTTCTAATTCTTTCGAAGTTGGGTAAATACTAAACATAACTAAAACTTTAAAATGGTTTTTGGTAAAAACACATAAATGCAATAAATTTTGCAGTATATATTTCATTACCAAGATAGTAAAAGAATTTTATACAATCAAGTTTTACTTTAAAAGAGAAATTTCTTATTTTTTAAAATCTAAATCTAATCGTTCTGGTAATAACTTAAATGACTTTCTATGATGTAGGGTAACTCCATTTTTTCTAATCGCTTCTCTATGTTGTTTGGTAGGGTAGCCTTTATTTTGCTTCCAGTTGTATTTCGGAAAATCTAAATCAATTTTTTCCATATAAGCATCTCTATACGTTTTCGCCAAAACAGAAGCTGCAGCAATACTTTTATACTTACTATCTCCTTTTACAATAGTTTGATGAGGAATCTCTTTATAAGGATTAAACTTATTACCATCAACAATGATAAATTCTGGAACAATACTGAGTTGCTCTATGGCTTTGTGCATCGCTAAAATGGAACTTTGCAAAATATTAATTTCATCAATTCTATCTTGCCAAACAAAGGCAACTGCAAATGCCAAAGCCTTAGCTTCAATAATTGGTTTAAGCTCAATTCTTTGCTTTTCTGTAAGTTGTTTTGAATCATTTAAAAATGAATGTCTAAAATTTTTAGGTAATAGTACTGCTGCTGCCACTACTGGACCTGACAAACAGCCTCTACCTGCTTCATCTGTACCAACTTCTAATTTAAATCCAGAAAAATTATTTTTTAGCCCCATCACGCAAAAATATAATTTTTATATTAACTAATATTTATGAATTCCTTCTAAAATAGATTCTATTTTTCAAGGGAATTTATTTTACCTTTGCCACAATTGTTAATTTATGCACAAGTACTTTTTACTTATCATTATTTTAGGCTTAAGTCTAAAGGTTCAATCTCAAATTACTCCTGAAAGACCATCTAGGGTAGATAACGGATTTGATATTAGCCAAAGAGATTCTATAAAAGATGACGACATGATAAATATTCAATTAAGTGGTAAAACACATTATACTGATTATAAAGTAATTTCATACACCAACGACACCACATATATTGACACTACTTTAACCATTCAAAAAGCATATAAATTTAATTATTTACGAAAGGATAATTTTGAGTTATTACCTTTTCATAATCAAGGACAGTCTTATAATAATTTAGCTTATGATTACTCAGAAGTTTCATTATTCCCAGAAATGGGAAACAGAGCCATGCACTTCAATTATTATCAAATTAAGGATATTAATTTTTATAAAGTACCAACACCTACTTCTGAATTGGCATACAGAACTGGTATGCAACAAGGTCAATTTTTAGATGCTCTACTCACTTTCAACACTTCTAAACGTCATAATTATTCAATAGCTTATAAAGGATTACGATCTTTAGGTAAATATAGAAATACATTAAGCAGCCATGGTAACATGCGTTTTACCTATAGCTATCAGACAAAAAATGATGCTTATAATATGAAAATGCACGTTACAGCACAAGATTTAAAAAATGATCAGAATGGAGGTTTACCCGAGTTATCATTAGGTTATTTTGAAACTAAGGACAAAAATTTTAGAGACAGGGCTAGGATGGAAACTAATTTTACAGATGCTTCTAGTATGCTAAGAGGTAATCGGTATTATTTGCTTCATGATTATAAAATTTGGCAACGCAATGATACTATTCACCATAAAAAAAGTTATTTAAAAGTTGGGCACTTTTTCAATTATGAACGTAAACACTATTATTATACTCAGGTTGCAGCAAATAGTTTATTAGGAGATGCTTTTGACACCTCAGTTTATGATAAATTAAATTATAATACTTCAAAAAACGAGGCTTTTGTTGCTCTAAAATCTCCACTAGTTTTAGGTGAAGTAAAATTTAAAGCGTCTTATTTCAACTATAATTACGGATATAATAGTGCTGCCAAACTCGTAGACAAATGGATACCATCTTCACTAAACGGAAACGCTGTTTCTATAGGAGGAAACTGGAAAACGCATTTTAAAAAATTCAATATCAATGCAGCTGCAGCCACTACGCTTTCAGGTGATTTTAATGGAAATTACATCAAAGCTTCTGCAAGTTTTAAACAAGACAGCCTCTTTACTTTTAAAGGTACTTTTTTAACAAATAGTAAATCTCCTAACCTAAACTTTATCCTAAACCAGAGTAATTATATCAATTACAATTGGTCAGAAACTTTAAAAAATGAACGTACTAGGAGTTTAGTATTTGATTTAAAATCTGATAGAATCATAAATGCTTCAGCTCAAATTACACAGATAGATAATTACACTTATTTTGATGAAATAGCAACCCCCAAACAGGCTGACAAGACTATTAATTATTTAAAACTAAAGGTTTCTAGAGAATTTAGACTTGGCAAGTTTGCATTAGACAATACCGTAATGTATCAACGTGTAGCTCAAGGAAGCTCTGTTTTCAATGTCCCTGAATTGGTTACTAGAAATACCTTATATTTTTCAGATCATCTTTTTAAAGGAGATCCTTTATATTTACAAACTGGAATTACTTTAAAATATTTTACGGAATACAATGCCAATAGTTACAATCCTGTACTGTCAGAATTTCACTTACAAAACGATCAAAAAATTGGTGGTTATCCCGTATTAGACTTTTTTATCAATGCTCAAGTACAACGCACACGATTATATTTAAAAGTCGAACATTTCAATGCTAGTTTTGATAAAGCTGCAAATTATTATTCAGCCCCAAATTATCCTTATCGTGATTTTATAGTCCGCTTTGGTTTGGTTTGGAATTTCTTTATTTAAGTTTAAAGAGCTTCCAGATGGAGAAATCACTTACCTTGATTCTTTCAACTGTCTTATCTTAATACTAAAAGCTGCAAAAAGTAAAGTCATAAATGGACTTAAATAATTAAAAATAGCATAGCCTGCATAAGTAAAAGTATCAACACCCAAAACACTGGCTTGGTAAGCTCCACAAGTATTCCATGGTACTAAAACTGAAGTCACTGTCCCTGAATCCTCTAAAGTTCTACTCAAATTCTCTGGTGCTAAACCTCTATCTTCAAACGCTTTTTTAAACATTTTTCCAGGTATAACAATAGCCAAATACTGATCAGAAGCAATAGCATTTAATCCTAAACAACTAAATACGGTACTTGCAAACAAGCCAAAAACAGAAGTCGCTAATTTCAACAACTCCTTTGTGATTTTTGCCAAAGCACCAATAGCATCCATCACACCACCAAATATCATGGCACTAATAATTAATAAGATTGTCCAAATCATTCCTTTCATTCCTCCAGCACTAAAAAGTTCATTCAACTTTTCATTATCAGTAGTAATTTCAGTATCCACAAAAATAGCATTTATAACAGATCTAATATTTGAAGAGGAGATACTATTCAATACATCTGACTGAAATATAAAAGCAAAAATTGCTGCCAACAGAACCCCTGTCCCTAAAGCAATTAATGGTTTGGTTTTTGTTACTATCAGGGCAATTACCACTAGTGGTACAAAAAATAAATAAGGTGTAATATTAAACGTGTTCTTAATTGAGTTTAGTAATCCACTAATATCAGCATTCCCCGTAGTTTCAATATTCAAACTTATAATACTAAAAACAATTAATGTAATTATTATAGTAGGCACAGTAGTAAATGCCATATATCTAATATGTGTAAACAAATCGGTTCCTGCCATAGCTGGAGCAAGATTTGTAGTATCACTTAGTGGAGACATTTTATCACCAAAATAAGCTCCAGAAATTACTGCACCAGCGATCATTCCTGTAGGGATGCCTAAGGCACTCCCAATACCCACTAGAGCTATACCAACGGTCGCGGATGTTGTCCAAGAACTACCAGTAGCAATAGAAATAATTGCGGCAATAATAACTGATGCCGGTAAAAATATACTCGGACTTAGCACTTGCAAACCATAATACACCATTGCTGGGATAATTCCGCTAACTAACCATGTGCCAGCCAATGCACCTACTAAAAATAATATCATTATAGGAACAAAGACACTTTTTAAATTCTCCCAAATTTCAGAAAACATTAATTTCAATGACACTTTATTAAGAAGACCAACGATTGCTGCAATTACACCCGCTGTAACTAAAATATATTGATTTGTATAAGCACCTAACAATTCTTGTCCTTCTACAAAAAATATGTTATAAGCCAACATTGCCATTAAAATTACAACAGGAATCAAAGCTTCCCAAATATTCAATTCTTTATTCTGAATTATTTTTTGTTCCGATGCTTCGGAATCAATTTTTATTTTGGAAATATTATCTTCAGTACTCATAAATTAGGGTTTTGATATTGTAATGATACAAAAATCTTGAAGATAATAAAAAATTGGACATTTATATTGTAATTAAACAAGCATTTATCGACTATAATAGTTACTAATTAATTTTTTTTAACCATAACTTAAACTATTTAATCATGAAGAAATCATTTTTTTATTTTGTACTCGGTGCAATGGTAGTGAGTACCATTGCTTTTGTTAAAGTCGATAATAATTCGACAGAAGTTGATGCTACCGCATCATATATCACAGCCTTGAATGGTGTAAAGGCTTATACTTTAGAAATAGCCGAAGCTATGCCTGAAGACAAATATACTTTTAAACCTCACGATTCTGTCAGAAGTTTTGGTGAGCAAATGGCACATATAGGAATGTCATCACAATTTTTATTGGGTATGTTTATCAATGGGGAGCCTATGCCTACTGACCCTAAAGTATTTGCTAATATTGGTAAGATGGAAAAAGAGATGGGGCAATCTAAAGAAGCTTGCATTAAATCTGTAACAGCGTCTTTTGACGCTATCATCGCAACCTATAAAAGTATGAATGCTGAAAGTTTAGGAAAAACTTTTACTGTTCCGTTTGACCCTAGTCCTGAGAAACCAAAATTTAGTAAAGAAAAAGGATTTCAATTTATTAGCGAACATATAGCACACCATAGAGGCCAAGCATTAGTATCTTTAAGAATGCAAGGTATTAAAGCACCCAGGTATCGGTTGTATTAAATAATTTTTTTTCAATAAAATAAAAATCACACCTTCTTAGAAGGTGGCTTTGAAAAACCTCTAAAAGGGGTAATGAATGACGTAATTGAAAACCTAATTCATTATATGAAAGCAAGACCTAGTAGGTTTTTAAAACCTACTAGGTCTAAAAAACAGGCAAAAGCCATCAGAACATTACCTTGCCCAAAGGACAAGGTTTTTTAAAATGAAATAAACCCGTAGTGCATTTTGGCAAAATTCTGTCTCCCGAAATTTCGGAACGAGTGCATTTTACAATTAAAATGAGTAAATTTTGTATCGAGAATAAAGAAGTCTGTTTGAAATTAGTTCTCGATACAATTTTT
>Ga0209633_10003380_pt1 | contig 14769 bp, 19 predicted proteins | sample Cruoilmetagenom1_FD_187290 | JGI IMG/M metagenome (GOLD analysis project Ga0209633, IMG submission 187290) | Oil polluted marine microbial communities from Coal Oil Point, Santa Barbara, California, USA - Sample 1 (SPAdes) (version 2) | ecosystem: Environmental > Aquatic > Marine > Oil seeps ... | reverse complement strand
CATCTTCGAATCGCATTTGTCGTGTTTCCTGTAGCCATCTGGCCCGGCTCATGCCCCCTCCTTTCGAGTTCACATAAACCGGACAGTTTATTTGCTACAAAACCGGACAAAATATTAACTCGTAACATGAGTGTCCCGGACTCATTGAGGAGCACGGGGAACCTCAATGAGCGCGGGATGAAAAATGCTGTTTACATGGAGATTTCGTCGTCAAAGTCGCCATCGTCGATGTCTGGTGGGTGCAGGCGGTCGTGAGCTTCTTGTTGCGCCATGCAGGTGAGCTGATCGTGATAGGCCTCGAAGAACGTGTCGGTGAGTTGGCTCAGAAAGGTGAACAACCGATCGCCGGTGTCATCGGGAAGGTCGGGGGGAAAGAGTCGGTCAAATGGGTCGTGTTTCATCGCAGCGCCTCGATTGCGTCTTGGAGAAGGTCATCAGGAAGATGGTTAAGCCCTTTCGGGACAGCGAGCTTCATGGCGGTTTGCAGGATGACGCCGGCGTGACGGGGTTTGCCTTGAGCGGCCTGCAGCAGGATTTCGAGATCGGAATCGGAGAGCAGGGTCTGTTGGCATCCGGCCTGCTGGAGCGCGTGCTGAATGAGCTTGGAGAAGCACTCGCGATCGAGCATTGGCGGTGTGAGTTGATTCCGAAGTGTCTGCAGCCGGACGCCGCCGCTTGCGATATGTGTTGGCCTGCGCATCGAGGGGCGTCACCAGTCCAAGCGCTTGGCCCTCCTTGGACTCGACCTTCAGTGCACAGTCGACGTGGGGATCGACCGCCAGGACGACGGTTCGGCCGACGAGTTCGAACGGGACTTCATAGACTTGGCCATTGAAGGTCACGGTTCCGTCCTTGCGGACTTTGCGTGTATGGCGATGATAAAAGAGCTCATCGAGATGGGCGGCAAAGGCACCGAGCGGGCGGATCCTCAGAAGGTCTCGTTGGTAGCGCTCGATGGGAGACAACCCATTCAGACTGCTTGAACAGTGACGTGATAAATCCGCTCGAGCCACGCCCACAGCCGGGCATTGAGATCATCGAGACCGCGGATCTGCGTCGGATCGAGTTCGGACAGGAATTGATCGCGAACGGTGCGATGCCACTTTTCCAGTTTTTCCTTTCCTTCTGGCTGGTACGGCCAACAATAGACCAGACGGATCTCCAGCCGGGCGCAGATGCCCTGCAGGCTGCGTGAACGATAAGCCGCGCCGTTGTCGATCAACAGTTTTTTCGGTACACCGCGTTTGAGAACGGCCTGTTTGAGCACACCCTCGATATCGAGAGCGGTCTCGCCGAGACAGAAGGCGCTGTGAGCCATCAATCGCGATGCATCATCGATCAGCGATACCAGAAACACCTTTCTGAGACGCCCATCGACCGCAACCTTGGGGCCATGCATGACATCGCCCCGCCAGAGATCGCCGGCGAATTCGGCGACGAAGCGACGGCGTTCGACCGGTTCGCTGCCGCCGTCCCACGGTATGGACAACCCCTGTTGCTGCAATAGCCGATGGACGCTCGACCGTGACAATTCGCCCTTCGCCACAACCCCTTGCATCTCCAACAAGCGGATAAGGGTGTTGAGCAAGCGTTTCGGGTTGTCACGCTTGGCCTGAACGATCGCTTCCTGGACGTCGCACGGCAGCTTGGATCGGCCGTGGTCGCTGCGAATTTTCGGCGCCAACGCCTCGATGCCGCCACGCTTCCACAAATAATACCAATGCTCGATGGTTTTATCGGCAATGCGCGTCGATTGTCCGTCCGGGGCCAAATAGGTTTGGTTGCTCAACTGTTAAAGCAGGCGCTTGAGTTCGCCGTGATCGAGCCGTTCGCGGCTGGCCAAAGGTCCCAACACCGACAGCCGGAACAGCGCCACCGGGTGAATCTTTTTCATGGCTTTCTCCGAAAGAGTCAAAAGGCCCGATCAGTTAAACCCGAAAATCCACCGGTGTGAATCCGCACACTGTGTGGAGTCAAAAAATCATCGCTTCACTCCTGTCTCGACGAACAATAGATGCCGAGATTCATGGGACAAAAACACCCGATTGGTGCAACAGACACATCGCCTGTGACAAAGAGAGTTCGGCCAGAACCGCGCGCCACAACGCCTTCACACTTTGATAAACACCCCATTTGGCAAAGTGTCGGCACAGATGAAAGCCATGCTCGGAAAAACAGGCGTGCAGGCGCGACCACCAGCGCCAGATCGTATCCGCACCGGGGAGTACCTGTTCAGCGGCCTTCTCGATCGAGATTCCCGCCAAACACAAAACGATCGCCGCTTGCTGGATCGACCACAGAAACCAGCGCCGGGGCGGAATGCATTCCGGCAATGCCGAACAGGTGCGACGACAATGGCAGCAATAAAAACGTGGGATCGGCACCGGATTCAAACAGTCGTCACCCCGACCCTCGCGATCCGACTTGCGTGTATAGGCACCGTGACACCACACTCCAGCCTTTCCGCAATGCGGACAACGTTTCGGTCGATAGGTTTCGGGCGCTTCTTTAAGTTGCTTTAGGTGTTGCGCGAGGGTACCAATTCCTGGCACGATAGGTCGCATGGTCGATCTCCTTTGTTGTGATGCTTGGGTTTGGACTTTGTATCACTATACCCAAGGGAGATCGGCCTTGCTTCGACCTGTCTTATCCCGGACTATCTCCGGGACCCTTTCACAATGTGGCCTAATGAATCGTGGGATTTTTGAGCTTGATTAAGCTCGATTAACGGAGGACGGAACAACGATGCCCTGGGGACCTCAACGCTCACCAAAAAGAACCCACCTGTGCTCAAAAAAAGGTGCCCAGCAAATGCGCAGACATTTGTATAGCGAAGCAGGTGAGTGGAGCGAAGAGATTAATCCCCCCTACGACCCACACAAAGGGCCGTAAGGGGGGAAGTCAAAATCAGTTGGCTCGGGATGAGGTCGTTCTCATCGGCGCCCATTACGATTCCGTGCAAGGCTCCCCGGGCGGCCAATGACAACGCCAGCGGCGTGGCCGCGCTGCTGGAGATCGCCCGCCTGCTGGCAGAAAAGCGTCCGACACGCACAGTGCGGTTTGTGGCCTTTGTCAACGAAGAGTCACCCATCTTCTATTCACAGAAGATGGGCAGCCGAGTCTACGCGCGCCGTGCACGCAAGCGGGGCGACAATATCGTTGCCATGCTCTCTCGAAGACCATCGGCTATTACGTCGATGCCAAGGGCCGCCAGCATTACCCCTTGCCGTTGTATTCGCTGATTTATCCGGACACCGGCGATTACATCGCCTTCATCGGCAACCTCTCTTCGCGCGCTCTGGTGCGGCAAAGCCTCGGCTCATTCCGCCGCCACACGGCTTTTCCCTCGGAAGGCATCGCCGCACCCGGATGGATGGGAGGTATCTACTGGTCGGACCACTGGTCTTTCTGGCAGGAGGACTATCCCGCGCTGATGGTGATGGACACCGCCCCGTTCCGCTATCCCCATTACCACACCGGCGCCGATACACCGGACAAGATCGACTACCCGCGTCTGGCGCGGGTAACGGCAGGTCTCGCGCGGGTCACGGTGGATCTGGCGAAAAAGAAGCGTTAGCCAATAATCATATGCCCCTTTTCATCATAACAGGGGATTCCGATGCCGCTTTTCACGAAATACCCGTTGGCGATAAAACAACCAGCTACAACAGCGGCGCCAACACCCTGCCGACGCCTTCGGAGAGCCGTTGGTATTTGGAAATTCCCTGCCGGTTCACCGCTGTAACTTCTCTTGCCTCGGCGCAGTGGGAGATAAAATCCCGCTCCAGTTCAGCGGCTACCTCCGTGCTATAGAAAAAGAGGTTGGCCTCGAACCGGAAACCGGCGGTAAGAAGGAACTGAACGCCCATCATGGCCATGCCGGTGAACCCCAACGCCATGGAGAAGTCCCACCAGAACCCGGAACCGGGCGGTACCTCTCCGATCTTCAACGCCACCAGCGGCGCCAGGTAGACGCTGACCCAGAAGAAAGCCGACAAGATAGTTTTCATGATTCAAGCTTCCGGCTTCGTTTGCCCATGCCGTTCCTGCAGAGCAGTTTGGATTTTGATCAACTCCATGATGTTGTCGAGGTTGACAATACCGACCAGCTTGTCTCCTTCGGTCACAGAGAGCAGCCGGCAGTCGCAGTTCTGCAAACGCTCCAGAACCTTTTCCAGTGGCTCGCTAATATCGGCACTCTGAATCTCCCGTTCCATCCAGTCGCCAACCCGGGCCTGCTTTCCCTGCGACTGCAATCCTTTCAACAGTTCGCTCTGACCAAGCACCCCGACCATGACCGCGTCCACCAGCACCGGGAACTCTTTCTGGCTGCCAACCAGGGTCAGTTCGATGGCGCGGGACAGGGGATCATCGGGCGACAAGATCTGAAAATCGGTCAACATGGCCCGGCCTACGGCCGCATCGGACAAGGCGGATTTGATCTGTTCCATCCCCGCCTCGGCCGCGGCCCCGATCCACACGAACAGGGCGATGAAGATCAGGAAGGGGTTGTAGAGTAGACCCATGAAACCCAGCCACAGGGCCAGACCCTGTCCTATGCCGGCGGCCTTCCTGGTCGCCTGGGCGTGATCCATTCGCATGGCCAGCGCTGCCCGCAACACCCGCCCGCCGTCCATCGGGAAAGCCGGCAGCAGATTGAAGACGGCGAGCACTATGTTGAGCACCATCAGCCGTTCCAGAAACGACCCGCCGGTGAGGCTGAGCTGATCCACCGGCACCAATGCCTTGCTCACCGTGAGCCACAGCCAAAGGCCAAGCGCAATCACCAGGTTTACCGCAGGCCCCGCCAGCGCCACGGCAATCTCCTGTTTCGGGTCGTCGGGCATCCGCTCCATGGCGGCGACGCCGCCAATGGGCAACAGGGTGATTTGCCGGGTGCGGATGCCGTAACGCCGCGCCGTCAGCGCATGGCCCAATTCGTGCAGCACCACGCAGGCAAACAGCGCCAGGATAAAGCCGACACCGCTGACGACAGCGGCCATGCTTCCCTTCACCTGCCAGTACCTCAAGCCGATCCAGGCGATGAGAATGAAGAAGGTAGCATGAATGTAGACATCGATGCCGGCAAGGCGGGTCAGTTTCCAGGACCATTTCATGTTTTACTGCCTCATTGAAGCAAATAGAAGGATTCTCCTACCGCGAAACCATTGACGGCTATGGTACGGGCTCCGTCGTCACTGGCGTCATGATGAAGCGCCCGTTCAAATAATCCGAAAGATCCGGCAAGCAGCATGATACCAACTAAAAAAATACGGAATATGAGTCCTCCGTTCAGAATCGGCATGGAATCGGTGAGCACCATGTCAGCCGCCTCTTTTCGCCTCGGTGCCGGTGATACCCATGGCCGCGCCGATATCGGCGCGGCGCAAAGCCGGAGCATCGTTGATGCCGTCACCGGTTATGGCTGCTACTTCGCCGTGGACCTGCAGAGCTTCCACCAGGCGTAGTTTCTGTTCCGGCGTGACCCGTACGAACACGGCGGTGACGGTGGCGGCCTGAATCTGTTCGATTTCCCTCGGATCAACCATCGCCTTCCCTGTTGGATTGAACCGCATCCGTCTCCATAATCGCCAGCTGCTTCTCAAGTTTTTCAATCAAGCGAACCAGATTACCGATCAGCAATCCCGTCCATACCCCAATGGATAGGAATCCGATCTCTTCCAACATCAGATCGTTCATTTGCGCGAAATCCAAAATGCCGAAAACCAGAAGCTGCACCCCGAAAACACCTGCAATGATTTTGGCCTTCTGGGCCAAGGTGGTCCGCGGGAACATGAACGTGGCCAGCCCGATCCCGACCCAGGTGCCGCTGTAGAGGAACAGGGTGATCTCCTCGAATTTGAACGCCGCGAAAAAAATGATCAGGATAATGTGCGCGCCAAAGATGGACGCCAAAATCTTTTGTGTGGTGGTCATCGACTTCTCCGATTCATTCCATTTCCAATGCTTCGATTTCCGCCTGCGTCATACCCGTTGGACGGGCACGCAATCTGCCCAGCCGCCGGCTGCGTTCCGAATACGCCTTCCAGGAAGGCGTGTCTAGGAGGCTGTCCGAGAACAGACTGATCTACTGCGGACGAGCCTGATTGGCCAGATTTGCAGTCCGACACTCTCCTCGGGGCGGTTGCAGGCCAGCAGCATATCACACCCCGCATTCAGGGCAAGCGGAACCCGTGCCGGAGTTTGAGTTTGATCAGACCGTGAGTTGATAAATCTCCAGGACTCATCTTTCAATCGCTTTTCCAATTGCTTAATCGGACCGGCACCGTCGCCGGATCCCATCTGGATTTCCATCTCTCTGTTAGCTTCCTATCGCTCAAAGTACTTTCATTGTCGAAAAACTGCGTTAAACTTCCTATCCGTTTTAACGACACCCCCTGTTCGACAAATCCGCCGACAGGCCGGCGATAACTCCGGAAAATGATCGGCTGATGCGGCTGCTCGTATGGAAAATGTGATATTGAGACATAACATCGTTGCTTCAATGAGGTCCCGGACGCGCAATCCTGCTCCGGTCGCAGGAGCCAGCGAAAAGTTTTGAATCGGTCCACCCGCTTCATGCTCCAATTCATCAAGCTAAACCCCGGCTTTGCCGCGAACATCCGGCACATCGAACAGTCCCGCCCGGGCGCTCTCCAGGATGGCCAGCACGGCCGGATGCTTCAGCTTGCGTTGCGGGGAGATCGCGTAAAATCGCTCGCGCACCGCATCGATCCGACCGATCGACTCGGCGCCGTACTGATGGCGGATTTCCATCTCCACCGCGACCGGTGCGACGAACAGTCCCACCCCGGCAGCGGCGAAGGTCTTGAGCAAGGCGCTGTCCTCGATTTCCGCCTGGATATTGGGACACAGCTGCTCGGCATCGAACCACTGATCCAGCGAGCGCCGCAGCGCCGTGCTCGGTGTCGGCAACAGCAGCGGCGCGCCGTTGAGAGAGCGCGGAAAGTCCGGGCGATAGCGCGCGGCCAATTCCTGTGTGCCAAACACCGCAACGGTGCATTCCCCCAAGAGATGGTTGAACGTGCGGGCGCCGGCCGAAGGCGTGGCAGGAATGTCCGACAACACCAAATCGATGCCGTGCAGCGAAATTTCCGCCAGCAAGCGCTCGGCTTTGTCTTCGTAGCAAACAATCTGCACCGGCTCGGCCAGATGCAGTGCCGGTTCGATCAGGCGATAGGCGATCAGCTTGGGCAGGGCATCCGCCACCCCCACGCTGAGCCGCAGCCCCCGTCCGGTGGGCCGCCCCTTGAGGGTGTTGGTCAGCTCGCGTCCCAGCGCAAAGATCTCCTCCGCATAGTGGAATACGGCACGGCCCGTGTCCGTAAGCACCAGCCCGCGCCCCTCCCGATGAAACAGCTTTTGCCCGATCGCCCGCTCGAACACCGCCAACTGGCCGCTGATGGTGGGCTGTGCCAGCTGCAGTTTTTCGCAAGCCCGCGAGATACTGCCTTCCTTCGCAACGGTCCAGAAATAATACAAATGCTGGTAGTTCAGTCGCTCCATAGCCGCTAATATATCGATAATAACGATAAATAAAATAGAAAAATCTATTTTACTATGGAAATGATCGTCGGTATTCTTGTGTGGTGTCAATTACTTTATGACCGAGCAAATCCCCTGCAGAAACTGCTACAAGAAGCCACAACCATGAAAACGAAACGATCGAGCGATGCCGCCAATGGTGATTTCGGCGTCTTATCGAATCTCCGCCATGACAGCCCGGCCGGCATGGTGGTGTTCCTGGTGGCGGTGCCGCTCTGCCTGGGCATCGCGCTGGCATCCGGCGCGCCGCTCTTCTCGGGGCTGATCGCCAGCATCATCGGCGGTCTCCTGGTTCCGCTGCTGAGCCGGTCCGCCCTGGGGGTCAGCGGCCCGGGCTGCGGGTCTCGCAGTGATCGTGCTGGCGGCCATCCAGGAGCTCGGCTTCAAGGCTTTTCTGCTGGCCGTGGTGGTGGCCGGCATCTTTCAGACACGCAAGGGATTACAGTGGATCTGGCGCCGCCTTGTTCTCATACGAAGAAACTGAGTCGGAATCCGGCACCTTACACCGCCGTGGTCTCGTCACCGAAATCTGGTCTTGCGAAAACGCAACAGTCTTCTCCATTCCCAGTAACTCGCCGATAATCCCTACTGGGGAAGCAGATTCCCAAGTACCAGACTGGAGCAACAGCTAGGGGGCTGTCCGAGAACCGCGATCGTAGCGAGGGCGAGACTGATTGAGTCAGATTATTGATGGAAACCAAGGATGTATTTCATCAAAATGATCGGGAAAGCTGGCCAATCAGGCTTCGCCGCAGCAGATCAGTCTGTTCTCGGACAGCCTCCTAGGCGAATGCCGCCGGACCATCGTAACCAATGCCCAATAAAAAAACGGGGTCTTTCGACCCCGTTTTCTCATGCGGTCAAGATCCCGAAACAGTGATCTTTTTAGGCTGCACCGCCGCCTTTTTCGGAATCACAAGTTCCAGAACACCGTCTTTGCTCGATGCCGAGATCCCTTCCGCGTCTACTGTGTCAGGGAGTGTAAAGCGGCGGTAAAAAGTACCGTGCGTCCGTTCGACCCGCTTGTAGCCCTCCTTTTCGGTCCTGGCTTCGGTATCCCGTTCGCCTTTGATGGTGAGCACACCGTTCTCCATGGTGATGTCGATGTCCTCCGGTTTGACGCCGGGCAGATCGGCCTGCAGCACATAGCGGCTCTCCTCCTCCTTGATATCCACCGCCGGCGCCCACTCTGCAGTGACCGCCGAGCTGTCATTCTGCACTGCTTCGAAATTCCGCTCCAACTCTTTCTGCAGCTGGCTTAAAAGGCTCCAGGGTTCATAACGTGTTAAAGTCATTTTGTTGTCTCCATATATCAAGTTGAACATGGTTATCTATATGGAGTCTTGTGGAAACATTTCAAGCCTTCTATTTTATGGCGGAACCGTTTTGCGTTCCGCCCGACACTCCCACCGGCTAACTTAATGGCAGTGACGCAGGAACGCGGCAACGAGAGAACTATGGTCGCGGGGCGGGGTCACCCAACCCAGCAGCGCGCATTGCGAAACAGGCGCATCCAGGGGCCGTCTTCGCCCCACTCGTCCGGATGCCAGCTGTTGTGCACGGTTCTGATACAGCGCTCCGGATGCGGCATCATAATGGTGAAGCGCCCATCCCGGCTGGTCAGCCCGGTGATGCCCAAGGGGGAGCCGTTGGGGTTGAACGGATAGGCCTCGGTAGGTTTGCCATAGTGATCCACATAACAAAGCGCGGCCGCTCCTGTGCTCAGTGCTTCAGCTGGATCGCCGGCAAACCCGGCCCGACCTTCGCCGTGGGCGACGACCACCGGAAGACGCGCCCCGGCCATCCCCTGCAGCAGAATCGACGGCGATTCCTGCACTTCGACCAGAACCAGGCGCGATTCGAACTGCTCCGACTCGTTGCGCCCGAAGTGGGGCCACCGCTCGGCGCCCGGTATCAGCTCATGCAGGTTGGAGAACATCTGACAGCCGTTGCATACCCCGAGCCCGAACGTGTCGGAACGTTCGAAAAATGCGGCGAACAGATCCCGCGCCCGGACGTTGAACAGAATCGATTTCGCCCAGCCTTCACCAGCCCCAAGCACGTCGCCGTAGGAGAAGCCGCCGCAGGCCGCCATACCGACATAGGTTCGCAGATCGGCGTCGCCATCGACGATGTCGCTCATGTGCAGATCGATGCAATCAAAGCCGGCTCGATCGAACGCGGCGGCCATCTCGACATGGCCGTTGACGCCCTGTTCACGCAGGATGGCCAGACACGGCCGGTGCGTATTGACATAGGGCGCCGCGATATCGTCCCGGGAATCAAACGGCAGTTCGGCGCGCAAACCGGGATCGTTGTCATCCAACAGATTGTCGAACGCCTGCCGCGCGCAGTCCGGATGATCCCGCAGCGCCTGCATCCGGTAGCTCGTCTCTGACCAGATGCGCTGCAATTCGGCGCGCGATGCCGCAAACAGCGCCAGCCCGGCACGAGAAAAAGAGAGCACGGACACCTCACACGGACTGCCGATCACATGGCTGAACGGGCCGAGTCCGGCCTGGCGCAGCTGCTCGAGCACAACGTCGCCTTCTTCTTCCCGAACCTGAATCACCGCACCGAGCTCTTCATTGAACAGAGCGGCCAGCGGATCGGTGCCGAGCTCATCCAAGGCAACCGAAAGGCCGCAGCGCGCAGCAAAGGCCATTTCGCACAGGGTCGCCAACAAACCGCCGTCGGAACGGTCATGATAGGCAAGGATCCTGCCCGCATCGTTCAATGCCCGGATGACCTCAAAAAAGGCTTTCAGCCGATCGGGATCATCGAGGTCGGGGCATTTGTCCCCCATCTGATTGAAAACCTGGGCCAGCACAGATCCGCCCAAACGGTTGCGACCGCCGCCCAGATCGATCAATATCAGCAGCGTGTCGCCAAGATCGGTGCGCAGCTGCGGCGTCAACGTCTTGCTGACATCCAGCACCGGAGCAAAGGCCGAAACGATCAATGAAAGGGGTGCGGTCATCGTCTTCTCTTCGGCCCCCTCGTGCCACACCGTCCTCATCGACAGCGAATCCTTTCCGACCGGAATCGCAATGCCCAGCGCCGGACACAACTCCAGGGCAACGGCCTTGACGGTATCGAACAGCGCCGCATCCTCGCCCGGTGAACCGGCCGCCGCCATCCAGTTGGCCGATAGCTTGATCTCGCCGAGTGCTGCGATCGGGGCAGCCGCCAGGTTGGTCATTGCTTCCGCAACTGCCATCCGACCCGAGGCCGGCGCATTAATCACCGCCAGCGGCGCACGTTCGCCCATCGCCATCGCCTCCCCGCGGCTGCTTCGATAGCCGCAGGCCGTGACCGCCACATCGGCGACCGGAACCTGCCAGGGTCCCACCATCTGGTCACGAACGACCAGCCCGGTCACCGACCGGTCGCCGATGGTGATCAGAAAACTTTTGTCGGCCACCGCCGGAAACCGCAGCACGCGCTCCACCGCTTCGGTCAGGTCGACGCCCTTGAGCTCCAGCGCAACGGTTCGAGCGCTCTGATGCGCCACATCACGCTGCATCCTCGGCGCCTGCCCGAACAGCAGCGACATGGGGATATCGATCGGCCGATTGTCGAATCGGCGATCGGCCAACAGCAACTGCGGATCGGTGGTCGCCTCACCGATCACCGCGTAAGGACAGCGCTCGCGCTCGCACAATGCGGCGAACGTTTGCAGCGCTTCCGGCTCGATCGCCAGAACATAACGCTCCTGAGCCTCATTGCACCAGATCTGCATCGGCGACATGCCCGGCTCGGCGTTCGGGATCGAACGCAGCTCAAAACGGCCGCCGCGGCTGCTGTCATGGATGATTTCGGGCACCGCGTTCGACAGACCGCCGGCGCCGACATCGTGAATCGACAGAATCGGGTTGCCATCACCTAGTGCACAGCAGGCATCGATCACCTCCTGGCAGCGCCGCTGCATTTCAGGGTTGTCACGCTGCACCGAAGCAAAATCGAGCCGCTCGGCGCTTTCGCCCGATGCCAGCGAAGAGGCGGCCCCGCCCCCGAGGCCGATCAGCATCGCCGGCCCGCCCAAGACGATGATCGGCGCCCCCGGCGGGATGGTTTTTTTGTGCACATGGGCAGGACGAATATGGCCCATGCCGCCGGCAAGCATGATCGGTTTATGGTAACCGAAAAAGGCCCCGATGCCGCCGACGACAGGCTGTTCGAAGGTGCGGAAATAACCGGTCAGATTGGGTCGTCCGAATTCGTTGTTGAATGCCGCACCGCCGATCGGCGCTTCCAGCATGATCGTCAGCGGCGAGGCGATGCGCTCCGGCGCCCCGTAATCGGCTTCCCATGGCTGCGCGTAGCCTGGAATGTGCAGATGAGAGACCGAAAACCCGGTCAGGCCGGCCTTGGTCCGAGAGCCGCATCCGGTCGCCCCTTCGTCGCGAATCTCACCGCCGGAGCCGGTCGCAGCTCCGGGATAGGGCGAAATCGCGGTTGGATGGTTATGGGTCTCCACTTTCATCAGCAGATGGGTCGGTTCATCAATGTAGCCGTATCGTCCGGTTTTTGCGTCGCGCAACAGAACCGGAGTCGCAACACCTTCCACGACCGCCGCGTTGTCATGATAGGCGGAAAGCAGACCCTGCGGACTGCACGCGGCGGTATGGCGGACCATAGCGAACAGCGTCTGCGACTGCTGCCTGCCGTCGATAATCCAGCTTGCATTGAAGATCTTGTGCCGGCAGTGCTCCGAGTTCGCCTGGGCGAACATCATCAGCTCGACATCGGTGGGGTCGCGCCTCATCTGCCGAAAACGATCGACCAGATAGGCCTGTTCCTCTTCGGACAGTGCCAGACCCAACCGGTCATTTGCTCCGCGCAGCGCCTCGCGCCCTTCAGCGAGCAGTGCCACCCGCTGCAGCGGTGCGGGCTCGTGGCGCGCGAACAGGGCGCCCACATCACCATTCGGCAGGACCGTTTGTGTCATGCGGTCATGCAACAAAGGCAGCAGGCGCGTGCGCACCGGCTCACTGAGATGCCCTCCCGAGGCTGTCTGAAGGCAAAACCGGATACCTCGCTCCAGGCGATTGACCTGCAACAAGCCGCAGCGCCTGGCGATTTCCGTCGCCTTCGACGACCAGGGCGAAATCGTCCCGGGTCTCGGCACCACGAGAAAACGCTCGTCCTCTCCCTGTGCCAGGCAGCTGCCGCGACCATAACCAAGGAGCCGCTCGAGCGCCTCGCGTTCGCCCCCATCAAGCGCTCGTTCGATATCGACAAAATAAATATAGTCCGCCGCACAATAACGAATCCGGGGATCGATGGCCTGCAGATCCAAGAGCAGTTTCCGCGCTCGAAAATCCGATAAAGCGGACGGGCCGGCGAGTGTAATGATCATGAAAAGGCCAATACAATAGCGTTATCGATCTGACGGCGTCAGCTGTCCGAATCGGCGGGCTGCCCCTTGATCTGTTCGTGCATCTGCTTGAGCAGCTGCAACCCGGCCCCTTTAGACAAGGGTGTTCCGGAGTCGTCCAGCACGAACACCTCGGTCTTGCCTTCGTTGTCCTCCAGTTTGATCCGGTATTCCTCTTCCACCGGTTCGTCGCCCCTCCAGAAGGCGAGACTCGACCAGAACCCCGCCTCCTCTTCCGGAACTACGTACAACACATAGTAGTAGCCGGTGGAGCGGTCCCGATCGGTAATCTCCAGCCCCATACGGGCGAGCGCCTTGCCCACCAGCCGCCAGGCGATCGGATAAGGATCATTGATAACCAGATGAGACGGCATATCCTCGCCCCGCGGCAACCGCTCGGAATTGGGCACCTCCGGCGTTTGACCGCTGTACGGTCCTTCGGCCCCGGCACGCCCATATTCCGACGCACCATCCGCACCGGCACCATTCGCGCCACGCTGCGAAGATGCCTGTTCGACCGATGAAAGAGTCAGGTCCGGGGGAACCTCGAGCGGCGGAATCTCCTGGCTGTATTGGTACTCCTTGGTTCTGTCGGGCAGCATTCCACACGCCGACAGTACCGCGAAAAGACCGGGAAGCAGCAATACCATGCCACAGTGACGTAATATCCTCATAATCGATCGACGCATGTTATATGAAAGTTTAGAGTTTTTGCGGGTCTGCATTAGGAGTCGGGATATTCTCGTCGGACCAAACGCATGTAATGGTCAGACCAACCCGGCTGTCCGCAAAGCATCGTGGACAACGGAATGATATTCATCGGCAAGCCAAGTCAGCGGCAGGCGAATCCCTTTCTTGATGAATCCCATGTCATACAGCGCCCATTTCACCGGGATCGGATTGGACTCGACAAACAACCGCTTGTGCAAAACAGACAGGCGCGCGTCGATCGCTTCGGCTTCCTCTCTCCGACCGGCCATTGCCGCGGCGCACATTTCATGCATCAGCCGCGGCGCCACGTTGCAGGTGACCGAAATATTGCCGTCGGCACGCTGCAGACAGAGCTCGCAGGCAGTCGCGTCGTCACCAGAATAGATGGCAAACCGTTCGCCGCACAGATCCCGAATCTCCCGCCCCCGCTCGAGTTTCCCGGTCGCCTCTTTGATGCCGGTGATGTTCTCGATTTCCGCCAGCCGCGCCACCGTCTCCGGCAGCATATCGCAGGCCGTTCGGCCCGGCACGTTATAGAGGATCTGCGGAATATCGACGGCCTCGGCGATGGCTTTGTAGTGCCGATAAAGCCCTTCCTGAGTCGGCTTATTGTAATACGGCGTCACCAGCAGGCAGGCATCGGCACCCAGGTTTTCCGCCCGCTGCGTCAAAGCGATGGCTTCCGTTGTCGAGTTGGCGCCGGTCCCGGCGATCACCGGGATGCGCCCGGCGACCCGGTCGACGATCCGCCGAATCACATCGCAATGTTCCTCCTCGTTCAACGTCGCCGACTCGCCGGTGGTGCCCATCGCCACGATCGCATCCGTTCCTTCCAGGATATGAAAATCGATCAGGTTATTCAGACTTGTCGTATCCAGCGCACCGCTCTCTTCCATCGGTGTCACCAGCGCAACAATGCTGCCTCGAATCATGCAGGTCGTCCCAAGCGGATTAAAACCATGCATCTTACCGTGCGGCACGCTGTTCTGACAAGTTGGGCTGTACGATGCTGTTACGAGTTAATATTTTGTCCGGTTTTGTAGCAAATAAACTGTCCGGTTTATGTGAACTCGAAAGGAGGGGGCATGAGCCGGGCCAGATGGCTACAGGAA
>Ga0209633_10003378_pt1 | contig 14770 bp, 11 predicted proteins | sample Cruoilmetagenom1_FD_187290 | JGI IMG/M metagenome (GOLD analysis project Ga0209633, IMG submission 187290) | Oil polluted marine microbial communities from Coal Oil Point, Santa Barbara, California, USA - Sample 1 (SPAdes) (version 2) | ecosystem: Environmental > Aquatic > Marine > Oil seeps ... | reverse complement strand
AATCCAACTTTCTTTCTCATATCTGTAAATTTTATTGATTAATACTTACAGAGATAACAATTAGTTGATAAATCAGATTATTACTATATTTGAAAAAGCTATCCCGAAGGGATTTAGTTCAACAAAGGCTATACGTAATTTGGGTAACGTGCTGTGATTGAAGATTGTAGTGCTAAATAAAATTTGTTATAAATTGAAAATTAATCGTTTCAAAATCCCAAACTACGCATAGCCAAACCGTTGGCATTCATCAACAGGACAGAATATATGAGAAGATTAATAATCCTATTTATTACAAGTATATATTTACTTGGTTGTGCGAGTCAGAAACTAAATCAAGACCCAATTCCGGAACACGAAACTTTTAGAATAGAATCAAAACAAGTTGGAGAAATAAGAACAATAAATGTTTGGACACCTTCTTCATATCGAGATGGAAACGAAAAATTTCATGTTTTGTATATGGCTGACGGAGGAATAAAAGAAGATTTTCCACACATAGCAAATACTATCTCAAAACTGATAGCAGAAAAAAGTATTCCACCAATTATTCTTGTTGGAATTGAAAACACAGAAAGAGGTCGAGACTTAACAGGCTATTCTGAATCAGAATATGATGCTCAATATTGTCCATTGACAGATGGAGCAAAAAATTTCCGAGCTTTTATTACCCAAGAATTGGTTACAGAAATCAATAACAAATATAGAACTTCAAAAAAGAAAGGAATTATTGGAGAATCTTTATCAGGGCTTTTTGTAATGGAAACATTTATGGAACATCCTGAATCATTTGATTTTTATATAGCGTTTGATCCTTCTTTATGGTGGAATGACTATTATTTGATTAGAAATGCCAAAGACATATTTAGAAAGTTTCCCGATAAAGAAGTTAAACTTTGGTTTGCGGGTTCAGGTGCAGAAGATATTTCGAAACACACTACCAAATTGACAGAAATATTAGAGAATAACTCACCAGATAAATTAAAGTGGAAGTATTCAAATGAACCAGATGAAAAACATAATACAATTTTTAGAGCCACAAAAGAAAAGGCTTTAAATTGGATGTTCAGTGAATTAAAATAACTAAAAGACAACATTGGTATAGTTTATTAATATTGATTTCCGTCGGATAATCTTCTCAAATTATTCAAATTAAAGTATTTATCAACTAACTTTGTTACTAAATCAACGCTATGAAACCACAGCTTAACAATTAACTCAAATATTTTAAGTTCAAACAAGTTATATCATCAGATTGTTCAGTTCCATTTGAAAATAATTTTACATCATTGATTACCTTATCAACAATTTCTTCTGAATTTAATCCATTATTATTTGTTAACGATTTTTCAAGATTTATTTCATCAAACTCTTCATTATCAGAATTAAATGCTTCGGTTATTCCATCCGTATAAAAGAATATTCTTTCTCCTGGTTGCAACATAATTATTTTGGATTCATACTCAACATCCTTTACAGCTCCTAATAATAGTCCACCAATATTTTCGAGCTGTTTTACCTTTCCATCGTTGGGAATTAAATACGGTAGATTATGTCCTCCATTCGAATATTCAAATGAGCCATTCCTCGTATCTAGCACTCCATAAAAAACAGTTACAAACATATTACTTGGACTTTCATCTGCAAGAATATTATTAACTTCTGATAAAATGTAATCTGTTGGAATACCCTTGAAGGCAGTTACTTTAAGTAATGTTTTACAAACTGCCATTAACATTGCAGCGGCAATTCCTTTGCCTGAGACATCACCGATAACTACTCCCAATCTATATTTATCTAACATAAAAAAATCATATAAATCACCACCAACTTCTTTAGCGGTTATCATCTTTGCGTAAATATCAAATTCCTTTCGATCAGGAAAAGCAGGAAAAGTCTTTGGCAAAATTGAGGTTTGAATTGCTGTTGCAATATCCAACTCTTGCTGAAATGCAATTAGTTTATCGTGAGATAAAATTCCCTCTTTATAAATTTCAATTTCTCTTAAAGATTTCTCAATAGTAATTTCAAGGTCTTTTAGATTGATTGGTTTGGTAATAAAGTCGTAAGCTCCCCTATTCATAGCTGTTCTAATGTTTTCCATATCTCCATAAGCAGAAATAATAACTGACCTCATCAATCTATTATTCAGCTCATTTATTTTTGTAAGTAAGGTCAAACCATCCATAACAGGCATATTAATGTCTGTTAGTATCAAGTTAATTGAAATGTTACTTAAAATTATCTCCAATGCTTCGGCACCATTCTGAGCAAATAAAAAAGAGTATTCATTTGCACCTATCTTCTTACGAAACTTTTGCAAAATTAAATGTTCTAAGTCAGGTTCATCATCTACAACTAGAATAAGTGTATTGTTATTTTCTATTTTCATTTATGTTAGCTCAAGTTTATTAAGTTTTGATTTGAGTAAATTGAACTCCAAAGGTTTAGTAAAATAATCTTCAGCTCCATTTTGTTTTGCAAGCAAAATATTTTGCTCGTCTCCATAGGCTGTTATCATTATTACTTTTAGGACTGGATAAAGATTTTTAATTCTCTTTAGTAATTCGGTCCCCGACATTTCAGGCATATTTATATCTGTTAAAACACAAAAATCATTTCGGTCTTCAATTGATTCAAGTAAATCCAAAGCTGAATTTCCGCTATGAGCAAATTGCATTTGTACTTCGCCAGACTTTATTTCTTTTCTAAATTTTTGTTGAAACAAATATTGAACATCTTGTTCATCATCAACAACTAATAATTTCATTTTATTCTTCCTTAAAATTTCTTAAATCTAATTCCTCTAAATCTTTTATTTAATCCTCTATCATTTAATTATTTTTTGGCAGTGTAATTATAAACTCAGTGAATTTGCCTTCTTCACTTTCAAACCTAATTTCACCTTTATGCTCTTTTACAATTATATCATAACTAAGAGAAAGTCCTAAACCAGTTCCATCCCCAGTTGGTTTAGTTGTAAAAAATGGTTGGAATATTTTATCAGATATTTCATTTTGAATGCCATTTCCATTATCACGGATTCGTATTTCAACTTTGCTATTCAAATTTTTTGTAGAAACATTAAGTACCGGGACAAAATCAATATCACTCATCTTCTTTTTGTCATTAGCAGCATAACAAGCATTGTTAATAATATTCAGTAATACTCTACTTATATTTTGAGGGATGATATTTATTTTCTCTAAAGATTTATCATACTCCTTTTCTAAAGTAATATTGAACTCTTTATCATTGGCTCGCAAACCGTGATAAGCCAGTGTAACATTTTGATCTAAAAGATTGTTAATATTTGTCATTGTCTTTTCACCAGTCGTTCCTCTCGAATGTAGAAGCATGCCTTTCACTATTGAATCTGCACGTTGACCATGATGATTTATCTTATCAAGGTTTTTCTTAAGATCTTCTGCTGTCGCTTTAAATTCTAAAGTATTACCATTCTCAACGTCTTCAACCATTTCTGTAATTAGTTCATTACTAACCTCAGAAAAATTGTTAACAAAGTTTAACGGGTTTTGAATTTCATGTGCAATGCCTGCTGTTAGTTCGCCAAGGGAAGCCATTTTTTCGGCATGGATTAATTGAGATTGCGTGTTCTTTAGTTTTGTTAATGTATCTTCAATCTCCTTCTTCTGTTCTCGCAACAATGCATTAGCTTTCTTCTTGTTATAGTAACCTATAAAAGCTCCTACTATTAGTATCACTGATAGGAGAAGACCAATGATTAAAGCCATCTGTCGAGCTTGAGTCACTTCATCTTTTGCATCTTGTTTAATTTTATTTGATTGTTCTTTTTTTTCAAACTCATAATTCATTGCAAGCTCAGTAGCATTTTGAATATTTTCCCTACTTCTAACAGAATCAATTATCATGGAAGAATGTTTATATAATTCTAATGCTTTTGAGTAACTACCTATTTTTTCGTAACACTCCGATAATTCCCTTCGTTGAAGACCATTTTGGGGAGTAAAAATATCGGCTTTGTTAAGTGCATCAAATCCTTTTTCATAAAATGGGATCGCCTCTTTCCAATGCTTTTTCCATTTCAATACAAAACCCATACTTGTATATGCTTGACTAATCACTAAAGGTTGGGCAGATGAGTCGGCTAACTCAATTGCTTTTTTAGAAAGAATTATTGCTTCTTCGGGTTTATCCATCTCAGTCATTGCTGTAGAAGCTTTTGAAAGGCTGCCTGTATTCCTTTATCTCCCATTTGGCGTACAAGTTCATTAGCTTTTATTCCAAACTCGTAACTCTTTTTCCATTTTTTATCATTTGAATACATTGTTGAAAGGTTTGAATAAGCATATAGAATTACATTATTAAGTTGCATTTTTTTTGCAAGTTTAATTGATTTTAGGAAAGCATTTTCTGCTCTTACAAAATCTCCTACGTTGAGATATGTGTTAGCAATATTGACGTTGGTATAGGCTTGTCCGGATTCATTTTTATCTTCTTCGCAAATCTGCAATGCCTTTTGCTGGTAGATTAAAGCCATTGAAAAATTTGATTGTTGCTGGTAACCAATTGCAATATTTGAATAAGATGTACGAAGACGGTCACGATTTTTTAATTTCTCAAATATTCTTATTGCCTTTTCATAATAAATTATTGAAGAATCATATTTACTTTGCATACCATAAAGCAAACCCCAACTTGCAAAAACACCAGCAAAATCAATTGAATCTTTTCCTACTTTAATAAACCTTTCTAGATATTTTAACTGTTCTGAAGCAGCTTCAAAATTACCTTTGTACGAGTAAATGTAAACCAGTTTTTTTCGAGTATCAACTTCCCCTCGATAGAATTTGATTTTCTTTACTTCGTATAGAGTCTCTAAAGCAAGAGTATTCGCTGAATCAAAATTTACTGTACTGAGTACTTCTAGTTTTTTTAATACTAAATTTATTCTTCCAGTATCAGTTTCCGAAATATTAATTAAACTATCTAATTTTTCAATCTTAGTATTTTGTGCAGAAACCTGCACAACAAAAAAAACAAAAGAAGAATAAATGGGAATAATTTCATAGGTTTTTCCATACTCAATTTTGTTTGGCTAATAGAATAATAAATGTTGTGCCTTTTCCTTCTTCAGTTTCTACTTTCATTATGCCACTATGTCCTTTTGTAATTATATCATGACTTAAAGAAAGTCCAAGCCCAGTTCCTTCACCAGTAGGTTTTGTTGTAAAAAATGGAGTAAATATATTATCCCTTATTGACTCCGGAATACCATTCCCATTGTCTCCAATTCTAATCTCAATATTCTCTTTTGTTTCTTTTGTGGAAACTTTTAGGATTGGCTCAAACTCAGTTCCACTCTTTTTCTTTTTTTGATTTGCTGCGTAACAAGCATTGTTTATTACATTCAAAAAAACTCTACTAATGTCTTGTGGAACTACTTTTAATTTTCCAATCGATTTATCATACTTTCGCACGATAGTAATATTAAATTCTTTGTCTTGAGCTCTTAATCCATGATATGCTAAATCAACATATTGGTCAAGTAAGTCATTAATATTTACTTCGGTTTTTTTACCAGAGCCACCTCTTGAATGTTGAAGCATTCCTTTGATTATACTATCAGCACGTTTTCCGTGATTATTTATCTTTTTAATATTTTCTTCCAAAATTCCAGTTAACTCTTTCATAGTAAGATATTTTTCTTCCGATATTTTACTTTTTTCACTTTCTACTGTTTCATTTAATTCATCTATCATTTCTAAAGAAACCTCTGCAAAATTATTTACAAAGTTTAATGGATTTTTTATTTCATGTGCAATGCCAGCAGTTAAAGCTCCTAATGATGCAAGTTTTTCTTGAACTAACAATTGTTCTTGTGCTTTAATTATTTCTTCATTTTTTTCTTGCAGGGTTTTAATTGATTGAGCCTTCGAAATTGCTGAAACTGCATGAACACGAAATCGATTTAAAATTCGAGCAGTAGAAGGATCAAACACATTCTTGTCCGCAAAACTATCAAAGACTACATATGCCTCTAATCTTTTTTCCCATTCAACAGCCATTACTAACATTGATTTTGATTTCTTAAATCTGGACATTTTTTTTTCGCTTGACAAATTATTTGTATGGCTTACAATGTAAATACCTTTTTCAATTTCATTCGAATTTTCTGTATAGCGCTTTCTTAAATCTTCATGAGAAAAAGTAATATCTCCATGATCAGCAACTTCATAACCCAAAGTGTAAGCAACGTGGAACATATTATCGTTATGATCAAGAAGGAATATTGCGGCTTTTTCAGCTTGAGGAATAAAGCTAATAGTTTGAATCAACAAGGAATTAAACAATCTTTCTAAATCATCTGCTCTGTTTATTATTCTTACCAGTCTATCAACTGTTTCAAGCTCTTCAGCTTGTTTTTTGATAAGTTTTGCCTCACGTAATGTTGCTCTATTACGTTCTACTTTTATTAGCCTGCCACGTTGAAATCTATCAACTACAAATATTCCAATGGCAAACATTAGCCCATATAAAGTGTATGCCCACCAAGTAAAATACCATGGTGCAAGAATTTTAAAAACGAATGAATCCTCTTTGCCTATTACTCCATATATGTTTTTTGATCTAACATGATAATTATAATCGCCACTTGAAAGGTTAGTATACTCTTTCTTATATTCGTTTGTCAATTGAGACCAAGTATCATCATTCCCTTCTAAATAGTATTGATATAAAGTTACATTTTGCTTGTCAAAACCTAACGCAGAAGATTCGAAAGTAAGATCATTATAAGCATAAGGAAGTATAACTTTGGATGTGGCTGGTATTGTAAGTTTTGTACCACCAAAAATAATTGAATCATTTTTAACAGATACTTTTCTAATTAGAGTCGAATAATCAATTTCGACATTTTTGTTTACTGTTGGACTATATTTAACAAGGTCTTCATCGGTACTTATCCACAAGGTTTCTCGTCTGGAGGTAGAATCAACGTCAGAATAAAATGTAAAAACATTACTTAAATCTAACCGATTAAAAACTGGATTAGGTTTCCATTTATATGTCCTATTTTTTTGTAGAACAGCTTTACCCAATTCATGTCCATCATCAGATTTGGCTAATATCCACAAATCACCATTCGTACTTTTTTCTAACTGTTTAATTAAATGAGTTGAGTTGAATAGTGGAAATCCTAATGTTGTATCGCTAACAAACCTTTGTGTTTCATTCGAAAAGTTAAATGTACCTTTGTCGGTTGTAAGAACCATCCTATTGTTTAAATCAAATATCCCCCATTCAGATACTTGAAATCCTGTACTTTCGTCATAAACTTGAAAACTCAAAAGACTATCTTTTTCAGAAGTTAAATATTCTAGATTTCCTTTAATATGTAAAATTCGTCCATGGTCACTTCTTACCCATAAACTTTTTTCACTTTCCTCCACAATAGCATATAGTTCACCTAACTCAATAGAAGTTTGATAGACTTTATAATTCCCCAAATAATCTTTATCTAAAATTTTAAGGCCAGTTCTATGACCAACATAAATACGTCCTGGAAAATATTTTGAGTACTCAATTTTATAAGAAGAATCTTCAGTCAGTATTTTAGAAATTGAATTCCCTTTTACTATTACAGCACCAGCATTAGTAGCAGCTATTAGATTATCATGTTCAATGGAAAAAGAATATCCTGGTTTATCACTTCCTTCTACTAATTCGAAAGACAAAGTAGCTTCATTAAATAAGAGTACTCCAATGCTGTTAGCACCGTATAAATTATTTTCGTATCTAATTATTGATGTAAGCATATTATTACGAAAATATTTTTTAGGTATAATTTTTAGAGGTGAAGGAATTTCGAACCTTGCAACTCCGTTATCTGTGGCAACCCAAAGCCCATTCTGTCTATCAGCTAAAACATCATAAGCTACATTGGTTGGCAATCCGGAGTTTTCATCTATAATTTTTATTAGTTTACCAGTATGATCAACAACTACAACTCCACCACGTTGTGTTGCAAACGCATAATTACCATTTTCTAAAACGCAAGAATTGTAAATTTGATTCTGAATTAAATATTCATCTACATCTGTTTTTAAATGCGTTACAATTTCACCATCATATAAATACACTCCGGTATAATTAGTTGTTATCAGAATTTTATTTTTTTTATTTGGATTTTTATTTTTTACAGGTAGCATATCAAAAACACCAATGGATGAAAAATAATCACCACCAGGAATTGACACTAAAGAATCTCCAACAACCTTAACAAGACCAAGACCATTGTTTCTTGAATAAATTTCATCATCAATTTCATATAGTCTAAATGAATTTACAGAATCCCAAGTTTTTAATTTGTTATTACTCCATCTGTACAGTTTATTATCAGATTTGAAAAATATTCCCTCTGAGTTTACAGCAATATCCCAAATTTCATTAGTAGAGTTATACTGATCCCCAATTATATCAGTCAGAGAAGTAAATTTCATTTGTCCTATTGAGTCGGGTTCCAAATATCCAAAATCAGTATCCGCTGTTAAATAAACTCTTCCATTATCGTCTATTGTAAATGCTCTCACTAGTTGTGAATGCGGAAGCTCAATTTTTCGCCAAGAGCTACCATCATATTCAAGGACACCTTCCGAATTTCCAATGTAAATTATACCTCTATTATCCTGAATTAAACTCCAGTTGCTTGGATTAGATTTGTACTCTTTTGCACTATAAATAGTATAAAAAGATTGTTCAATTTGACGAAATTCTGAATTGTCATTTTGACTAAATGAAATTGAAACAAAAAGAAAGAATGATAACTTGATTATATTTTTATAGTATTTACAATTAGTCATTCTTTCATTTTACTTTGATTAAAAAAAAGTTGGCCTAATTGTTTTCATTTACTTAAGAAAAATTTCTTCAATTGGATATACTTCTTCGTTGTATGAGAAAATATATTCACTTAATTCACCTTGAAATATTTTTCTACTTTCAGAATCCAGCTCAAGAAGATCGTCAGTTTTCATATTAGATTTTCCCTTTGTATGTATGAAATCCCAATTATCATATTCTTCCGTAATCACAAATTGCATTTTATTTATACTGTTGTTATTCTGAGTAAGCTCATAATTCAAAATATTTGAATTTATCTTTCCTACTTTTTCAATCCAATTATTTATTAATGATTTCAATTCCTTTTCAGATCCTTTTTCATGAATAATCATATCTAATGTTGTTACTCTGTGTGAATGATTTTCGAATTGTGCATACATTTTAATTGAAACACTTGAAGTAAAAATTAAGACTAAAATAATAAATCGTATTTTTTTCATGTTAATTCCTAAAATTTATTTATATAACTCAATGATTTTTTTAGTTAATAGTTATTGTTTTTTAGAAGTTCTTCCACCGTGATCACCAACTAGAAGCCATTTATTTCCTTTTTTCATTAGAATATCTGTCCACTTACCAGAAGATGCTTCTTCCTTTCCAGTCTCTTTATTTTTTTCTAATTGACTATAGAAATAATTAGCAAATGCAAAATCACCTTTAACCCAAATTGTTACCGGAGTTAGCGTATATAAAACTGTAGAATTTTTCTTATAATCATGCTTAATCCATTTGCTAGTATTGGCTTTACTTTGTGGTACGTATGATTGATTGCTCCAACCAATATAATTCTCATCAAAAAATGATAAGAAACCGGCTGCGTCATTATTAGAATCTACATCCCAATATTTTTCAATTCCTGCCCAAACTTCTTTTTGTTGGCTGTTCCATTGTTGTGCATTAACATTACAGAATGTCGCTAGGATGAATAAAATTATAATAGAATTTATTTTAAATAGATTTTTCATTTTGTGATTCCTTTTTATTATTAATGATTTTTTTTCTCAATCTCTCATACTCAAATCCCCCAAACTTTGAGTACAGAAACAATATTTACATTTGTATATTTTTAGCGGATAATTATTTTCACTTCCCGCCCTAACACTCAAACCTTATTTCTATGGTTGTGGTTGACGTTTAGATTCCGTTTCAATTTTAGGTGGTTGAGTATTTTTCATCTCAATTAAAATTGCCTCCATTGGTTTATCAGAAATATTTTGAGGTGAATGTTTAGTTGCAGGAGTCCAAGATGTTTCCCCTTTTTTATTATTATTCATTACAGTTTTTCCATTTGGAAGTGTAAATTTTGTTTTTGCATCCGTTAGCATTACTATCACAGCATCAGGATGTTCATGCATAATCGATTTTTCGCCAGGGGCATAAGTAATTCTAAGGACACGAACTTGATCATTTTCAAACTCAATTTTGTAATGCTTCGAATCCATAGTGGTAGCATCTTGAGCAATACTTGTTTCAACTAAGAGCAAGTAAACTATAACTACAAGAAATATGTATAATGTATTTTGAATAATACTTTGGATCATGTCTTTCATAATCTTCCTCCTTTTATAATTATTTCGTTACCGCAAGTTCTGGTCTAATTGTACAATTCTTGTGTTCAAATTTTTGTATAATTGATAAAAATATTTTTATTCTCCGTTTAACCATTTAGTAAAACTTGTATTAATTTCATCTTTACGATAATGCCAATCAGGCTTCAACCTCAATCCATTATCATCACGCCAAATAAAATCTATGGCTCGACTAATCTCTTTCCCATTACTGATATGCAGATTATAAAGAACTGTATTCACTAATTTAGATTCTTTAATTTCCCCAAAGATATTTTGAATAAATAATGCATTTTTTATTGTATCAGCTTGTGCATAATTATATGTTGCCCAGACAATACCGCTCGTACCATTTAGAAAATCAATTTCTTCATACTTAATACATAAGTTAATTTTGGTTCCGTAAGGAACTTTTGGTATTTCCCATTTTTCATCCAAAAGTAATAAATCCAGATTATAACCATTATCCATCCGCATAATTCCCGAGTCTTGATAGTAGCCTTTAATTTCCATTTCATTAGTTGCCATATCTGTTCCCCCTCAAGTTTGGCAGTACAAAAATAACGGATAGATTATCCGGTTTCTTGGCTATACTGTGCAAAATTTTGTCATTTTTGAGCAAATATGGAATTATTGAATTTATACTTCAGGGAATTGAATATATATTGAAAACAAATTGGTTTTCGTAATTCTTTGAGATTGTCATTTCGAACATGTTTTTTGCTTGTCTCGGCTCTTTCTGACAGATGAGAAATCTTTTCACCCAAATCTAGAAGAGATATTTCTCCCTCCAAATGCGAGCAAGCTAATCACTTAAAAACAAGTTCATTTCGAAATGATAAATTTTTAGACTTTATTTCTGAGAACCACGTTGTAACAAATATACTTCGCAGATTTTGATTTAGTAGATATAAAACTTAATAGATTTGGCTAAATATTTTTTTTATATACAGAAGGAGAATTTCCAAATTGTTTTTTGAATGCTCTTGTAAAATTTGCTTGATCACTAAATCCTACTTGATAACAAATCTCAGCAATAGAACCACTATTTTGTTTTAGTAAATCGGCTGCACGCTGTAAACGTAAAGATCTAATTAACTTTCCGGACGATTGATTTGTCAAAGCCCCAAGCTTTCTATTTAATTGTGAGACGCTCATAAAAACTTCGGATGCAAGGATTTCAACATTAAAAAGTTCGTCTTCAATATGTTTTTCAATTGTCTCTAAAACTTTCTTAATAAAAACTTGATCTATAGATTCAACGTTAATTTCAGATGGTTTCAATTGTGTAATATGAGCATATTTTTTCCTTAATTCTTCTCGTTGATAAAGAAGTTTTGAAATTCTTACTTGTAATTCTTTTGAGTTAAACGGCTTTGTCAAAAATGCATCAATCCCGGATTCTAATCCTTCAATCTTTTCATCAAAACTAGCTTTTGCAGTTAACATAATTATTGGAATATGACTTGTCTTTTCACTTAGTCTTATTCTTTCACAAAATTTGTAACCATCTAACTTAGGCATCATTACATCAGTAATAATGAGATCCGGAATTTTCTTTTCAGCTTTATCAATTCCTACTAAACCATTTTCAGCTTCTATAATACTGTATGTTTGTACAAGCTGTTCTTTAATATAATTTCTGACATCTCTATTGTCCTCAACGACTAATATAATTTTCTTGTTTTTTTTATTTTCAATATCTAGATTCTTATCAATTGAAATATTCTCTTCTACAATTTCTTTACTCAACTCAAAAGTTTCATCTAACAATATTTGATTTGTTGGTGTTACAGCTTTTTCTTGTTTCTTACTAATTGGAAGAGTAACAATAAACTTTGAACCCTTTCCTTCTTTACTTTCAACTGAAATCTTTCCCTTGTGAAGCTCAACCAATTCTTTTGCGATTGCCAATCCAATTCCGGTTCCACTGTAATTTCTAGTTTGAGAACTATCAACTTGGTAAAATCTATCAAAGATAAATGGTAACCTAATTTCTGGAATTCCAACACCAGTATCTTTCACACATATTTCTACATTATTAGGCGATGAAATGTTTGAATATTCTTCGGGTATATTTTTATTTGTTGAAATCTTGATTACAATTTTTCCACCACTATTTGTAAACTTAAATGCGTTTGAAACAATATTAGAAAAAACTTTCTCCATTTTTTCCGCTTCCATATCAACACAAATAATATCTGTTGAACATTTCAATTTAAGTTCAATATTCTTTTTCTCAGCTAAAGATTCAAATGAGAAAAATATATTTTTGAGAAATGAAATAATATTATACGGTTCTGTTTTTAGCTCAAATTCTCCAGCATCTATTTTTGAAAGATCTAATAATTGATTTATCAGCTTTAGAATTCTTTGAGCATTCTTATGAGCAACATGAAGTTTTTCCTTAATTTTTATTTCCAGGTTAGTTGATTGTACACTTTCAATCTGTCCTAATATTAAAGTTAATGGCGTTCGGAATTCATGAGAAATATTTGTAAAAAATCGAGTTTTAATTTTGTCTAATTTTCTTAATGAACTAGTTTCAACTTTTTCAATTTTTAACTGATTTCTAAGTTTAATTCTCGCCAACTCATATCGTCTAATTAAGAACAATCCAAGTAAAATTGAAAAACCGTAAATTAAAAATGCCCACCATGTTTGCCACCAAGGAGGCAATATTTGCAATCGGATTGAAGTTGCTTGCTCATTCCAAATATCATCACTATTTGAACCTTTAACGAACAAAGTGTATTCACCGGGAGAAAGATTTGTAAATGTTACATCTCTTTTAGTACCAATCTGAATCCAGTTATTGTTGTACCCTTCTAATTTATATGCATAGTTATTTTTAGCTGAGTTATTATAATTAAGTATAGAAAATTCAAAGTTTAGAATATTATCTTGATAAGAAAGCAAAATTTCTTTTTTTTCTGAAATACCTTTTTCTTCAGTCATTTTTTCTTCATGAGTATTGTAATGCTTAAAAGAAGTAATTACTACTTTGGGGATATATGAATTTGTTTGAAAGTCAGCAGGATCAAATGAAACCAATCCACCAACTCCGCCAAAAAACATTCTTCCATTTTTTTTACTTTTTAAAGCCACATCTTCAAAATTATCAGTTTGCAAACCATCACTAACATTAAAATTCCAAAATTTTTCATTTTCTATATCAAACTTTGAAAGGCCTTGTGCTGTACTTATCCATAAGTATGCAGAATCATCTTCTAAAATATTTCGAACAATATCATTAGCCAATCCATCCTCTTTATGATAATGAGAAAAAATAGCTGGTTGTTCATCATTTAAGGGTGGAATAAATTTATTAAGTCCTCCACCAAAAGTACCAAGCCAGAAAATTCCTTTTTCATCGATATATATAGAACGGACATCATTGTTACTAAGGCTTTTTGATTCTTTTGGATTATTTAAATAATTTTTAAATTTCGGTTTTTTAGTTGAGCCATCTGGTTGAATAGAATAATCAGAAATAAGTTTATTTAGACCACCATCTGCTGTTCCAATCCATAATTTACTTTCTTGATCTTCGGCAAGGCTCATAATTCTATTATTGCTAATACTAAAGGGATCGGTTTTATCATATTCATAATGTAAAAATTGCTCTCTTTTTTGATTACCTTGTTTTATAAGTTTGTTCAGTCCGCCATTCCAGCTTCCTACCCAAAGAGTACCTTTTGAGTCTGAAAATATTTTAATTACTGCACCGCTACTTATACTAGTTGAGTCGTTGGGGTTATGTTTGAAATTTATAAAATTATTTTCATTTTCATTAAGCCTATCTAATCCCATTGCCGTGCCAACCCATATATCACCTTCAGAATCTTGATGAATATTGTAAACAATATTTGAACTTATACTGCCTGAAATTTTTGAGTTGTGTTGAAATTTTTTGTAATAATTTTTCTTATCATTATATTTAAATAAACCTTCAGTAGTACCAATCCAAATATTTCCAGCGTTGTCTTCTGATATACCAAGAACATGAATTTCGGAAGAGTATTCAGATTCTACTGGAAGTCTGTAAGTTAAAAACCGTTCGGTATTTTTAAAAGTGAACAATCCTCTTGATTCAGTTCCAATCCAAAGAATCCCCGATCTATCTTTATAAAGATGTTCAATAAACAGATCTTGCGTATTATGCTTCTTAATAGAATTTATATTATATCGACTGAGGTCAGTAGATAAATACATATATTTATATTCAAAAAAGAGATATAAATGGAATATTTTAAGGGTCAAAACCTCTTAGAGTTTGCTGAACGCTTTAAGAGTGATGAAAATTGCAAAGAATACCT
>Ga0209633_10003377_pt1 | contig 14772 bp, 10 predicted proteins | sample Cruoilmetagenom1_FD_187290 | JGI IMG/M metagenome (GOLD analysis project Ga0209633, IMG submission 187290) | Oil polluted marine microbial communities from Coal Oil Point, Santa Barbara, California, USA - Sample 1 (SPAdes) (version 2) | ecosystem: Environmental > Aquatic > Marine > Oil seeps ... | reverse complement strand
AATAATATAGCGTAATAGGGAAAGTTGTTATTTGAGCAGCAATTGAAACAGTCGTTAATGACCACAGATAATACAGAATTCTATTTTTGATTTTCAACAGAGCAACAATTTTAGGTTGGAAGAATATAATACCCAAAACAGCGGCATAGGAAAGTTGAAATCCGACTTCCGTAATTTGATAGGGATTGATTATCAACAGTATAAATGCCGATGCCGAAATTGAATTGTAAATATTTATATGCCTGTTTGAAGTTTTTCCGATAATCACAAAAGTAAACATTACGGCAGCTCTGCGAATGGAAGGCGACAAACCCGAAAGAATCGCAAAACTCCAAATAATAAGTATCAATAATGCAGCTTTCAACCAAGTTCCGATGTGTTTTTCTTTGTATTTTATTTTATCCAGAAATTTCAGTAAAAAATTAAAAAGCATGAATATAATCCCGACATGTAAACCGGAAACGGCAAGAATGTGCATGGCACCGGAAGCAATGTAAGTATGACGTATTTCGTCATCAATTTCGCTTCTGTCACCAAGTGTCAGAGCTTGTAAAACAGATAATTCATTACCGGTTATTCCGTATTTTTCATAAACTGTTTCTAAATGATTACGAATACGATAAGCAAAATCAAAAATCGGATTTGCATTATGATGAGAAATTATTTTCCAATTATCATTTTTCAAAAAAACTTGTCCGGTAATTCCATTTCTGAATAAATAGTTTTTATAATCAAATTCATGCGGATTTCCCGGATTTGTAATTGTATTGATACGACTGTTAAAAATGATTCTATCACCGTATTTCAATTTTTTTACGGCTTCATCTTTTGAAAAATATACAATAATTCTTGAATGTTTTGAAATTACCGTATCATTTAATTTGTAACTAATATTTTGCAGAATGCTTTTATACGATTTTTCCTTTTTTGAAATAGGTTCTGAAATAACAGCTTCTCCGATTACGACGGTTCCGGATGTTTGAAATTTATCGGGTTTATGAGCTTTCAATAATAGTGCTCCTCCGAAAACCAATAAAATGTTAATTAATAAACCGGGTAACCATCTGTTCCGGAAATTCTTACTTTTATATATGAATTTTATTCCGAACAGAAATGAAATAAAAAAGAAAATAAAAAGAATATTGAAAATTTGTGAGTTAACAGAAAAATTAAGAGATAATAAAATACCTGCAATTAGCGGAAAAATTAATCGGCTGAAGGGAAGTTGTTTTAAAAATTGTATAAAATCGAATTGCACGGCATTAAATTAATTATTTTTTAAAAATAAATAAAAAGAATTAAAATAAATTTTAATTTATTTTCTAATTATTTGAAATTTAATATTTTAATTGTTCTTTATTTTTAGTATATTTGTAGAAACATTTTGTTTTGAACTTATGTTAACAATTTTTATTGCTGAAGATGAGATTAATATTCTTAATTCAATTAAAAAAATTATTGAACAGTGGTGTTTTGATGTTTCAATATCAGGAACGGCTCAAACAGTAGAAAAGGCAATAAACATCTTATCAGTTAATAAACCTGATTTATTGTTATTGGATATAAATTTTCCTGACGGCACCGGATTTGATATATTGGAGAAAATTAAATACAATGATTTGAAAGTTATTTTTATTACGGCTTTTGAAGAATATGCCTTAAAAGCCATAAAAGTAAGTGCATCCGATTTTTTATTAAAACCGATAAAACCGAAAGACCTAATACATTCCGTAAATAAAATTAAAAATAATTTTTTAATTGAAAATCAACAATTACAAATTGACGCTTTATTGGATAATATAAAAAATAATAACAAAGAGAAAAAAATTGTATTAAAAACTTCCGAAAGATTAAAAGTTGTCAAAATAAAAGAAATTGTCAGAGCTGAATCTGATGGTTCATACGCCGTCTTTTACCTGACGGATAAAAGCAAAATTATTGTTTCAAAACCCTTGAAAGAATATGATGACATATTATTCGATTTCGGTTTTTTAAGAGTTCATAAATCATATTTGGTTAATATTGAATATATTGACAGTTACGAAAAATCCGGAGGCGGATATTTAAAATTGATTGACGGCAATAAAATACCTGTTTCCGTAAGAAAAAAAGAATTTGTAATTAATAAACTCAATGAAATTTAATTTTTATTAAACATAAAAAAATGATTTCCTCACGAAAAATTTATGTGAGTATTTTGTTAATTCTCACCGGTATTTTTAAAGTCTTTTCACAAAACTCTTATACAGACAGTTTATTGAAAATCTATTCTAAAACTGATATCGATACCGAAAAGGTGAATATTTTATATAAAATTTCAAAAAAAAGTATTTATAACAATCCTGAAAAAGCAATAGAATACAGTAAAACTGCATATATACTTTCTCAAAAAATACATTTTAAAAAAGGCGAAGCACTGTCGCTGGATATTTTTGGTATCTATCATCAATACAGAGGAGAGTATAAAGAAGCAGACAGCTTATACCGAAAAAGTTTAAAATTAAGGAAAGAAATAAATAAGCCTCTGTCAGTTGCTGTTTCTTATAATAATATAGGTGTATTGAACAGAATAAAGGGTGACTTTAAAAAATCTGATAAATTTTTAAACAAAGCGCTTAGGATATGCGAGGAACAAAACGATTCTGTTTTTTCAGCAAAAATTTACAATAATTTAGGTTTATTATACGAAAATACCGGAAAGTATGCTAAAGCTCTGGAATATCATATGTTGAGTTTGAAGATAAGAGAAAAAAACGGGACAAAACAAAGTATTGCTTCTTCATTAAATAATATCGGTATTATTTTTATTTCGTTAGAGAAATATGATAAAGCGTATGAATATATGGAGAGAAGTTTGAAATTAAAAAAGGAAATCGGGAATAAAAGACAAATTATTTCAGCATATATGAATATGGGAAATGTAAAATACTATCAAAAAAAATATACTGAGGCTATTAATTTATATACAAATAGTTTAAATATTTCTCAAACACTAAACGATAAAAGAAGTATTGCGGCAATTCTTTCAAATATGGCATATATATACGAAAAAAAAGGAGACACACGAAATGCAATTTTATTTGAATTAGAGAGTATTGAAATTCTTAAAGAAACGGGTAATATTCAACAATTGTGTTCTTCATACCTCGGATTGGCTAATCTGTATTATAACTCTAAAAATTATAAAAATGCTTATAAATATGCTGCTATCGTAAAGAAAACTGCTGAGGAAAACAATAATGCTCCCGATTTAAAATCGGCTTTAAAAATATTATCGGATGCGGAAAAAGCAAAAGGTAATTACAAGCAAGCAATTTTATATTTAGACAAATATATAACTCTTAAAGATTCATTATTTAATGAGAAAAACAATAAACAAATACTGGAAATTCAAACAAAATATGAAACCGAAAAGAAAAATACAAAGATTATTCAACTTTCAGAAGAAAAAAAAATAAGTGAGTTAAAAAATCAACAATTCCGTTTGTCGGTCATTATCTTAATTATTGTTTTGATAAGTTCTATTATTTTTGCTTTACTTTGGTTAAAACAATCTCAAATAAAATCAAACCAAGAAGCGGCTGAATTAGAGCAAAAACTTTTACGTACCCAAATGAATCCGCATTTTATTTTTAATTCTATTTCTGCAATTCAAGATTATATTTTAAATAATAATCCCATGGAAGCAAGCGGTTACTTGTCTGATTTTGCAATGCTTATGCGTGCAATTCTGACAAGCTCATCTCACAGTTTAATTCCGTTAGAGAAAGAAATTGAAGTTGTCAGGAATTATTTAAAATTGCAACAAATGAGGCTTTCCGACAAATTTGAATACAAGATAAATGTATCGGATAACATTGATATTGAGGAAATTGAAGTGCCGCCGATGCTGTCGCAACCGTTTATAGAGAATGCAGTTATTCACGGAATTATGAATAAACAAAACGGGAATGGTTTGATAAACGTTTCATATTTTTCAGACAATAATAATTTAATAACAGAAATTAAAGATAACGGAATCGGCAGACAGAATGCCAATCATATAAAAAATCCGAATCATAAATCTAAAGCTGTTGCTATTACCGAACAAAGAATTAAATTGATTGCAGATAAATACAAAAAAAATATCAATTTTGAAATAATTGATTTAAAAAATTCAGAAAACCTTCCGTCCGGAACTTTAGTCCGTTTTAATTTTCCGATTTAATTGCTTGAAAAAACGATAAATCCTAAAAACACTACTTTAAAAAGTTTTTTACCGACGTTAACTTATTTACCGGATACGCTTATTTGTTTTTGATATACCTTGCTGATAATTAAATTTTGAGAAACAGAACTGTTTCTTTGAAAATTATTAGTTTTTAATCAATTAAATAAATTCAGTTATGAAAAATTTAGTGTATATTTTAGGCGTAATTGCCGGTTTGGCAATTGTTATCGGTTTATTATTTAAAGCACAACACTGGCCCGGAGGCGGTGTTATCTTGTCTCTTTCAACCGTTTCCAGCATTATTTTTATTCCCTTATTTGCCGTTTATCAATATAAGAAGGATAAAAATTGATTTCATAAATGATTATTCAACTATTAAGTTTTTATTATTCATTTAAATTATAAGATCATGAAAAAACTGTTAAAAATATTGTTAATCTTTACTTTATGCTTAATTTCAATTAATACGAATGCTCAAGATATCATTACAAAAAAAGACGGAACAGATATTTCCGCTAAAGTTCTTGAAGTGACAACGACGGTGATAAAATACAAAAGGTTTGAAAATCAAAACGGTCCTGTAATTTCCGTTAAAAAATCAGATGTATTGATGGTTAGATATGAAAACGGAAATAAAGATATTTTTAGTGAATCGGTTTCTGATGATAATGTTTCATCATCAAAGAAAGTTAATGATAAAATTAATGTTAAACCTCAATATTTTAATAAATGTGAAATGATTATCGGCGATAAAATCATAGTTAAAACAGACACAAAAGGGCTAAATAAGAATGTTGTTTATTATTATCAAAATGACTGTCAATTAGAATATCAGCATATGTTTAAAACATTAAGAACAATTGATGTATGTAAAGAAAATATGGACATTGCCGGAAAATATCGTAGACGAAAAATGATTAGTAGCTTTGCTGTTAAAAAAGAAAGGAAATATTTAAACTTAGCTATTGAAGATTATAATAATTCATTAAAATAACAAAAAAATTATGAAAAATCTATTAAACTTTTTACTAATTATTGCTTTATGCATGATTTCAGTCAGTACAAATGCCCAAGATATAATTACAAAAAAAGACGGGACAGATATTTCCGCTAAAGTTCTTGAAGTGACAACGACGGTGATAAAATATAAAAGATTTGAAAATCAAAACGGTCCTGTAATTTCCGTTAAAAAATCAGATGTATTGATGGTTAGATATGAAAACGGAACAAAAGATGTTTTTAAAGAATCTGTTTCTGATGATAATGTTTCATCGGTAAATGAACACAATAATTCAAATAAAGTACTGCCCGGAAATATCGGGAAAGGTGTAATGATTGTCGGTGAACCGATTATATTTGTAAAAGGTTTTTGGATGAATAAAATTACTCAAAACGGACGCAAATTAAATTTTAAGTTGGTTTACAGAAAACTTCAATACATGGATGTATGTGAAGAAAACATGCAGAAATCAATTAAATATCATAAATTAAAAATGCCTTTTCTTATAGTAGGATTAGTTACTTTTCCTGCAGGATATCTTTTATTAGTTACCCCGATAATTATTTTTCAAAATAAAGAACTGAAATATTTTCAGTTAGCAATTGAAGATTATAATAATTCCTTAAAATAATTTTAAAAAAACAATTATGAAAAATCTATCTGAAATATTAATAATCATTGCATTTACCGTAATGTCAATAAATGTTTACTCGCAAGATATAATCACAAAAAAAGACGGAACAGATATTTCCGCTAAAGTTCTTGAATTAACGATTACGGAAATAAAATACAAACGTACGGATAATTTATCCGGTCCCGTATATTCATTGCTTAAATCGGATGTATTAATGATTCGTTATGAAGACGGAACAAAAGATTTGTTTAATGAAAAAGTATCGTCAATCAATAATTCAATACCTGATGAAGAAATGTGTAAAAAAGGTAAGGAAGATGCCGTAAAATATTATCCCAATAAACATACGGGAGCCGGTTGGACTTTAGCAACAGCAGCCGTGACGGACCCGTTATTAGGATTAATCCCGGCTATTAGTTGCGGGAACAGAATTCCGAAAGATTATAATTTGAATTATCCGGATACGGAATTAATGAAAAATGCGGATTACAACAGGTGTTATAAAGAACAAGCTCAAAAAATGAAACGGAAAAAAATTTGGAAATTATTCGGAATCGGTTCGGGTATTTATGCTGCAGCTTTAACTTATAATTTAATAATGATTATTAATAATTGAGAAATTTATTTATTATTTGATTAGTTTCACTATGCTATGGGTTTTATCTTTCCTTTTTTTATGAAATGAAACGCAGTGAAACAAAAAAAATATGTAAAAGTTCCGGTTTTAAATAATTGTAAAAAATCAGCTGCTAAAAATAGTTTAAAATATTCATATATGATTGTACAAACGATTAAAAATAAGGAACCACCTTAACAAATTTTATTAAGATTATTAATTCATTAAATCAATTATTCACTAAAAATTATTTAAAATGAAAAAGCAATATTATTTACTGTTAATTTTAAGTTTTGTGTTCGTTTTTTCTTCTTGTAAAAAAGAAATTATACCCACGACTTTAAATTTGTCAGTTACAAGTCAACCCAACGGCGGAGATAAGATAAATTCAGTGTCATGTGAATTTGACGGAACTGTCAGCGTGCCGGATCAATCAATCCCAGTTACTGTTGAATGGTGGTGGGAAAACGGTGACCATGAAAATGCAACTATGAAAGATTCTGAACAAGTAACATTTAATTCTGAGAATTCAGTTTCAAAATCAACGGTTTATTCTGCCGCTTCAGGTTATGTTTTATTAAATTATTATTGGGTCAAATTAAAATGGACGGATGACGACGGTTCCCATGAAAAAGAGAGCGGGAAAGCGTATTGTACAAACAGTTATTAATAACAATTAAATAGTCGATGATAAAAAAGGGAGTAAAATACTTCCTTTTTTTATTATTAAATCGTATATTATAAAACTTAAAAATTTAAGCCATGAAAAAACTGATTACATTAATCTCCGTATTAATTTTTGTCTTGCAATTTTCATTTGCTCAGCAATATGCAGATACAATAAAAGCAAAAGAATATTATTCAAAAGGAAAAGAACTTTATAACAGTATGAGCTTTGATTCTGCTTTTGTTTTCTATCAGAAAGCATCTGATATTTATTTAAAAAATAAACTTTGGGATAACTATTTTTACTCGGAAGCAGAAAAAGCCAATTGCAAAAATTTGAATTATGATTTTGATTCTGCTTTTGATATTATAAATAAAACAATTCAATTTTCAAAAAATAAAATTGCTGAAAACAATGCAGCAAATGCCTATTTGATTTTTACAAAAGGGAAAATTTTTCATAATATGAATATGCCGGATTCAGCTTTAGGATATTATGAAAAAGTATTAAACATCCGACAGAAAATATATAAAACGGAAAACAGGGAATTAGCGGATTCATATTATTATTTAAATAAGATATATTTTTCTTTCGGTAATTTAGAAAAAGCCCTGTTTTACAATGAAAAAGCATTAAAAATTGCAAAGAAATTATATGAAAAAGATAATTCGTTAATTATTAATATATTAAATGATAAAGGGTTGATTGAATTATACAGTATGAATCATCGTAATGCCGAAAAGATTTTTAACTATACATTGAATTTAACACGTAAAAAATTTGGTTTAAACAGTATTGAGAATATTTATCCTTTATCGTATGTGGGCTTGGTTTATCAGGATTTAGGGGATTATGATAATGCAATAAAAAATCAAAAAGAAGTGCTGCGATTAGCAATTACTAATTTAGGAAGCGAACATTATTATTGCGGTACGGCTTATCAAAATTTAGCTAATGCCTTTAATCATAATCTGGAAAATGATCTTGCTGTTGAATATGCTTTAAAAGCAATCGATATTTATACAAAAGTGTTCGGCGAAAAAAGTAAAGATGTGGCTGATGCTGTAGGAAATTTGGGTATTACATATAGTGATATGCATGATTATGAGAATGCAAAAAAATATTTATTTAAATCTTTAAAACTATTCAAAGAAATTAAAGGTAAAGAAAGCTATGATGTATCACGAATTTATCAAGGCATTGCAGCAATGTATCAAGAATCCGGAGATTACGAGAATGCTGAAAAATACAATCAAATAACATTAGATATAAAAAAAGAACTTGTTGATAAAAATCATTACAGTTTGGGAATGATATATCAGAATATGGCGATTAATGAAACATATTTGAAAAAATATGAAGAAGCTATTCGATTATTTAATAAAGCTAAGCCGATATTTTCAGCAAATTACGGGAAAAAAAGTGTGAATATGGCGATACTTTATAATAACATTGCAGATACATATAAGTATAAAGGCGATATAACAAAAAGTATCAAATATTTTCAAAAAGCGATAACTTTAAATCATCAAAGTTTTTCCGATACAGTAAATTTTTTCTCAATTCCGCCTTCAGAAGGATTTTACAGTTGGTCTGATTATTATAATTCAATTCTTGCCAAAGCAGAAATATTGGCTTCTTTTTCTGATAAATTTAAACCGCTATCAAAAATTGAATGTTATCAATCTGCAATTAATCATTATAGGATTTGTGATACTGTCTTGAGCCGAATAAAAAGAACTGCTGCATCAAAGGAAGATAAATTATTATTGGCATCTAAAACTGCAAATCTTTATACAGGAATGGTCTCAACATACTTAAAATTAAGTGATTTGTCAACAGCAAAGTCAGAGAAAAATAAATTTTCGGAATCAGCATTTTTTTATTCCGAAAAAAATAAAGCATCTGTTTTATTGGAAGCATTAGCCGGTGTTGAAGCTCAAAAATTTGCCGGTATTCCGGATAGTTTACTTAATCAGGAAAAAAATATTCAGGTTGATATTTCATATTATAAAAAATTAATAGCAGAATCTTCCGACAGTATCGAACAATCTGATTATTTTAATAAGTTATTTGATTTAAATCGAACTTATGATACATTAATTTCAATATTTGAGAATAAATATCCGAAGTATCATAATTTAAAATATGCAGGATTTCAAAAAAATGTTTCGGAGATACAAAAAAAAATAGGGAAAAATGCCGGTTTGTTAAGTTACTTTTTAGCTGATTCTTCCCTCGTTATTTATTTTATATCTCGAAAAAAATATATAATAAAAACGATTCCCGTGAGTGAAACGTATTCAGATTTAATTAAACGTTTTCGATTAAATATTTCTGATGCATCTTTATTACAAGGAGCCTACACAGGTAACGATAATCGAATTGTGAAAGAATATATTGAAGATGCGAATGAATTGTATCGGTTATTATTTCCTGATGAAATTAAAGAAATATTAAAAAAAAGTCTTTTTTCACCTGTTAAAAATTTGATAATTATTCCCGACGGTGAATTGTCAACAATACCTTTTGAAGCATTATTAACTCAAAGATATACAGCAAGTTGGACAGATTGGAATAATACCGCCTATTTTTCGGAAATGCCTTATTTAGTAAAAAATTATAACATAAGTTATTCGTATTCGGCAAATTTATTTTATGAAACAAATCCCAAAACAAACGAAAAACCCCAATTTCAAAATATAAATGATTGGTTGGCATTAGCTCCGGTTTTTGATAACGACAGTATTTCTGGAACAAGTTTAAGAACTCGAAAGCTAATTGAAAAAAATTTAGTAAATCAAACCGGAAAAATGAATACAAGAGCTTGGTTAAGAAATGGTTCTTATATTTCACCTCTACCCGGCAGTGAAAAAGAAACCGAAAATATTTTTAAAATTTTTGAAGAAAATAATAAAAAAGCGGTACTTAAAACTCGGAAATATGCGAATGAAGAATTTATAAAATCCGGCGCATTAAAAGATTACAAATTTTTGCATATCGCAACTCACGGTATGGTTAATGAAGAAAAACCGGAACTTTCATGCATACTTCTTGCTCAAGATACAACAAGTACCGAAGATAATATCCTTTATTCAGGAGAAATTTACAATTTAGAACTTAATGCTGATTTAACCGTATTGTCGGCTTGCGAAACCGGTTTGGGGAAAATTGCAGAAGGAGAGGGAGTAATAGGTTTGACAAGAGCATTGTTATATGCAGGAAGTAAAAATGTTATTGTATCCCTGTGGCAAGTGTCTGATGAAAGTACCAATCAATTGATGGTAGATTTTTATAAAAATATCTTCAAAGATAAAGGTGACGGTTTTGCACAGCATCTTTCAAAAGCAAAATTAAAATTGATAAATGAAGGCAAATATGCCCATCCGTTTTTTTGGAGTCCTTTTGTTTTGATTGGGAGATAAAAGAATGATTAGTTTTAACAAACGTTTAGAGACAGACTCCGTTATAACTGAACAGGCTCTGTGTTTGTCTCTGTTAAACACACACATAATAAAAATTAAATTATGAAAACACTGAAAATCATCATCACCTTGGCAATCATTATTTGTATGATTCAAACAATTAATTCACAAAATATTACAACCGATACTATTTTGGCAAACAAACATTTTGAAACAGCAAAAGAATATTACAAAAACAAAAGCTATGATACAGCAATAGTCTATTTTGAAAAAGCAAGCATTCTTTATGAAAAAAATGAACAATGGAGGAATTATTTATTAAGTGAAACAAAACATGGTGAATGCTACCAAAGGCAATGGCAACTTGATAATGCAATAGTCACAATAAAACCTGCAATTGAAAAAGCATTACTGCATATTAATGAAAATGATACTATTGTTGCTGATGCATATAATACTCTTGGTTTTCAATATGTATATCAAGCAAAATTTGATTCAACATTATTATATTGGAAAAAAGCATTACAAATAAGGAAAAAAATATTTGGAGAAAAACACATTGAAACAGCAAAAATTTATAACAGTATTGGAATTGTCTATAATAATAAAAAAGAATTTGATTTGGCATTGGAATATCATTTTAAATCTTTACAAATAAGAAAAGAATTACTTGGAGAAAAACATCCTGGTGTAGCGATGAGTTATTATAATATTGGAATTATTTATGCTGATAAAAGTGAATATGATTTGGCATTGGAATATTATTTAAAAGATTTACAAATAATAAAAGAATTCTTTGGAGAAAAACATTCTTATGTGGCACAGAGTTATAATAGTATTGGAAATGTTTATTTGAGTAAAAAAGAATTTGATTTGGCATTAGAATATCATTTTAAGTCTTTAAAAATTAAAAAAGAATTATTTGGTGAAAAGCATATTGATGTAGCAGTTAGTTATAATAATATCGGAGCTGTTTATGTTGATAAAAGTGAATATGATTTGGCATTAGAATATTATTTAAAATTTTTACAAATAGCAAAAGAATTACTTGGAGAAAAACATCCTGATGTAGCAGCGAGTTATAACAATATTGGAATTGTTTATGCAGATAAAAGTGAATATGATTTGGCATTGGAATATTATTTTAAGTCTTTTAAAATTTATAAAGAACAACTTGGTGAAAAACAGATAGGTGTGGCTGATAATTATTGTAGTATCGGGAATGTTTATAAAAATAAATCAGAATATGATTTGGCATTGGAATATTATTTTAAATCTTTAAAAATATATAAAGAATTAATCGGTGAAAAGCATACTTCTGTGGCAATGATTTATAATAATATCGGAAATGTATTTAAAAATAAAAACAAATACGATTCAGCATTGAAATATTATCAAAAAGCAACAGTAAGCAGTTTAAGAAATTTCAACGATACAATAAATGTTAATTCTGTTCCGCTTATTAAAGAATATTTGAATTGGAATGAACTATTATTTGCATTGAAAACAAAAGCAGAGATATTTGCTAACCATTCAGAAACTCTGTCAGGGTTTAAAACCCTGACAGAGTCGGGTTCTAAAAAACTTGCCTTCCGTCATTACCAAGCTTGTGATACATTAATATCCCAAGTTCGAAAAAACATGAAAACAAAATCAGACAAAATTGCACTTGGTTCAATTGCAAACGAAGTGTATAAAGGAGCAGTTGATGTTTGCCTTAACCTGACGGGAAATCCGTCCGACCGCTCCAAGCGGTCAGACGGATATGATTACAACAAACTTGCCTTTTACTTTTCGGAAAAAAATAAATCATCGGTCTTATTAGAAAGCCTTGCCGGTGCCGAAGCACAAAAATTTGCGGGAATACCTGATACTTTATTGCAACTGGAACACAAATTACAAATTGATATTGCCTTATATAAAAAAATACTTGCCGAAGAGCCTGATAGCACAAAAGAAATTAGGTTTCAAAATAAATTATTTAAAGCAAACCGAACTTATGACAGTCTGATTATTGTTTTTGAACAGAAATATCCGAAATATTATGAACTTAAATATCACCAAAAACCTGCCGATGTTACAGATATTCAACAAATATTGGATAAACATACGGCAATGTTGAGTTATTTTGTCGGAGACAGTACTATTTCAATTTTTACTGTTACAAAGAAAAAGTTTGATGTTGTACAAGTTGAAAAACCGAAAGATTTTAATGATATAATAACAGAATTGAGAGAAAATATATCAAATACCGATATTATTACCGAAGATTACAGTAATAAGACACACAGTTCTGTTGATATTTATAAAAAAAATGCTTATGAATTATATCAGTTGCTGTTTCCTCAGGAAGTGAAAAAGAATCTGAACAGGAAAATCAAAAATTTAATAATAATACCTGACAGTAAATTAGCAATAATTCCTTTTGAAAGTCTGTTAACTGAAAAATATAATTCAAGTTGGACAGATTGGAATAATACTGCCTATTTTTCGGAAATGCCGTATTTGATTAAAAATTATAACATCAGTTATTCGTATTCGGCAAACTTGTTTTATGAAACAAATCCCAAAACAAACGAAAAACCCCAATTTCAAAATATAAATGATTGGTTGGCATTAGCTCCTGTTTTCGATAACGACAGTATTTCAGGAACCAGTTTAAGAACTCGAAAGTTAATTGAAAAAAATTCAGTTGATAAAACCGGAAAAATAAATACCAGAGCGTGGTTGCGAAACGGAACATATATTTCACCTTTACCCGGCAGTGAAAAAGAAACTAAAAACATTTTTAAAATTTTTGAAGAAAATAATAAAAAAGCTGAACTTAAAACCCGAAAATTTGCTAATGAAGAATTTGCAAAATCAGGCGTATTGAAGAATTACAGATATTTACATATTGCAACACACGGAATGGTTAATGAAGAAAAACCGGAACTTTCCTGTATCCTTCTTGCACAAGATACAACAAGTACCGAAGATAATATTCTTTATTCAGGAGAAATTTACAATTTAGAATTAAATGCAGACTTAACAGTTCTTTCTGCTTGCGAAACCGGCTTAGGGAAAATAGCGGAAGGTGAGGGTGTTATTGGTCTTACAAGGGCATTACTTTATGCCGGAAGTAAAAATATTATTGTATCCCTGTGGCAAGTTTCCGATGAAAGCACCAATCAATTGATGGTTGATTTTTATAAAAATATCTTCAAAGATAAAGGTGACGGTTTTGCACAGCATCTTTCAAAAACAAAATTAAAATTGATAAATGAAGGCAAATATGCCCATCCGTTTTTTTGGAGTCCGTTTGTTTTGATCGGGAGATAAAATTTTATGATTAATTAGGTTTAAAAACTGTTGCTTTGATTTGCAGCAGTTTTTTTGATAAGAATATTTTTCATAAAAAACGAATAACTCTTATATTTGATGAAAATATCAGGAAATGGCAAAAAAATCAATTATTGACGAAGCAAAAGAATTATTATCTTCTTGGAAATCGGAAATTGAAGAAAAAGACGGTGATATTCTTGAACGAAAACGTAATCGAGATGAGGAAAACGAAAAATTGCACGAAGAATTAAAAAATCAATTTAAAGTCGTTACCGAAGATATTAATGAAAAAGGGCAAAAAGCGATTGAACTTTTTAATGAGGAATTTAAAGAATTTTCAAAAACGGTAAAAGAAGGAACGGCAAGTTTGTATAAAAAAGCTGAAATTGAGAAACATGCTGAACAATTGCTCATTTTTTTAAATAAAGTTAAAAGCAAAGGTGCAGAAAAATTTAAAGAAATGACAGATTCCGTTAAAACGAAACTTTCGGAACAAGAAAATGAATTAAACTCGGAAATTGAAGAGCCGAGTGCAGATAAAGATGCAGACAAAGATATTGAAACTCTGATTAAACAAGCACAAGAAGATTTTGAAAAAAATATGTAATAATTCAATAAAATTAACTGTTTTACATACTCAGTTTTTGCATAAATTTTAACTTACAAAATACAAATTTTAATAAAATGAATTTTGATCAATCTAAAACAAAAATAATTGCAACACTCGGTCCGGCATCTTCCGATAAGGAAATTTTACGAAAAATGTTTCTTTCCGGTTTGGATGTGTGTCGTATTAATTTTTCGCACAGCAGCCACGAAGCAGCCGGTGAAATTATTAAAACCATTCACGAATTAAATGAAGAAACTAGTGCTGATGTCGCCATTCTTGCTGATTT
>Ga0209633_10003376_pt1 | contig 14773 bp, 14 predicted proteins | sample Cruoilmetagenom1_FD_187290 | JGI IMG/M metagenome (GOLD analysis project Ga0209633, IMG submission 187290) | Oil polluted marine microbial communities from Coal Oil Point, Santa Barbara, California, USA - Sample 1 (SPAdes) (version 2) | ecosystem: Environmental > Aquatic > Marine > Oil seeps ... | reverse complement strand
GCTGATATAGATATGGAGATGATAATTCGAGCCAAGGCTGTTATTGATGCAGTTGGGCATTTTTCCAGACCTGATATATTAGAACTTAATATAAAAGAGTAAGACTGTAGAAGATTTGATAATGAAACCGTCAAATCAGACTGAATAGAAAATCTATTTGTCCCGTTGAAGCAATGAGCCGTTCTTTAAGGTTCCATAGCACACCAGACAACGAAACATGGTAAATATGGGGATTCACAATACGTTCTATCCCCAAATCCAGACAATCCATTCATAGGTATTTATCTTAGCGCTAATATCACAGACAAATAAAGTTCAGCTTTAAATTAAATAAGGAGAAATAGTTTTGTAAGAACAAAATCACCGATAATGATAAGAAGAAGAGCTACAACTACTGTCTCTGTCGTCGCTCGCCCAACACCTTGTGTACCGCCTTCTGCTCTCATGCCTATATAGCAGCCGGTAATAGCCACAATAATCCCAAAAAAGAATGTCTTAGCAATACCGCTAATAAAATCATCTATAGCTACCCATTCTAATATGCTTGAGACAAATAACCTCGGCTGAACATCAAGATCAATATTTGACATGATCATCGCACCGAAAATGCCGGCAAAATCAGCAATCATAGCCAGAAAAGGGAAAGAGATAATAGCAGCTAACAATCTTGGAGCTACTAGTTTTTTCATAGGATCAGCGCCCATAGTCCTAATAGCGTCGATTTGTTCCGTAACTTTCATGGATCCTATTTCAGCTGTTATACCTGCTCCAACTCTACCTCCTACAAGAAGTGAAGTTACAACAGGACCAAGCTCTCTCACGAAAGAAAGGGATACTACAGGACCTACTACACCTTTAGCGCCAAACCAGGCAAAACCCCATGCCAGCTGAACAACCATGACCATACCTATGGCCATTGCAGAAGCTATAACAATTGGAATAGACTTAAATCCAATCTCATCTATTTGTTCGAGTACTAATCTAAAATTAATAGGGCGGGTAAAACTTGCGGTAATTGATCTATAGAGAAAAACAAGTATTTCTCCTAGACTTTCGACAAGATTTAGTACGTAGGATCCTATTCTTTCGATAAAGTTTGCAAGCATATCTATAAGGCCTTAAATTGAGATACAAAATTATTAAAATCTATAATTCCAAGATCAAAGTTCTCGGGAGATGAAGCATAAGTAAAATCATATATGCATATGTCCTTTTTAAGCACTACTGTTGCAATTTTAATTGGGACGTTATTTAGACTGCCAATATATATAGTTTTGAGCGCCTGCTGTCCGTCAACAGTAATTTCTTCCCGCTCTAGAGCTTCTTTACCCCTAATACCGATTAATAAGGACTCAGACAGGGCTTTTAAGCTATAATTCTTCTTTTTTTCGTTACAGGTTGAATTCACAGTCATAGTGGCATCAATCTGAGAATTAGCAAAAGCCAAGTCACCGCCGGCAACTTTATTTCTTTTCCATGAAGCAGGCAGTGCGCCTATTCTGTAAGAAGTGTCGTCAGTTTTGAAAACCTGCCCGTGTAAATTGCCCGATTTATCATCATCGGCTGCAGCATAATATCCGATGAACCTCGTAATAGAACAAGAATTCAGACCGACTATGCTAATAAATAATAAAAAGTATATAAAGAGTTTGTTCATTTATCTTACAGTTAGGGATAAGATTTGCCGTTCTTTGATTTGAAACAATAAAATAAAACCCAAAATAAACACCAATGGGTTCTCAATAATACTTGAATCTCTTGAAAAAACCAAGCATCTTAAATGCTAGTGAATTATAAGTAACAAGGATCATAAAAGTTTGACTAAAGTAGAAATATATACAAGCGCTTATTGCGCTTATTGTTATGCGGCAAAAGCCTTCCTTGCTAAAAAGGGGGTAGAGTATACAGAAGTTAACCTTAGTAAAGATCACGAGCTTAGAGTCAAACTTGTTGAGAAGCATAAGTGGCGAACGGTACCAATAATTATAATAAACGATGACCTGGTAGGCGGATATCATGAGCTTGTAGAATTAGAAAGAACAGGTGAGCTAGATCAGCTGCTCGCAATTGAAGTAGAAGAGTAATCCCACCTCTGTTGACTCACATAGAACTCTAAATTAAGATAACACCCCGATGACAGAAAGTACGAAGACAGTTAGAACAAGGTTTGCACCGAGCCCCACAGGCTCTTTACATGTTGGCGGCGCCAGAACAGCAATATTCAATTGGCTTTTTGCCAGACACGCCTGCGGTAAATTCATATTACGTATTGAAGACACAGACCGCACCAGATCAACAGAAGAGTCAATTGAGGAAATTAGTCAGGCTATGGAATGGCTAGGGCTTGACTGGGACGAGGGACCCTATAGACAGTCTGAGAGATTGGACATTTATCAAAAGCATGCAAATGAGCTTTTAGAATCAGGGAAAGCCTATAAATGCTATGTTACTCCGGAAGAACTCGAAGAAAAAAGAAATGAGGCTCAGAGTAGAGGAGATGTTCTAAGATATAAACGTGAATGGGCAAAATTAAACGAAGGCCCAGATAAACCCTACGCCATTCGCTTACTAACTCCGGACGAAGGTACTATTGAAGTAGAGGATTTATTAAGAGGCACTGTGACATTTGATTCACGAGAAGTAGACGACTTTATAATTCTAAAAAGAGACGGTTTCCCAACTTATAATTTCGCAGTTGTAGTGGATGATGCCACCATGAATATAACCCATATAATTAGGGGGGACGACCATTTAATCAATACTCCAAGGCAAGTTTTACTTTATAATGCGCTATCTTATGAGATTCCAAAGATAGCTCATGTCTCTATGATTCTGGGAGCTGACAACAAAAGACTCAGTAAACGCCATGGTGCAACTTCTGTTATTGCTTATAAAGACAAGGGATATTTACCAGAAACAATTATTAACTTCCTATCCCGCCTGGGGTGGTCATACGGGGATCAGGAAATATTCTCTAAATCTGAGTTAATAGAAAAATTTACTTTAGATAATGTTGGAAAATCTGCGGCAGTATTTAATGAAGAAAAATTAGAGTGGCTTAATAGTTGGTATATAAAAAATGAGCCCCCAGAAAAAATTGCAGAGCTTGTATTGCCGTTGCTCAAAGAAAAGGGCCTCAATGTAGAGTTGGATGATAAACTTATCAAAATTATAAAAGAGTTAAGTCAGCGTGCAAAAACCTTACTAGATATAGCAAACACAATCGATTACTTCTATACACATGATATTCAATTTGAAGAGAAAGCTAAAAACAAATTTTTAAAACCTGCAATTAAACCCGTGCTTCAAGATATTACAGATAGACTTTCCCAACTTTCCGACTTTAACATGGATGAAATGCACAAGGTGTTTGATAATGTGATGGAAGAAAGAGAACTCAAACTAGGTAAAATCGCTCAACCTGTAAGGGTTTCACTTACCGGAGGAACCGTAAGCCCTGGAATATTCGAAGTTATGGATATTCTGGGAAAGGACGAAGTTCTAAAAAGGCTTCATTCTGCTATATCCGTAATCCCTGATGAGGAACCAGGAGTCTAAAACACTCGTCCCCAAGTATTGTATTGTCCAAGAACGAACTAAGAATAGTCAAAAAAGCCTTTTCCTGATTTTCTACCTAGCCATCCTGCGCGCACCATCTGACGAAGAAGAGGGGCGGCACGGAATTTAGAGTCCTGAAACTCTCTGTAAAAAGTATCCATAACATTCAGAGTTACATCCAGACCAATTAAATCTACTAATGCCAATGGACCAATGGGCTGATTTGTTCCAAGCACCATAGCTTTATCTATGTCCTCCGCAGAACCCACTCCGTCCTGATAAGCAAAGACTGCTTCATTGAGCATAGGAACGAGAATTCTATTAACAATAAAACCGGGGCTATCTTTTGTCATTACAGGTTCTTTACCTAGAGCTAAGGCAAAATCATACGCAAACTTTGCGGTTTCATCCGAGGTTGCAAGCGTCTTTATTATTTCTACCAGTTTCATTACAGGGGCGGGATTAAAAAAATGCATACCTACCACTTTATCGGCTTTACCAGTGCTTACTGCAATCTCTACAATCGGAAGAGATGATGTATTAGTGGCAAGCACCACATCTTCACCAGTTATGTTGTCTAGCTTATTATAAATCTCCTTTTTAACCCCCATATTTTCATAAACAGCCTCTATAACCAGATCAACATCGCTTAAATCCTCAAATTGGGTCGTTGTGGTTATCCGGTTTAGTATCAAGTCATTCTCTTCTTGGCTAATAGTTTCTTTTTTAAGAAGTCTGCCTAGACTCTTCTCAATAATCTTCATTCCTCTATCAAGAGCTGCATCAGATACATCTATCAATAAAACCTCCTTACATTTAGAGGCAACAACTTGGGCAATCCCGGAACCCATTGTTCCTCCACCCACTACAGCTACTTTTTTTACATCTTCAACGTTTTTAGGCATATCTAACTCCTTGAATGAACTATTATACAAAGCTGATCTAGTATACCAAACTGTAGATTTATATAATATAAAAAGCGTAAATATTTGAAACCCTGTGTTTCCCAAATTACACTACCCGCATGAAGGTAATAGGTCTCACAGGGAATATAGCTTGTGGAAAAAGTCTAGTTGCATTAATGTTTGAGAAACTTGGAGCTAAAGTCATCGATGTCGACGATATAGCAAGAAAGGTTGTCGAGCCTAATGAGCCTGCGTGGAATGAAATAGTCGACACTTTCGGGCGAGATATTCTGAACCCAAATGACACCATAAACAGAAAAGCTCTTGGGAATATAATATTCAATGATGTTCTAAAACGTAAAAAGTTAAATGATATAACACACCCAAAGATAATAGACAGTGCTAGAGAGGCAGTTGAGAAATATAGAAATGAGAACGTAGAGGTCGTCATTATCGAAGCTGCGCTTATTGTAGAGAAGGGGGGAATCAACAACCTACTAGACAAGTTAATAGTCGTAACATCAGACCAAGAATCTCAGATAAAAAGGCTCTTAGAGAGAAATGAATTATCAAGGGAAGAAGCTCTGTCACGTATTAATTCGCAAATGCCCGGATCTGAAAAGGTTAAGTATGCAGACTATATAATTGACAACTCAGGGACTCAAGAGGAGACTCAAAAACAGGTTAATAATCTCTGGTCAAAGCTGGTAAAATTTTAAAGAATCTAAAATCTCTACTTTCTGTAATGCTCTAATAATCTACAATTAGCTCACCCTCCTGATATTATTATCTAAATCATATCTTCAAACTTGCCAACTATTGTTTTTCAGAGTAGATTTTTTGACTCTTAACGACCTTCAAAGGAGCCGAGAATGAAGGAAAAAATAGAATTACTAGAACAAAAAGAAAAAGAAGCCGAATCAGGAGGCGGGGAATCCCGTATAAAAAAACAGCATGATAACGGCAAACTTACAGCTAGAGAAAGAATAGATCTCCTACTTGATAAAAACACGTTCGTAGAATTAGATAAATTCGTCGTACATAGATGCAATGACTTTGGCATGGGAGATAAAAAGTTTCTCGGTGATGGAGTTGTAACCGGATACGGAAAAGTAGAAGGTCGTCAGATTTTTGTTTATGCCCAGGATTTCACAGTGTTCGGCGGTTCACTAGGAATGGCGCATGGAAGAAAAATATGTAAGGTTATGGATCTTGCCATGCAAGTTGGAGCACCGGTTGTTGGGCTTAGCGACTCTGGAGGCGCCAGAATTCAAGAAGGCGTGGAAAGTCTTGCAGGATACGCGGAGATATTTTCTAGAAATGTTCTAGCTTCAGGTGTTGTACCTCAGATTTCTTCAATTATGGGCCCTTGCGCCGGAGGGGCAGTATACTCTCCTGCAATCACTGACTTCACCATAATGGTCAAAGACACTAGCTATATGTTCATAACCGGCCCCGATGTGATAAAAGCGGTTACACACGAAGAAGTTAACTCAGAAGATTTGGGCGGCGCTATGGTGCACAATTCCAGAAGCGGTGTGGCGCACTTTGCAGCTGAAGATGATAAAGAATCCATTCTATTAATAAAAGAACTGTTAAGCTTCTTACCATCAAACAATATGGAAGACCCTCCTAGGGTTAAAACTGACGATCCTTCAGATAGACGAGACATCGGGCTCAGATCTATTGTTCCAGAAAATCCGAATAAGCCCTATGATATGAAAGATGTTGTTACATCTATAGTTGATGATGGTTATTTCTTTGAAGTACATGAACACTTTGCAAAAAATATAATAATTGGATTCGCCAGATTAGCTGGGCGTACAGTAGGCATTGTAGGGAATCAGCCCAACATGCTTGCTGGCTGTCTCGATATTGATGCCTCAATTAAAGGCGGCAGATTTGTGAGATTCTGCGACAGCTTTAATATTCCCATTTTAACTTTAGAAGATGTGCCAGGATTCCTACCCGGAACTTCACAGGAGTGGGGAGGAATTATTAAACACGGTGCTAAATTACTCTACGCTTACTGCGAAGCAACGGTCCCGAGGGTTACAGTTATCACTAGGAAAGCATATGGCGGCGCTTATGATGTCATGAACTCAAGACACATAAGAGGTGACATGACTTTGGCTTATCCAACAGCAGAGATTGCAGTGATGGGATCAGACGGCGCTGTAAATATTATATCCAGAGGTCAAATAGCACAGGCTGATGATCCAGAGGCTGAGAGAGCAAGATTAATAGAAGAATACAAAGAAAATTTTGCTAATCCTTATAAAGCTGCGGAGCTTGGATTTGTTGACGAAGTTATTAGACCTGAAGATACAAGGCCGCGGGTAATTGCAGCATTTGAAATGCTTGATGGGAAAAGACAAACTCTTCCTCCTAAAAAGCACGGAAACATTCCACTTTAACAACAAGGGAAATATTGAATGTTTAATAAAATATTAATAGCCAACAGAGGGGAGATAGCGGTAAGGATTATTAGAGCCTGTAAGGAGTTAGGCGCTACTACTGTTGCTGTCTATTCAGATGCCGACCGCAAGTCTCTACATGTAGCTCTTGCTGATGAAGCATATCATATTGGAGGTTCCGCCCCTGCTGAAAGCTACCTTGTCATAGATAAGATAATTGACGTTGCTAAGAAATCAGGCGCCGAGGCCATTCATCCCGGTTTTGGATTCCTTTCGGAAAATGAAAAATTCGCAAAAAGATGTGAAAAAGAGAAAATTGTATTTATAGGACCTTCTGCAGAAGCAATTCGCCTGATGGGTGATAAAATCACCGCAAGAAAAATCGCCCAGGATGCTAAAGTTCCTCTAGTTCCAGGCTCAGACGGCGCTGTTACTGATGTAGAAGCATCAGGAGTCGCGGATAAAATTGGTTATCCGGTAATGATCAAAGCCTCTGCTGGCGGTGGCGGAAAGGGAATGAGGTTAGTTAGAAATAAAGAAGATTTTGAAAGCTCGCTTCGTATGGCAAGAAGTGAAGCACGCTCTTCATTCGGAGACGACTCGGTATTTGTTGAAAGATTTGTTGAAGAGCCAAGACATGTTGAGATCCAAATCATTGCCGATACTCATGGAAATACTCTTCATTTGTTTGAACGTGAATGTTCAATACAGAGAAGACATCAAAAAGTAATTGAGGAAGCTCCTTCTCCTGGTATTAGTGCCCGTACCAGAAAAAAAATGGGGGAAGTCGCTGTCAAGATAGCAAAAGCAGTTAATTACAGTGGAGCCGGAACAGTTGAGTTTATAATGGATCAGAAAGAAAATTTCTATTTTCTTGAAATGAATACCCGTGTTCAGGTAGAGCACCCTGTAACAGAGATGATAACCGGCTTTGATATAGTGAAATGGATGGTTCGTATTGCAGACGGGGAAAAGTTGCCGTTTAAACAAAAAGATTTGTCAATCAACGGCTGGGCTGTTGAATGCAGGGTTTATGCCGAAGACCCTCAAACCAACTTTATGCCTTCACCCGGACTCCTGCATTATGTTAAAGCTCCAACAGGCCCTGGTATAAGGGATGACTCATCAATATACAGCGGATATGAAGTCACTTCTTTTTATGATCCGATGTTATCAAAGTTGGTAGTTTGGGCAGAATCCAGAGAGGCTGCAATTGATAAAATGGCATCAGCACTGAGAGAATATGTTGTTCTCGGCGTGAAAACAAATATTGGATTTCTGATCCGTGTAATGAACAACGATGTCTTCAGAGAGGGGAAATTGGATACTGGATTTATAGAGAAACATCCTGAATTACTAACTGCAGGAGACGTTGATATAGAGCCTGCAGTTATCGCTGCAGCACTAGCAGTCGAGAATGTAGAAGAAACTATAGAGTCGGACAAAGGTCCTCAATCAAACTGGAAACTCCTTGGAAGAAAAGCTGGTCTATCTGGGGGTTCACTCATATGACATACACATTTAAAATCAAAGACCAGGTCTTTACAGTAGATATTGACCAAGAAAAAGACCAAACAATAGTTAAGATAAATGAAAAAGATGTTCCAGTTGAATATGAAAAAATCGATGACAATCTTTACTCTATAATATTAGATGGAAAATCACTTACAATTGGCGTATTAAAAAACGGTAACAATATCCAAGTCTTCATGGACGGGGACTTGTTTGAGATCGAAGCAATATCCGAAAGAGACCAGAGGAAATCTTCTCAAGTACTATCAGGAGTACAGGAAATAAAATCGCCAATGCCTAGCCGTGTTGTTAAAATACTCAAAGATGTGGGAGATGAAGTCGGTGCCGATGATGGGGTTGTAGTTGTTGAAGCTATGAAAATGGAAAGTGAGCTTAAATCTCCGATTGACGGTCAGGTAACTGACATATTAGTAAACGAAGGGGATGCTGTTGAAGCTGGAAATACACTTTTAATTGTATCCTCTGAATAAAGTGACTTTTATGTGTTTGCAATAATTCCCCAGACAATAACTCACACCCGTAAATTAGAATTGCTTTTCAATTATTGAAACCTTATCAACCAGGGTTCCAAACTCTTCTATTGTGAGAGTTTCAGCCCGCCTTTTTTTATCGATCCCGGCTAGTTCCAGAGATTCTGCAGCGGATTCTTTAGACATGAAAGACTGAAGTGAATTTCCCAACATTTTTCTCCTTGAAGAAAAAGCTGCTCTAACAACTTTCTCAAAAAGTTTCTCATCTACAATTTTGGTTCTGGGTGTTGTAAGAGGAACTAATTTCAGCACAATTGAATCGACCTTAGGTTTGGGCCAAAAGGATTCTGGTGATACACGAAATTCAGAAGTTATATCCATAAAAGTTTGAAGAAGCACAGAGATTGATCCGTATGTTTTCCCTCCGGGGCTTGCAGCTATTCTCTCACCTACTTCAAACTGTAGCATTAATACCAGAGTTGAGAAATATTCACGAGCTTCAAGCAGTTTAAACAAAAGAGGTGACGACACACTATAAGGAAGATTTGCTATTACCTTTAACTTATTCCCACTATACAAACTGCCGTAATCCGTCTTTAAAGCATCCTGATTAATAAGTTCTACATTTGGATAGCCATTAAAGAACTCCCCTAAATGCTCAAAAAGTTTCCTATCCTTTTCAATAGCTATTACTCTTTGAGCTTTATCAGCCAAGGCCGATGTAAGAGCCCCTAGCCCAGGACCTATCTCTAGAACTTCGTCCTCGGATGAAAGCTCTGAAACATCAAGGATACGGTCAATTACTCTCAAATCTTTAATAAAATTCTGCCCAAGTTTCTTATTTGGATAAGATTTTGTGTAAGAGAAAAACTCTTTTGGATTAACTGTATTTTTCATACTATTTGGCATCTATTATCAAGTTTAAATAATATCTTGGTCTAAGAAGATTGTTGTTAATTGGTGATGGAACTCATATTTTAATTCAACCCACCTAAGTTCCGAGTTCTTCAAAAGATATATCTTCATAGTGAACAACTTTATCTTTGCTTTGGTCTTTAGATTCATACAAAGCCTTATCGGCTTTCTCTATTAAAGTTTCTTTATCAGGCGCGTTTTCCGGGTAAGTAGCTATGCCTATACTTAATGTGACATTAAACTCATCGCCTTTAAATTTAAAAGGCATATTCTTAATACTATTCTTTATTTTTTGGGCAACCACTAGAGAACCTCTTTTATTTGTATTGGGAAGAATGATAACAAACTCATCCCCTCCATACCTGGCAGATATATCGATTTTCCTTAGCGACTCGATCAACACCTTGCCTACAAACGATAACACACTATCTCCGGCTCTGTGTCCATACGTATCATTAACATACTTTAAATCATCCACATCAATCAGGACAATAGATGCTCTCTCATCATATCTATCAGAATGAGCAATGGTATAGGAAAGCATTTCCTGAAAATGTCTGTAGTTATACAATCCTGTAAGCCCATCTTTCAAAGCAAGCTCTTTCGCGCTTTGATAATCTAAAGTAGTTTTAATAAATTTAGCGGATTCACTACAAATAATTTTAGCAATGCCAATTTCACTCTCATTAAAAGGGAGCTTCTCATTACGAGCGATTACCACAGATCCCAAGACAGTTGTTCCTTGATCTTGTTCCTCAGGAATCTTTTCAATTATCGGGTAAATTAAAACTGACTTTATATTTTTGACACCCAGAGCAAAATCGATTTCTTTTCCAAAGATGCTCCTATATTTTGTCCTGGCCGAGAGATCGTCCGTGTTAAAGTAGTTTTTCCCTTCATGAACAAGCCAGGTAAGGGTATCTGTATAGGGGATTTCACTGCCTTCCAGATGATTCTTATCTTTCTCACTAATCCTCTTTAGTATAGAGACTCCGTCTTCCTCATTGAATTGCGAAATCCCTACAAAATCAGCTTCCAACACCTTTCCGAGAGTATCTACAATATGATCCATCACCGCATCCACGCTATTTGTGGAATTGAGTTTTTGTGTGAATTCATAAAAGGAATTTAGTTCTTGAGTACTTAGCTTAGCCTGCTCAGAAAGCTGGAACCTGTCTATAATCTCACCAATTCTATCTGAAATAAGTGAAACTATAAGCTTTTCTTTCTCTCCGAATACATTTTTATCCATACTATCTATTATTAATATTCCGACAACATCTCTTTTACTTTCGGGAATATCTTTATCGGATTTCATTAGCAACGGAGTAGCAAAAAGAGACCTAACCGGAATATCCTTTGTATAATAAATAAGGTTCTGTCTAACATTTTTAATGCTTGTTATTAAAACAGGTGTTTTTGTTTTTAACACCCAGCCAAGATATCCGCTTCGGAAGCTAACACGCTGCCCTTGGTCAATGTAATCTCCACTATTCGATATATAGTCCGCTATTACGAAGAGCCCATCGTCCATCTTCATATAAAACAATATGCTGTGACTTTGAATAAGCTTGCTAAGTATTTCAATTGCTTTATTTATATCTGCCCTTAATTCTTTTACATTTTTTGATTCGTCCTGTTCATCCTCTGAATTCCCAGACATCAAATTGTGGATCGGGAAATTCTTATCAATCCCCTTTTTGACAGTATTTGACCCTAATACAAGCTTATTTCCTTTAAGCAAAAATCCCAGGATAAATGTTGATAAAAGAAGTATCCCTACTTGGTAAGGAAGTGATGGACTTTGGAACTGGGTTATTTGAAGAACTGATACGATAACAAAAGAAAGCCCTGCTGCGGGCCAGCCAAAAAGAAGAACAACAACTGGTAAAAGCGCATAAGAGAATGGAAACAATTTATTTCCGGAAATTTCAAGAATTATTTCAAATACCAGAGTAAATAAGACTGAAAACTCTAGTTGATCTATCAATGATAAGCTTCGTACAGAGGAAGTGATATAATTAGCAGACTTGTAAACAACTGAAGAAATTAATAGCAATACTGCTAATAGAGAGTAAAAATTAAAGCTTTGAAAACTATTCTTATATATTAGAGCTATAATCAAAATAGAAAGCGCAATTATAAAGACCTTGCCCAAGACATAGTTTGAGAACTTAATTTTAGTCTTGAAATCTATAGACTTTTTCACCCTTTTTAATCATCCCTAATTCTTGTCTTATAATTTTTTCCTTATAAGCATTATCCGATTCAATCAATTCTATTTTTTTCACTAGTTCGTTATTTGCTTTCTCTAATTTTAGGGATTCTACTTTTACTTTCTCATTCTCTTGGTGAAGGGCATAGACTTGAGTAATTTCTCTGGCAAAAATATATATCATTAGAGAAACTACTGAGACCACTAGAATAACTCTGATTATTGTTCTTTCCATTTTATAATATAGCTAAATCACCTGTAATAAAGGGATTTGATCTTCTTTCTATGCCAATAGTTGTAAACGGCCCATGTCCTGGGTAAACGTTGTAAGAATCAGGAAGCGACATAAGCTTTGACTTTATTGAACCTACAAGCTCCCTCATGGAAGTTCCACCCGTGAGATCGACTCTGCCCACACTACCAGCAAATAGAGTATCTCCAGAAATCACATGATCATCTATTACAATACATACACTTCCCCAAGTATGCCCAGGAGTGTGCAATACCTTAGCCTTGAGATTGCCGATTTCAATCTCATCTCCTTCCTCTATATATACATCTATCTTGGGTACTCGCACATTGCCAAATTGGGGATATCTAGCTGCAGCTTCTGGTAAAACTTGAAGAACCGGCTCGTCTTCAGGGTGTAAATAAAAATCTACTCCAAGCTCTTCTTTAGCTTGCTGTACACCAGCCACGTGATCGATATGAGTATGAGTATTTACGATTTTTGTAATCTTCAATCCTGAATTCTTAATTTCAGATAAAATTTCATCTATCTGTTCACCCGGATCGATTAAAATTCCTTCATTGGTTTCTTCATCCCCTAGGATGTAACAGTTAGTTAAAAAAATACCTCCCGGTATACACTTTATAATCATAGGTTTTTATAAACTCCTTTGTGATTAATTGATTGTGAATTCTTCAAACTGTGCGCTGTAAGGTTGCCAATCTGACTGAACCGTTTCTACAATTGAAAGATCGGGTCCTATATGACACCAATCCACTAGTTTTTGAAGCTGGTCCTTATAACCTTCAGCAACAACTTCTACAGTTCCGTCTAGTTTATTCCTTACAAATCCATTGAGTTCCAGTTCTTTGGCTTTGTCTTTAGTAAATACTCTAAAAAATACTCCCTGAACCTTGCCTTGGATTATAATATGAACTCTTTTTTTATCCATCCAATAAGCTCAGATTACCAAAATGCGCAATTTCTGTCAACCTTCGATTAGACTTAATATTCTCAGATTTCCGTAACTTAGAACGCAATCATTAAGAATATCTTTAATAATCGCACATGGAATCATTGGTTTACTAAATAGTCAATCACTAACACTTAACTTGCATTTGACAAAGTATTTGAATAATAAGGTTCAACATAAATGTTGAAATGTTTGACAGTCAAAATGCGAAGATGTATTTTGTTTAGGTATGAGTGAATATAAAGCCTGGTTTAGCTGTATGAATGAAGAGTGTGGCGAGACTTATTCTTTAGATGAAATAATCTACAAATGCAAGAAATGTAATAATCTCCTAGAAGTAACCCACGATCTCGACAAACTTAAAGAAACTTCTGCTCAAGAGTGGAAAGTTATATTTGATGACCGTTACCGCAGACAGTCCTGGCCTTACGGAAGTTCTGTGTGGGGGAAAAAAGAATGGGTCTGCCCATATGTAAAGGATGAAAATATAGTATCGATGTATGAAGGCGCTACTAACCTTTTCTGGGCTGAGAGGTTTGGGAAACAGATTGGAATGGAAGAGCTATGGCTAAAAATGTGTGGGAACAGCCACACGGGTTCTTTTAAAGATTTGGGTATGACAGTGCTTGTATCAGTTGTAAAACAGATGATTGCCGACGGGAAAGATGTACCTGCGGTAGCTTGCGCATCTACTGGAGATACTTCTGCAGCACTTGCAGCTTACTGCGCCAGCACAGGCATTCCAGCTATTGTTTTTCTACCAAAGGATAAAGTTTCAGTAGCCCAGCTTGTGCAGCCAATCTCAAACGGCGCATTAGTCTTATCACTAGATACCGATTTTGATGGATGTATGGAAATGGTACAAAAGATTTGTACGCAAAATAACATTTATCTCGCAAATTCTATAAACTCACTCAGGATAGAGGGTCAAAAAACCATTAGCATAGAACTGTGCCAACAATTCGATTGGGAAGTTCCTGATTGGATTATTATTCCGGGAGGAAACTTAGGAAACATTTCCGCTCTAGGAAAAGGATTCTTGATGATGCGAGACCTTGGATTGATTAATAAGCTGCCAAGATTAGTATGCGCCCAGGCTGAGCACGCTAACCCTCTTTATTTAAGCTACCTCAAAAACTTTGAAGAATTTCATCCTGTAAAAGCCAAGAAAACGCTTGCTAACGCAATTCAAATCGGCAACCCGGTAAGTGTTAATAAGGCTATCAGGACATTACAAGAGTTTGACGGTATCGTTGAGCAGGCAAGCGAAGAAGAGCTGGCGGATGCTGCAGCGCAGGTAGATAAAACGGGAACATTTAATTGTCCGCACACTGGTGTTGCTCTGGCTGCATTCATGAAATTACAGGCGAAAAAGGTTATCAAACCCACTGACAGGATCGTTGTTATTTCAACAGCCCACGGGCTCAAGTTTGTTGAATTTAAAATTGGCTACCACAAAAAAGAACTTGAGGGTGTATTTTCAAAATATGCCAATACCCCTCTTGAACTGCCAGCCGACTATGACGTTGTAAAAGACGCAATATTCTCCAACATTGCG
>Ga0209633_10003375_pt1 | contig 14774 bp, 10 predicted proteins | sample Cruoilmetagenom1_FD_187290 | JGI IMG/M metagenome (GOLD analysis project Ga0209633, IMG submission 187290) | Oil polluted marine microbial communities from Coal Oil Point, Santa Barbara, California, USA - Sample 1 (SPAdes) (version 2) | ecosystem: Environmental > Aquatic > Marine > Oil seeps ... | reverse complement strand
TTCAGGAGTGCCCTGAGCGATTACAGTACCGCCCTTATCGCCGCCTTCGGGGCCTAGATCTATCAAATGATCGGCCTGTTTAATAACATCAAGGTTGTGTTCAATAAGAACTATCGTATTACCCTTTTCAACAAGAAGCTGAAGAACCTCTAGAAGCTTTTTGACGTCAGCGAAATGCAGACCGGTTGTAGGTTCATCAAGGATGTAGAAGGTTTTGCCGGTGTTTCTTTTGGACAGCTCCAGTGCCAGCTTCACGCGCTGAGCTTCTCCGCCTGATAAGGTAAGAGCCGATTGTCCGAGTTTTATATATTCAAGCCCGACATCACACAGGGTCTGAAGTTTATTTCTAACCTTTGGTATATTTTTGAAAAACTCAAGGGCTTCTTCAACAGTCATCTCGAGAACTTCATGGATATTTTTGCCTTTGTATCTGATATCAAGGGTTTCGCGGTTAAATCGCCTGCCCCCGCAGACGTCACAGGTAACGAAAACGTCTGACAAAAAGTGCATTTCAATCTTTTTTGTTCCGTCTCCGTGACAATGCTCACAGCGACCGCCCTTTACATTAAATGAAAACCTGCCCGGCTTATAACCGCGCGCCTTGGATTCGGGCAGATTAGAGAAAAGATCTCTAATCGGGGTAAACAATCCGACATAGGTAGCGGGATTTGAACGCGGGGTTCTTCCGATCGCACTCTGATCGATGTTGATGATTTTATCAATGTTCTCCGCCCCGGAGATGGCTTTGAACGAGCCGGTTTTTTTATGTACCCGGTTTACCTGATTATGAAGAGCCGGATACAGGATATCACCCATCAGGGTCGATTTCCCAGAACCTGAGACACCGGTAATCACGATAAATTTCCCCAGGGGGAACTCTACATCGATTGATTTCAGATTATGCTCTTCGGCACCGGTAATATTAATACTGCTGCCGTTGCCTTCCCTTCTTTTTTCGGGAACATCAATCATGATTTTCCCCGACAGATACTGTCCTGTAAGGCTCGCTGTATTATTCAGAACTTCATCATATGTTCCCTGAGCAGTTACCCATCCGCCGTGCACCCCGGCTCCCGGGCCCAAATCAACAATGTAGTCAGCGGTTCGCAGGGTCTGCTCGTCATGCTCTACGACGATAAGGGTATTGCCTATATCTCGAAGATGCTCAAGTGTTTCTATAAGCCGTTGATTATCACGCTGATGCAGTCCTATTGTGGGTTCATCAAGGATATACAGCACCCCCACAAGCGAGGAACCTATCTGTGTCGCGAGTCTGATGCGTTGGGCTTCGCCGCCGGAGAGCGTAGACGCTTTGCGTTCCAGATCAAGATACTCGAGTCCTACGCTCTTCATGAACTGGAGTCTTGAGTTGATTTCCTTCATTATCTGGGATGAGATCATCTTTTCAGTTTCGTTCAGTTCGAGATTGACGAAAAAATCGGCGGCCTCATGAACAGACATCTTTGTGGTTTCATAGATGTTTTTATTATTAATCCTGACAGCAAGGCTTTCTTTGCGAAGCCTTTTGCCTCCGCATGCACTGCATTCATTCTGGCTCATGAATCCCTCAAGCCAATCCTTTATGTAGTTGCTTGAAGATTCGAGATATCGCCTTTTCAGCTCGGCAAGAATACCTTTAAATGAGCTGCTGTATTCAAATTTACCTGTATTCTTTTTATTTACGTATTTAACGTCTATTTTATCATCTGTTCCGTAGAGAATGATGTCTACTATCTTCTCAGGGAGCTTATCAAAGGGGGTATCAAGGCTGAAATCATAATGCTTGGCTAGACCTTCAAACCAGCTTCTGTGCCAATTTGCCTCAGGATTATGCGTTTTCACCGCTCCCTCATTGAATGAAATGGACATGTCGGGAATTACCAGGTCTTTATCAAATTCCAGGGTCATTCCTATTCCGGAGCATTCAGGACATGCGCCTTCAGGGTTATTGAACGAGAACAAACGCGGCTGCAGCTCAGGTATGCTTATTCCACAGTCGGCACAGGAGTTTTTTCTTGAGAAGAACTCGGAATGTTCACCGTCATCTTTCTTCATTACAACTATTATCTGGCCGTCAGCTATATCGAGACATGTTTCAACCGACTCGGCAAGTCGCTTTCTCACACTATCGCTGATTTTAATACGATCGACTATTATATCAATAGTATGTTTTTTATTCTTTTCAAGATGTATCTCATCTTCGAGATTAAGCGTCATGCCGTTGATTCTCACCCTGGCAAAACCGGCCTTTTTTGCATCATCGATAATTTTCTGATGCTCGCCTTTTTTGTTTTTGACAAGAGGAGCAAGAAGGATGATCTTTGAACCCTCGGGATAGGTCATGATAGTATCGATAATCTGATCAACCGACTGCTCTTTTATCTCTTTTCCGCACTGAGGGCAATGAGGTTTTCCTATTCTGGCGAAAAGCAGTCTCAAATAATCATATATCTCGGTTACTGTTCCTACAGTAGATCTCGGATTTCTATGGGTTGTTTTCTGTTCGATAGAAATTGCGGGCGATAAACCTTCTATGTAATCAAGATCGGGCTTATCAAGCCTGCCGAGAAACTGCCTGGCGTAGGAAGAAAGTGATTCAACATAACGGCGCTGACCCTCAGCGAAAATTGTATCGAAGGCAAGAGATGATTTACCGCTACCGCTTATGCCTGATACTACAATCAGCTTGTCACGGGGCAGTTCAAGATCAATATTTTTAAGATTGTGCTCACGGGCACCCTTGATGATTATTTTGTCCATGCTACCCAGAAATTACGATTAATTCTTTAGCTATTCAAGTCCGGTGTGAAATAATCGGCTCAATAAAGGGTGATCGCAGCTGTCTTGCGGATCTGATCTTCCATGTGCTGCCTGATTCATCATACTTGTAAACAATTCGCCACAGCGAATCAGCTGTATCAGAGTATCCGTCTGCGTATAAGGACGCGGCGAGATAATACACCGCTTTAAAGAAAACATTAGCTGTGAGAAATTCTGATAATGTGTTATAACGCAGCATATTGTCGATATGAAGGTCAAAATTGTAGTAATCATAGTCGGCTGTTCGATTAAAGATGTAGTTAAAACCTGTTGTAGCCTCCGAAATTATAGGAAGGATCAGGTTTATCTGTGATTCAGTATAGCGCCCTGTCTGATAATAGAAGATTCCAAGTTCGATTCTTGCCCTTCCGAATTTCGTATTCTCATAGCGGTATAATTCAAACATTTTATCGACACCATAGTCTTTTAAGGCATCCAGCATTGAATACTGCAGCTTAAGAACCCCGCCGCTTTCATCTTTATCGAGAATACTCAGCAGGGTATTCTCATAGAGACCCCATTGGTCGGTTTTACGGTAGATTTCTGCAAGTTTGTAAAGAATCGTAATTTCATCTTCGATAATATAGAGTTCAGAACTGTTTTCAAGAGCCCTGATATACTGTTTTTCCGCGAGGAGGTACTCACCTTCCTCTTCAAATATATATGCAAGCCAGACTTCCGCATCCGGATAGACCTTTTCTCTGTTCAGGACTTCACGGAATACCCTTGAAGCAAGACCGTATTCTCCGATATCGTAGGCCTGCTTTCCCCTCTCCATCAAGAGCCATGTCGGCTCATCTGATTGATAGGATGATTCAATCTGCTCTATCAGTTCAGCCTCGGCGTCATTCTGGGAATATATGGGATTCACGGAAAAAAATATGAAAATAACTATTAACAGCGGCAGGTATTTTTTCAAAACAGCTTAAACTCCATCCAATCTATCGGATATATTCTTCTAATACTTTCAGGAACTCTTCCCTACCTTTATTTTCGTCAACTTTTCGATAAATCTTACCCTGTTTAAAAATTACGAGCTTATTCCCTGCCCCGGTAATCCCGATATCCGCATCAGCGGCCTCGCCCGGTCCGTTTACTATACATCCCATCACCGCAACCTTCACATTTTTCCTGATTTTATAGAGGTCATCATAGACTGACGAGATAAAAGCGTGTGTATCAAAGGTAGAACGCCCGCAGCGGGGGCATGAAATAATATCTACTCCATTACTGGATAATCCGCAAGCCTTCAGTATTTCGCGGCCGGCCACAACCTCCTGCAGCGGGCTGTCAGTCAGTGACACCCTGATTGTATCGCCGATTCCGTCTTTGAGCAGTTCGGCCAGAGCAATCGATGATTTAACGAGGCCGGCAGTAAGCGGACCGGCTTCAGTTACGCCTAAGTGGAGCGGATAATCAAATCTTTCATCGAATACCCTGTTAGCACGTACGGTGGCAGACGCATTCGATGATTTCAGTGAAAAGACGGCATTGTTGAAATTGTATTTTTCAAGGATGTTTATTTCGTTCTCTGCAGATTTAATCATCGCCTCGGCTTTATCTTTAATCTCTGAGAACTTCTTATCAAGCGAGCCCGAGTTAATCCCGATTCTCAGCGGAATTCCCTGATCAGATGCCGCGTTCAGGACTTCGCGGACCTTCCATTCCGCGCCTATGTTACCGGGGTTTATTCGTATTTTATCTATTGAGTTTTTAATACATTCGAGTGCTATTTTGTGATCGAAGTGGATATCGGCGACAAGAGGCATATCGATGTCCTGCTTAATTTTTTTCAGGATACCCGCCGCCTGCATATTTGGTACGGAAAAACGCAGAATATCGCAGCCGCATAATTCAAGCTGCTTGATCTCTTCAAGATCGATGTCGCTGAAATGCCCGAGACTTTTTTTCCACATGGTCTGGACAGTTACACGGCCTCCGCCGCCGGTCTCAAGATTGCCGATTTTTATAATCTTTGTGTGTTTTTTTTTCATTAAATATGGGGGGCATTCATAATGAATGCCCCCGCAAACCTAATCGGATCTATATAAGGAAGAGGAATGCAAGTACCAGGATTGCTATTGATTCTACAATACCAAGCGCAAGAACGTACTGGGCAGTACCCTTTCCGGTTTCTGTAAGAGCATCACATGCTCCTGCAGCTGCCTTACCCTGAAACCATGCTGACATACCGATTGCCAATCCGCCGAAAATACCTGTTGCAAGCTGTTTCATATCCCCTGTTTTAGCAGGAACAACAACGAGCATTACGAGGAATCCATAGAGGGTCTGTGAAAGCGGGAAACCGACAAAAGCAGCAAGGAGCATGCTAGGCGCTTTATTAGCAACCAGTGCTTTCTTCCATGAGCCTATTGCTGCCTGTGCAGCTGTACCACAACCAAGTGCTGAACCTACAGCAGCAAGACCTAATGCACCAGCCTGTCCGATAATTCCAAATTCCATATTAATTCTCCTTATTTATTGTGAAAGGTTCGTATTTAAAACCCGACCATTCTACACCGACCTTGCCGGAATATTCTAATATATTAAGTCTGACAGCATGTACAAGTATTGCCATTAGTCCTAAAACAATGTTTATTGAGTGCCCGAGAATAACGATAATTATTCCGAAAATAATTATCGGCCCGTCGGACATCTGGGCACCAAGCCCGTTGAAAGTTTCAGCAATCTTTACAGATGCCAGTCCTACCGCAAATAATCTTACATATGACATAATGTCGGAAAATGTTCCAACGACATCAAGAAACAACTGCAGAAAGTTTGCAAGAGAGTTCAAAATTCCTTTAAAGAAATTCTTACCAGGCTCCTGCCCCCCGAATACGAAGATGACAGCAACTCCGCCCAGCAGAACATAGAGCATTTCCTGCGGATATGTTTCGAGTCCTGCCCGCTTTACAACCAGGGTTAATACGAGATAATAGATTGCGACAAGAACCGCAAACCAGCCAATCTGTGCAAAGCTGCTGAGTTTCGGGAAATTCTTTCTGAAATTCTGTACAACACCAATAAGAAGCTGAACTATTCCCAGAAAGAAACTGATTCCCATTACCACAGCTATCTGCTCCGTATCTGTACCCTTGAATGCATCAAGCTTCAGATTCTGGAAAAAGCTGATTTCCATTATAGACTTGCTGGCAAACCAGGTTCCTGAAACAGCTCCGTAAATTATTGTAGATACGCTCAGCAGTAAAAGCAGGAAGAATGCCTTAGGCACCCTTTTTGTCCTTATGCCTGATACAATCATTCCGACTATCGTCACCGCAAGGAAGAGTGCGCCGTAACCGGCATCACCTATAAGCATTGCAGTAAAGACTGAGAAGAAGCAAAGGAAAAAGAAGCTGATATCATGCTCTCTGTAACCCGGCAGAATTCCCAGAAAATCTGTTACGGGGGTAAGAAGCGATGCAAATTTTCCGAGCTTAAGCTGGGTCGGAACTTCATCTTCTTCTGCTGGTTCATCTACAAGAAGTCCCCAGCCGTTCTTTGATGCCTCTTTCTGTAGCTGCTCCAATACCGGGACGGGACAGAATCCAGTCAGAAAAGACAGCTTTTCTTCAGTATTAATTCCGGAACGAACAAGCTCAAAATCAAGATCAAAATCAGAATCATCAAGAGCTTTCAACAGCAGTTCTCTGTATTTGACCATCTCACTAATCTTTTTCCCGGTTTCAGCATATTCTTCACGTAACCTCAGCTGCTCAGCCTTAAGATTATTTAATCCCTCAGCCGGCATTTTAAAGCCGTCAAAGTTTTCTACTGCCTCAGGGAGGGCACCGACAAAAGCAAAATACATCTTACTCTTTGTCTCTGCGAGCCTGAAGGCATTATTAGCGGCAAAAATACTGCTTTCTGATTTATTTATCTCATAAACCGATACTTCAACACCTGATTCAGATAGCTTTTCAGCAAGATGAGGTTCGAAATCACCCAAGGGTTCAATCCTTTCTATCTCTTTTGCCAATGCATTGATCCGGTCCAAAACAGCTTTCAGCTTTTCTGATTCGGCAAAAACTTCGTCTGCTTTTACCATTGCGTCTTCAATACCCATGTATTCGATAGATTCTTCAGTTTTTTCAGCCGGCACTATTAAGAGTGCACTCTTTAGTATTTCACTACGGGCGCTTAGTTTTTCATACTCCTCACCACGTCCTTCTAACTGTTCAAGATGAAGTACACCGATATCACGAAGCTGTTTAAGCGATTCTTCCCTGTACTTGTCAAACAGCACAAGGGAAACCTTTTTCATTTTTACTATAGCCATATTATGATACCTTCACCACTTTTCCCTTGGCCATCTTACCCCGGACAACAGCAGCGGTCTGCTGATCACCGAGATAAATACCTATCTTCCTGATAACATCCTTGGCCTCTGGGATTTTAACCTTTTCAAAGAGGTTAACCCTCTGATTGGTTGTCCTGAGTTCGTCATCAAGAAGCTGTTTCTGCTCAAGAAGTACTTCAATCTCTGCGTTCAAGGCGGCAAGTTCCTTAAGGGTGACAATACCGCGGTCAACCCAGAGAGGCATAATGAACAGATCGTATTCAATAGGCTCAAATTCAAGTTTTCTAAAAATCGGAATGTCGACACCGGCGATATTCCCGATGTCTTTCTCAATTTCCTTTATCCTGATTATGTCGCCAATTCCCATTTCTTCACCGAAAACGCTGATCCAGTCAGATAATGATTCTTCATACTTCGCTATTTCGACACGCTTTTCTTCTATCTGGATCTCAACCTGTCTTATGACCATCTGCAACTGCTGTTTTTTCAGCTGCAGGGTCGGTAAATAACGGGTAAAGCGTTTCAGTGAGTCTTTCTGTTTCTTAAGCTCATTTTTTGTAAGCTTTACTTTAGCCATGCATACCTTCCGTTATTATTTTGACGGCCAGAATTTATTCAACATATCAGTCTTCAGGCCGGTTTCTTCCGGTGTGAAACAATCAGCGAGGATCTCCCAACCCTTATCAAGTGCTCCTTCGAGCGGAATATTGACTGTAAGGTCCATCATTTCCTTCTCAAAGATAACACCATATTTCAGCAGCTTAGTGTCCCAGTCTGACATCCTGAAACCCATGGATTTCTTTTCAACAGATTCAAGGTTAGCCGCATAAAGCTTAATCATACCGTCCATAAGAGCTCTATGGTCTTCACGGGTTTGGCCGTTGACCTGCTGCTTAAGACGAGAGAGTGAACCGAAGGGCTCAATACGGCCGTTTTTCAGGTAGTACTGTCCCTCAGTGATGTAGCCTGTGTTATCGGGTACGGGATGCGTAACGTCGTCACCGGGCATGGTAGTTACACCAAGAATGGTGATTGAACCTGCACCTTCGAAGTCTACGGCCTTTTCATAACGTGAAGCAAGCTGTGAATAAAGGTCTCCGGGGTAACCTCGGTTGGAGGGAACTTGTTCCTGTGTAATCGCAATTTCTTTCATTGCATCAGAGAAGTTAGTCATATCTGTAAGCAGAACGAGGACCTTCTTACCCTTAAGAGCAAATTTTTCGGCAACAGCGAGTGAAATATCGGGTACAAGCAGACATTCTACAATCGGGTCGGAAGCAGTATGAACAAAGAATGTTGTACGACTTAAGGCGCCGCCCTCTTCGAGAGTGTCTTTGAAGAAAAGATAATCATCGTATTTGAGTCCCATCCCTCCGAGTATGATCATGTCGACCTCGGCCTGCATTGCGATTCGCGCAAGCAGTTCATTGTAGGGCTCACCTGAAACAGAGAATATCGGCAGTTTCTGCGACTCAACGAGTGAGTTAAAAACATCGATCATAGGAAGACCTGTTCGAATCATGTTTCTGGGTATAATTCTCTTCGCCGGATTAACCGAAGGACCGCCGATTTCAATGAGATTATCGGTAAGTTCAGGACCGTTATCACGCGGCATACCCGAACCGGTAAAAATTCTACCCATAAGATTATCTGAGAATGAAACCTTCATCGGATGTCCGAGAAATCTTACTTCATCACCAGTCGATACGCCTCGTCCGCCTGAATAGACCTGAAGCGAAACAGTGTCGCCGTTGAGTCTTATCACGTCGGCGAGTGATTTACCGAATGAGGTGGTTACCTCGGCAAGCTCGCCGTATTTAATACCTTCCGCCTTCACTGTAATGACGTTACCGGCAATTGATTCTATTTTACTGTACACTTTCCGCATTATCTTACTCCTCACCCTGCTTTGCCAGGAGACTTTCATCTACTCCGGTTTTCTTTTCTTTAATCATTGCCAGGATTTCAGACTCAAGCTTTTTAAAGTCTGCACACTGCCAGTCAACACCGTTGTAGTCGATAAACTTCTGGCGCAGCTGATAGAACCAGGTTCGTGCGCTCTCTTTTGAATCAAGATCGAGTGCACCTGTAATAATATCAAACATGATGTTAAAGATATGTTCCTGACGCTCAGTAGAAACTGAATTATCAACCGGGTCGAACGAGTTCTGCTGGAGGTAGACTGAATCGATGAAGTCACCCTTCAAATATATGATATAGTCATTGATGCTCGTACCTTCTTCACCGACAACCTTCATCATCTGTTCTACTTCATTACCCCTGAAGATAATTGAACGTGCTACTTCGGTTCTGCTTTCATTCAAAACGCCCTTATACTTACTCCAGCTTTCAAGCGGATGTATCGCAGGATATTTACGTGCATCAGAACGTTCACGTGATAGTCCGTGAAAGGCGCCTACAACCTTTAGAGTCGCCTGAGTAACGGGTTCTTCAAAGTTACCTCCGGCCGGTGAAACTGTACCGCCGATTGTTACTGAACCTTCAGTACCGTCTTTCAGTCTGACACGTCCTGCACGTTCATAGAAGGATGCAATTGTTGACTCGAGGTATGCAGGGAATGCTTCTTCACCGGGGATCTCTTCGAGACGGCCCGACATTTCACGCATCGCCTGCGCCCATCGGGAGGTTGAATCCGCAAGAAGCAGAACATTAAGTCCCATCTGACGGTAGTATTCAGCCAGTGTTACTGCTGTATAAACCGATGCTTCACGAGCTGCAACGGGCATCGATGATGTATTACAGATTATCATGGTACGTTCCATCAGTGATTTACCGGTTTTGGGGTCAATCAGTTCTGGAAATTCTTTAAGGGTTTCTACAACCTCACCTGCACGTTCACCGCAGGCCGCAACAATTACGATATCAACATCCGCGTTACGGCTGGTTACCTGCTGCAGTACTGTTTTACCTGCACCAAAGGGTCCCGGAATACAGTAAGTACCTCCGAGAGCAACAGGGAAAAATGTATCTACCAGCCGCAGTTTAGTGACCATCGGCTTTACAGGCCTGAGTCTTTCAGCATATTCAGAAATAGGTCTCTTAACCGGCCAGGTAAAACTCATTGTTACGTCAATTACATTCCCTTTGCTGTCTTCAAGCTTTGCCACTGTATCTTTAATTGTATATGACCCGGCAGGAACAATTTCTTTAACTGTATATCTATCATAAAGGTTAAATGGAACCATGATTCGGTGTTCGAAGATACCTTCAGGTACCGTACCGAGGGTATCAGCTTTTTCTACGGTATCTCCAACTTTAACTACAGGAGTAAAGTCCCATTTTTTATCTTCCGGCAGAGCGCCTAAATAAACTCCTCTTTCAAGAAAGAATCCGCATTCTTCTGCGAGTTTCGGAAGCGGATTCTGAAGACCGTCAAATACCTGGCCCAGAAGCCCGGGTCCAAGTTCAACAGAAAGCATTTCCTGAGTAAAAGAAACTAAATCTCCAATACCGAGTCCTTCAGTCATTTCAAAAACCTGAAGCTCGGCATTATCACCTTTAATTCGTATAACCTCGGCTTTTAACCTTTGTTTGCCTACTTCTATGTAGGCAACCTCATTCAAAGAAACAACGTCTTCTACCTCTACGGTAACCATGTTTCCATTAACACCTGTAACCTTACCTTTACTTACTGCCATCTATAATTCTCCATCGTATGCTTGATGTATTTTTTCCGTGATGTCCTGATATATTCCCTTGTATTTCTCTTCACCATTCTTGAAATTCATTAAATTCCTGCGTTCAGCAATCTGAAGTTTCAGATAATAGACGATGAGTTTGGTTAAATCGAAGTTGTGAGTACTCTCAAGCTCATCAAGATATCTCCATCTGGCAGCGTTGAGGATGTCCTCGCCAATTTTTGGATTGGCAGCGCCGCTTGCGTCCCTCACAGCATCAAAAACACCTGTAGAACTGTCTCCTTCACGGAGATACTTTTCATAGTCAATCCCGGTCTTCTGGCTTCTTACTGCGGATAGTTCATTTCTCAATGAACGTTCCCAATTCTGCCACATCGAAATTGTGCTGTTTGTTGATTGTTGTTTTGGAATAATTTCCGCCGAAATAAGCGTTGCATAGTCGTCTTCACTCATTGTGTAACGGCAGTTCTCTAGGAAATATTCGAGGCTGACCGGGGGGTCCTGATCAAGGATGAGCATCGGAAGCGATGCTACCGTATAATAATATGCAGCCAAAACCTACTCCTTCACTGAATGTGTAATAATTCCTGAGAGTTTCGGATTGAGCAGTTCAGCCAAATTTGCCGCCACCGCTTCGGCCGTGAAATTAAAATATGAAGCTCCGTCTTTTTCGGTCATTCTGAAACCTGATTCGATACCTGCGAATGGTTTGATTTCAACACCTTTCTTCAGTTCAGCTGCAAGCTTTGAATTAAGACTGCTTTGGAGCTCGGTAAAATCCTTTTCAGAAAGCTGTACGGTATAATCGCCCTTATCGGCCCAGGCCTTCACAACAGTCACAACAGCATCTTCGAGCGTCTTGCCTGACATTGCAGCTTTTGTATCGGAATCAACGATCGATTTAAATAATATTTCAATCTCGGTCTTTGTTTTAAGAACGAGATCTCGTCCGGCCTGAGCAATTGCGGCCTTGCCCCCGGTTTCAGCCTTTGCAGCTTCCGCTTCACCGTCAGAAATGATTTTATCTGCGTTTTTTCTTGCTTTTGCGATGATATCGGCAGCTTTTTTTTCAGCATCCGCTATAATTTCTGAAGCCTTCTGATCAGCTGTTTCGACTCCGTCTTTATTGATTTTTTCTAATAGCTCTTTGAGTTGAACATCCATATTTCCCTCACATATACAATATCTATTATTTTATATTATTAAACCTTGATTACCAATGCAAATTTGTTCGGCAAAAAAAGCACATTTTCTTAAATTTTAATCATTAATTACTAGTTCACCATAAATTTTCAGCACATTTCCGTCCCTGCTTACCTTTATATCCTGATTAGGAAAGTATTCAGGTATGATACCCCGCAATAGATCGACTACCTCTTTCTCAATATCTCTTTGTACCTGGTCGGGAACGTGGTCAAGGGTTGCGAGATCCACCTCGACGACATATCCTCTTCCATGGACTGAACCATAGCCGGCACTGAAACTTGCTCCTACATTAAACAACCCGTCACTGGCCTTATTGGCTGTAGCACCGCGCTTAGGCCGGTTCGGATGTAAATGATACTTGTTACCGTAATTGTTTTCTAGAAAATCGTCAATAAGATCAAATACATTTTTCAACTTCTTATCTAATTCTCTTATCTTTTGACTGTAAACCATTTAACCACCAAAACGCCTGTATCAGAGCTTAACAACTGTCTTTCCGAATCCGCCCTGCTCAGGATCAGAATATTCATAATCTTTTACCGAACTGCAGGTTTTAAGAAAATCATGTACCGTTTTCTGAAGAATACCCTCGCCTAGGCCGTGAATAATACTAAAATCTGTGAGACCGCTCAAAAGAGCGGAATCTATCTGTTTATGAAGGGCGGCTTCAGCTTCATAGACGCGCATCCCCCTCAGATCAAGCTCGAATACTGCTCTAGCCGAAAAGCCCGCACTTCCTGAACTTATTACATGCTTATCGTTCTTTTTCTTTTTTTCCGCCTTCAGTTCCGTCTCTTTGATAGTCAGCTTAATGTTACCGAATGCTACAAGCCAGCTATCATTCTTCCGTGCTTCAACAATGACTCCCGTCCTGTTATTTTTTGCATATCTTACTTCCAGGCCGGCTTCAAAAACAGTTTCCCTGAGTTCAGAATTCGTATCATATGAAGAAAGTTCATCTTCCAGATTTTCAATTGATTCTTTCTCTTTATCTAGTTTCTCGTTGAGTGAGGCTATATGCTCCTTAACCTTCCGGGTCTTCTCTTTTGTTATCTCCCCCTCTCTCAATTCACGTACCAGATTCTCAAGATCGCGCCTTGAATCTTTCACAAAGGTTTTAAGCCTGCTGTAATCCTGCTGATTTATCTGATGTTCAGCCTGTCTCAGTTTCAGTCTCGTAAGATCAAGGATCCGACGATCTTCTTTATTTCTTGCTTCTTCTTCTGCAAGTTTTCGATCCCGTTCTATAATCTGATACTGGCGGTTTTCAAGCTCACGAATCATCTCGGAAACAGTTGCGTCCCCGCTGTCAAGATATTCACCTGCTCTTGCGATGATTGATTCAGGCAGTCCCATAGACTCAGCAATCTCTACAGCATGGCTCTCTCCGGGCACACCTTCAATGATCTCATATGTCGGTCTCATTGTTTCAGCATCAAATGATACGGATGCATTAACCGCGCCCTTATGTGTGTAGCCGAAATTTTTAACAGCTGCGTGGTGAGTAGTAACTATAGTAGCTATATCTCTGGAACGAAGGTGTTCAAGCACTCCCATTGCGATTGCCGATCCCTGGGAGGGGTCGGTACCGGACCCAAGCTCATCCAGCAGCACGAGAGAGTTTGTACCGGCACTGTTAATAACCTCGCTAATTCTCTTCATGTGTCCGGAAAAGGTGGATAAAGATTCTTCTATTGACTGGTCATCACCGATATCGGCAAAGATATTTTCATACAGGCCGATTGCCGTTCCTTCATCAGCCGGCAGTTCGCTTGCGAATTGATTCATCAGTACAAACAATCCGCAGGTTTTCAAAGTAACAGTTTTCCCGCCGGCATTGGGACCGGTAATAATAAGGATAGTAAGGTCATCGGCAAAGCTGAGACTGATCGGCACTGCTGTTTTACCAAGCAGGGGGTGTCTGCCGTTCTTTAAAACGATTCCTGATTCCTTATGCAGAGGCCTGATGCAATTATTCCTTTTGCTGTAGGATGCTCTTGCATACCAGCTGTCTATGTAGGATACCTGATCCAGAAGAAGTTTAAACTCTCCGGCGGTTTCGCGAAGCCGGTCGGTGAGCGCGCGCAGTATTTTTATCACCTGCTGATTCAGCATGCTCTGTTCATAGGCCATGTCGTTATTAAGCTCGACGAGATCAAAAGGTTCTATAAAAACTGTTGCGCCGGATGAAGAGACCTCATGCACAAGGCCCTTAATCCTGCCTTTGTAGTTTGCTTTCAGCGGCAGGACAATTCTGCCGTCACGCTGAGTCGAGGTAGCTGACTGCCAGATATCTCTAGCGTCATTCATATACCCTGAGGTAATTCTGTTTATCCGGCCGTGAAGGCCGGCAATTCTTGCTCTGGCACTTTTAAGCAGGGGATGATTTTCTTTTACAGTGCCGTCGGGATTGATTTCACTGTAAATCGCCTTTGAGTACTGCCCCAGTTCAGGCAGAAGACCGGCTTCCTGCAGGAGCGCTCCAGAGAGTTTTATTCCCTCGGGCTGTTTTTCACAGAAGATTTTCATCTTTTCTGAAGACTTAATATACTCAGCTGCATCAGCGAGCTGTATACCTTCCAGGACTGTACCGCTTTTTTCCAGCTTGGCTGTGAAATCTATGTCTGGGAAATACAACTCAGGCGGCTTCAAATCTGATTCAAGCAGTTTTTTCCAGTCAGTTACTATATCTTTCTTTTTTTCGAGTATCGTGTTGTCTGTTTCAAATCCCTGAGCCCTGACTAGTGCTGCACCGCCGGGTGATTTGGCGTATGAGGCGATGTCAT
>Ga0209633_10003373_pt1 | contig 14777 bp, 18 predicted proteins | sample Cruoilmetagenom1_FD_187290 | JGI IMG/M metagenome (GOLD analysis project Ga0209633, IMG submission 187290) | Oil polluted marine microbial communities from Coal Oil Point, Santa Barbara, California, USA - Sample 1 (SPAdes) (version 2) | ecosystem: Environmental > Aquatic > Marine > Oil seeps ... | reverse complement strand
CCTCGCCGACCGTCAGATACGGATAATCCGCGTCGGGGTCCGTTGCACCTAGGACGGCCGTCACGTCCGCGAGCGCCGTCGCCGGCGACGCATCGATTGCCGCTGCCAGTAGTGCGCCGGCGGCGTCCTGTAGGGCGGATAGGTCAACGCTCATGAGAGGCTTTCCTTAATACCTTCGCGCTGAGCCTTGTTGTATCTACGCTTGAACGCTGGTCTAAGAGCTCGGAACACCACAAACCAAAAGGGATTTGCCGGGCGGTTGACGGTGCCGAATTCCTCAAAGCGCGCGTAAAATACGCTTGTAGAAATTCGGACCACGAGACCATCTGTGCCTTTGACGACTTTTTTCGTGATTGAGTTGGCAAGTCTGCCCGAGCGTTTTCCAACTTCGCGCTTGGCCGCAGCGATAAAAGTATCGGCATTTTCATCTTGCGCTTGTGCCATCTTCTGTTTCGTGTTGCGAGGTATTCTCTCCGCTCGCTTCCGGAGGCGATCCAGCCCCCGCGTCCTCGCACTCACTGAGGTCATTGTCCGGCCTTTCCTCTTCTTTATCCGTCGACGTATCATTATCTTCGGCGATAACCCTTCCCGCACCGGCTGCGAGCGCTTTTACAACGCATGCTCGCCGAACATTAGGATATGTCTTGCCTGCCTTGTATGCGATGGAAAACATCCGGTTTTCGTCAGGAACGAATGTGAAATCGCTGTCGAATTGCATCTTGACCATTTCAGTCTCCATCATCTGTTGCGCCGAGTTCGCAGGTTATCGTCAGATATCCTCTTTGTACGTCTGACCGGGCAAAATGCTTGATGTCATATATTTCGCCGTTAGCCTCGTCGACGATGCGCCAGGCAGTCGTGAGATTTGCGAGAGCCGGTTCGTCGCGCGCCGTTATGATTGCCGCCTTAACGCCGGCGAGCCTTTGAGCAATGACTTCTTCGCGCCCTGTCAGCGACAAAACGATACGCGCCCACCTGTTTTCAACGACAGTTTCCCAGGGCTCAGCATCTCGACGGTACTTGGTCGCCGGCGTTGCCCGTTTTTCAAATCTGATCTGTTTCCTTAAGAGGCCGGCCCTCATGCTGCGCCAAGCCCGCCGACAACATAAGGATGCACGAGCGCGTCCACTGTCGGATTAACGAAGAACTGATCACGCATGGCGACGCCTTCTCGGTGTTCGAACAGATCTCCGATGCGAAGTTTAATCGCCTGAACGATGGGTGTCGGTATGCCGGCGTCCACGGTAAGCGGCGAACCGTTGGCGGCGGCATAGCCGGCCGTAAATTGTATTCGGACCGCGTCAGCCTCGAGGCGTGTATCCGGCCAGTTCTGTTCGTGGGCTTCGGTGATGGCCGCACGACCAAAGCCACCTTCAATGAGCTGGTAGACGTCCGGAGACAGCGTTTGCAGAACTCCTTGCGGATCGACGTATTTGACCGATACGATTTGCCGAACTGGCGGCAGCGGGATCTCGATGCGCCGGTCCACTCTATAGTCATAGTGCGCCGACATCGGGCTTAGATATGGAAAGTGGTCTAGACGCAGCTCCCATGTCTGTTCCACCAGGCAGCGATTTAAGACGCCGTCCCGTCCATCAAAATACGCCGTCGAGGCTTCGATAATGGCGTTTATTAGATCGTCCTCAGAAGTTCCGGCGACACGCAGATGTAGTTTCGCTTCATCGAGGGTTACAGGCTGGACGAGCGGCGAGGTAATCAATGCGAGACTTGAGCGATGTTGCACAGTGTTGCCTTTTCAAAACATGTTAGCGCTGAATGCGACGAACAATTCCACACCTTTACGCCGTGTGCTGACAACCGGGGCGCGGCGCGGTTCATACAATCTATCCAACGTTTGAACGTGTCGGGGTTAGGGTTCCACAGAGGCGGTGTATGAGCGCCATGCCAGTGAACACCGCGTTCGAGCGAGAAATCGAAGCCCACAAGAGCGATCTCTTTGCAGCCTAGCGATACGGCGAGGTTCAACGCTTGGTGTCCCGAATTGCCGCCGCCGCTGGTTTCTCCGGGTCGTCCGAAAACAAAGTCAGACTGATCTCTGGACCACACCCTCGTTAGATCCGGCCACAGCTTGACCGCCTTTTCGTCAATTGTGACCTTCAGCCCTTTGAAGAACGGAGCGCCGTTATTTTCCTGCCACCACTTCAGATCGCACGCATAGAGCATGTCCGCGGAAGCTTCTGCGACAAGGCGCCAGGATTCGTTGATTACGATAACAGGCCAGCCCCTAGCGCCGGTCCATCCTTCTAAGCTTTCCGGCGCAGACGGGCCGGCGGCGACGATGACACACCGTTCCCATTCCGGCAGCACCCAGGGCCCACGCGCCTCTTTGTCTACAGCAAGCCCTTCTCCGAGCGCGAATTCTGCGCAGTTGTCGCTGACGGTTTGCCGACCCTTTTCGTAGTTCTTTGTGGTCAGTCCGTCATCGGAATATTCGAAAGGCCGCAACGCGATAATTTCAGGCACGTCAGATGATGTCCTCAGTGATCCAGTCGGCAGCGGCCGCCGGCGTCGTCCTTTCGAAACAGTCGACCCTGCTTTGTCTCGATCCGTTCACGACCTTAACCCCGCTGGCGCTCAATTGAGGTAGAGCGGATTTGAAGAGATCCGGTACATGTTCCAAAGGACCGGGCTGTCCGGAACCGAACGCATAACCGTCTTGGCGCGCGTCAACACCCAAGAGTATTATGCGTTGAGGTCGCATGTGATAAGCGACCCCCAGCGCTCCCCATGCGGAATTTCCCGTATGTATTGCCATAATGTCTTCGCTTAACTTGCCGCGTGATTTCATGGGCCCGTCGCCCTCAATCCTCTGCAAATATGTAACGTCGGCGGGGGCAAGTCCTCTGTGTCTTTCGAGCCGCGCCGCCGGCGTCCCGAAGCTGGGCGGCACCGCAGCGTAGTAGCGAACGCCAACGCGTCTGCTCATCATCAATCTGATGTTGCTCGCGCTCGGGTCTAGCGTGAAAAAAATATCGGCGCGCGGCAGCCATTCTATGGCGCGATTGATCGCGATTATCTGTGCGCGACCAGCGGTCGCGTGAGACAGGCGGTTGAGGTCCATTTCCCTCAAGGAAGGACCGCCGCCGACGATAATTACTCGCTCAGCCCGCCGCTCAACGTGTCCAAAAACAGGCTGTAGAGAAATCTGTGGGCTCAAGGCCGCGAGAGATGTCGCCATGGCAATCCCTCTCGCATTTCCTCGAGCGTCCACTGACTATAGCCGAGGCTTGCGAAAAACTGTTGGCGCGATGGATACCGAAGTTTGTCAAGGTCGAGTTCCGAGCTCGACATCGGCGCCGCCATGGCTCCGTGCCCGCATGCGATAACTGGAACGCCGTTGATTAGCGCATCAACGCCGGTTGTTGAATTCCATATGACGACGCATCTAGCCGTCTCCAGCGACCGCCATATCTTGCCTCGATCGTGAAGCTCTTCGGGAACGCCGTAAACGGACGCGTCCTTTATGCGAGGATGCGGTCTGAATAGCACAGGGATGTCTTTGCTTAGATAGTAATCAACCGTATCTCTGCACCACCGAATGTGGTCTGTGTCCTGAACGTTTGTGTCACGCGGTAGTTGCCCGCAGACGATAACCGGGCCGTCCTCACGCCTCTGCCAGGGCAGCGTGTCAACGTCCATAGCTCCCCAGCGATCATCGGGTGCGTTATCAGCGCGGAAATCAGCATTGCCGTGTATTCCGCCGGAGCCGATGGCCCAATATTGACCGCGGAGCGTGAAGCCGGACTCGATGACAATCAACGAACGGCAACGGTGATGATTTAAGATCGCCAGCTTTTCCCAGGTCGGGCGGAAGCTGTATTTGACGAGCCCGAAGATGACCGCAACATCGCACGGTTCATACTCCTCTAGCCAACGCACCTTGCCGCCCGCGCCATCAGCAAACGCTGTCAGAACATCGGTATGTTTTTCATTGTACTGAGGCGCGTAGGCGATGACCTTCATTTACGCCTCGCAGCGAAAACGATTGTGCGACAACCATCCGGGCCATCCAAAACCTGACCCTCCGCGCCGTGTTTGCCGCACTGTCCACCGAGAAAGTCGATGTCAAATCCATTTGACTGCAGGGCGAACCGCAATTGATCGGGCGTGTAGTGACGGAAATGCTGTCGGTGCACTTTCGGTCCAAAGGGCACGACGCTTTCATTGGGAACCGAACCGATCAGCCACTCGACGCCGCATTCATGGAGCTTGGCGATCAGGGCGCCGCCGTCCGGTACGTGCTCAATGACTTCGAAGGCTGCAGCGAACCATATTTGGCGACCGAAACCGTTGAACTGAGAAATGTCCATTGCAACACGCTCGATGCAATCATGGCCATAGTGTTCCTCGCCATACTTAAGCGCCTGGTCGTCGATATCGATCGACAGAACCTGACAACCGGACTGTGCGAGAATGTGGGATCCGTAGCCGCAGCCGGAGCCCATATCGGCGACTTCCACATGTTCCGTCGTCTGTTCGTGGATCCACTTCGCTGCGAATTCATAACGCGCTTTGTGATCGTAGCGAATGCCGTCGAGCGTCGGCGACATTTGCCGTCCATTCTTAATCATGCCATGCCTTTCTCGCCCATTCCGGGCCGATTGTGTCCGGCGATCTGCCGCCGGCGTAAATGACGACTGAGCAATCAGGCGGCGGCTTTTCTTGATGTTGCTGCAGCTCTCGATAGCCGACGAAATAGCCAGGCGGCATGACGTTCTGTAAAAAGAACGCAAACGGATAGATTTGCTCGATCGCCCATTGATCACCGAATTTTCCAGCGGCGATCATCCATTCTGACTTGCGCGCTTCGAATTGTCGCCAGATCGCACCGCCCCAAAAGGGCGGAATGGACATGACGCAGGATCCATATTTGCAGCTCCAGTCTTTATGTCCGGCCCTGCGCGTAAAGTTCTCGCAGATCCCGAAACCGTCCGACCATTGGGCAAGAGGCGTCAGATCGCCGATGATCAGCGTGTCCAGGTCGAAAAAGAGAACGCGCTCGTTTCGCCAGCGTTCATCGAAAAGCTGCATCTTACCCCACCAACGGGGCAGATCAGACTGGAGCGGGATAATCCCGCAGCCCAATTCCGTTGCGACACGAAACTGGTCGGTGATGCAAAAAAACTCATGTGGCACAGGCAGATGGCGTTTGACCATCCCGCGCAACCTCGCCACATCTTCAATGCCGTATTTATCGCCGGCGAGAACGCACGCAACGATCACGCGGCGGCGCCCCTGCCCCAATGCGGTATCGTCTCACCCTGGCGCGCGACTGAGCGTTTTCTATACGGACCATATAAATCGCCGGTCTCGTATCGTTCCGGGGAATAGCCGGCTGAGATTGCCTCGTTCAACAATTTGTCGAACAGCTCGCAAATATCGTCGCGCCAGTGGCGCCGAACCTCTCCGTCGAACCAGTGGCCGACCCCATGCTCTTTCAGGCGCGCGACGGCGCGCGGCAAATGAGGCTGATGCGACATAGACGTGTAATGGATCGCCTTAATCTCAGGATTGTTGAGATCCGCATAGCCTTCACCGTCCAGACAGTTCCATTCGTTCTTGAACACCTGGACGAGCTGGGCGTTTTGTCGGATCCGCGTTTGCATGTCCTGATGGTTCGATCGCAGCGGCCGAAGCGCCGAGAGAGGTGGAATGAATTTCTTAGCCCGCGCGCAATCCCACATCGATAGACATAACCGCCCGTGGGTTTTTGCGATGATAGCTTTGCCTGGCATGAACGCCTGGCGCCAGAGTTCCGCTACGTCGGCAAGGAATATAAAATCGGAATCTACATAGATCGCGCGACCCTCGAAATCACAGAGTTCCGGAACCGCCCACCTCAGTCCGGAGAATGGCGTCGGCCATTGCGACGTGTTCCATCCGCCGCCAGCGATATCGCTAAAGAATGGACTTTCAGGATCACGGCTTAACTTCATCCAGGTAATTTCAAGCGGTTCGCTTGCGTGCTTGCGCAGCGTATATTCCAACACCGCCTGACTTTCAGCGTCTTCCCAATTTGCGGCGCATCCGACGAATATCCGGATCATTTCAATTCTCCAAAAAAAGCGAGAAGGAAACGAACGCCCACCTCGCTTTTATAAATGTGTGTTTGTTAGTGCGTCAGACGATGATACTTGGCTCGGTTTCGACAAAAACGATAATCGCCGTTGCATCGGGCGCGCCCACAGCCGTCGCTACGACCCGGACGTATTTTTTCGCCCCGATATATCCTATGCGAAAATACGCATCGTCTTTTGCGGCGTCGTCTATAGTCGCATAGACGCCGTTGGCGATGCTGCCCCCATCTTCGAGAGCAACGTCGGTGTCCGCGACGGCCGCAAATCCGGCGTTGATAGTGTCCGAGTGTTCAAGCGTTAAGGTCCACGACCCAATGGGGGAACCAGCTATGTTCGGCACTTCACCGACATAGGCGACGATGTCAGCCTTATGCGCCGTGCTGATGTCGATCCCGTTCGCTGGGGTTTGCGTGACGGTGAAAGCGCCGCCTCCAATCATCGCTGTGATGGCCAGGAGACTTGTCATTGATCGTTTTGGCATTAGTTTTTCCTTTGTTGTTCAATCATGTTGAAGGATACGCCCGCCATTAAGACGGGCGCGCTTCTGCTGAAGATCGCTACGGGCAGTTAGTTCGCTGCGACTTTCATAAGTTTGATTGCATCGAAGTCCACGACATCACCGCCAACTCTCTTCGTCGTGTAGAATTTTACGAAGGGCTTCGATGTGTACGGATCGCGCAACATTCGAATGCCCATGCGGTCGACGATCATGTAACCCGCACGGAAATCGCCAAAGGCGATCGGGAATGCGTTCGGCGCAAACGCAGGCATGTCCTCTAGCGGAGAGATTTCGTAATTGAGGAGAGCGAATCCGAAAGAGCCGTCAGCGAGACGCTGAAAGTCAGCAAGGTAGCGACCTTCGTTATCTTTCAGCTTACGGATTGTTGCTTCCGTGCGGCGGGCCATGGCCCATCTTGCGTTGCGGCGGTATTGCGGTTTAAGCTCCGCAAGCACGTCTATAAGGGCGTCAGCATCTTGACCGATAGAGCCGCTGGCCAGATCGGGGAATCCCGCCGCGTCGCCGGTCGGCGTATATTGCAACTTGCCCCAAGCGCGCGTCTTGTCAGACGTCTTAACCGCGGTGCTCGAATATGACACGAAGCCGCGGGGCTTATCAGACCCGTCTGCCGTGACAAAGGCCGCGTTTTCTGTTCGAGATAGGATATCGCCGATCTTGTTGCCAAGCCACGCCTCGATGTCGACGGCCGCATCGTCGAGCAAACTCTGCGTGACATGTGGTTCAGCATATTGCTCGTGCGTATCGATCTTTTGACGGCCGACCTGCGGTGTGCCTGTTTCAGTGCGCGACTGCTTCTCGGCGGCCCAGCCGCCAGATTGTGCTTCGTTCGTGTCGAGCGGAAACTCGATATAGCTACGGGTCGTTGGCTGAACGGTAGCGATAGCGCGCACGTCAGACGTCTCGAATAATCGCCGTTTCGTCGTCGATAACATTTGACCAGGCGCGAGTAAGCCGCCTTCCTTCTCCGAGCCAACAGACATTTCGGCGCGGATACTGTGGTTCGCTTGCCAGTCGCCTCCACGGCGAATGGCGTCGACGTACTTCGCACGATACTCTTTGTGTTCTTCAATCTGTTCGGCGGTCACTTCTTCACCGGCTTCAATCTTTCCGGCCGCTGCGTAAAAGTCGAAGGCAGCCTTGGCGTCCGCCTTAGCGTCGTCGTCTGCTCCGCTCGAGCCAAGGCCCGCACGCGCGGCGTCTTTCATTTGTTTATTGAGCGCTTCCTCAAGATCAGTGATCTTGCCGTTGATGCGGTCGACTTTCTCATCGACGAGAACATCCGCCTTACCGGCATTCATCGCTTCGAGGCGTTCGTCGTTTGAAGCTTTGAAATCTTCAAACGCTTTCGTTACGTCCGCAAGCGCTTCCTTGATGTCTGCGTCTGCTGGCGCTGGCGCAGGTTCCGCGCGCGCGCCTAGGAGGCCGCGTTGTGCGGCTTGTTGCAGGTTCATGGTGGTTTTCCTCTAGTTGGAGATTGTTTCACGCAGCCGGTGAAGGCCGGCCATGATTTCAGAATCGCCAGCGTCTTGCGTGGCGAGAGCGACAGCGTTCGGCGTGTCGCTCTTTATCGCGCTCAGAAGGCTACGGCGCTTTGAGCGTGAATATCCGGCTTGCGCGAGGGCATGTTCAACCTCGCGGATCGCCTTGACGTTCTTGGTTTCTTCGCTTTCTTCCTCGCGGATTTCAGCGGGCGGCAGTTCATTATCGGCAAAGCCACGGTCGATCGCGGTTTTGGCGTTCATAAATGTCTCTTCATCCATCCATTTTTTTACGTCGTCTTCGCTTGCGCCGCTGCGGCCGGTATAAATGCCGCGCATCGCGCCGTCGAATTGATCGAGATCTTCACTCGCCTTGGTGAGGTCGTTCTTGTTGCCGATCGCAAGGCCCCAGGCATTGTGCACAAAAACGAACCCGCCCGGAGCGACCCTGATTTCGTCGCCGGCCATGGCAATCACTGAAGCAGCCGACGCCGCCATAGCCATGACGTTCATTGTGACTTTTGCCTTATGCTGACGAAATGCCTCGTAGATCCCCAGCCCTTCGAAAACGCTGCCGCCAGGCGAGTTGACATTCACTGTCACATCTTTTGGACCGATTGATCGCAGCGCGGCGTCTACACGCTTCAAAGTCACACCTTCGCCAGTCCATGGATCGCGCCCGATCACATCATAGATTGTGATGGTTGTTTCCTTGTCGTCGCTTTCGGCTCGGATTGTGGGGTTCCATTTTGCCATCGCCTCACGCGGCGGGACCCACTCCATATCTTTAGCGTTGATGTTGAGGTCAGCAGCGGCGGGGATAATGCGCAGTGTCATCGTTGTGTTCCTTCCATTTCGATTTCAGACTCCGGCGCTCTCGTGCCCGACATATTTTTCTCGACAATGAACTGTTCACCCCCTTCGTCTTCCCGCGGGTTAGCACCCAGATCGCTGCGTATTTCATTCGCGTTCCAAACGCCCATTCGGCGGTAAAGATTATGCGTCTCAGCTTGCTCTTTGGCTTTGCCACGTAACAATGCTGAGAAGCCGAAGCGAAACTCGAGTTTCTGTTCACCTTCAAGAACGTCGCGCGTCAACACTTCCGTCCACAGACGTCCACGCGGCTTTGCGCAGTCATTTACGAACTCAATATTTTGTTCTTCGACATTCGAGAAAGTCGCATCCGCAAGATCGCCTAGCTTATGCGGCGGTGGACCGAAGATCCGCGAGATGTCGCGGATACTCATTTGACGCGCCTCAATATATTGCGCGTCGGTGTGGTTGATCGTTACCGGGCTATAATCGATGCCGGCAGGCAGAAAGGGCGTCTCAAATGCGTTGTCGACGCCCTGGTAAAGGTCGTTGAAATCTTTGCGCAAGGCTTTGACGGAATCATCTCCCATCTTTAGGCCTTGCGCTAATTTTAGAACGCCCGTTGTGCGCGTGCCGTTGGCAAAAAACTTACCACTATGACGCTGCATGGCGAGGCCTTCGCCGAACGTTTCACGATGGAGCTTAAGGACAGATTTGGCGTTTAGTCCGTCATCAGTATTTTTTAACAGATGAACAATTTCATTTTGACGATATCGAATTCGCCGCCCATCTGGACGCGTATATTCAAATTCAAGCTCGTTGTTCGAATTTTCGACAGGCCTTGTTCTGTCGGGGTGCAGCCGGATCAATTCCTGGATGCGCCGCCCGACGCCGAAAACTTTTAATGCATAGCCGACGCCGCGCCATTCCTGATCGGTCTGGAGCATTTTCTTAAACTGAAAGGCTGTCTGACGTTCGTTTGCTCGCTCGTATAATAACCAGTAGCGCGGATCGTCAACGGCCGCCTCACTGACAAGCCTGCCCTTGTCATTGATGCGGTCACGGAACAGTTCGCACCGAATAGTCGCTAACGTATCGCCAATGAGCTCAACAGCCCTGAACGCCGCCGGCAGGCCTTCTGCTTTTGATGGTGTGACGCTCACACCGGATGACGCCGACAGCATTGCGCCGACTTGTTGCAGCACTTTTGCGAGATCTTCAGATGTTGTGATTGAGTTCGCTTGCGGGTTTCCAAATAGGCGGCTGAAAAAACTCATGTTGTTTCCTTATCCGTACATTTGGCCTGGCGAATATTCGACCTCTACGTCTTCAACGCGCGCCGTCGCCGCACCGATCCCCATGGTCGACGCCACGGCTAGATCGATCCGTGCTTGCGCTTTAGTCTTTTCAAATTTCCGCAATCCTATCGGCGACGGTTTGAAACCAGCCGCCATCACAGCCGCGCGCAATGCAGGATTAACGTGAACGCGCAGTCGCCCTTCCATTACCAGCTGTTCGAATATCGCGATCGAATCGGGCATGTAGAGCGGCGATCCCTTACGATGGTTCCACCCTTGCGGATGTTCCATTAACGGAATATCGGCGCCGATTTTTTCGAGCTCGTCGACAAAGAACTGCGCCAGATATGTATCGAACGCCAGAACCGATAGATTGCCGCTGGCCGCGTCCTCGATGATATCCCGAGCTACCGTCTCGTAGTTGACCTTGACGCCAGGTGTGGCAGTCAAAAACCCGGCCTCGACCCATTGGGAGTACGGAGCCTGGTCCTCGCGTTCGCGATCGAGGAGCGTCGCTTCCGGCATGTAGCCATGCGCCCATAACGCAAAACAAGGATCTCCCGCCGAGTTATCTCCGTCCGGCCACACGCGAACTCGCGCTGTCATATCGCGCGTCATCGAAAGGTCGAGCGCTTCGATATATTCGCGGCCGTCAAACTCGGCGACGTCGAAATCTGGATCCTCGCAGCTCTCCCATGTCGATCGCTCGAGCCAGATTGTATGCGCCTCCGTCCATTCACAAAAATGAAGACGGGCAATATTATTGCGCATACCAGGGATGGCGCGCGCCTGGGCTACCGCTTCGGCAAGATCGTCCTCCATGATGGTGACGTTCATCAGTGGATTGGGCTTGCCCCAGCACGACGGATCATTCATCCAATCGTCGCCGTGGTCGAGCGAACAAACAAAACTGAACGTCCGATCGTCGACTACATCGCCGGCGGCCACCCGTATCGCATGCGTGTGCTGGCCGAAACAGAAACTCAACCTGTCGTGGCCAGAGTTGGTTGCCTGGGCGAGAAGCGTGTTGATCGGCGACTTTGCAAGTCCTCGCTCGACCATCTCAACGGTGTTGCCGTTTCGATGCTCGTGAACTTCGTCGCATAGTCCCACGTATGGACGCGGGCCCGATTGTTTGTCGTCTGATGAAATCGGGCGAAATATCCGCTTGTCACCGCGTTTTCCGTAGTACGTAAGTTTGTGGACAGGATTTTTGCCTGTTGGCGTGACGCGCTCGGCGAGCGTTGGCGACAATTCGCGCATGGCGACGGCGTCGTTAAACAGCACCATCGCCTGGTCTTTCTTCGCCGCCGCGGCGTAGATCTCGGCGCGCGCGCGGTCATCAAAACAAAGCCCGACAAAACCAAGGCCGGCGAGGAATGGCGATTTGCCATTGCCCTTCCCTTCCTCATCGTAGAACCGGCGAAACCGCCGTTCAATGCCATCGGTTCCCTCGAGTTGCCAACCGTAGAGCGAGCCCACGCGAAATTTCTGCGAAGGATGTAGCTCGAACGGCTTGCCCTCGAATTTGCCGCCGTTGAGCCGTAGATGTTTCGGGAACAATCCGATGATGCGGTTGGCTTCACCGACATTCCAGATGAGGCCGCGGTCGGCTCCATTTTCCAGATCGAGCAGATGACGACGCGCCGCATTGCGGATGTGCGGTCCGGCGATGATTTTTTCATCGACGACTTGTTCAGCCCAATGCGTGACCGGATCGATTTCATCCAAAGTCTTCGGCGGCTTCATCTTTTTCTTTAAACAGATCCGGCGGCAGCTCATTGAGCACCCGCGCGGCCGTCGCCGGCGTCATTCCGAAATCCTGCATTGCGCGCCAAGCGTTCGCCCAGGCGGCGTTGCGCTGGCCGACTTCCGGCCGGTTCTTTAGCTGAAATCCGTTCCGTGTTTCGGACTCGTAGACTTCGCCGTGCCGCTGTAGCGTCCGATCAAGCCGGTGATACCGTTCGATTTCATAGCACAGCATCGCGAAAGCTTGCGCCGATAACGGATCGGTCACTCTGTTTTTCGTCGGATGGCAGGCGCCGGGCGCCATGATATCCCAGATCCTCGAGACGGTCGCCGGCAATCCGTCCGGCTTCAATTCTTCAGCGCGCTCGATGGAGATCCTTTGGTGGCGCTCGCGCGTCTCTTCGACCGACTCTTCGCCGGCGCGTTCCGTCATTGGAACAACATTCCCTTGATTTGGATGTCGGCCTCGCACTGCAGTAATACTCCGTTGGTTGCTCAAGTGTTCCAAAATTGGAAGGTCTCACCACTGACGAAGTGGCTTTTTGATCTGAATTTCGAACTTTGAGAGAAAAAAGTGGGGGGTGCCGATGTACAGAAAAAGAGTTCTAGAGATCCGACCCCCCCTACCCCTCAGCGCGAACCAGGATGGCGATCATCAACCGGCCAGCCGTCCAGGCCTGTCTCGGTCGAGTAGCCCTTATGTTCCTCAATCTGCTTCGACTTGTCGTGATGGTCGGCGCAAAGCGTCTGCAGCTCACCCGAATAAAACAGCTCTGGGTCGCCATGGTGTTGGTGCACGTGATCAACGACAAGCGATCGGCGTCGCTTGTTGGTTTGTGGCTGTCCTGTCGCTGTTAGCGATCCGTCGTTGACGATACCCTGGTCAAGACATCGCACGCATAGCGGATGTTCTTTGAGGTGCGCCGCGCGCAACTTCCGCCATTGCCTCGAGTTGTGAAGCGCAGCGTACTGGTGTCCGATCGCCGCGCCGATGGTCTCGTCGCCGTCATAAGGCGTGAAGTCTCGGTACCAGTTGCGGACGGCGTTGATCAGCCTGCGCCTGACCGGAGTGCGGTCGTCGTCTGCGGTTATGCGGTTGCGGCATACCCGCATGCCAGGATCAACCACGACAACACGTCGCGCGCCAAGGCTGATCTGCCAATGCTCACGCTCCTGACAGTCGGGCGCGGATACGATGAATGCCGTTGAGCGCGTCTCCCGGTCGAGGCCACGCAGTAGGTCGTTGCGGGTATGCAACGCCTGGGACAGATAGCTTATCGGCGCGCCACGCTTCTCATACCCCGAGAGCGCCTTCATGATCTCGTCGAGATCGATGACATTCTCTGCGTTAGCCTTTGCCCACGTCGTCTTACCGCTGGCCGGCGCGCCGCAAACAATGCTCAGCTCGCATGACGCCGGTCGCAAGTCTTTTGGGACAAGCAATGGTGAGCAGCGCCACGTTGCTCTAGGGTTAGGGTTTTGAATTTTGGACATTTTTCTTAAGTCGCGAGGGTTTCGGTGTTACCCGCCCTCCGGATCGCGCCTGGCCTGTGCATCAAGTGCCCGCCTAGGGAACCGCGGTGTCCTATAATTTCGCCATTAAGCCGGTTGCGAAACATGGTCAACCCTTAGCACGTGAAAATGCTGCCGGCCGAACATTGAATAAGCGACCTCGAGTTGCCGGTCGGGGAGCTCCTCGGCCATGTAATAGCCGCCACGCAACTCGCCCTTGTCAACGCGGACGGGCTTGGAAAGGTCAAGCTTCAACGGCTTCCGGGTGAGCGGTTTATTTTCCATTGGACGGTAGGACGACGGGCCCGGTTTTCCGGTGCCGACCCCCTTCACCGTCGCAGCGTCGATAGGCCAGGGCCTGCAGTCAACGGCTAGAATACCGCGCACAAAATTCGTCCGGAATAGCGCCATCCGCCAGTCGTCGTCAGGAGAAGCTCCGATAAATATGTACCGTGTAAGGATTGCTGTCCACGTGTGAACAACCCGTATCCGAAGCCCTCCGTTTTTTCCGGCGCGTTTTGCGGCCTTTAGCGTCGGCGCGAAAACCGTAACGCCAAGCTTATCTAACATAATCGCTGCGTCGATCTCTCGCCCAGGCGGTGTCATCAATGCATGCCACACAGGCAGCGCCTTATCTTCCGGAAACTTTGAGACCCGTTCTATGTTCCATTCGCCGCGTTTATACAACTTAAGCCGCCTTTCCTTTTGTTTGCCGAGGTTTTCCATAATCGTCCGGACGCTGACCAACGTCGAAGCTTTCGCCGAGAAATTTTGCGCAGCGGAATTGCGTCATCGTTTTCGTTTGCGGATCTGACAGAGCCTCAGCCAACATTCTCACTGGTTTAATCGGCGTATCGACTTCGGGATCCGTGTGAACGCATCGATGGGCCCATCTGATCCAGCCTATGCAGGTGTTTCGTGCGGAGCCCTCGATAGCGAGCACCGCGCGTTCGAGATCCGCCTCGGTTGGCCTGGGAGAGAGGCCAACTGCGTCAAGCTGCGGCGCGAACGGTTCGCTTTCGACCAGCCAGTCGACGATGAGGTACCGCTGGTTGGTCACCTCAATTTCGCGGTCTGTGAGTTTCGGTTTCGATCCATCGGCGTTCGCCCCTCCGGCAGTCGGGCGGTCGGCCCCTTTAGGGGCGGCCGGCTGACCGTCTGACGGGTTAGAAGAAATGTTAGATTCCTTAGTGTTAGTATGGTGGGCGGGTCCGCCCACCTTTATTGGGCGGGTCCGCCCACCTTTCTGGGCGGGTCCGCCCACCTTTTCGTCATCATGGGCGGGTCCGCCCACCTTTTCATCGGCGGG
>Ga0209633_10003372_pt1 | contig 14779 bp, 17 predicted proteins | sample Cruoilmetagenom1_FD_187290 | JGI IMG/M metagenome (GOLD analysis project Ga0209633, IMG submission 187290) | Oil polluted marine microbial communities from Coal Oil Point, Santa Barbara, California, USA - Sample 1 (SPAdes) (version 2) | ecosystem: Environmental > Aquatic > Marine > Oil seeps ... | reverse complement strand
CTCCAAGCCGCAACAATGCGATGAATCTTGAGATGCCCCTTGTCATCGACCGAGACCTCCGCACAGGCCGCAACATAACTGGCAAACGCCTTACAGACCGACAAGCCACGATGCACGCCTTTTGGTGCAGGCTTGCTCCAGCCCGCTCGCTCTGCCACCGCGTTGAGCACGGCCAGGTTCTTGGGATGCCTGGCCATGAGTTTACGGCGGAATTCGAGGGGATCTTTGCCTGCAGCATGAGCTAGCTCATCGATAAAACATTCCATGTAGATGGCATTCTGGTTGATATTGACGCCGCGCCAAAAGCCCGGAGGCACTGGCGGGTTGCGCATTGCATGCTCGATCAACAGATTCGGAACAGCGTAACTGATGGCGTGATCACCTTTGGGCAGCATGCCCTGGAAGGTGAACATGTCGACACCGTTCTTCATCCATTTGGGATTGACAGAGGCCAATATCGATTGCCCTGAGATGCGAATATGCAGGCCAAGCAAGTTACCCTCATCATCCAGCCCACCCAGCATTTTTGCCTTGGTAATTGGATGGTAGTGGCCATGCTGCATGTCCTCTTCACGCGTCCACAGTAGCTTGATCGGCGTACCGGGCATTTGCTTTGCGATAGCGACGGCCTGCGTTACAAAATCATGAAACGCGCCACGCCGACCAAAGCCACCGCCAAGATGAATCTTATAGACCTCACACTGGCTCGCCGGCAGTCCGGCCGCTTTGGCGGCCGCCTCCAATGCAGCCTCACCGTTTTGTGTTGGACACCAGACCTCGCAGCGATCCTTGTTCCACAACGCGGTAGCATTCATGGGTTCCATGGTCGCATGATTTTGGTAGGGATAAGCATAAATCGCCTCGACCTTCTTCACGGCACCCTTCAGCGCCGTTTTTGCATCCCCCGCCTCGTTGCCGACAAAGGCCTCTTTGGCGGTCAGGCCGTCATCCAGCATCTGTGCAATCAATGCACTGCTGACCTTGGCATTCGGCCCTTTGTTCCAGGTCACGGGCAGTACATCCAATGCCGTCTTCGCCTGCCACCAGGTATCGGCAATAACGGCCACAGCGTTGTCTTCAACCGCGACAACCGCACGCACGCCGGGCAACTTGCGCACCTTGGCGGCGTCGAAAGAGCCAAGCTTTCCACCAAATACCGGACAGGCCTTGATACTGGCATTGAGCATGCCGGGTAACTGCAGGTCAGCCCCGAAGACCTGCTTGCCGGTCAGTTTATCCATCGTATCCAGACGCTTAACGGGCTTGCCGATGATCTTCCAATCCTTTGGGTCCTTGAGTTCAACTTCAAATGGGGGAACCATCTCGGCCGCAGCCGCGGCCACCTTACCGTAAGTCGTGGTACGCCCTGTTGGTTTATGGGTGATCACGCTGGCCATTACACTGCACTCACCTTTTGGCACCCCCCAGTTTTGGGCTGCAGCATCGATCAGCATTTCCCGTGCAACAGCGCCACCCTTGCGTACATATTCATGACTGCCACGGATACCCTGACTGCCACCGGTGGAGAAACTGCCCCATATTCGTTTACGCGCGAGACTTTGTCCGGGTGTCGGATACTCGGTCTTGACCTTCGACCAGTCGCATTCGAGCTCCTCGACAACCAGTTGTGCCAGTCCGGTCAAGGTGCCCTGCCCCATCTCTGAACGTGCAATACGAATGATGACAGTATCATCGGGTTCAATAACGACCCAGGCATTGACTTCTGGTACAGCGGATGATGCCTCACCAACAGCCAGTGCCACGCTGCTACTCAAGGGTAAATACAGCCCAAGGGCAAAACCGGCACCCACTGTGGTAGTGCTTATAAGAAATTCCCGACGCGAAATATTGACATGTTCTTTGTTCATCATGACCTCCCACGCTTGCTGATATCAACGGCAAGATGAATGCCATGTCGTACCCTGTTGTATGTGCCACAACGACAGATATTAGTAATGCTCGCGTCGATAACGGCGTCACTGGGATCGGGATTGTCATTAAGCAAGGCCGCAGCACTCATGATCATACCCGGCTGACAGTACCCGCATTGAGGAACGTCAAGTTCTTGCCATGCCTGCTGCAGTGGATGACTGCCATCAGGTGACAAGCCTTCAATCGTAGTGATTTCCTGCGTTGCCTTGAGACTGGCAACAGGGATGATACAGGAACGCGCCGCAGCACCATCGATATGAACAGTACAGGAACCACACAGACCGATGCCGCAACTGTACTTTGTCCCTGTCATACCAAGTTGTTCACGCAGCACCCATAGTAACGGAGTGGAGCCGTCTACATCGACATCGACGAGCTTTCCGTTAATGTTTAATTTTGCCATATGCTAACTCCCTGCTGAAAGCTGACGTCACAACGTATTGAGTAAACATCGAGTTCGCTCTAGTTAGGAGAGCGATTTATAGATAATACACTTTTAAGTCTTAATAGTAGCAAATATTCTCTGGACCAAGGGGACGAAAATATGAAAAGTTTATTAATTTTATTCGGGCTTACATTTGACTGAAAAATCAACATGGTAATGTTCATCATGTCTTACCCATGAACGTTTTTTGGATAATTTTATATTCTTTCTTATGTAATCCGCATATTGCGTATGATAGAGATTGGGTTGTAATTCCGGGGCGAATATAACACGCCATATACCGATACCCTGTTTTTGTGCTGATTGATGTAATGTGACTAAATGAGCAGCCAATGCATCATAATCGATCCTATAGTCTTTATATCGACCCCTTTGATTGAATTCAATAGAATAGCCAAATTTATTAAATGCATGAGTGGATAAATGAACTGACTTTCCGTTCTTTAGAACCGGCGTCATAAAATCTACTGATAAACCGTTTTGATGTGTTTTATGCGGTTTAAACTCCCCCCCTAGCTTGAATCCGGTTTCTGCATACTTAAATACTTTATTGGTTTGTTCCGTTTCTAACATTTTATAGGCACTTATTACCACATCATATACTTTACTATGAACATACGTTCTGCCAAGAATCCCGGCCAACGTACTATAAGAAGTATAGTTATTGCCTTCATCTGGAAGTTTGACTGCATTTTCCAGCCTTCCCTGTTTTGCTGACCCATAGCAAGTACTCTCGGTCACATCGGCCTGGATAGTTAAACTGCATATAATCAATAACGAGGCTGCAAAGATAGTTTTCATATTTTCTGTTGGGATGATGTCTACTAAATAACAGGCCGATCATTAGTTTTATAATTTTCCCTGTTGCATGTCAAACCATACAGTTAGCATTGCCCCTGAACTGTTATACGCTTTGTGAGCAAATGATAGAGAATAAAAAAACCGGGATAAGAACCGTTATTACTATAAATAGTAACAACGCTTTCTACCCCGGTTTTCTTTTACTAACTTTTGAATCTTATCTATGCAACCGCGTCAGCATCATGTTCTTTATAATAATCAACAACACGCTCGACTTCGTTTTTGGAACCCAGTACAACCGGTACACGTTGATGTAAATGATGCGGTGTCACGTCCATAATACGTTCACGACCTGTTGAGCTGGCACCACCGGCCTGTTCAATGATGAACGACATTGGATTGGCTTCGTACATTAACCTTAACTTACCCTCGGCCCCACTGGCTTTCATTTTTTCATCCAGCGGATACATGAAGATACCACCGCGAGTCAATATACGGTGTACCTCGGCGACCATGGAGGCAACCCAACGCATATTGAAGTCTTCACCACGTGTACCTGTTTTACCTTCTAAACATTCATCAACATAACGTTGTACGGGTTTTTCCCAGAATCGTGAATTCGAAGCGTTGATAGCAAACTCACGCGTGTCTGCAGGAACCGTCATATTGGAATGAGTCAGGATAAATTCACCAATGTTCTGATCGAGAGTGAAACCGTTAACGCCGTTACCCGTCGTCAACACCATCATCGTAGAAGGGCCGTATAAGGCATAACCCGCACAAACCTGTTCTGTACCCGACTGCAGGAAGTCCTCCGCGGTTGGGTTTTGACAATCTCCAGTGCAGCGCAAGATAGAGAAGATTGTTCCTACTGAAACATTAACATCCATATTGGAAGAACCATCCAACGGGTCAAACGTCAGCAGGTATTTGCCTTTCGGATACTGACTCGGGATATGGTAAATATCATCCATTTCTTCAGATGCCATCGCAGCCAGGTGACCCGCCCACTGATTGGTTTGCAGGAAGACATCATTCGTGATGATATCCATTTTCTTTTGTTCCTCGCCCTGAACATTTTCAGAACCCGCAGCACCCAGGATGCCAACCAGGTCTCCCTGATTGACCAGGTTAGAGATAACCTTGCAGGCCGTGACCACATCGTTCAGTAACGAGGTGAAGTCACCGGTAGCCTTATCAATATGACGTTGCTCTTCGATGATAAACTGCGTAATGGATGTTCTGCCGTCTTGCATAAAATTCACTCCAGGTTCTTAAGTCATTGAAACAAACAGGCACCGATTTTAGGTGCCTGCCGTTAGAAAATTTGGGAGGAAGTATATCAGTATTATCTAATATATTGAACCAATAAGCTTTAGCGAACGCTAATTCACTGTTTTTACAGTATTTATCACTACGGCGCGCAACAAAAAACCTCTTTAGAGAAGAATTCGATACAAGTGGTAGCGATAAATTGCGAGGAAAAACAGATCCCCACAAGTTATTTCAACAGTCGTACAGCGCAAGATATTCAATTCATATACAGTAGTTCAGACTTGATCTGGCATATCACTTGAAAGAAAGGATTACTGGTTTTGTGAAGGCGACTGCCAGAACAGGTCAGAACTAGTACAAATTATTCGATAATTCATTACTGGTTTTTACGTAAAGTCTAGCTTTTGGATGAGCCAAATTAGCCAGGACCTTGTTGTGATGGTCAATTATTGTTTCTGCCGGAAGATGGGAATCCCCCGTAGTATGCCCATCACTGACCAATGTTATTGAGTAACCTCGACTAAGGGCTGCCCGACATGTCGTGTCAACACAGAATTCAGTCTGTAGCCCCGTTACAAAGAGGTGCTCAACATTATTTTCCTTGAACAGTTTATCTAGTTGTGTTTCGTAAAATGCGTCAGATGCCTCTTTCTCGATCACCAAGTCGCTACTGGATTTAGCTAAATCAGGATGGAGCCTCCATTCGGCGTTGCCTCTCATTAGAGGCTCATAACTCGAATGGCAATGCTGAATAAACACCACAATTCCTGAATCGTCTCTGATTTTTGAAATCGTTTTATTGATAGCCTTTATGACTGCCGACTCTTTGTGGGCCCCAGTCACTAGTCCTATTTGAACATCGATTACCAATATTGCCGATTTGGACATACTTATGTGTCACCTAGCGAGGCTATCGAAAAACCTACAGCCTTTATAACTTAGTTAAATTCGCCCTCAAAAAACACACTTGTACGTGCATTTTCAGGGTGTTTACCACTGTTATTTAGAATTGCGAGGTCTCTTTGCAAAAAAAATATAGGATAAAAGTTACTCACAGTTTTTTTACAGGCTCAACGGTAAATCCATCAGCGTCGTGTCTTTTAGTGCAGCTGAATAAGCGAGAGCGAACGGGTTGAATGCCATGTTATACACCATTTACAATCGAGTATAAACAGGCATCTAAGGACTCATCATTAACTACAAGGCGTTTTTTTAATAAACCATCAAAAGTAGCCCCAGCTTTTTCAGCTACTCTCATACTGGCCAAATTATTTGGCAACATGACAATTTCCAGGCGATTTAAACGAAGCGCATTAAAACCAAACCCCGTAATTAATTTAACAGCTTCCGTTGCAATACCTTTATTCAAATACTGACTACGAACCCAATAGCCAATGTTACCTATTTTGTGGTTTACATTTAATTGATTTATATCAACACCACCAACAAGCTCATTATTTTTTAACGAATAAATGACAAAACTATACTCTTCTTTTTGCTCCCACAATACACCTCTTGATTCTACCCATGAATCACTTTCTGCTATGGAATAATGGCTATGACACCACGGCATAAATTCCTGCATATGCGATACGGATTCTATAATTGCCTCATGAAAAGCTACGCTGTCGTTAGAACAATACCGACGAATGCCTATTTGATTTCCTTCAATGTTCATTTTATCCTACTATTTATGCGCATCTCGTCACACATAAGGTGAGAGCGATAGCAAGTCACTCTAGTTGGGTAGCAATAAGCGATCAGAACGTAGCGTCGGTCCACGCCCTTAGCTTTACAGGTAGACCTGGCGGATCGTTGTGCAATCCGCTCTCCATAACTCTAGAATTTTCCATGTCGCGCATCAAACCATAATATATTGGATCTACGACAGACATATGCGTCTATGTGTTTAATCATAAAGCTCGATGTATTCATAGAAATCACACAACTTCTGAAGCGCTCCAGATTTCAATCTGCACCAAGGTCTTCAACAAAATGCGAGTCTTTGTTAATTTTTTCAATTGGAATGCCCAATTGCGCAGAAGTAATTTCAATTATTCGCTTTAAGATGATGCTTTGATTATTTTCCTGTATTTGCTGACTAACATACTCAGCAACATGCCCTGGCGTGGTCATTTTTGCAGCATCCGAATCTTCAATACGTATATCAAATGCTTCTTCAAACGCCATGACTAATTCTACTGTATCTAGGCCCATATTATTTTGCCTAATTGTATTGGACTCTCTATATCTCAGTGGTGAGTTTGTCCACTCAAATATTTTCCAGGCATATCTCTAGTATAAATCATATAGTTTTTTGCATCTTAATGAGAATTTTTTAACAGGCTTGATAAAGAAGATAATCCATATCGTCTTTATTAAAGACCGAGCTAAAGCGTAGAAATGCGCGCCATGTGAGTAAACGCTTAATATATTCACCCCATTATCCCAAAGATAAATCCCACGCATCACCAGACTGGAATTTTGGAACTACTACATCAAGTCCCAGATCACTGCTTTTTGCAGTCTTCCACATTATTTGCTGAAGGCAATGAAAATATCTCACCCAGGCTTGCTTTAAGGTTGGCATCAAGGTCTTCACTTTGAAAGTCGCCCCACTGCTCCATATGTCTTTTAATCAGTCCTTAGCGTAACCGCTAAAGCACCTAGATAGACTCATGGTTTTCATTTTTTAGTATTTTACTAAACACGGGATATAATACCTTGCTGACTTATAATCTTACATTAGCTGACGTGCGTCAGCGCCCGTGGGATCACTTGGTTAAATGATCACTTACGTTTAATTTAGCACAAAAACTCCCCGACATATTAACTTTTTTAAGTGTTTCTCGGGTCATCGAGACATAGACCCATTTTTTTCTTCAAAAGTACCTTCTATATAATTTCCTGCGATAGTAGTAATCTCTAGTTTTGTTTCCGAGTCATTGCCTGGCATGACAGAGATATCTTAAGTTAGAGTAAATTCTACTGTCGCTAACAGTCTATCATCCTTTAGATCACTTAGATTTATTTCACGTCCTTGCAACTCTTCTGTATCTCGAAGAGCCATCCACCATTGAATCCCACCGCTAGGTATAGAGGTAACAACATTAACTTTCATAGGATCCTGGCCTAATCCTATAAAATGCCAATTGTCATCGTTGAGTTTCAGGATATCAAAAACAATATAGTTTAATTCATATTCTTCCCCTTCGACCGAGAATTTTAAATATGTATCAAAAACCTTACTAGAATTTGAGCATCCCGCAATAATGACAGAAAGCGTAACAAAAAAAATAATATAGCCTTTTATTGTAAAGCTGCGCATTGATTTCACCCTTAATTATTATACATGCATTCTCATTGGTTTTACCCCGACTTGACGCACTGCTTCCAGCTTGAATTCTTCAGGAAATTTAGACTTTGCCATGAGTCACCCTCCATGCTTTAAAACTATAGCAGTGTCTACGGAATGGAGGAGGTCCACCACTCTTAACTGAGTATCTAGAGGATCGGGTAAGGCCATTTTACGGTTTGCCATTAGGACGAATCCTTGATACATTCGAGCTTAAAGCTTGGTATCACCCTTAGGTAAATTCGTCTGTTCGAGTCAAATATCGGGTCGACACAGTGTCTTCGCTTGTTAACGATATTATAAATCTTAAAATAACAAGTACTTGGCGCGACAAATTACGAGCTTCATCTTAATTTTTTATTGGGGATATTTACCATACAAGAAAATCATCCTGGCAAATACTTCAGCGGGCCAAACCCGCCTGCTACAATATTTACAGGTTATTTAGACCGTTATGCGTAAGAGATAAATAAAGACAATGGCAATAAAAATATTCTGTATCGGATTCCACAAAACGGGTACGTCAAGCCTTGCTTCCGCACTCAAGACGCTCGGCTATCGTGTTACTGGTCCAAATGGCATTAGAGATCCTGACATTGCCGATAATGTTTATGCTTTGGCTGATTCCCTAGTTAATGAATTTGATGCATTCCAAGACAATCCATGGCCGGTTATCTACAAGTACTTGGATGAAAAATACCCAAATGGCAAGTTTATTTTAACAATCAGAAGCACTGAATCCTGGATTAAAAGCCAAGTCAGCCACTTTGGCCGGAGAGAAACTCCTATGAGGGAGTGGATATATGGCACTGGATGCCCAAAAGGTAACGAGAAAATCTATACTGAAAGATTTGATAAACACAATGAGGAAGTAATTGATTATTTTAAGGATAGACCTAATGATTTGCTAGTGCTCGATTTATCTAAAGGGGATTGCTGGGATAAACTGTGCTCCTTTTTGGGAGCCGATATCCCAGATATACCATTTCCACATGCAAACAAAGCCAGTGAGCGCAAAAAAGCAACTCGCCTGAGCGCAAGACTCGCTAGAAAGGGTAAGGATTTAGTCAAACGCCTAGTAAGGTCATCAAACTGACAGCCAAAAACGTAACACCTTTTACTATCGCATAAGTTGTAGTAGTCGCGACTTGATCTGACAGTTATCGGTTTATCGAAAGCCTGTATTGTCAGGTTAAGTTCAGTTTAATAACTTCTCTTGCCAAATCCGTTTTTACCATCTTGCAAAGTTTCCAACGGCGTTCTGCCACAGCACATCTTCCCCTGATGGGTACGCTCGGTATTGCCAGCTTCAAACTGGAAGTGCAGCATTGATTTCATTATAAACTTCAAAGGGTGTTTTGTTTTTGGATGCCATTGTTACCCATCATTCAATAATTCCCTTTGCTTTTAATGCTTCGTACGATAGTTTTTGGCGTAACGGTAAATCCTTGATATTTTTAGTTTCTATATTCAGAGCAAAGAACCATACGTCCCGTGGCGTTTCTATATAACCGACATACCAACCTACTTGCGGCTTCACTTTCGTTGCCCAGCCTGACTTAGACCATAAAGAATAAGCCGATGTTTTTTCCGAAAGCATTATTTGTCTTAGCGTTTCATAGGATGCAGAGTTGAATGGAAGACTACGTTGGTAAACCTTCTTGAGAAATGTTACCTGTTCTACCGCACTAATTTGAAGTGAACCATCAAGCCAAAATGTCGTTTCTTCGAAAGGCTTTGTTAATTCACCGTAATGACTATTTTTTATATAGCTGATATATTTTAGTGGACCAACTCGACGCGCCAACACTTGGTAACACCAGACACATGAAACCTTGAATGCGCTTTCCAGAGTTTGATCCCGATTCCAATTTGGAATACTGTAAATTTGTCCATCCCATTCAAAAACATCATCCTTTCCTGAGATTATCTTTTCTTCAAGCGCAATCAACGTATTCAATATCTTGAATGTAGATGCGGTTGAGTATCTCTGGTTTGCACGGGAATCATTGTGAACGAATGTTTTCCCTGTGTTTAATGAAGAAATTACTATTGTTCCTTCGACACCTTGCTCGGCAAATAGCTTAGCGAGCGCCTGATCTTCAGCAAATGCTGGCAGACCCTGGAATAAAATTACAAAAGTGATTATTAGTTTAGCCATTTTCGTGTATTTACGCATAACGCTAAGTTAACCTGCGGAGCAAACGGGCATTTTTTTGCGTTCTTCGCAAAAAATCACGGGGTTTCGGAGTCAGGTTGAACATATTATTATGAGTTGATTTTTTTAGAATAGAAACTTGTATTTCCATCAACATTAAAACCTCTATTTTGGTAAAATTGTGCTGCTGGAAAATTACGTTCTGTTAATAGATAAATATTATATATAGATTTTGATTTTAAATTATTTTCAAGATTTAGTAATAAATGCTTTCCAACACCTTTGTTTTGATAGTCAATGTCAGTGCACATTTCTCTCAAATAAAATATTAACCCAGTGTAATAAGGCTCACTATTCCCCAACACAAAACCAATAACAGTATCTTCTTCCGCCACAATACCGTAAAAACCTTTAGACTTATAAAAATGTTCAAGTCTTTCTAATGCTGATGTTGCAGTCCACTTTTCTTTCCAAGGTTCACCTGAAAATGTACGAGAGAAGATCTCAGAGCAAACATTCAAGTCATTTTGTTTGATATCACGTATTTCCATTTAGTGTTTACTCATAACCGTGTTTTAGACAGACGTTTGCCGATACTTTTTGAAATTCATATTGCTTACTAACTCAATCCTAACAAGCTTGTTAAAATTAATCACTTAGTTTTATTAATAAGAATGGCATTGTGGAAACAGACTTAATACCAAGTGTCTGGAATAAGTAGATTGAAAAAAAACAATCATATATACAGTTATGTCAGGTGTGTATCGTTACTATTTATAGCACTTCGAAACCTGTATTTGAAAACTCAAAATTAGCGTCTTACTGAACACAGGCAATCATCGATCAACGAATATGTTCAAGATATAGACAGAAAGAATGATACAGTCCGCAATAACAGGCATATGCCATGTCTGTTCATGGGGTTAATTGAAAGGCTTACTGCGCCTCAATACGCATACGCACCAGCAAGTCACGATAAGTTTTACTGTCGAGCGAATCGCGTAGCAGGATAGCAGTACGTCGTCCACCTTCCTGTATGTGAAAGTTGAGTACGACGAGTTGGGTGTGAACATAGCTGTTAGGTTGCAGGACGGCTGTGAGTTCCTGACCAAGGCCATTGATTAATGTCCAGTCGCCATCGTCGCTCCAGACCATGTTGAGTAAGGCATATTTCCCACGGCCGAGTATGTGTACGGTAAAGGTCGTATAAAAATTGGCAAGGACGGCGACCGACAGTACCAAAGCTAACCATCCAGGTACAGTGAGGTTGGCGGCGACGACCAGAGCGATTCCATGCAGGGAAAACAGGATGAACGAGAGGTATCTCGAGCTACGAGGTTGCAGATGAAGCGATTGATCGTATTTTTTTGATGACACTGGCGATACCTTGATCAGCGGTAATGGATTTACCCATTAATAAATCAAACAAAACGGCGTCTGGATAATCAAGCAAGGTATTAAAAGCCTCGCGGCTGGATAGATCCAGACTGTCATATCCTTTAGATATGAAGTCTTTTAATAAAATATCAAGCTCTAGCATACCACGCCGACAGCTCCAAAGCAGCCGGTCTTTGCTGACTTCATTAGTCATTTTGTCGGCCATGTCGAAAAATCCTTTATTTCCCGCATCAATGATAGGCCTTTGGGCTAAATTGAGCGTTTTAGCATCAGGGTTTTGATTTTGCCGATGGCATCCGTGGGATTGAGCCCTTTGGGACAGACATCGACACAATTCATGATGGTATGGCAGCGGAACAGCCGATAAGGGCCTTCTAGGGCCTCCAGGCGCTCTTCTTCGGCCTGGTCACGACTATCGGCCAGGAAGCGCCAGGCCTGTAGCAAGGCGGCCGGGCCGAGGAATTTGTCCGGGTTCCACCAAAACGAGGGGCAGGAAGTGGAACAACATCCGCACAGGATACATTCGTATAATCCGTCCAGGCGGTCGCGTTGTTCCGGTGATTGTTTTCTTTCCACTTCCGGTTCCGGGTCATGCACAATCAGATAAGGCTTGACGTTACGGTATTGCTGATAGAACTGGGTCATGTCGACGATCAAGTCACGAATAACGGGTAGTCCGGGCATGGGACGTAATGTCACGGGTTCGCTGAGACTTTCTAACGGGGTAATACAAGCCAGCCCATTGCGGCCATTGATACTCATGCTATCGGAGCCGCACACGCCTTCCTGGCAGGAGCGTCTGAAGCTGAGGCTTTCGTCCTGTTTTTTCAGTTCCAGCAGTGCATCGAGTAACATCATTTCATCGCGAACCTGCGCCAGTTCCATGGTTTGCATGTAGGGCTTTTCGTCTTTGTCGGGGTCGTAGCGGTATATAGAAAATTTCATCGGCAATGTCTCTCAGTAAACACGCGGCTTGAGTGGGAACGGTGCCACTGTAATCGGTTTGATGCGTACCGGTTTATAATCGAGGCGGCCATCTTCAAAGTACAAAGTGTGTTTGAGCCAATTTGTATCATCGCGCTCGGTATAATCCACTCGCGAATGAGCGCCCCTGCTTTCGGTCCTGGCCAGGGCCGAGGCGACCGTGGCAATACCAATATCCATCAGGTTTTCCAGCTCCAGTGCTTCTATGCGTGCGGTATTGAAGATCTGGCTTTGATCCTTGAGTCGCGCATTTTGCAGGCGTTCCCTAAGGACGGTAACTTTATCCAGCCCTTCCTGTAATACTGCCTGTTCTCGAAAAACCCCGCAATGATCTTCCATCACTTTACGAAACTCGGCACGTAATTGCGGTACGGATTCTCCCTCACCGCCTTTTTCCCAGCGTGCCAAGCGGGCCATGCCTTGTTCAATTCCGTCATCATCCATTTGTCGATGGTAGCGATGCTCCTTGAGATAATCGATAATGTGGTTGGCTGCTGCACGGCCAAACACCAGGATATCCAGCAGCGAATTACCACCGAGCCGGTTCGCACCGTGCACGGAAACACAGGCACATTCACCCGCTGCGTAGAGTCCAGGCACCGGCTCTTCCGGACCTTCTTTTTCCGGTACAACGACCTGGCCATCACGATTGGTGGGGATACCGCCCATAGTGTAATGCGCGGTGGGATAGACCGGGATCGGGCTTTCAATCGGGTCGACCTGGGCGAAGGTCATGGCCGAGTCTCTGATGCCAGGCAGGCGTTTCTTGATAATATCCGCGCCGATATGATCGACTTTGAGATAAACAAAATCCTTGTCCGGGCCGCAACCGCGACCTTCCCTGACCTCAATCGCGATGGCTCGACTGACGATATCACGACTGGCAAGGTCTTTTGCCCGTGGCGCATAACGCTCCATAAAACGCTCGCCGTTCGCATTGACCAGGTAGCCGCCCTCACCGCGCACCCCTTCGGTGATCAACATGCCCTTGCCGGCGATTCCGGTGGGATGAAACTGGAAAAATTCCATGTCCTGTAGTGGCACCCCGGCGCGCAACGCCATGGCCATGCCGTCACCGGTATTAATGAGGGCATTGGTACAGGTGCGGAATAATTGCCCTGCTCCACCCGTGGCGATCAGGGTTGTTTTGGCCTCGATCAGGATCGGCTCACCGGTTTCTATCTCCAGGGCGAGCGCGCCGAGGATATAACCTTCCTTATCCTTGATCAGGTCAATGGCAAAAAACTCATCGAAGAAATGGGTTCGCGCACTGATGTTCTGTTGATAGAGGGTATGTAATATGGCATGCCCGGTGCGGTCGGCCGCCGCACAAGTACGCGATGCCTGTTCACCGCCGTAGTCCTGACTCTGTCCTCCGAAGGCGCGCTGGTAGATATTGCCGTCTTCCTGGCGCGAGAAAGGGACACCGAAGTGATCCAGTTCATAGACGACCTTGGGTGCCGAGCGACACATGTATTCGATGGCATCCTGATCGCCCAGGTAATCACTCCCCTTGACGGTATCGAACATATGAAAATGCCAGTTGTCTGGGGATACATTCGCCAGCGCTGCATTCAATCCACCCTGAGCGGCCACGGTATGGGAGCGTGTTGGAAATACCTTGGACACCACGGCTACCTTGGCATCGGCCCGCGCGAGCTGGAGTGCTGCGCGCAGACCACCACCACCGGCGCCGATGATGAGCGCATCAAACTTTCTTCTTTTTATCGTCATTTTAACAGTGCCATTAACAGGATTCGGGATAACCATACCAGGCAGGCCAGCAAACCCAGGCCGATTAACATCAGGGCCAGTGAGCGGATAGCCAGTGGGTGAATATAGTCCATGACCACGTCCTTGATACCGACCCAGGCATGCATAAATAACATTAAAAAGCCGATATAGATGAGAATACTGTTAAGCGGGTGGCCGACCCAGGCGCTCCAGCTATCATAGTCGAAATGACGAATAAGGATGATCGAGGCCACAAAATACAGTAAAAACAGGGCCAGATAGAGCGCACTAATACGTTGCCATACCCACGGTCGCAGGCCTTGCACCTGGCGACTCATAACACGCCCCCCAGGTAGACAAGCAGTGGAATAATCAGTCCGCCCGCGATCACCAGGATGGCACTGAAGCGCGCAGCCCCTCTGCCGTAGATACATTCAAGATCGACGAGAAAATAGCGAATACCGGCGATAAAATGATGCGAAAGCGCCCATAACAGGCCATACAGATAGATGCTGACCAGGGGTGTCTTACTGATCCGTAGTGCTTCGGCAAACGCTTGATTGTCACGTACTGAGAGGTCAAACAGGTAAATAAGGAATGGCAGGGACACGATAAGGAGGACACCGGCCACACGATGCAGGATAGAAGCAATAGCCGTGGGTGGTAACCTGATTTGCAACAAATTAAGAAATACCGG
>Ga0209633_10003371_pt1 | contig 14780 bp, 8 predicted proteins | sample Cruoilmetagenom1_FD_187290 | JGI IMG/M metagenome (GOLD analysis project Ga0209633, IMG submission 187290) | Oil polluted marine microbial communities from Coal Oil Point, Santa Barbara, California, USA - Sample 1 (SPAdes) (version 2) | ecosystem: Environmental > Aquatic > Marine > Oil seeps ... | reverse complement strand
GTCTAAATTATAAAGCAATGGTGGATTATTCTCCTCACGTTCTGGTGGACCATATGCTCCTTGGGTAATGAAATGGGCCTTGAACGATCCCATTCTAAGAGCATAAAGTTCATCCCCACGATAGTAAAACACCTCTTTTCTCTTACTTGGTTCATTATGAAACAACGTAGGGCCAAGATCTACACCATCCATTTCCCTATCATCTGGTATAGGTACCTGTGCCAAATTACTGAAAGTGGTAAATAAGTCCATTGTTGTTCCGATTTCAGTAACTAAACCAGGTTTGATCCGACCAGGAGCCCAAAAGATGCAAGGTTCGCGCATACCACCTTCCCAAGTTGATCCTTTCCCGTTTCGCAATAATCCGGCACTACCACCTTCTTGATTCATAATCAGCCATGGCCCATTATCTGAAGTGAAGACCACTACTGTGTTTCTGTCAAGATTATTTTTCTTTAAAGCGTCTAAGATTTGACCTACACTATTATCAATCTCTTCAATAACATCACCATATAACCCACGTGGACTTTTGCCTTCAAAATCTTTTGAGGCAAAGAGAGGCACATGCGGTAGATTATGCGCGAGATACAGAAAGAAGGGTTGATCCTTTTTTTCTTTGATAAACTTAATTGCTTCTTCCGTATAGCGTTTGGTAATTGTATGTTGGTCTGCTGGACGCTCAATAATTTCTGTATTCCTGATAAGAGGCACATTAAATGTATTGATGTCCTTTCTTGCCTCTAATTTCCAAAAATTGAAGTATCCTTCCTTTGACCTGAAAGGAATTATATTGTCCATATCGTTACTATAAGGAATGCCAAAATAGGAGTCAAAGCCATGATTTGTGGGCAGATATTCTTCTTTGTGTCCCAAATGCCATTTGCCTATACATGCTGTGGCATATCCTGTCTTCTTCATCTGCTCGGCCAATGTAACTTCAGAATGCGGTAGACCATTTTGGGAATCTGGAAAAAGCACCCTATTTACATTACTTACCATTCCACTCCTTATCGGCAATCTACCTGTTAAAAGCGCTGCTCGGCTCGGAGTACAAACACTTGCCCCAACATAGAAATTTGTCCATTTTTGGCCTTCTTCGGCCATTTGGTCCAAATGTGGTGTACGGATAGTAGGGTGTCCATATGAACTTAAATCGCCGTATCCTAGATCATCAGCAAAAATGATGATGAAGTTGGTTTTTTTAGAACTGTCGGCCAACGCTGTTGTTTTTTCTTTAATACAAGAAGTATTCATGACAATAGCCATAATAAAAAGACTATAGAGAATTATACGCCCTAGATTATTTCTTGTTTTTATTAAATGCATTTTCATTACTGTTTTTTTTAGTTGTTAGTACCCTGGATTTTGTGTCAAATCTGGATTAGCATCCAATTCTACCTGAGGAATTGGAAAAAGAGCATGATGGTCTTGAGCGTTTTTGCCTCTTGCCTGAGCCCTTAAGATGAAAACACCATGTCTAACTTGATCTTCTCTGACCTTGGCCTCAAAGTAAAATTCCCAGCCTCGTTCCTGTAAAATGGCACTTCTTAGCGTATCCTTGGTAAAACCGCCTAAACTCAACGGAGTTGCACCTGCTCTATTTCTGACTTGGTTAATAATATCTATAGATTCTTGCGTAGGACCACTAATTTCATTTAACGCTTCTGCACGACTTAGCAATATGTCAGCATATCTAATAACGGGAATATCGTTGCCGGCCCAAGGCCCTACAGATGTTGGTTCAAATGGAAATTTGTTAGGAAATGATTGGTCATTACCCAAACCTAGTACTAAATTTCCCGTTGCGGTACTCGTGTATTCTGTAATGATTTGACTAGTTCGCGTATCCGTAACTTCAAAAGAATTTACAAAATCATCGGATAGATAGGTTCTTGCCGCAAAGACGGAATTGTTTAGAAAAGGTTTTGGAAAATCTGGAGGAAAGATCAATGCGTTAAGTGCTTGTCCTGTTGTAGCTGTACCAGCACCATCTTTTGGAAGAGCCCAAATAATTTCCTGATTCCCTTCATTTTCAAAGGCAAAGACATCACTATAAGAAGGAAGTAATGAATATTGACCTAGATCAATGATATCTTGTGCTGCTTCGGCAGCCTCCTGCCATTGTTTGGTATTAAGATAATATTTACACAAAACTGCTAAGGCAGTACCTTTTGAAGCTCTTCCAAAAGCTGGAGCTTGATTGGGTAATACACTTACTGCTAATGTTAGCTCTTGTTCAATAAATGAACGGGTTTCCTCTTCAGTGGCCCTTGGTTGTAAGGGATTATCGCTTGAAGAACGATATAAAGGTAGAGAGCCATACCAGTTGTACAAAGTAGCATAATTCCAGCCCCTAAGGAAATGAGCCTCGGCTTCCGTTAATTGCTTAAAGCTTTCCGAGAAGTTTTCATTGTCCAAATTAGCCAATACAATGTTTGCATCTCTAATACTGTTGAAATGTACCCTCCAGGTCGAGAAAAAATGTGGATGGTTTGAATCCCAGGTAAAATCAATTTGGGCTTGCCATACACTCTCAATAGATCCTCCTGCACCCCAGGTTTCTCCAGCAGTCATACTTTCCATATGTAAGGGGGCCCAAACCTCCTCGGCACCCGAACGATGGGCATAGGAATAAGATGCATTCAAAACTGTGGTTAAACCTTTTTCAGTAGTAAGTAAATTAGAAGGTGCCAGCTGCGAGAACACCTCTTCTTCCAATCTGTCTTCACATGCTAAAAATGTCAAAGTGAAGAACACAAAAAATAATATTTTATAATATTTCATTTTATCTAAATTTTATAATTAGGGTATTAAAAATTAGCGGTTAAACCTAAAATAAAGGTTCTTGCCAAAGGATAACTACTATAATCTACTCGAACATTGCTTCTACCTAATGAATTAGCATCTGGGTCAAATCCAATATAATCAGTAATAGTAAAGAGATTTTGGCCAGTAACATAAATCCTCAGTGCACTCAAGAAATCAATATTATCTACTGGCACATTGTAGTTCAATTGAACGTTCTTTAGTCGAAGATACGACGCATCTTGAACGGTCATTGTATTTACCTTACTTGCCCCATAAGCGTTTGGATTAACCGAAGATGGCCATTTAGCATCCGGGTTCTGAGGAGTCCATCGGTCCAAAACCGTTTCAGCTATTCGGTTCCGGCGAAAGTTGGCTGGATATAACGACTCTATAAGATTGATGTTAATCAAATCTACTCCAGACTGTCCTTGAAAAAAGAAATCCAACTGCAAATTCTTCCAGGATATAGAATTATGAAAACCATAAGTAAAGTCTGGTAAAGGGCTCCCTATAATAGTCTGGTCCAGTGGATTGATGGCCCCATCCCCATTACGGTCCTCAAAAATTGGAAATCCGGGTTGGGCGGTTGGTTGGGCTGAATTAGCAATATCATCACCTTCCTGAAAAAGACCGGTAACCACATATCCGTAATACGCCGCTAAAGGCTCTCCCTCTCTAATTATAGCTGTATTTCCTGTAGCTTGAATATTCCCAGTAACAATACTCTCAATTCTTCCCAAATCGACAACTTCATTGTTAATGAATGAAAAGTTAAGTGAAGTCTTCCATGAGAAATTATCCGTAGAAACATTGGTTGAGCTCAATAAAACCTCGAAACCACTATTCTTTACCTTCCCAACATTAGATAGTACTGATCCAAAACCGGATGCGACTGGGAGAGGTAGGTTAAACAATAAATCTCTTGAATTCTTGGTAAAGTAATCCAAAGTACCCTTTAATCGCCCATCTAAAAGGCCAAAATCCAGTCCAACATTAAATTGCTCTGTTGTTTCCCATTTTAAATCAGGATTTGCAATTCGCTGGGGAATCACTGATCCCTGTAAAGCACCGCCAAGAACAACATTCGGGCCTGTACCAAATGTTAACTGAGATGCGAAATTTCCAATTTCCTGGTTTCCGGTCTGACCCCAACTCGCCCTTAATTTCAATTGATTGAATGCTTCCGGAATAAAATCTTCCTTCTCTAGTTTCCACCCAAAGGCAAAGGATGGAAAATATCCCCATTTGTTGTTCTCGCCAAATCGAGAGGAACCATCTGCCCGTATAGAGGCGGTGATTAAAAATTTATCGAAGATGTTATAGTTAACTCTTCCTAAATATGACAATAACGTATTTTCCTCCTTACCACTATTGAGCTGGTCATTATTGGTATCTCCCAATCCCAGGTTATTGGTTCCAATCACGTCCGTGGGGAATCCACTGATATTACCTGATAAGAATCGCGTACTGAATTTCTGAAAGGTTGTCCCTCCCAACAAGGTCAATACATGATTCTCATTGAACTCCTTATTGTAGGTCATTGTGTATTCAAAGAGATAATTTGTCCGTTCTAAAGAATTAATATTGGCTATACCCCCAGCTGCACTACCTCTTATGGTCTGAGTATTATTGTAAATATCGCGACGTGAAGTTTGCCTATCGGTACCAAAGTTAAATTTTCCAGATAGTTCGCCTGTGAAATTGTAATTCAGGAATGCGCTGCCAAATGTCCTATTGGTTTCGCTATTACTACTTATGCCATTGATAAGGGTAACCGGATTGTTCACCGTTAAATTGGCTGATTGGCTGAATGTACCATCGGGATTAAAAATTGGCTCGGTGGGATCATACAACAGCGAGGAATAAATTGGACCAGCCTCTTCATTTGTATTAATACCATCAGTATTATTGTTATCTTTAACTAAGCTGGTATTAAAATTTAATCCGATTTGTGCTTTTTTACCAATTTTAGAATCAATATTAATTCTTCCTGTATATCTTTTAATTCCAGAGTTCTCAACGATTCCATCTTGATTAAAATAGTTGAAGGAGGCATAATATGTGGTTTTCTCAGATCCTCCACTTGCTGAAAGATTATGGCTTGTTATTGGTGCTGATCGAAATACCTTATTTTGCCAATCTGTTCCGTTTCCAATTGCACTTATATCTCCAGTGCTAAAAACCTCTCCATTACCCTGATCAACAGAAAGTGCATTAATTATGTCAATATATTGAGAAGTATCTAAAACATCTATTTTCTTTGCTGCGGATTGTACGCCTGCATAGGCATCATAAGTGATATTGATATGGCCTTCTCTACCTTTTTTAGTAGTAATTAAGATAACTCCATTGGCCCCTCTTGAACCATATATTGCAGTCGCAGAAGCATCCTTTAAAATTTCTATTGACTTAATATCTGCTGGGTTTAAGGCATTCAATGGATTACGTGGGCTTTGGTTATCGCCAACCTCAGCTACTCCACCCGATCCTAAGTTGGGGCTATTGTCAATTGGGAAGCCATCAATAACATATAAAGGTTCATTACTTGCGTTTAATGAACTAGCCCCCCTAATACGGATAGCCAGACCACCACCTGGTGCAGAACTAGCTTGTGTAATCTGTACACCTGCTGCCCTACCCAACATCAATTGATCAACTGAGGCATTAGCTCCTGGGTTAAGGTCATCTTGCGCTAAAGAAGTTACTGCTCCCGTTAAGTCACTCTTCTTTTGAGTACCATAGCCTACAACTACAACTTCGTCTAGCCCTGCGGTACTTTCTTCTAAGGTAATGTTAATGGTAGATTGTCCGGCAACGGGAATCTCCTTGGTGGTATAGCCTATATACGATATTACCAGCGTGGCATCACTACCGCCAACTGTAATTGAATAATTGCCGTCAAAATCGGTTTGGGTACCATTAGTTGTTCCCTTTTCCAATATATTTGCCCCTGGAAGAGGAGTACCAAACTGATCCAGCACGGTGCCTTCAATTGTAAAATCCTGAGATTTACCGATGTCTACCAGAACAGCGACTGGTGACGTTTCGAAAATAACAACTTGTCGGTCATCAATAACATAAGTCAAACCTCTATCTTTCAAGACTTCATCCAAAATGTTCATCAAAGTAGCTTCCCTTACTTTTAAGGTTACCTTCTTATGATTAAACAATAGATCATCCTTATAGAAGAAGATATAATCGCTGTTGTTCTGTATTTTTTGAAATAATGTCTCAAGGGATACTTCTTTTACTTCAATATCCAATTTGGTCTGGGAATAAGAAACGTTTGCATACGAGGTACTTAGACCTATCGTGATAAATAACAAAAATGTTCTCATAATTGTGTAGATGACGTACCTAGAGTTTATTTTATTCCAAAATAGAGGACGTCTAATTAAATAATTCATAGTTTTGTAGTTCAGATTAGTTAATATTACTTTTAAAAGTAGTGTTAATGTATAGGCCGGGAGATGTTAGAGCATCTTTCGGCTTTTTTGGTCATGTTATTCCTGTTTCATAAGCGAATTGTTTTTGGTTAGTTCTAATTTGTCAATGCTATTTTTCCATCATGAAAGTCCATTTCAAAATCTGTGGTTTCCCTTATTAGTCTGAGCACTTTCTCCACATTCTCCTTCAAATCCAGTTTTCCAGAGAAAGTCTGAGCAGCCAGTTCTTTATTTTCAATGACTATATCAACATTATAATAGCGTGATAATTTAGTCATAATATACTTCAAACTGCTGTTGTTAAGTGTGAGATAACCGTCTTTCCAAGAAAAATAATCATTGACATTCACCTGCTTTGAGTTTACCTTAAAGGTGTTGGTATTATAACTAGCTAACGTGCCTGGAGTTAATTTTAAACCTTTTTTTTCGCCATTTTTATATGTTAACCGAATACTACCACTTTTAAGAACTGTATTCATTATCACGTCATCTGAATAATGACTTACATTAAAGACTGTGCCAAGTACTTCAATTTCTTGACTCTCTGAAATTACTTTAAATGGCCTCTCTTTGTTATGAGTAACATCGAATATTGCCTCACCATCTAAGAAAACAGTTCTAAAATTCCCCTTGAAAACTGCGGGATATATTAATTTAGACCCTGAGTTTAACAAAACAATTGTTCCGTCTGATAATTTAAGACTAGTCCTTTTTCCATAAGGAACGATTAGTGTGTTAAAAATAGGTTTGTTATTGATGATAGATTCTTGAGTTACAATTTTTTCTGATCCGACACTTATGCTTTCACCAGATGAGGAATAATGAATTTTTGAGTTTTTTTCATCAAGATTCATGGAGCTTTCATTAAGAATTAGGGTAATGCCATCAACTTGTTTAATATCCACTTTCGGGGTATTTTTCACAAAATCCTCAATAGAGGGATCTACACTGTCATAAAAAAAGAAGCTAAAACCTATCAGCAAGGCTATAGAAGCAGCTACTGAAAATAAAATATGTTTATTTCGTTCCTTATTTTTAACACAACGTGCGGATTGCATAATCTGCTCCTTTAGTAGTGCTTTTTCCTGATTGGATAAAAAAGATCGATGCTTATTTTCTTTCATATTAAAGTATTAGTGGTTGATATTACAAAATTATATATCACCTACTCAATAATATAAGGAGGTGAAAGTCATTTTATAGACAAAAAATATTGAGAATTATGTTTGGACTATATCCTCTCGTAGTGTTTTGAGTGCTCGGTATATATTAGTCCTGGCCGACGAAATTGAAACGTTCGTAATTTCTGCGATTTCTTCATAAGTCTGTTCTTCTATGTAGCGAAGTTGTATAACCTTTCTTTGATTTTTCGTCAATAAGCTTAAACCCTCATCCAATTTTCCTTTTAAGAAGGAGGTGTGTTCTAAAGAAATTAACTTTTCTTCTTGTGAGGGAAAACAAGCACTTTCTTTGGAAATTATATGAATTAATTCTGAATTTTCGACAGGTATAATCTTGGTCTTATTTTTTTTGTAGATGGATCTTTTTAAAGATTTGAAAAGATAGCCTTTTACATTATCAACATCTGCCAACTTACCCTTGTATTTGAATAAATTTAAGAAGAGATCATGTATGGCATCCATTACCACTGATTTATCAGAAGATATTTTTATACCATAAGAAAACAACTCATCAACATAAATTTCATAAAGATTGCCTAAAGCATCAATATTACCTTTATTTAGTTTTTCCCACAGTATAATTTCATGTCTGTCATTACAAGTTTTATTAAATTTCCTTTTTTTATGTGGATTCATATTGATAAAAACAATATTAGTGATGTTTATGGTTGAATAAATCGAAAATTTTCAAGAACTTCAAATGTTAAATATATCTAAGTCAATAGAGGAATACGAACTTAAGTATCGGTATCAAATATAATAAAAATTTGCAAACATTCTTCAATTTAGAACTTCTGATAGTGTTAATAGACATCTTTTATGGAGGAAAATTTACCGCTATAGTCTCCCAACTACCTACTGAAGCTTGACATCAGGTTAATTGGAGAGTAAACAATTGTAGATGTTGTTTTGGACAGATTAGTACACTCCGACTTTAGAATAAATCTTAAAGGAGAATCAATAAAAAAACTAAATTTAACCCACAAATGAATCGGTTTTAATGGTTCACTTTAACCGTTCTTTCCAATTATTGACCAAATGGATGAAATTATTTTTTGATCTATAATTATCAATAGCACAACTAGTGTGTAAAAAATTTAACGAATTGGTGATATCACGAAAACCCATTTTAGAAAACAAGCTTAGTAAGGTTGTTAAAAATCAAATGCGAAGAGCTCAAAAGAGACAGAGTAGTGAGAAACTAAAAAAAAATGTCTATGAATACAGGTTGTTTTCCTCTTTATAGAAAGACTAGAGAAAGTTTACCGAGATGAGCCATTAAAAGGTACTTATTATCTATACCCATAGAATGGGTTATTTTCCTAGTGATGAAACCTATGCCAAAGAAAAGCTTGAATAAATAATAACATAAATTAATTTTAATTATGAAGAAAATCAATCCATTATTTTTAAGCCTGACATTCTTGTCATTGTTGCTGCTCACATCTTGTTCAGACACGTCTTTTACAGAAGAAATATCACTCACCCAGGAAAGCCTATCTGAATCCAATAAAATATCACTGTCTGGTAAAGTATCGGAAGACATTCAATTTGATGGTTACTATGTTGGGGCAGATACCATACTTTTTGACTACCAAGCTATCAGTATTTTGGATGTACCACCAGTATACCCTGAATCAATTACAAATCATAAGCCAATATGGTTTGTCAATGGTGCAGGCACTGATGTGGCCAAGCAATATAAAAATATGGTAGAGATTGCAGAATTTACTGGTCGACCAGTCGTGGGTATACACAACGGCACCAAAGAAGGAATAGCTGATGCCATTGAACTTGTATTGCCAGGCAATGAAATAGTAGAGGCCGCAATCGAAAAAAGTGTGCACGAAATTATTGATACCGATACAAGAGTACTGTTGTTGGGACACAGTCAGGGTGGCTATCATTTAGCTAAATCCCTGAATTCATTGAAAGATCAGCTTTCAGATAGCCAGATGAAGCAACTTATGGTGGAAACAATAGGTGGTGCTGGTATGCGATTTCCCAAAGGTCCACAATATGTTCACTATGCCAACAAAGGCGATAATGTTCCTAAAATCCATGGGGTGCTTACCCCACTGCTATCCAAACCAGGTAATAAAAGTGTCGTTTTTACTTTTGATGATGAATGGTACGATATTCCACCAGAAGTGGATACACCATTCATTAGGGTACATGCTCAAATTGTCTATTTGCGTAATCGACTGACGTTTGCCGAGGCTCGAACTTATGCCCCTTGGTTCGGTAGTAAAAAAATTAATTTAGACAATCTGTAAAAATGAGAAAAGTAAAAGTAATGAGTTTTATGTTCCGTGCTATCGCACTATTTGTCATTATCTCTTTCAACACATCACTTTGTGTGGGCCAGGGAAAAGTATTGGAAGGACAATCAGTAAAAAGTACTATTTTGGGCAAAGAAGTAAATTACACCGTTTATTTGCCAGCTGATTATGATGAATCAAGAAGAAGTTATCCAGTAATTTATCTATTTCATGGTTTTGGAGGCAATGAAAATGTTTGGGTTAAATATGGCCTCATCGACCATTTTATGGATTCAGCAATCCAAGCAGCTGAAATTCCTCCCTCAATCGTAATAATGCCTGATGGAGGGAAGCATTTTTACATCAATGATTTCAAAGGGGTTTCAAAGTTTGAAGACATGTTCTTTCAAGAATTCATCCCCATTGTTGAACAAGCCTATAGAATCAAAAAAACAAAGGAGAACAGGGCAGTGGTTGGCAACTCCATGGGTGGTTATGGTGCTTTTCTCTATGCTGTGAAACATAATGATATGTTCGGTACTTGTGTTGCACTCAGTGCGGCCATCATCTCTTTAGATGGCCCCATGACCAAGATGCCTATGTGGAAAGGACTGGCAAAAAACCTCTATGGTTTGGATATAGATGCAGAAAATCCAGATACTAGTCATTGGGATTCTAACAACCCCATGAAACTGATCCAAGAAATACCAAATAACAAATTGAAAACAAGATTTTATTTTGATATTGGTGATGATGATTTTCTATATACAGGCAATGCCAACACTCATGTTGTATTGAGAAATATGAAAATTGATCATGAATTCCGTATCCATGACGGTGGCCATGATTGGACATTTTGGAGGTCTTCGATTCCCGGTTTTTTAAGATACGTAGGATTGGGCTTTATGAGACAATAAGTCTAAGAGCAAAAAAACTAACCCGTCCTGAAATAAGGTTACATAATTCTGCTAACGACCAAAGGGGAATTGAATAAAAAAGATAAAAAATGAATTTTTTTATAAAATTATAACTAATTGTTAATCTATAACTAAATTTAATGTTAGTAAAAAAATGTTATGAACTATAAAATTGCAATCTTACTTTTTTGTATAGCTTTAATAAGCTGTACTGAAGTCCAAAATTCGGATGCTATAAAAGAGGATAAAGCCATAATGCCATCAGATTCTCAAATAGCACCGGTTTTAGGAAAAGAATCCATCGTATATACCACAGCAAGTGATACTGAGTTACGACTTACAGAATCAGGTAAAGTTACCTTCAAAGTGGCTGTACAGCCATTAGAAACAGAGGTTTCAGTTTTTGTTAATCCGAACAAATCATTTCAAACTTTATTGGGAATTGGAGGGTCAATAACGGATGCATCAGCAGAAGTATTCGCTCAATTACCACCAGAAAAGCAAAAGGAATTTTTAACCGCCTATTATGATAAAGACATAGGTATTGGTTATTCACTCTGCCGAACTCCAATACATAGTTGTGATTTCAGCAGTGGTAGTTACACGTACGTTGAGGAAGGTGATAAAGAACTAAACACCTTCAGTATTGAACATGATAAAACTTATAAAATCCCTTTGATAAGGAAAGCTATCAAAGCGGCAGGAGGCAATCTATTGCTTTACGCCAGTCCTTGGAGTCCTCCTGCTTTTATGAAAGACAATAATAATATGCTAAAAGGAGGTAAGTTGCTTCCAGAATATTTTGATGCTTGGGCACTTTATTATGCGAAGTTTATTAAAGCATATGAGGCAGAGGGAATGCCTATTTGGGGGATTACTATTCAAAATGAGCCAATGGCAGTACAACGATGGGAGTCTTGTATTTATACGGCCGAAGAAGAACGTGATTTCTTAAAGAATCACCTTGGCCCAACGCTGGAGAGAGAAGGGCTGAGTGAAAAAAAAATAGTAGTTTGGGATCATAACAGAGACCTTATTAACCATCGAGCAAATACAATTTTTGAAGATCCTGAAGCAGCAAAATATGCTTGGGGAATAGGTTTTCACTGGTATGAAACCTGGACTGGTAGTGAACCATTGTTCTCAAACTTAGGTAATATAAAAGAATCTTTTCCTACTAAAAATCTTTTATTCACTGAAGGATGTCAGGAAGGATTTAGAACAGATAGATATCAATATTGGAAGCACGCAGAACGTTATGGCCGATCAATTATCAATGATTTCAATAATGGAACTGTTGGTTGGACAGATTGGAATATCTTGTTAAACCAAAATGGTGGGCCCAATCACGTGAATAATTACTGTTTTGCTCCTATTCATGGGGACACGGAGGCGGGAGATTTAATCTACACACCTACCTATTTTTACATTGGTCACTTTTCGAAATTTATTCGCCCGGGAGCTAAACGGATTAGCACTGTTAGCAGCAGAAGCCATCTATTGAGTACTTCCTTTGTAAATGAAGACCAGAGCATGATTAATGTGATAATGAATCAGAGTGATGAAGCGATTGATTATAAACTTTATGTTGGCAATTCTGAAGCAATTTCCATCAGTATTCCGGCTCACGCTATTCAAACAGTCGTAACCCGATAGTGAAATTAACTGATAAAACAAAACCCAAGACGTATAGAAATAATAGCCTAAATGGTGGTAAATATGAATATTATAGCCCTTATAAAATTCTGTACTAACTTGAAAAAATCGAGTTCTGAAATCGGCTACTATTTTAATAGTTCTGAGTAAAGAAGCTAATGGAATTATTAATAAAAAGTGAGCTTTAATCTACGCAGCTTCGTTGACATTGCATCTTAAAGTAAATGCCTTCCATCTAAAGGTTAAGCCAAATTACTTATACCGTAATACATCTAATTCAATAGTCTTTGGCGGACGGATATCGATTCAAAACATTTCTTAATGATAACCAAGCTATTAGAATGGATTAGAAATCTTTTTAATCCTATATTGATAAGGGTTTCGTCCAGGAGTACTCTTCTCTAACTTTGGTAAGCGTTCAAACATTCCTGTAGTGAGCATCTTTTTTTGAAAACGACTGCGATCAATTTTTTCTCCTAAAATCACTTGATGTAATTGGTGAAGTTCGGGCATGGTGAACTCTTCTGTGAGTAGATTATAAGTTATTTGCTTGTAATGAATATCTTCCTTTAGGCGTTTTCGAGCAGTATTTACAATAGATTTATGATCCATCCACATTTCGGGCAGTTGATCAAAATCAAACCATGCAAACGCTTCATCAAAAAGTTTCACACTTGGATGTGTTTTATCCATGTTTACTAGGGAGTAATATGCTAAAGAAACAAATCGATTATTAAACCAATAATCTTCTCGCCATTCCATCCCATTTTTTTCAAAAAATTCCTTCATCACACTTTTAAATTGACGATTTTTATCCCCAAAGACTGATAAAAAATTTAAATAGGCATTTTCAATTCCGGTCCGTTGTTTTAAGATAATCTGAGCAGATCCTTCTACCGACTCATCAGTTTCAATGAAGCCACCCGGGAGTAGCCATTTTTTGCCTATTTTTAATAAAAGGCATTTCAAGGTATTATCCACATACCCAATTATAACGATATCAATTGATAAGTTTGGCAAATAGCGATTGTTGCCTTGTTCTATTATTTCTTTAATGTCCACATGACAAAGGTAAAGATTCTGTGACATGTTGCCACAATTAATAAGTTTTATTACATTTGTGACAAATCGACACAAATAAAGTTATGACCATAAAAAAAGTTTTTAAAGTTTCATTGAAGGTATTAGGGATTATCGTTCTATTAGTGGTTCTCGCAGGAATTGGAGGATATTGGTACATCAATTCAAATCTTCTTTCTTTTGAAAAAGATTATACCGAGAATATCGACATCAAGGAACTAACCATTGATAGGTATACCTTTCTGGATAGAAACGGAAATGGTCAACTCGACATTTATGAAGACGATAGAAAATCTACCAATGAACGAGTAGAAAATGTATTGCATCAAATGACTTTAGAAGAAAAAATCCATTTACTCAAAGGTTCAGGAATTGCTTCTGCTATGGGTATAGGCAATTCAGCTGTTCCGGGTGCAGTTGGTACAATTGTTCCAACACCACGTTTGGGTATTCCGACCATTTATTTGTCTGATGGCCCTGCAGGGTTGCGAATCGAACCGAAACGAAAAGGAGAAGACCGGGCGTATTACTGTACGGCTTTTCCGATTGGCACCTTATTATCTTCTACTTGGAACACTGATTTGGTTAACGTAGTAGGTACGGCAATGGGTAATGAAGCACTTGAATACGGTATTGATGTGATTTTAGGACCAGGAGCGAACATTCATCGCCATCCGTTTTGTGGTCGAAATTTTGAATACTACTCAGAAGACCCTGTATTGACTGGCTTCATTGGTGCTGCAATGGTGAACGGTATTGAGTCGCAAGGCATAGGTACTTCCGTTAAGCATTTTGTGGCAAACAATCAGGAAATTGACCGTAATTTCAATGATGTCATTATTTCGGATAGAGCTATCCGTGAGATTTATCTTAAAGGATTTGAAATCATTGTAAATAAATCGCAGCCATGGACAATCATGTCATCTTATAACAAGGTCAATGGCAAATATGTCTCAGAAAGCAAAGATCTCTTAACGGACATACTTCGAGACGAATGGAGTTTTGAAGGTTTGGTGATGACCGACTGGTTTGGCGGTAGTAATGCGCCTGCTCAAATCGCAGCAGGAAACGACCTTTTGGAACCAGGTACTAAAAAGCAATGGAAAGCCCTCAAAAAAGCTGCTAAAAACGGCACACTTTCCGAGGAAGAAATCAACACTTCTGTTAGACGTATTTTAAAATTGATAATTCAATCGAAAAAGATGCAGAATTATCAATATGGCAACAACCCAAACCTTGAGGCACACGCTAAAATCGCGCGTCAGTCGGCGACCGAAGGAATGATTTTGTTGAAAAATGAAAATGCCCTGCCTATTCGAAATGCTAGAAATATTGCCTTGCTTGGGGTGACTTCTTATGACTTTATCGCCGGTGGAACAGGGTCTGGAGACGTGAATGAGGCTTACACCGTTTCGTTGGAAGAAGGGTTGA
>Ga0209633_10003369_pt1 | contig 14788 bp, 21 predicted proteins | sample Cruoilmetagenom1_FD_187290 | JGI IMG/M metagenome (GOLD analysis project Ga0209633, IMG submission 187290) | Oil polluted marine microbial communities from Coal Oil Point, Santa Barbara, California, USA - Sample 1 (SPAdes) (version 2) | ecosystem: Environmental > Aquatic > Marine > Oil seeps ... | reverse complement strand
TCAGCCTGCTGCAGAATTCCCATAATTTGGGCGTCGCTATATCGGGTTCTCTTCATCAAAAATCTCCTCAGTTATTATGCCAAGAAAATTCTACTTTGAAACACCATTATTTTGAGGGGGGATTACCGTATAGCTAGTAGTTTTGTCAGCTCGTCTGCTCCACCAGCTCTTACCGCTCGGATTGAGTCGCTGATAATTGCGGTAGAAGTCTTCTCAAAATATGGACTATTGTTTTCATAGGCTTCGATTATCTGATTTATTGTGTTGGCACTTCCCAGTATATTTTTCTTTGCCATTTCAGGATCACTTTGGGCAAGCTCAGTTGCTTTTGCCATCTGATTATCATACAAGTGTCCGAGTTTGAAAAGTTTTGCCCTAAGAGCAGTAAGCTTCTCCAGGCGATCACGGCGTTCCTGCTCGCGAAGAAGCTCATGTTGTCCAGAAGAATGGTCTCGTCGGCTAAACAAATATATTACTATGGCAACAACGATCCCACTAAATCCAGCAATCAGGCCGAGTTCTTGGTTGGTCATATATTCATCTTTCTTTGTCTAAATTCTGTATAAGCTGAGTAGTTTGTATATATCCAAATAGGACAACGGCAATTGTCGCTAGCTCAAACGCACCTATCTTTATTTGGAAAACAGCCGCTGAGCAACCCATGCCGCAATCAACCAGTCTTCAAAACTATCCTCAACTTATTATCTGTGAACGGATGGTTAAGCTTGGTATTCCTTCTCTCCCCTTCTAGGGTTTTTATACATTCGAAAACAAAGCTTGGGAGAATAATTATGGAAAGGCAAAAACAATTTAATCTGGCGGGGAATTTTCTCCACGTTGGCGGCGAGGAATACGTCCCGATGCGTAATATTCGGTCTGTCGAGGTTTTGACCGATGCGGACCGCGCCCAGATGGCCGACCGCTATCCTCAGGCGCGTACCGATTTCCAATACCGCGTCCAATTCTGGGACCGGAGCCAGAAACTCGTGACCGATCTTGACACGGCACCCGGTGTATTTGTTCAAGTCGATGACAGCGTACTTGTGCCGGTTGCCAATGTTCAAGGGCTCAAGCCTTTAACCGAGGATGATCGCTTGAAACTGCGCGCCCGTTATCCAAACACTGAGCGCGAGTTTCAGACCCGAATTGAGGGGAATGTCGATAGTCAGAGTTTTCTCTCAACCTGGACCGTGGCTCAGATCACCGGTATGGGGCCGGAAACACTATCCTCCGCCCCAACGGTTGATCAAGGTGCGCGACGGCGCTCCAGAGGTAATTCAGCAGAGCATAAACCAGCCGTTCAATAAAAATACTATTTTTAGATTAAACCATGCGCCGGAGATGTCGCGGGGTTTCGTCTGAGTGATCTGGCGTGCCAATAGGTCTATTGAGTGCGGCGCCCCTGTCACTCATGTCCCCTTCCCGCCAAACATACCGGACCAGAAACCTTTGCGCCGACGTTCCCGTTGATCGGTTAAGGCGAGCGTATAGAGCCGTTCGATCTCTTTGTCCTTATCGCTTAACATTTTCTCGGTCATGGTTTTCAATTCGTCGTGACTGGCCAATGTTTGTGCGTGGGTTTGGCGGAGTGCGGTAAGCTCTGCCTCCAATCTAGCGTTGCGCACTTCAATCGATAGCGCATCCATTGGGGTTGCTTTAGGTTGCTTCGCACTGTCCGAAGGGTTCTGTTGGACAGGCGTTGTCGGATTGGTTCGGCCACGAGTGTTGGTGCGAGTGCCTTGCCAGCGTTGCAGCTCTGCTGGATCAATGCGGTAGCCATTGCCGACGCGCTCAGTCACCGATAGTTGCCCCTTTTCTATAGCGCGTGTGATTGTGCTTTTGGCAACCTCTGCCAGTTTTGCGGCCTGCCCTAGTGATAGATAATGTGAAAAATTCTGGGTGTTGCTCATCGTCCAATTGTCCTGCCCGCGCAATCGTTGCGTGTTCTGCGAGTTGAATTATATTCAGTATAAGGAATAACAGGAGGCGTGTGCAAGGCGATTTGATGAATGTATCAGATAAGGCGTCCCGTATTCCCTATCATGCCATTGTGCTCGCGACCGTCAAGGCGCGGTCTGGAAGCCAGAGAATTTTTGGAATGTGCATTGTGCCGACCGACCTTGACCGCCTCTGCGCGCAATTGCCAAATGATTAAATTGGCCGGGACGGAAGAATGGCAGTCTTAAGGGCCAAACAAAAGAATAAATTATAAAGGGGAAGGGGCAGCCATGGTCGAGACTATCGCTTGCGATTTTTAGAAGACGAATATCCCTTAAAGCACTGCAATATAGGCGGTTGCGTAAAGTCCAATTGGACAGTTGTTAGGTTGCGCGGGCGCGCAACACGTATTATTTGCGCGAGATTGATCGGTGAAGATCATCCCCGACGAAAAATTGGCCAATTCGCCAATCAGTGGGGTCGCGAGACAGTCCTGACAGCCATGTGTCCGCCACGCCTCGTGGACGGACACTGATGTAACAACAATCTGTTTGATTTTTCTTTTCAAAATGCCGTTTTGGCTGTCATTCTTCAGCGTACTGTAGTTTTGTAGCGTGGCGGTGAAACTGGACCGCGTGGACGTGATTTTATCCATTCCTCGATTTCCACCAGATACCAGCCAACGCTGTTTTCACCAATTTGAATGCGCTGAGGGAACTCGCCTTTTTTCTCAAGTATAAGAATATATTGCGGTGTAAAACCCACCAAAGCGCAGACCTGTTTTTTAGTCAAAATCTGAAGATGTTTCAAATTTTCTTGAACCTGATAATGCTTTTTATCTGGTTCCTCTTGTTTTTCCATTTTGTTTCCTTTCAATGTGCCGCGTGAATGCGACTACATAGTATATGTTGATGATTGACGCGGGTTGCCAGCTGAATTTATCGGTGTGATTAAAATCCGTTAACCTTTTTAGCCACATTCGCAAAACCGCAGAACATCCCGGAACATTTGGTTAATCAGAGGTTAACAATCTCTTGGCAATAATTTTCTTTAATCGCTTGGCCTCCAGGGAAGTTGGTGACAACTCATCCAAATGTGCTTGAAGCTTGTCACGCACTATCTGGTCGCGCATTTGTATAAGAGATGACCATTTACCGTTCCACAAACCCAGTCGTGCAACCAGATAGCGTAATAGCAGCCGCTCGGTGCTATAGGTCGGTGCCGCTGGTGATGTAGTGAGAATCTCAGGATGGGAGTATTGCTGGCCAAGGGCGCGAGCGATCCGGGCGATCAACCGCACCCGTTGCGCAATGGTCGCAGGCTTGCGTGAGCCTAAGCTCGGCATCCGCAAGAAAACCTTGGTCATGGTGGCGCGCGGTATGTCGAGCTTATCCGCCATGCTGTCCAGTTTGTCTGCAATCCCTACCGGTCTCAGATAGAAAATCGGTGGACACTTCATTGCGGCTGCAACGGCCAGGTCCCGCTCAACATCGAGCAGCTTAGCAAGTTCGGTAATGTTACGGCCAGGGTTCCTAGGGTTCACCATAAGAAGGTCTGCATGACGAATGATAATTGTTTGGATGGCCTTGATAGGTTGATCGAGCGTTGTGCTCATGGTGTCTATGACAGCTTTTACACTAGCCAGGCTCCGTGCGAGAATTTGCGGTCTCCGGCAGGCCATGTGCCACACCGTTTGCGTATCGGTACAAAACAATTCCGCCAACCCGTTTACTTTGTCGACAACCGTGTCCGTTGTGAGCGTCAACAAGCCGGAGTTTTTGCGGAAGAGTGTAACCACCTGTCCATGCGTAAAATGTAGCCGCCGTGCGATGTCTTTGAGCTTGGCCTGTGCCGTATCGGGAGACAGCACCAATGCGGCCGGATCGTTTCGCACAGATTTGATGAAGGCCGAACGGCTAACCTGCAACTTCTTCGAAAGTTCATCGATACGTTTTTCAATGCTCTCGCCCCATTGATAGAATAGGGAAGGGCATGGCAAGGCGAACCGCACAGTCCGCTGAGGCGTCATCCCCATAATGCGCGCCAGCGTTTCGGCATTGGCAGATATTGTTTCTGGCCTCAATTCGCAGAGACGAGGATGCCGCTCACAAACCTGCCGGAGTTGAGTTTTGAGGTCGGGATCTCCGGCAAACAGGCATAATGCGCGCACAACATCGTCAATACGTGCTGTTTCCAATTTGCTCACGACAACCACGACACTGTGCTTGCGCAATAGGATAATTTAAAAGGAGATGGGGCAGGGGAAAGCAAAAAGACCGCGCATTCAAAACATTAAAATAAGAAATATATTTATCAGTATAGAGATTATAAGTTATACTTATATCATGATACGCGCATTATTGTTTTCAGCAGCTTTTTTGTTCTCAACCCATGCCTGGGCGGCTTGCACCAATCCCGCAGGAGTAGAGGGGGAGCTGGTCTACAACGACGATCATAATCTCATGCAATATTGCGACGATGTTAGCTGGATCGGCCTAGGCAATTCCGATGTCACCACATCTCTGGACAATCTGACCGACACGAATGTAACACCCACCGATGGGCAGGTGTTGACATGGGACAACGCCAATAGCGAATGGATCGCTGCGGCAAATGCGGGAGTAGCATGGCAAGTGCCGGATGATGCAGCCGTTTGTGCGGCAGGCACTGACGGGACGATCCGTTATAATTCAAACAAACTACAACTCTGTATCGACGGCACAGGCTGGGTCGATGTTGGAGGCGGTGCGGCTGGTGGCCTATGGACCGCCTCAGGCAATGATATTTACACCAACAATTCTGGTAATGTCGGTATCGGTACGGCAACGCCAAGTGCCAGATTGGAAGTGTCTGCGGTCAGTGGAGGACCGAGTATTAAACTCACCAGCCCCACAGCAAATCCTTACCTGCAATTCCAAAATGGCAGCATGTTTCAAGATTTGGGCGCGAGTGGTGGTCTGCGTGTCCGCTCAGCTGGCAACGCCGCGATGGTTTTTGACACGAACGGTGTCCAAAGAATGGCGATTGGCGGCAGTGGCAATGTCGGTATCGGGACGGCGACGCCAGCTGCCAAACTGCATGTTTATAATGGCACGACCGCCCTGCAATCCAGTTCTTACTGGGGAGAACCCGCCGCATCCTACGATGCTTTGGATATCTGGTCGGGTCTTTATAGCAACAATCAGGACGGTGGGCTTTCTATTCATCATCAAGGAATTTCTGACTTTGCGCGCCAGTCTTTTCGTGTTGCGTTGAAAGCAAATTCTGGCGGTAGTCCCCGAGGAAGTTTTGACCTTATCACCAGAGACGCTTCCAATGTCGAACAGCTAAATACTGAAGTTTTAAGCATGCTCTCAACAGGCAACGTCGGCATCGGAACAACGAGCCCGAGTGAAAGATTGCATGTAGAAAATAATAGTGGGGATTCAGTCGTGTTATCTTCTGCGAATGGGGATTACTTCCCAAGATTCGCATTGCAACGAATAAATGGAACAACAAAAACCGATTATGCTGCAACGATGGCGATCGGTAGCACAGGTACATTCAATATAAAAACAGGCAATGATTTATCAACTGTTACAGATAGGCTGGCTATAACAACAGCAGGCAATGTTGGTATCGGAACGACCTCGCCTGGGTATAACCTGGAAGTGTCAAACGGCGGTAGCGCGTCAGTGGCTATAGATGGTTATAATGGAATTACGACTGCGGGGGCGGCACACTGGCTTCATTTAAACAGATCCAGTAATGACGACGTGGCAATTGGCCATGACAGTACAGCAAGTGTTTATTTGGTTAGAGGGGGAGGTAACGTCGGTATTGGGACAACGTCGCCGGGGCAAAAACTTCACGTGACTGGCGGACGCATCGTGACAGAAAACGCAGAACCGGGGCTTATTTTTAAGGAAACAGATGGCAGTGCAAATGAAAATTGGTGGGTGAGCACAGTTGGCGGAAAATTGCAATTTAAAGCCGTGAATGACGATCTTGCGAGTGGATGGTCGGACAAAGTCACATTGCAACAAAATGGCAACGTAGGTATCGGCACAGTGAATCCGACCGCCATGCTGGATGTTTATCAGGGAAATCTGCGTGTTCGACGCGATAGTGCCCAATATATAGAACTGCAAAATAATGATTCTGGCGGTGGATACATACGTAGCCACTCAAGAGAAAGCAATAAAAAGCCTCTGTACATCGAAACTGTTCATGATGGTGGCGGATCTCCTCTTGGTTCTCAACAGATTATTTTTCGTTCCGGCCCTGCTTCAAGTCCAATTGAAAATATACGCATTGATGGCACGACGGGTAATGTAGGTATTGGGACAACGTCGCCGGGGCAAAAACTTCACGTGACTGGCGGACGCATCGTTACAGAAAACGCAGAACCGGGGCTTATTTTTAAGGAAACAGATGGCAGTGCAAATGAAAATTGGTGGGTGAGTACAGTTGGCGGAAAATTGCAATTTAAAGCCGTGAACGACGATCTTGCGAGTGGATGGTCGGACAAAGTAACATTGCAACAAAATGGTAATGTCGGTATCGGGACGGCGACGCCAACATTCAAGTTGGATATTGCCGCTTCAGTCGGTGGGCTTCGCGTTCTGCAAAATACCAGTAATCATCTAGTATTGCAGAATTATGAAGATAATGATGGATATGCAGGGGGGACTATGGCTCTGATCCAGAATTCAAGCGTATCCGCGAGCAACAAATACCTTTCGTTCATTGCTGATTTTGATGGCGATGAAGGGGGGGCTGTAAACTTTGGCGCACTTGCTTACGGAGCTAATAGCTCATTTTCGCTACGGAACCCATCAGGAAATGCACTTACCCTTCAGTCCGCTGGCGGCAATGTCGGGGTTGGGACAACTAATCCGATAGGCAGATTAAATATTGCCGAATTAGATACTGGTCCAAACAGCGCCGGAGATGGGGCCTCGATTGTTGTTGGGGGTGTAACAACCACTCACATCGAAATTGATAACAACGAAGTGCATGCGATGTCTGGCAACAGCGCGGGCACTCTTAATCTAAATATTAATGGAGGAAATGTTGCCATCGGAAACGGAGCTTTTGTAATTGGCGGAACAGCGTCTAAACCCGGAGGCGGTTCATGGGCGGCTACATCGGATGCGCGGCTGAAGGACATCAACGGCACCTATGAACGTGGTCTGGAAGCAATTGCGGCGCTAAAACCTGTACGATATCACTATAGAAAAGATAATCTGCGCGGTGAACCGGTAGACAAAGAATATATCGGTCTGATAGCTCAACAGGTGAAACCATATTTCCCAGAAGCCGTGTCGGTGCGTGATGACGGGTATTTTGATCTTGATACTACTTCGATCAATTTTGCGCTGATTAATGCCATTCAGGAATTGAAGGCCCATAATGATAATCTCAAGTCCAATAACGAAGACCTGCGGGATATTGTTGAAAAACAAGGGCGAGATATTGAGCAGTTAAAGGCCGCTATCCAAGGCCAGTGAAACACTATGGGGTATAGTGTTGCGCTTACGCGGACATTGAAAAGGTATTAATTATTCATACTTTGTGTTACTATTGATATATTGAGAGTTATTATGAGTAATATAGAAAAAAGAACATTTAGTATACCAACGGAACATTCGGTTTTTATCGACAGTAAGATTTCATCTGGTGGTTATGCCTCGGCCAGCGAAGTTGTGAGGGCTGGCTTGCGAGCACTTCAGGAGCGTGATCGTGCGATGGAAAATTGGCTTCGCACTGAGGTTTGTTCAGTTTATGACGCTATGAAAGCTGATCCTTCGCGCGGGGTTTTGGCCAAAAACGTTTTCGATGAAATTCGGTCGCGTCATGTCATGAATATGAAAGGCGATATGTGAAGCGGCCACCGGTTGTTTTTGCTCCGGAGGCACGCGATGATCTTGTAGCGTTGTATGAGTGGATAGCGATTGAAGCGAGCCCGAAGGTTGCGCTATCCTATATTGAACGACTTGAAACCCATTGTCTGGGGCTTTTACACTCTCCAAAACGGGGACAAGCGAGAGATGGTATACGCCCAGGGTTACGCATAGAGGGGTTCGAGCGGCGTTTGACGGTTGCATTCGCAGTGGAAAATGACCGTGTCATTATTCTTCGACTATTTTATGCGGGGCGCAACTGGGAAACAAACCTTTTCTAACTGATGGCCGATGTTCTGAAACACTATTGTTTATAGTGTTTCAACACGGCCTGTTTTTTCTCAAGGTTCTCGTGCTGCAATTACTCAGTATACGTTGTATTTCTCTCGATCCTGAAACAAAACTGCGTTATTCTGTTTCAAATGGGAGATTTATTCGATCCAACGGGAAACCGGCTTTACCTGAATGCAGCTGAGCGCGCGGAGTTTTTATCCGCCGCTGCAAAATGTGACCGTGAAGTCCGGTCGTTTTGCGAATTACTCCACTTCACTGGTTGCCGATTGTCCGAAGCGCTTGCCCTCACAACACGCCGGATCGACTTTGACGAAAAGACCATCATTGTTGAGACCCTGAAGAAACGTCGGGAAGGGGTCTTTCGCGCCGTTCCGGTTCCCGACCGGTTACTCGATACGCTCGACCTGGTTCATGGCGTGCACGAAGCCCAAAAGCGCAATACTGATCGCAATCTATGGCAATGGAGCCGCGTGACGGCATGGCGGAAGGTGAAGGCGGTCATGTATAAGGCGGGAATCGACGACGGCCCCCATGCCAGCCCCAAGGGATTACGCCACAGCTACGGCGTCACAGCGATCAGCTCAGGCGTACCGCTCAACATGCTGTCAAAATGGATGGGTCATTCCAAAATTGAAACCACGGCTATTTACGCCAACGCCCTCGGTCAGGAACAGCGCGACATCGCCGCCCGCATGTGGGAGTAGGGGTTATTTCCCTTTCAAGCGCCTGATCCAGTCCATGCGACCGTCAAACAGGAACTCGATGCTGACGCCGTTTTCAGCCTTGGAATAGACAATCACATGCACACCATAGGCGAAACGATATAGTTCGTGGCCGGGAAGTTCGACATGCAAGCCCATTCCGGGAAACCTTGCCAATAATTCAAACTGATGATGAAAACCACGGGTGTAATGTTCAGCCTGTGTCTCGCCAAACATCTTGTGACTATATTTATAGATTGCCTTGAGGTCTTCGACTGCGACGGCTGATAAATTATATTCAGCCATTTGCCAGTTCGGCTTTCGCCTCCGCAATGATTTCATCCGCCGTCATTGAGCGGCGCGGTGAAGCTTTAGCCTTGTTGGCTTTGTCAATGAAAACAGCTTTACGCTCCGCTAGTGTCATGCCCTGCCAGACAGCAAGGTCACTCGCAGACGGCGCGACCTGTGAGGAAATTGCGCCTTTTCTCATTGTGTTTTCGTTTGTCATGATTCCATTCTATCAGTTTCGGTCAGATTACACCAGTTTTCTGGGCCATTCCAAAATTGAAACCACGGCTATTTACGCCAACGCCCTCGGCCAGGAACAACGCGACATCGCCGCCCGCATGTGGGAGTAGGGCTCTATCCAGACACAATAGGATGATGCCGGGCTCAGAGATTTCTTGATTTATCATGATGAAATAAGATATACTAATGAAAAGATTAGGTGATGAACATGGCAGAGACCAAAGAAAAATTCGCGACACAGGTTGATCGTACGCTACTCAAGGAGTTGCGCGGTATCGCCAGAGAAGAAGGTCGCCAGATTCAAGCACTTGTTGATGAAGCCATTGAGGACCTATTGGAGAAGCGCCGACAGGCTGCTGCGCGCCCACATGTTATGGCAGCCTATCAATCGAGCCATGCCCGCTTTGCGCTGCTCTATAAAAAACTGGCTCAGTAAGAAGCCGGTGCCGTGACAGATTACCTGACAATCACAGAAATACTCATGATCCATGACGATCAGATCGAACGCTATGGCGGCAGCCCCGGAGTGCGTGACCCTGGTCAATTGGAGGCGGCGTTATTTCGCCCGCAATCAGGTCACTATCCCGATTTGACCGCGGAGGCCGCGGCGCTGTGGGAGAGCCTGTCGCAAAATCATCCCTTTGTAGATGGCAACAAGCGCACGGCCTTTGCCGCTATGCTGGCCTTTCTGACGATCAATGGCGTTGAACTCACGGCCGATGCGGATGAATGCTGGAATTTCCTGGATGGCCTTTATGGATACAATAGTTTTCGATTTGAGGTGATCAATGAATGGCTCCGAAGCAATACGTTATCGCGTATATAGATATAATATACGCTTATTCGTATATTGACAAATTATGCGCAGTCGCGTATGGTGGCGGTGGGGGTAAACTATCATGACCATCATTATTCGCACGGCCAAACAGGCAGGTGCCGCTATTCGACGTTTAAGGCGGAAGAAATCCTTCACGCAGGCTGAATTGGGCGAGGCTATGCATGCCCGTCAGGCTACTGTATCGAAGTTGGAGGCCGGTGAGCCAGCTACCCAATTGCGTACACTTATGGATGCTCTGGCTGCGCTCGACCTGGAACTTGTCGTGCGTCCGCGCAGTAGTGCCGCCGATACCCCGGATATTGAGGATCTGTTCTGATGGCGCGCAAACGCATAGATCGATCTTTACATGTCTATCTCAATGGCAGGTTGGTCGGCCAGTTCCGGCGCTCCAAAACGGGTGCAATTGACTTTCAATATAATGAATCTTGGCTTGACTGGCAAAGCGCTATTCCGGTGTCTACTTCTCTACCATTGCGTGAAGATCGCTATATCGGCGATCCGGTCATCGCCGTGTTTGAAAACCTTCTCCCCGATAACGCTGACATCCGCCGCAAGCTGGCGGAGCGCACAGGTGCTGATGGGGTGGATGCTTATAGTCTGCTTGCTCAAATCGGTCGCGATTGCGTCGGAGCTTTGCAATTCTTGCCCGAAGGCATTGCCCCCGGTGCCGTTGGCAAAATAGAGGCGCGTAAAGTCAGCAACGGCGAAATCGCAAACCTTCTCGGCAATCTGGCGCGCAATCCTCTCGGGATCGATGACGATGAAGCATTTCGAATTTCCATTGCGGGCGCGCAGGAAAAAACGGCGCTGCTGCGATGGAAGAATAAATGGCACATACCTCTTGGAACCACAGCAACGACCCATATTCTGAAGCCTCAGCTTGGCCTTTTGCCAAACGGAATAGATATGCGTCAGAGCGTCGAGAATGAACATTTCTGCATGCGCCTGATTGCCAAGATGGGATTACCGGTCGCTCAGACAGAAATTAAAGATTTTGATGGCCAGCGGGTCATTGTGGTCGAGCGCTTCGACCGGCTATGGACAAAAGACAAGCGATTGTTGCGCATCCCGCAAGAGGATTGTTGTCAGGCTCTTTCTGTACCTCCATCGCGCAAATATCAGTCGGAAGGAGGTCCTGGTATTATTGAAATAAGCGAATTGCTGAAAGGAAGTGACGATGTTTCAGGGGACCGGCAACACTTCTTTAAGGCGCAAGTCCTGTTTTGGCTTCTCGCCGCAACGGACGGTCATGCCAAAAATTTCAGTCTGCGGCTTTCGCCCGGCGGACGCTTCAAGATGACGCCCCTTTATGACATCATGTCTGCCCAACCGGCACATGACGCGCATCAGATAAGAAAGAACCAACTGAAACTGGCAATGTGTGTTGGCACTAACCGGCATTACGTGGTTGACAAGATCATGCCCAGGCATTTCATCCAGACAGCCGATGCCTGCGGCCTTCCCGCCGGGACGATGAAGGACATGATGGATGAAGTGTCCGATTCCATAGTCGCAGCATTTGATGCAACTATCGTAGAAATGCCAGATGATTTTCCACCGGCTTTATTTGAGTGCATTCGCGATGCAGCATTAGCGCGGGTTGGCCGGATATCACGCAGCGGCGACTGATAAAATAGATTCAACGGATAATGAGCCTCAATGGCAGACACGTCGAGGCGAGCAAGGGCTGAGGGGCGCGCTAGAGCATTTACGGTCGCACTGATCCGATATTATCGATGTCTACGGCTCTATAGACAGGAGTTTAGACGGGCTTGAAATAAGCGACAAGATCGGCATAATCATTCTGATTGGGAATGGAGCGATGATGGACAATCAGTTTACTGATTTAAATAAACAAGATGCGATGTTAGTGAAGGTGGTTACGGAAAGTAATGCTCGCATTGATGCTATGGTTCAAAATGGTATCATCAATGAACAGACGGCTGACGTGTGGCGTACTGCGTCTGCGCAGGCGCTGATTAACTCGGAGAAAAAGGCGAGGCGCAACATCGACTATGTTCAAAACGTCAAAATTCCGGAAATCATGAAAATCAAGGATCCACTTATGCGGTTGGCGGCAGCTGGATTTGATTATGAAGAGGCTACTCGTATCGTGGGGGAGTATCGAAAGAAGGAGCGGGCAGAACACCGGGCAGCAGCAAGGAGCGCTAGATCTGGTTGGTTTCCGAGCCTGCGTAATGGATAATCTATTTTCTTTTAATCCATTGTAGAGTTAGGAGGCAATATAAATGCTAAATAGCTGTGCTTCTATACTCTTGAAACAATGGGCGCATCTACGCGGACAAGGTCCGAGGTGTATGCCAGACATTCACGCCCTTATTATGAGATTTATGTCGGAACATAGCGTTGAACCTTGATATCGGCGGCGCGGCTGCGCATGTGCCAGGCATCATAGCGCGCCTGCATACGTAGCAGCGTATCCATCTTTGTACCAAAAGCTTTTTCCACGCGTAGAGCCATCTCGGCCGAGAGCGATGATTTCTCATTCAATAGCTGTGACAATGCAGGACGACCAACACCGAGAAGTTTTGCGGCTTCGGTCACTGTCATATCATCCGGGATGATCGCGTCTTTGACAAATCCCCCGACATGGGGTGGTGGAAAGTTAGGTTTAATACTCATAATACGCCTCAATGATAATCCTCATAGTCCAAATCAAAAATTTCGTCTTCGGCTTCGTCATACATAAAAGTAATCCGATAATTCGCTGTGACAGTCAGGCTATACGTGCCGTCTCGGTCGCCGGACAGCACATGCGGTTGCCACTTTTGTAGATCGTAGAATTCATCGATTCCCGTCATGTCGAGAAGAAACCCGACAATCTGACCGATCCGCCTAATACGCTCGGCTGGAAGGCCTTTTCTTTCGCCCTTCTCAATATAGTTCCTCAGGCCCTTATGCCTGATATTTCGTATCTCCATGCAGTGCATCCCAGCATTTTCTTAGTTTAACTTTATCATATCGTGGCCTGTTGCGCAACACACATCATAGCGAGACAGTGTTGTGTCAGATGGGACGAGGGGGCTCATCCACTGACAAACATCTTGATATGCCGCTCCCAAAGCTCTAACGCTTCACGCATCTCGCCCAAATAGCCGAACCGGTTATAGATTCCGGCGACACCCCCGAATGTCCCGGAGGAGTGATTGAGGACGCGTTCGACAACATGGGGTATGACACCGAGCTTGGCCATGCCTGTGGCGGCAGTGCGCCTGAGATCATGCAGCGTCCAATCATGGAGATCTGCCTTTGCATTTAGCGTCCGCTTCCCCTTGGAATATCCCGAATAGGGGCGGTCGAGCTTGCCTCTTGCAGGAAAGACCAGGTCGGTTGAGAACTGCGGCAATTTTTGTAAAATTTCGACGGCCATCGGTGTCAATGGCACCAGATGCGGCGATCCGTTTTTTGTCCGCGCGCCCGGAATGGTCCAAAGCCCCTCGCCGAGATCAAGCTCGCTCCACACCATGCCGACAACTTCGCCGCGCCTTTGTGCAGTGAGTGCCAGAAGCTTGAAAATGATCCCGAACGGATAACCCTGACTATTGCTTGCACTCCAAAGAGTCGATAATTCCGCATCAGTTAGCACCCGGTCGCGACTGTTGTTCTTAGCGGGGCGCCTGATCCCCAGGCACGGACTGACTTCGAGTAGGCCGCGCTCCACGCACCAGTTGAAGAATTTACGGATGGCAGCAAAGGCGTGATTGGCCGCACTGGGCTTACCATCCTTTATGATCCCATCGATCACACGCAGAACGTCATGCTTGCGGATTTCCGTTAGGGCGATTTTCTTCCATTTAGGAACGAAGACCCGCTTTAACAAGCGCTCGGTCTCGGCGGCGGTACTTGCCCTGTTGCGTTGTTTGCAATGGGTTTCGACAAACTCATTGACCACCGCGATGAATAAGGTGAGGTCTTTGGGCTGGTCAGGAGCCCGATCTTTCTTTGCTTGCGGATCAAGTCCTTGCGCAACCTTTGAGAGAGCAGACTGGGCGAGACCGCGCGCCTCCTGAAGAGTTATCTCCGGGTAGCGTCCCAAGGCCATACGCCTTTGCCGACCATTCGCCCGGTACATAACGACAAATGTTTTTGTGCCGCTTGAGGTGACGCGCACTCCAAAGCCAGGAACCTTGCCATCCCAGAAATCAGATTGACGCTTTTCAGGCAGGCGCATCTTGCGCAAAAAGATATCCGTTAGCGCGGTTCGTTCGACCATTTTTCCCTCTAAACTTGAGCTGAAAATCAGTGCAATGATCTATAGGTAACAATTTTTATGGGTTGAAGCTTCAGATAGGCTCCAAGACTCAGACTCTCCGATTTTAGGTAACAATTAGGTAACAGAATCGTCGAGTCTTGGAGATTCTGCCATTTTCCAGTAATTGCACCTTACCCCCTGATTATAAAGGAAAAATTGGCATTGTCACGTTCTGATATGCGCTGTTGAAAAACCCCTATTTCTTAGATTCCTAATCTGGGGGTCAGAGGTTCGAATCCTCTCGGGGTCACCACTAATACCAAGGGTTTTCGACGATTTTGAGTTTGGTAAAAATAAGGATGTCTACCATATGTCTCATGATTGCTGGCGG
>Ga0209633_10003368_pt1 | contig 14794 bp, 7 predicted proteins | sample Cruoilmetagenom1_FD_187290 | JGI IMG/M metagenome (GOLD analysis project Ga0209633, IMG submission 187290) | Oil polluted marine microbial communities from Coal Oil Point, Santa Barbara, California, USA - Sample 1 (SPAdes) (version 2) | ecosystem: Environmental > Aquatic > Marine > Oil seeps ... | reverse complement strand
GCAAGTAGTTTTTTGCGTGTCTTTGATGCCGATGATTTCAAGTTCGTCGCCGACATTAACAACGCCGCGCTCAACCCGGCCTGTCACAACCGTACCGCGACCAGAGATCGAGAAAACGTCTTCGATCGGCAGGAGGAACGGCAGATCAACCGGACGCTCAGGCGTCGGAATGTACTCGTCAACGGCCTTAATAAGCTCGCGGATCGAATCTTCACCGGTTGCCTTGTCGCCGTCTTCAAGCGCGACAAGCGCCGAGCCCTTGATGATCGGAATATCGTCGCCAGGGAACTCGTAAGAAGAAAGAAGCTCGCGGATTTCCATTTCCACAAGCTCTAGCAATTCTTCGTCGTCAACCTGATCGACCTTGTTCATGTACACAACGATCGCCGGCACGCCGACCTGGCGGGCAAGCAGGATGTGTTCGCGGGTCTGCGGCATCGGGCCGTCAGCAGCGCTCACAACAAGGATCGCGCCGTCCATTTGCGCCGCGCCCGTGATCATGTTTTTCACATAGTCAGCGTGACCCGGGCAGTCGACATGCGCGTAGTGACGGGCGTCGGATTCATATTCAACGTGCGCCGTTGAGATCGTGATGCCGCGCGCCTTTTCTTCCGGCGCCGCGTCGATCTGATCATAAGCTTTAAAGTCACCAAAATATTTGGTGATCGCAGCCGTCAACGTCGTTTTGCCATGGTCAACGTGACCAATCGTGCCGACATTGGCGTGCGGTTTCGTACGTTCAAACTTTTCCTTCGACATTTTACCTTCTCCGTCTCTTGACGACTGTCGTTAAAATTTCGCCCGCCAGCGGGCCGCCCTAGATGTACCGGCTAGCCGGCCAATTTCGCTTTTACTTCTTCTTCCACTGCTTTCGGTACGCGATCATAATGGTCGAACTGCATCGAGTACTGAGCGCGTCCCTGGGTCGCTGAACGAAGATTGTTCACATAACCGAACATATTCGCCAGCGGCACCATTGCGTGAACAACGTTGGCGTTGCCGCGCATTTCCTGTTCCTGGATTTGACCGCGCCGGGAATTAAGGTCGCCGATAACCGTGCCGGTATATTCTTCCGGCGTAACAACCTCAACCTTCATGACCGGTTCGAGCATGGCGAGACCAAGCTCGGACTTGTTTTCCCGCATCGCGGCGCGGGCCGCGATTTCAAACGCCAGTACTGATGAGTCCACATCATGGAACCCGCCATCATAAAGCTCAATTTTAAAGTCAAGGATCGGGAAACCTACAAGCAGGCCGACCTCACGAATCGATTTGATCCCTTTCTCAACGCCCGGGATGTATTCTTTCGGAATCGCGCCGCCGACAATCTTGCTTTCAAATTCATACCCGGAGCCCGGCTCCTGGGGAATGACCCGAAACTTGATGCGCGCGAACTGACCGGAACCACCCGACTGTTTCTTGTGAGTGTAATCGATATCGGCTTCACGGGTAATCGTCTCGCGATAGGCCACCTTCGGCTGACCAATATTAGCCTCGACTTTGAACTCACGCTTCATGCGGTCAACGAGAATGTCGAGATGCAGCTCGCCCATGCCCTTGATGATCGTCTGACCGGACTCTTCGTCGGTCGAGACGCGGAAGGAGGGATCCTCAGCAGCCAACCTTTGCAGCGCGAGGCCCATTTTTTCCTGGTCAGCTTTGGTCTTCGGCTCAACCGAAAGCTCAATAACCGGTTCCGGGAATTCCATGCGCTCAAGCACGACCGGGTTTTGCAGGTCGCATAACGTATCGCCCGTCGTTGTGTCTTTCAGACCGACAACAGCGATAATGTCGCCGGCATAGGCTTCTTTGATTTCTTCGCGGCTGTTGGAGTGCATTTGCAACATTCTGCCGATGCGCTCTTTTTTGCCTTTAACCGTATTCAATACAGCCGTGCCCGCATTCAGCGTGCCGGAGTAAATACGACAGAAGGTCAGCGAACCGACAAACGGATCGTTCATAACCTTAAAGGCGAGCATGGAAAGCGGCTCATCGTCGGACGACTTGCGCGTTACCTCTTCGTCAGAGTCCGGCAAGACGCCTTTGATCGCCGGAACCTCGACCGGGCTCGGCAGAAAGTCGACAACGGCGTCGAGCATCGGCTGCACGCCCTTGTTCTTAAACGCGGAGCCGCAAAGCACGGGGTGAAACTCAACCGCGCATGTGCCCTGACGGATAAGGCGTTTGATTGTGGCGTCGTCCGGCTCGTTGCCTTCGAGATAGGCTTCCATCACGTCTTCATCGAGTTCAACGACGGTTTCGATCATTTTCTCACGATACTCGTTGGCTTTCTCAACGAGGTCTTCGGGAATATCTGTCTCGTGGAATTTTGCACCGAGCGATTCTTCTTCCCAGACGATCGCTTTCATCTTGAGCAGATCAACAACGCCTTTGAAGTTGTTTTCTGCGCCGATCGGCAGCTGCAGGACAACAGTTTTTGCAGCGAGGCGTTTGTGGATCGTGTCGACGGAATAATAAAAGTCCGCGCCGATCTTATCCATCTTGTTGATGAAGAACATGCGCGGCACGGAATATTTGTCACCCTGGCGCCAGACCGTTTCGGTCTGCGGCTCAACGCCAGCATTGGCGTCGAGGAGCGCAACTGCGCCGTCGAGAACTCGCAAGGAACGCTCAACTTCAATCGTGAAGTCAACGTGGCCCGGCGTGTCGATAATGTTCAAAAGCTTGTCGTTCCAGGCACAGGTCGTTGCGGCGGACGTGATCGTAATGCCCCGCTCTTGCTCCTGCTCCATCCAGTCCATGGTGGCCGCACCGTCATGGACTTCACCAATCTTGTGGCTTTTACCTGTGTAATAGAGAACACGCTCAGTGGTCGTGGTTTTTCCGGCGTCGATATGCGCCATGATACCAAAGTTGCGGTAGTCCTCGATTTTATGCGAACGCGGCATGACTTGGAGAGCCTTTTACTCGGTTAAATTCGTTTACCAGCGATAATGCGAAAATGCCCGGTTGGCCTCAGCCATACGGTGCGTGTCTTCGCGTTTTTTAACGGCGGCACCGCGATTTTGCGCAGCATCCATAATTTCATTCGACAGCCTGTCGACCATCGTCGTTTCGTTGCGCGAGCGCGCTGCGCCGATGATCCAGCGCATGGCGAGCGCCTGCTTGCGATCAGGACGAACCTCTACCGGCACCTGGTAGGTCGCGCCGCCAACTCTGCGCGAACGTACTTCAAGCGCTGGCGTGACGTTGTCGAGAGCTTCCTTGAACAGCTCTACAGGCGGACGGCGCAGCTTTTCCTCGATGCGATCAAGCGCGCCGTATACGATCTTTTCAGCAGCCGGCTTCTTGCCGTCGATCATGACGTAATTCATGAATTTCGACAGCGTTTTATCCCCGAATTTGGGATCGGGATGAACAACCCGTTTTTCTGCGCGGTGACGTCGTGACATTGCTCTAAACCTTATTTCGGACGCTTGGCGCCGTATTTCGAACGGCGCTGCTTGCGGTCTTTGACGCCCTGCGTATCAAGCACGCCGCGAATAACGTGGTAGCGCACGCCAGGAAGGTCTTTCACGCGGCCGCCGCGAATCAGAACCACCGAGTGCTCCTGAAGATTGTGCCCCTCGCCCGGTATGTAACCGATGACTTCATAGCCGTTGGTCAGGCGAATTTTCGCAACTTTTCGAAGCGCTGAGTTCGGTTTTTTCGGCGTCGTCGTATAGACGCGCGTGCAAACGCCCCGCTTTTGCGGGTTGGCTTCCAGCGCCGGAACCTTATTAATCCGGCGTTTTGGTTTCCGCGGTTTGCGGATCAGTTGCTGAATCGTCGGCATTCGATCTCCTGGCCTCAATCCTAATCGCGCGCAAACACGCTCGCTTTTCGCGCCGCCTGGCATATCACTAGGGCGATATACCCATGACGCAAATGAGCGGGGCCCGCATCTGGCGGAACGCCGCTCCTGAAAACTTAACTATCGTCGGCTAAAATAGGCTGCGTTTCAGCGCCGTTCTTATGAACGGCAGTGACGGCCAGCCTTCCAGCGGCGCACTAACTAGCCCCGCGAATCCGCATGGTCAATAGAGTTGCAGGGGTTTTTTAAGATTTTTTGACGCTTCGAACCCAATAAACACAAGATGGGACTGGGTGGACCGACCAAACCATGGCCGGCGGACAATAATCCGCCATTTATTTGAGGAATTGCACAGCTTTCGCATTCATCCGGCGTTGAACCGCGTCTTTGAGTCCAGCGATTCGCAACCGTCGGCTGATGATTTCCAGCCCAATCAACAAAAGGCCATAGCGCCGCACCTGTGTCCGCAGCCGGCCAAAGCGGTTCTGCGCATCCAGTTTTGCGCGTTCTAGCCCTTTGGGAATCACTACGGGATAGCCCGATGGCGCATAACCTCGCGCCTCCAGCATCGCTCCCACCCGGCCCTCGACTAGCCCGACTTCATATTGGGTCTGGAGACGTTTCCACTGGTTCACCAACGACATATCAGGCGCGCTGTAGGAGGAATGTTCGGCATAAGAGAGCATTTTAGTATCATAGGGAACGCCGAAAAAGCCGCATAATGCCGTCAATGTCCGCTCAACATCGGCGATCAGATCCTCATTCTTGAACTCATAGACCTGATCGGCGTTGACCTGTGATTTCAGCTTTTCAAATGAGCGCTCCGAGCCAATCCAGTGATCTATGCCCCGATAGACATTCCCAGCCCAGCCCATCCCGACAGATGACCGGGCGACATCGCGCGGGTCGCGGAGCAAATGGACATAACGGGCGTCCGGAAATATCTCCGATATGCGATCAAAATGGTGATGGATATTGATTGTAAGCAACCTGCCGGGGCTGCGCACGCCGTCCACAAACGAGCGCGCAAGCCCTCGGTAATCAAGCGCGTCGTCTATCAGCAGGCTGGTCGCCAGGAATATCCGGTTGACCCGAAGGTAATTCCTGTAAGCCTCGACATCGGGCTGCCCGTCCTCATCGAGCGGGCATTCAAACAGAAAATCCATTTCGCCCGGATTGGTTAGCCGCGGATGATGGTTAAGCATCAGACGCAACAGCGTTGTGCCCGACCGCAGCGCGCCGCAGACAAACGTAACATGCCCGCCGCCTTCGGCCGGTTCTTCGCCGGTATTGTCTGTTGGTCTTGCGCTCATCGCCCCGTCGCCGATTAACCAATCTAAAATGGTGGGCCGCTTTCAAATTGAACGCAACGGCCAGCCAACACCATCACGCTGATGCAGGATCGAAACCAAAAACGGCGGCCCGGAGGCCGCCGTTTTCCAGTCATGAATTCATGATTTCGCGATTATTCCGCCGCGTCAACACTGGCCTCGGCGGGCTCTTCAACAACCGGGGCCGCCACTTCTTCTGCGGGCGGAAGCGCTGTCGCCGCCATTTTTTCGCGTTGGGCGATAAGCTCTTCGTCTCGCCGTTCGGCCTCAAGCAGACGGCGGGACATGGCGCCGCCCGTACCGGCCGGTATCAGACGGCCGACAATGACGTTTTCCTTCAGACCTTCGAGAGCATCGATCTTGCCGTTGACCGCCGCATCTGTAAGCACGCGCGTCGTCTCCTGGAACGAAGCCGCTGAGATAAACGAACGGGTCTGCAGCGAAGCCTTGGTGATGCCGAGGAGGACTGGCTGGGCTTTCGCCGGCGTCTTGCCTTGGTTTTCAAGCTTTTCATTCATTTCTTCGAACTCAAGCTTGTCGACCTGCTCTTCTTTGAGGAACAGCGAGTCGCCCGGATCGGTGACTTCGACCTTTTGGAGCATCTGGCGGACAATCACTTCGATGTGCTTGTCGTTAATCGGCACGCCCTGCAGGCGGTAAACTTCCTGGATTTCGTCAATCAGGAAGTCGGCAAGCGCCTCGATTCCCATGATCTGAAGAATGTCATGAGGCGCTGGATTGCCGTCCATGAGATACTCGCCCTTGGCGATAAAATCGCCGTCCTGAACGGCAATGTGCTTGCCTTTCGGGACGAGATAATCTGACGGCTCAAGACTTTCGTCCGTCGGGATAATCTTGATACGGCGTTTATTTTTATAATCGCGTCCGAACTCAACCTTACCATCGACATCGGCGATAATCGCATGGTCTTTCGGACGGCGCGCCTCAAAGAGTTCCGCCACCCGCGGCAGACCGCCGGTGATGTCGCGCGTTTTGGCGCCTTCCGTCGGGATCCGCGCTACTGCGTCGCCCGGCGCTATTTCTTCGCCATCTTCAACCGACAGGATCGCACCCACTGGCAGAACATATCGCGCTTCGCCGCCCGAAGAGAGCGTACCGATCTCACCGGCGTCGTTACCGATGGCGATAGACGGCTTCATGTCGGCAGCACGCGGGTTGGCGCGCCAGTCCGTGACGACGCGGCTCGCAATACCTGTTGCTTCGTCGGCGACAACCTGCATGGAATATCCTTCCTGCAGATCTTCAAATTTCGCTTTACCGCCAATCTCAGTCAGGATCGGGATCGTGTATGGGTCCCAGTCCGCAAGGCGCTGTCCGCGCGTTACCGTGGCGCCGTCATCGACACGAAGTTTCGCGCCGTAGGAGACTTTGTATGACGCATGCTCCTTGCCGTCGGTTCCGACAATCTTGACCAGCGTATTGCGGCCCATGACCATGAGGTTGCCCTCAGAGTTTTTCACCGCATTACGGCCCTCAAGCTTAACCGTCCCTTCGTGACTCGCCTCGATGAATGAGGTGTCGCCGACCTGGGCCGTGCCGCCGACGTGGAACGTCCGCATGGTGAGCTGCGTGCCCGGCTCGCCGATCGACTGCGCGGCAATGACGCCGACAGCTTCGCCGATATTAACATGCGAGCCACGCGAAAGGTCGCGGCCATAACACATGCCGCAAATGCCCGATTTGGCGTCGCAAGTCAGAACCGATCGTGCACGGATGGTCTGAATGCCTGCGCCTTCGATTTCTTCCGCTTGAGGCTCATCGACTTCATCGCCAACTTTGCCCAGCACTTCACCGGTTGTCGGGTGCGTGAGATCTTCAAGGAGCGTGCGCCCTAAAATAACCTGCGACATGGGCACGATGATCTCGCCGCCCTGAACCACAGCTTCCATGGTGATGCCGTTCTCGGTGCCGCAATCAATCTCGCGAACAATGCAATCCTGAGCGACATCGACGAGACGCCGGGTCAGGTAACCGGAGTTCGCCGTCTTAAGCGCTGTGTCCGCCAGCCCCTTCCGGGCGCCGTGGGTCGAGTTGAAGTACTCAAGAACCGTCAGGCCCTCTTTAAAGTTAGAGGTGATCGGTGTTTCAATGATCTCGCCGGACGGTTTCGCCATCAGGCCGCGCATGGCGCCGAGCTGACGCATCTGCGTCGGGGAACCACGTGCGCCCGAATGGGACATCATGTAAATTGAGTTCGGTTCTTCCTGACGCTTGGTTTCCGGATCGAATTTCGTTTCGGAAATTTCGTCCATCATCGCATCGGCAATTTTATCGGTACATTTCGCCCAGGCGTCGATGACCTTGTTGTATTTCTCACCGCGGGTGATTAGGCCTTCGGCATATTGCTGCTCAAACTCGCCAACATGGTTGCGGGTCTCTTCAACGAGCTCGCGTTTCGCCGCCGGAATAACGACGTCGTCCTTGCCGAAGGAAATACCGGCCTTGCAGGCTTCCTTGAAACCGAGATCCATAATGTGGTCGGCGAAGATTACCGTCTTCTTCTGGCCGCAATGACGATAGACGATGTCGATCAGCCCCTGAATAGTCTTTTTGGTCAGGAGCTGGTTGATCACCGAGAACGGCACATTTGAATCGCGCGGCAACACTTGCGCAACTTTCATGCGGCCCGGCGTTGTTTCAACCAGTTGGCGTAGCGGGTCGCCATTTTCGTCAACGGTTTCCCAGCGCGCCTTGATTTTCGAGTGCATCGTTACGACGCCGGCTTCAAGCGCGTGCTCGATTTCTTCGATCGTGCCGAAGACTTTGCCCTCGCCCGGCTCGCCTTCTTTATCCATCGTGATGTAATAAAGACCGAGAACGATGTCCTGAGACGGCACGATGATCGGCTTGCCGTTAGCGGGCGACAGGATGTTGTTGGTCGACATCATCAGGACGCGCGCTTCAAGTTGCGCTTCGAGCGACAACGGAACGTGTACAGCCATCTGGTCGCCATCAAAGTCAGCGTTAAAGGCGGTGCAAACCAGCGGGTGAAGCTGGATCGCCTTACCTTCAATGAGCTTCGGCTCAAACGCCTGAATGCCGAGACGGTGAAGCGTCGGCGCCCGGTTGAGCATTACCGGGTGTTCGCGAATGACTTCGTCGAGAATGTCCCAGACTTCCGGGCGTTCTTTCTCAACAAGCTTCTTCGCCTGTTTAACCGTGGCGGAAAGCCCTTTCGCATCGAGCCGTGAATAGATGAACGGCTTGAAGAGTTCGAGCGCCATCTTTTTCGGCAGGCCGCATTCATGGAGTTTCAGCTCCGGTCCAACCACGATCACCGAGCGACCGGAATAATCGACGCGCTTGCCGAGAAGGTTCTGGCGGAAACGGCCTTGCTTGCCTTTCAGCATATCGGAGAGTGACTTCAGCGGGCGTTTGTTGGTGCCGGTGATGACCCGGCCGCGGCGGCCATTATCAAACAGGGCGTCAACAGATTCTTGAAGCATCCGCTTTTCGTTGCGCACGATAATATCCGGCGCTCTGAGTTCGATCAGGCGTTTCAAACGGTTGTTGCGGTTAATCACCCGGCGGTAAAGATCGTTGAGGTCCGACGTTGCAAACCGGCCGCCGTCAAGCGGAACCAGAGGCCGGAGTTCCGGCGGGATCACCGGCACGACGGTGAGGATCATCCATTCCGGGCGGTTGCCGGATTCGAGGAACGCGTTGATCAGCTTCAGACGCTTTGCGTATTTCTTGGTCTTCAGCTCGCTCGTGGACTCCGCGATTTCCGCGCGCAGTTTTTCGGCCTCGGTTTCAAGGTCGAGCGACGACAGGATTTCGCGAATTGCTTCCGCGCCGATGCCGGCGGTGAAGCTGTCTTCGCCATATTCTTCCTGCGCCTGAAGATATTCTTCTTCCGTCAGCATCTGGTTTGGCGCCATAGGCGTCAGACCAGGCTCAATGACAATATATTGCTCGAAGTAAAGCACGCGCTCGACATCTTTCAGCGTCATATCGAGCATGAGCGAGATGCGGGACGGCAGCGACTTCAGGAACCAGATATGGGCGACCGGCGCGGCCAGCTCGATGTGGCCCATGCGGTCGCGGCGCACCTTGGTGAGCGTCACTTCAACGCCGCATTTCTCGCAGGTGATGCCTTTATACTTCATGCGCTTGTACTTGCCGCACAGGCACTCATAGTCCTTCACCGGGCCAAAGATGCGCGCGCAGAACAGACCGTCGCGCTCCGGCTTGAAGGTCCGGTAGTTGATTGTCTCCGGCTTTTTGATTTCGCCAAACGACCAGGAGAGAATTTTCTCCGGCGACGCCAGCGAAATACGGATCTGGTTGAACGTCTGCGCAGGTGCAGTCGGGTTGAATACGTTCAGCAGTTCCTGGGACATGGGCAGCCTCTCAATCGGTTGCGGATGATCAGTCCGCGAATAATCAATAACAACAAACAGGAGTTAAGCGGCGCGCCGCTTAACTCGTCTGTAATTCCACATTCAGGCCAAGCGAGCGCATTTCCTTGACGAGCACGTTGAAGCTCTCCGGAATGCCCGCTTCGAAACTGTCGTCGCCGCGGACGATCGCTTCATAAACCTTGGTGCGGCCCGCAACGTCGTCCGACTTCACGGTCAGCATTTCCTGCAGCGTATAGGCGGCGCCATAGGCTTCGAGCGCCCAGACTTCCATTTCGCCGAAACGCTGGCCGCCGAACTGCGCCTTGCCGCCCAGCGGCTGCTGGGTAACGAGGGAGTACGGGCCAATCGAGCGCGCGTGGATCTTGTCGTCGACAAGGTGGTGGAGCTTCAGAAGATATTTGTAGCCCACCGTCACCTGGCGCTTGAAGGCCTCGCCAGTGCGTCCGTCGAACAGCGTTACCTGCCCGCTTTCTTCAAGGCCGGCGCGCTTCAGCATCTCGACGATATCGCCTTCATGGGCGCCGTCGAAAACCGGCGTCGCAATCGGCACGCCGCGCACGAGGTTGCCGGCAAGCTCTTTTACTTCTTCATTGGACCGCGGCAGCACTTGCTCTTCGCCGTAAACGTCCTTGAATTTTGCGACCAGATCATCGCGCGTCGCTGAACCGGTTTCCCATTGCTCGATAATCTCGCCGATCTGACGGCCAAGGCCGCGACAGGCCCAGCCGAGATGGGTCTCGAGAATCTGACCGACATTCATCCGCGATGGCACGCCGAGCGGATTAAGAACGATATCGACCGGCGTTCCGTCTTCGAGGAACGGCATGTCTTCCATCGGCGCGATTTTGGAAATCACACCCTTGTTGCCGTGACGCCCGGCCATCTTGTCGCCCGGCTGCAGCTTGCGCTTCACGGCGACGAAGACTTTGACCATCTTCATCACGCCCGGCGGCAATTCATCGCCGCGCTTCAGTTTGTCGACCTTATCGTCAAAGCGCGCTTCAAGACGGGCTTTCGACGCGTCATACTGCTTCTTGAGCGCTTCAATTTCGCTCATCACCTTGTCGTCGGCGACGGCGATCTTCCACCACTGACCGCGGGAAAGCTGCTGTTCAAGCACTTCTTCTGTGACCTTGCCGGTTTCGAAGCCTTTCGGGCCGGAAACAGCATCTTTGTTGAGGATCAGCGGCTTCAGGCGGCCATAGATATTACGCTCAAGGATCGCGAGTTCGTCGTCACGGTCTTTTGCAAGGCGTTCAATTTCCTCGCGCTCAATCGCAATCGCGCGCTCGTCCTTATCGACGCCGTGGCGGTTAAAGACGCGCACCTCAACGACCGTGCCAGCAACGCCCGGGGGCAGTTTGAGCGAGGTGTCGCGGACATCGGCGGCTTTTTCGCCAAAGATCGCGCGGAGAAGTTTTTCTTCCGGCGTCATCGGCGACTCGCCTTTCGGCGTGATCTTGCCGACGAGAATATCGCCCGGGTGAACTTCCGCGCCGATGGCGACAATGCCCGCCTCATCGAGGTTGCGAAGCGCTTCTTCGGAAACGTTCGGAATGTCACGCGTGATCTCTTCAGGGCCAAGTTTGGTGTCCCGCGCCATCACCTCAAATTCTTCAAGGTGGATGGAGGTGAAGACGTCGTCACGCACGATGCGTTCTGAAATGAGGATTGAGTCCTCAAAGTTGTAGCCGTTCCAAGGCATGAACGCGACCAGCACATTCTTGCCCAACGCCAGCTCGCCAAGATCCGTGGACGGACCATCAGCGATGATGTCGCCTTCGCGCACAATGTCGCCGATCTTAACCAGCGGACGCTGGTTGATGCATGTGTTCTGGTTCGAGCGCTGGAACTTCCGAAGATTGAAGATATCGACGCCCGGCTTGGTGGGATCTTTTTCTTCCGTCGCACGAACAACAATCCGTTGTGCGTCAACCTGTTCCACGACGCCCGGACGCTTTGCAGCGACTGCCGCGCCGGAGTCCCGCGCCACAATCGATTCCATGCCGGTGCCGACAAACGGCGCCTCGGCTTGCAGAAGCGGCACAGCCTGACGCTGCATGTTCGAGCCCATGAGCGCACGGTTGGCGTCGTCATTTTCCAGGAACGGAATGAGCGCGGCGGCAACCGAGACAAGCTGCTTCGGCGAAACGTCGATATAGGCGACATCCTCGCGGGCGACAAGCGTTGCTTCACCGCCAACCCGGCAGTTCACATACTCGTTCATCAAAGCGCCGTTTGCGTCGACTTCGGCGTTTGCCTGCGCGATTGCGAAGCGCTGCTCTTCCATCGCCGACAGGTAAATGACCGTGTCGGTCACCTTGCCGTCAGCGACTTTGCGGTACGGGCTCTCAATGAAGCCGTATTTGTTGACCTGCGCATGGGTCGCCAGTGAGTTGATAAGACCGATATTCGGGCCTTCCGGCGTTTCAATCGGGCAGATCCGGCCATAATGGGTCGGGTGAACGTCGCGGACTTCAAAGCCTGCGCGCTCGCGCGTCAGACCACCCGGCCCAAGTGCTGACAAGCGTCGCTTGTGGGTGATCTCAGACAGTGGATTTGTCTGGTCCATGAACTGCGAAAGCTGCGAAGAGCCGAAGAATTCGCGGACAGCGGCGGCCGCCGGCTTGGCGTTGATCAGATCATGCGGCATCAGCGTATCGAGTTCGGCTGACGACATGCGCTCTTTAATGGCGCGCTCCATGCGGAGAAGACCAATACGGTACTGATTCTCCATCAGCTCGCCGACAGAACGCACGCGGCGGTTGCCGAGATTGTCGATGTCGTCGATATCGCCGCGGCCGTCGCGAAGATTCACGAGCGTATCAAGGACGCCAAGAATGTCTTCCTTGCGCAGCGTGCGTAGAGAATCGTCGGTCTCAAAGTCGAGACGGATGTTCATTTTCACCCGGCCGACCGATGACAGATCGTAGCGTTCCGGATCAAAGAACAGTGAATAGAAGAGGCCTTCCGCCGTTTCCAGGGTTGGCGGCTCGCCCGGGCGCATGACCCGATAAATATCGATCAACGCCATATCGCGGTTGGAGTTTTTATCCGCGTTCAGCGTATTGCGCATATAGGCGCCGATATTGATGTGATCGACGTCAATCGTATCGAAACCATTGATGCCGATTTCGCTGAACAGCTCCAGGTGATCAGCCGTGATCTCATGGCCCGCTTCAGCAAAGATTTCGCCATCGTCAAAATTGACAAGGTCAGACGCGAAATAGCGGCCGATCATTTCCTCCTCGGACAGGAGGAGAGATTTTACGCCGTCTTCAGCGATTTTCTTGGCGCCGCGCGCGGACAGTTTCTTGCCTGCTTCAGCGACAATCTCGCCGTCCTTGGCGTTGATCAGATCGCGCTCAACCTTCACGCCTTTCCAGCGCTCAGGATTGTAAGGCATTGTCCAGCCTTCTTTGACGCGCTTATGGGCGACGCGATCAAAGAACTCATCAAGAATCTCTTCCTGATCCATGCCGAGCGCATAAAGCAGTGTCGTCGCCGGCAATTTGCGGCGCCGGTCAATGCGGACATTGACGATGTCTTTGACGTCAAATTCAAAATCGAGCCACGAGCCGCGATAAGGAATGATGCGGGCTGCAAACAGAAGCTTGCCCGACGAGTGCGACTTGCCTTTGTCGTGATCGAAGAAGACGCCCGGCGAGCGATGCATTTGCGAGACGATGACGCGCTCAGTGCCATTGACCACAAAGGTGCCGTTATCCGTCATGAGCGGCATGTCGCCCATGTAGACTTCCTGCTCCTTGATATCCTTGACTGACTTGGCGCCCGTATCCTCGTCGACTTCAAACACGATGAGACGCAGCGTCACCTTCAGCGGCGCCGCATAGGTCATGTCGCGTTGCTGACATTCCTCGACATCGTATTTCGGATCTTCAAACTCGTAGGAGACATATTCAAGCGTCGCCTGTTCGGTGAAATCCGAAATCGGAAACACTGAACGGAACACCGCTTCCAGACCATCGACCTCACGATCAGCCGGCTTGATAAAGCGCTGCAGGAATTGCTCGTAAGAGTCTTTTTGAACCTGGATCAGGTTCGGCATGGGCGCCGCATCGCCAATGCGGCCGAAATTTTTGCGAATGCGTTTCTTCTCAACGAAGGATTGCGCCATCTTTTCCTCACGAACGGAAGTTAGTTCCCCTATGCGCAGGCGCAGCCCCAAAACTCAAACAGGGTAAACGCATGCACAAGAGCGCCCCACCAGCCGATAGTCATTCGACCGAGGGTCGCGGGTGATTTAAATTGTATTCTCGATTAACCGAAGCACGTTTGCCGCAAAGCCTGAAGCCGTCGATGGCAGGCCCATCGACGGCGAAAGGGTGTAATAAGCACGCCCGGGCGCTCTCGCAACCCCTTTTTCGCAAAAAAGCGTGCTTTTTACTGAACTGACGCCCGTCGAACTATTTGAGTTCGACCTTCGCACCGGCTTCTTCGAGCTTCTTCTTGATTTCTTCGGCTTCGTCTTTCGACGCGGCTTCTTTCACGGCTTTGCCGCCAGCTTCGACAAGATCTTTGGCTTCTTTCAGGCCAAGACCAGTAATCGCCCGTACTTCCTTGATCACATTGATCTTTTTGTCGCCTGCAGCAACCAGGATGACGTCGAATTCGGTCTTTTCTTCAGCCGCTTCGCCGCCGCCAGCGCCAGGCGCTGCAGCAACCGCAACCGCGCCAGCGGCCGGCTCGATGCCATATTCGTCTTTCAGGATGTTTTTCAGCTCTGCCGCTTCCAGAAGCGTCAGGCCAACAAGCTCTTCAGCAAGTTTCTTAAGATCAGCCATTGTTCAATTCCTAATTCGTTAGTTGAGTCTGCAAAAATCGGCGGATTTAGGCCGCCTCACGTTCCTCAAGGGTTGAGAGAATGCCGGCGATATTGGACGCAGGAGCGCCAATGGCGCTCGCAATGTTGGATGCCGGCGATGTGATGGTCAGTACGATTGAGGCCAAAAGCTCCTCGCGAGACGGCATCGAGGCCAAAGCCTTAACACCCGCTTCATCGAGAATTTCTTCACCCATCGCCCCGCCAAGGATGGTGAGCTTTTCATTGCCCTTGGCGAATTTATGGACGGCTTTCGCCGCCGCGACCGGGTCTTCAGAGAACGCTAGAGCGGTCGGGCCATCGAAGAGATCGGAGATCTTTTCGCTCGGCTTTCCGGTGATCGCGATCTTGGCGAGGCGGTTCTTGACCACCCGCATCGACGCGCCAGCATTGCGCAGCTCTCCGCGCAAGGCCTCGAAAT
>Ga0209633_10003367_pt1 | contig 14797 bp, 12 predicted proteins | sample Cruoilmetagenom1_FD_187290 | JGI IMG/M metagenome (GOLD analysis project Ga0209633, IMG submission 187290) | Oil polluted marine microbial communities from Coal Oil Point, Santa Barbara, California, USA - Sample 1 (SPAdes) (version 2) | ecosystem: Environmental > Aquatic > Marine > Oil seeps ... | reverse complement strand
GGTTCTAAGAGGGGCTGGGGCCAACTGATGTATGGTTGAAATACTGTGACACCGCCGGGAAACCAGGCGGAAAACTGTGAAAACAAACCTCAACCTGGAGCATCGGAAGAAACCGGTCTACTCGACAAGATGGAACTGTAGACTACGTGTCACTTAAAAGTGAAAACGGAGGGAATGCAATGGCCAGAGATGAAAAAGGATTTACCCTGGTGGAGATCGCCATCGTGCTGGTGATCATCGGACTGTTGATCGGCGGTGTGCTCAAGGGCCAGTCCTTGATCCAGAACGCCAAGGTTAAGCGGGTGGCCAAATCCGGCGACGAGTTGCGGGCGGCCTTTTACACCTTCTATGACAAATATGGTGTTTATCCCGGAGACGAGAACGTCACCAATATCCCACCGGGTGATGTCGGGACTGATGGCGATGGTAGCGGGCAGATATCCGGCGCAGAAGCCCCGCTGGTGTTTTCAGATTTGGCACTGGCGAATATCATCTCCGGTAATTTTGATGGAACCGCAGCCACGCTGCCCCATCATGCTTTCGGAGATATTTACCAGGTTTATTGGACGAATCCCGGAAACGGGTATGGTCACTATATCCGATATGACTACCTGCCCCCGAATGTGGCTCAGGAAATCGATACCAAGTACGACGACGGCGTATACAATACGGGAAGCATACGAGCCAATGCCGCTTATACGGGTACGACGGTTGCCTATTTTTACATGCCATTGTAGCCTTTTGAACGGAGCGGGATGCGATGAAGAACGATCAAGCCGGCTTCACCATCATCGAAATGGCCATTGTGATGGTCATCATCGGCCTGATCGTGGGATTCGGCGCCTCCCTCATCGGGCCTCTCTCCATCCGGGCCAAACGGATCGAATCCACCGAAATCGTCGATGCCGGTGCCGAAGCGATTGCCGGGTATGCCGCCGCCAACCGGGGCGTCCTGCCCACATCCACCCAATTTCCCGGCATCATCAACAAACGCAACGATGCCTGGAGCCGGCCCATCCAATATGTCTACGATGTTGTTCTCGCCGACGGCAACCCGGCCACCGGCGATCTTTGCACCCGCCGAACCACGCAGATCAGCCTGCGTCAGTGCCCGGATGCCGCCTGCAGTGCGCCGGTAACCGTGGCCAACGTGGCCTTTCTAGTGTTGAGCGGTGCTGAGAACTTCAACAATCAGACCGTCGGGGCCCTGGCCGTGACCGGGCCGACGGTGATCGATGTCTACCCCGCCGGGGTGGGCAACGTGGATGGCCATGCCGCCGACCTCAACCGGGCGGAGTCCTATGACGACATTGTCCGGTGGGCCACCCTGGATGCGCTGCGCAGCAAGATCGGCTGCCGGGGACCGCAGCTGGCTGTGCTGAACAACGAGCTTCCTCCCGGCCGAACCACCAGCCCCTATTCGGCGGCGGTGTACGTTGACGGCGGTGTGCCCTTTGCCGCCGGCGGCAATTATCTCTGGTGCGTTGAAACCCCCACCGGGGCGAAACCGTCCGGTTTGAACTTTCGCAATCATACGGACTCCGGTGAGATCGGATTCGATACGGATGGATCCGTTTTGGCCGAAAACAGTATCGTCTGGGTCGGCGCCGACCATCTGCTGATCAACGGCACGCCGACGGTTGCCGGTAGCTTTTTGATGACCGTCTGGGTTCGCGACAACAGCAATCCGGCCGTTGATGCCGCCTGCGCCAGCGGTGCAAATCTGGATAACTGCACCAGCCGTTCCTTCGTGTTGACCATCAACCCCTGAGCATACACTCGGTAATCGCATGCCTATAACCATCCCCGGACTCCCCCGATCAGCGAAGGGCCAGGCCGGTATGGCCCTGATGCCTATCGTCCTGACCTTCGTGATCGCCGGGGCCCTGATCGGTTCCGGGATGCATCTGGTGGGCCCCATGACCCGTCGGATGCGAACGGAAACCACACTGAACGTCCTCGATCGTGCATCGCGGTCCGTGATCGCCTGGAGCGTGGCCAAGGGGCGCCTGCCCACGGCCGCCGAATTCGTCGTTGCGGCCGGTGTGCGCGACGATCCATGGCGACGGGCGCTGGTCTATGTGGTTGACGGCGATCTTGCCGATTCCGCCGGCGGCGGCTTGTGCGGCCGGGAATCCACCGGGATCGTGGCCAATGGTGAGGCCGATACGGCTTTTTTGATCCTCAGCGGCGGTGAGGATTTTACCGTCAACACCACACCAGGCGTCTCGGGGGCCTATGCCGGCAACGCCGCCATTTCGGCCCTGGACCTGGCCGAGGTCGTTTCTCTGGCCGATCTGCGCAACCGGGCCGGCTGCTTCGATCGTACCGCCGGCCGGTTGACCCTGCTCAACGACGCGCTTCCCGGGGGTTGCAGCGGCCAACCCTATCAAGGTGCCCTGTTTGCCCAAGGCGGGGACGGTCCCTTCATTTGGGCGGCGACCACCCTGCCGGCCTGGCTGACCCTCATCCCGGCGGGTGCATCCTGTCGGTGCAGCGGAACCCCCGGCACCCCCGGGGCAAGTACGGTTGTGGTGACACTGACCGATGCCGCCGGAACCGCGGTACAACGGCGCTTCGACATCATCGTGGCCGCATGCACCAGCGGGCCGGCGCCCGTATCCCAGTGGGATTTCAATGAAGGTACCGGCAGCCTGGTCGGTGACGACGCGGGTGCCAACAATGGTATCCTGATCGGTGACACCGCGTGGTCTCTCGATACGCCTGAGGGAAGTGATTCATCACTTTCATTCGACGGATCCGGAGATTATGTGCGCATCAGTGATCACTCCAGCCTTCACCTGACCGGTCAGCTGACCCTCATGGCCTGGGTCAAAGAGACTGCCACCGGCCGGTATGCCAAGGTCATTTCCCGTCGTACCGGGTACGATTTCTATTTTTTAGGCGTGGACAACGGCCACCCTTATGGTGGCATCGGCATCGATATCAGCAGCTATACGGTCACCGGCAAATCCCTGCTCATGTCCCTTGACCGCTGGAACCATCTGGCTTTTGTTTACGACGATGCCATCGACTGCATGTTCCTGCATTTCGATGGTACCGAGCGGGTGACCCCCGTAACCCAAAGCCTGCCGGCCACCGCCGGTGTGGACCTTTCCATTGGTGCGGATTTTCAAGGTGCCACAAACTATTTCAACGGGGATGTGGACGATGTGGCCGTTTACGACAGGGCCCTGACCGATTCGGAAATCCGCAGTCTTTCCGGTGGCACCGCGCAGCCCAATCGTGTGGCATCCTACGGGTTCGACGGTACGGCTGACGACGGCGGGGCCGGTGGCCATGACGGTATCCTTGCCGGTGGAACCTATACGGCCGACCGCTTCGGCCTGCCCGCCGCCGCCCTGCGCCTGGACGGCAACGATCATGTCCGGGTGGCCGATCATGCGGATTTTAGGCTGACCGGCGGGCTGACGTTGACTGCCTGGATTCGTGAACGCATCCCGGGGGGCTGCGCCAAAATCATCTCCCGGCGCAGCGGCGATTATTTCTATTTTCTGGGGGTGGACAACGGTCGGCCGTACGGCGGCATCGGTGATGGCAGTGACTTTACGGTGACCCGCAAATCCATCGCCATGATTCCGGACCAGTGGCATTTCGTGGCATTCGTCTACGATGATGCCGTGGACAGCATGCAGATCTACTTCGATGGAACACTGGATGAAACCACCGTGGCGGTGAGTCTTCCCCTGGTACCCGGTGTTGATCCGACCATCGGCGCCGACTACGAGGGCAACCAGAATTTTTTCACCGGATTCATCGATCAGGTGGCCGTTTATGATCAGGCCTTGTCGGTGGATCAGATCCGAGCGGGGTATTAAGGATCGTGAACTTCATAAAGTGAACCCAATTACTTGTCTATCCATCCGATTTCTGCGTTACATCAACGGCCACATACAACCCGTATGCAACCGTTGATGTGCCTCGAATACGAACGGATATCCTTCGCAATTTTCGTTCACTTTATTTCGTCCCCAATCCTAAACGGGTTTTTAAAAATTCCCAATCACATCATACAAAGGCAAAAGGATGGAGAGGATGATGAAACCGAAAATTCCTCCCAACATGATGATGGACATCGGCTCGATGGCGGCGATCATGGTTTGAACCGTCCGTTTGGCCTCCCGGTCGTAGTAAATGCCCAGCCGTTTGAAGGAAACATCCAGCGTACCGGTGGTTTCGCCGTTTCGCACCGCCCCGAGCAACAGCGGCGGAAAGCCGCCGGCTTTTTCGAAACTGTCGGAGATGGAATCGCCCCCCTGGACCGCGTCAAAGGCATTTTTCAGCTGCCTCTCCAGGTATCGGTTGCCCAGGACATTTTCCGAAAGGATCTCGAATATCCCGTTGATGGACATGCCTGCCTGGTACATGGTGGCAAAATTGTGGCTGAGCCGGGCCATGGCGATATTGGAAATTACCCCGCCGATGATCGGTAACTTGAGGGCATACCGGTGAACCTGCTCCCCCCCTTTGTCCGTCCGTTGAATCAAGTAGACGGTGATGCCGGACAGCACCGTGGAGAGGGTGATGACGACCCACCAACTTTTAAAGAAGTGGCTCAGGCCCAGTGTGAACCGGGTCATGGCGGGTAGTGCCACACCCATCTGCACCAGCAGTTCGGCCAACTGGGGCAGCACATATCCCACCCAGACGCCGATCACGGCCACGATGACGACGATAACGAATGACGGGTAGATGGCGGCCCGTTTGACCGTAGAGCGGATTTCCTCCTTCCACTCCAAAAAAACGGACAGATCCTTGAGACATTTGGGCAGCATGCCGGTTTCCTCACCCATGCGGATGATGGCCAGGTCCAACTTGCCGAAGACCTTGGGGAACCGGGAGATGGCCGCTGTGAAGGTGTTGCCGTTTTCGATGGCGATACGTATCTCGTCGACGATGCGTCGCATGGGCCGGGAAGGCAGCTGAACGGCATTTTCCTCAAGGGCCGAGAGCATGGGAAGGCCCAGTTCCAGGGTCTGATAGAGGCGGTGATAAAACTCGATGATGTCGCGTTTGCGGAAGTGTTCCCCGAGGATGCTTTTGCTCAGAAATCCGTCGATGTGCGGTTGAGCGGCCACCAGGGTGAGGCCCTTTTTCGCCAGCTTTCCTTCCAGCTCCTGATCGCCGGCGGCGACGGTGCTTCCCTTGACCAGCCGGCCGGTATTGTCAATGGCCTGGTAGCGAAATTTAGGCATCGGCCACCACCCGGTAGACCTCCTCGAAGGAGGTGATGCCGGCGGCAGCCTTTTTGAGGGCTTGCTGGAGCATCAGGTTGGTGCCGGCCTTCACGGCTGCTTCTTCGATGGTGCTTTGCAGGGCACCGGCGAAAATCAGGGATTGAATCTCCCGGTCCACGCGGATCACTTCGTAAATGCCCGTTCTTCCCCGGTAACCGGCCTGGTAGCACGAATCACACCCCACGGGCACCACCAGCTGCACCGGTGGGGTGATGCCGTGCCGGCTGAATATGGCGATCTGCCCGTCGGTGGGTGCGGCGTGGTCGCAGCAGTTCGTGCAGATTTTTCGAACCAGCCGTTGGGCGATGACCATGCTCAGGGATGAGGCCAGGATGCTCTTGTTTACTCCCAGGTCCAGCAGGCGGTTGATTGCCGATGCGGCATCGTTGGTGTGCAGGGTGGAAAAAACCAGGTGGCCGGTCATGGACGCCCGCAGGGCCAGATCGGCGGTTTCCGTATCCCGGATTTCCCCCACCAGGATGATGTCTGGGTCCTGGCGCATGGCCGATCGCAGGGCATTTCCGAAAGAGAGCCCCGCCTTGGGGTTGACGGCGGTTTGGCGGATGGTCGGGATCACGTACTCGATGGGATCCTCCACGGTCATTACGTTGATGTTTGGGCTGTTGACCGTCATCAGGGCCGAATAGAGGGTGGTGGTCTTACCGGAACCCGTAGGGCCGGTGGCCACGATCAGGCCGTAAGGCCGTTTGATGTTTTTTATAAACAGGTCGAAATCAGCGGCTTCCAGGCCCAGCCGTTGCAGGTCGCCCACTACCTTGCTGTAGACCAGTAGCCGCATGACCACGGTTTCCCCCAGATGGGTCGGAAAGGTGGAGACGCGGATATCGAAGTCGCCGATGTCGCTGGAATACTTGATGCGTCCATCGTGGGGGATGTTGGGGTTGGAGATGTCCATGTCCGCCATGATTTTGAAGCGGGTGACCAGGCCTTTGTGAAAGCGGACGGGAAAGAGGAATTTCTGCTGCAGTACGCCGTCAATCCGATAGTATATGCGGGTCAGGTTTACGTCGGGCACCACATGGATGTCGCTGGCGTCCATCACCAACCCTTTTTCGAGCAGCCGGTTTCCCAGTACGACGATCTGGTTTTCCTCGAACTGGGTATCCGTTACCGTCGCTCGGGTGACGCGGTCGATATCGGCATCAATGGCCAGGGCGGTCTTGTAGTGGAGCTCGATGGCACCGGTCAACCACTCTTTTGAGGCGATGAAGGTTTCCACCTGGCAACCGGTGATCCGGGCCAGTTTATCCTTGGCAACCACATCAAAGGGGTTGTTGGTGGCGGCCAGGATGGTGTTGTCCCGCTTCTGAAGCGGCATGATCCCGTGGGTGGTGACGAACTCCTGGGGGACCTGGGCGATGAGGCCGGGATCCACTTTGATGGTGTCCGTGTCCAGCAGCTTGGCACCACTTTGCACCGCCAGGCTCATCTGGAGTTGTTCCTGGTTGATCCAGTCCAGCCGAAGGAGCACATCACCCAGCATGATGCCGGTCTTTTTGGATTCCGTGACGGCCATCTCCAGCTGGTCGCGGTCGATGAAGCCCAGGTCGATAAGAATATCGCCGATGCGTTTTGCCATCTTACTGCCTTTTTGCCGATGCTTGGGTGTTACCGAGGTATCGCCCAATCGTTCGGATGCGCTGGATTATGGTTTCCTTGTCGATTTCAGATGGTTCCAAAGCGGTTCCCATGGCTGCTTCGTAGTGGGTCAACGCCTCCGGATACAGGCCCAGTGCATCACAGGTGACCGCCAGGTTAAACTGGAGCCCGGGGGCGTTGGGCCGCTCCGTCTGCACTTGCCGGTACAGTACCAGGGCTTCAGACGGCTGGTTCATATGGGCATAGGCCACGGCCCGGTGAAAACGAATTTCCCATGGCGATGCATCCGATACCGCTTGGGCGTTGTCCAGGTAGTCCAATGCCTTTTCCGGGGCGCCCATGCCGATTGCCGCGATGGCCAGATTGAATAACACACCTTGGGGCCGTGGGGTCGACGGTTCCAGTCGTTCGAGAAGGGTTTGAGCCTCGTGATAATTGCCCTGCCGCATGGCTGCAGCGGCCAGGTTCAGCATGGCACCCGGATGGCTTGAATCCGATTTAAGGACCTGCCGGTAAAGGCGGATGGCTTCGAGCAGGCGGCCGCTGCGATGATAGGCCAGGGCCTTTTTGTAGAACAGATCCCTGTCTGCATGGGATGGGCCATTTTTTCGAACGGCGCCGCCTGTATTCCGTTCGGTGATGGGCGCTGATGCCTTTCCAATTGTCGTAGCCGGCGGTTTTCGGTCGACCCGTGCCTCGACCGGTGCAGACCGGCTGTGCCGTGTGCCCGGTTCGGGGCCGTCGCTTACCGATGATGCCGGCTGCGGTTGCCTGTGGGTGGCAGTCGCCCGTTTTTCTTGGGGTGTGTCCGCCGGCTTTAATGGCTCCGGATTACCATCCACCGGCCCAAGAGTGGGCGTGACCTCGGCCTGCCGGCCGGCGGTCGATGGTGTATCGACTTCCCGGTTCACCGGTAATTGGGCATCTGACGGCTGGGCTCTTTTTACCCTCAGGGTATTGCCGGAAGCGGATTGCATCAGGTGAATGCCGGCCAGGGTCGCGGCGGTGAGCAGGATCATCGCCACCAGCACGGAAAATCCTCTCCTGGTTGTACGCGGACTCTGGGATATCTTGGAAAAACCGGATACAGCGGGGCTTCCCGCTATTTCACGATTCTTTTTTCTCAAGGCGTCGTTCATTAAGCTCATGAAATCAACTCCGCGTTCACTCGAGCAGATTGTGTCGCATGTTATCGGGTGACCACCTGGGCCAGCAACCGGCCGTCGCGATTGATCCGTTCGGCGGTGATGGATGCGTTTTCAACCGACACAAAAAGACCGGTATAGATCGTGTTATCGCCCAACAGGTCCGTTTCCATAAGGCTGTCATGCCCGATTTCCGAAAGCAATCTGCGGATGTCGGCATCCGGTATGTCCGGCTGCCTGGGCAGCACCTTTACCGTCAATGGTGCATTGATGACCATCGCCGTCTTCAACCCGTGATCGGTTTTGTATCGGGCCGCCTGCTTGAAATTTTCGAATTTACCGGAAACGATCCGGTACCACCGCCCGTCATTTATTATCTGCCAATGGGCGGGCACCCCGTTTTTTCGATAATGTGCCACGCCCCGTTCCGCATTTTTCGCCGTGTGGTATGATGCCAGTTGAAGGGCGTAGGGGGCGGGTTGGGGCCGGATCGGCGCAGGTTCGCCATTTTCGGACGGCAAAGCGGTGTTTTTCGTGCTGGTGGTGATCGTCGTGGTGCGTTCGCCCGATTCGAATTTTGCTGCGTCGGATGAAGGTGATTCGCCGGTTGTAGGCGATGGGGCGGAATTGATGGCGTTAGGATCGTGCGGCGCGGGTGTCGAAGCCGATCCCCCATCTTGATCGATTTCCATCGGTCCGGTATGGATAGACGCTTGCGGGGACCAGGCGCCGGGACGGATGGCGAGAAAGGCGACGGCCATCAGCACCAGTATAAGGGTTGCGGACCCTGCGTGGCGAAGGATCCGGCCGCTTCTGCCGGTCGTGCGAGAATCCAGATCATTTAACTCCACCAGTGCCCGCTTCACATGGGCGGGCGCGATGGCCGGCGCATCTTTTACGTAGCCGGCGGTGAGGGCAAAGTCGCAGATTTTATTGATCAGCCGGGGGATGCCTCCGGATGTTTTATGGATCAATCGCGTGGCCGCATGGGAAAAACTCACCTGACCCTGATTACCGGCCACAAAGAGCCGCCGGGAGATATACCCGCCGGTCTCCTGTGTGGAAAGCGGTTCGAGGCGGCAATGGACGGCGATTCGCTGCTTCAACTGTCGCAGTTTCTCGTTGGCCAGCATGGCCAACAGTTCCGGCTGTCCGGACAGGACCACCTGGATGAGTTTGTGCTTGTCGGTTTCCAGGTTGGACAACAGCCGCAGGTCTTCCAGGGTTTCCGGCGTCATGGTCTGGGAATCGTCGATGATCACCACAAAGGGCCGGTTCGTATCATGGGACAGCAACCGCTGGTTGAGCCGGTCGATCAGCGCTTTCTTGGATGCATCCGGTGGTGGGTTTTCCCCCAGATCTTCGAGAATACCGGCCAGCAGTTCATGGCCCGAAACAGACGGATTGATCACATAGACGGTTTCCGCTTTTCCGCTCAGTCGATCCAGCAGCGTTCTGCACAAAGTGGTTTTCCCGGTGCCTACCTCGCCGGTCAGCAGGATGAACCCCATGCGGCTGTCGATGGCGTAGCTGATTTTATCGAGCACCTGCTGGTGGCAGCTGGAAGAGAAGAGAAATTCGGGATCCGGCGTGATGGCAAAGGGGGATTCGACAAGCTTGTAAAAATCAAGGTAGACCCTTGTCGACGACTTGTCCGTCGGGTCGGCGCCGGCATTATTCGGCGAGGCGTCCGTCATTTGGTTCCTTTTGGTTGCGGGTTCTGCGAAAGGGCCTCGGCAAAAAATAACCAATCGTCGATCACGAATTATTTCGTTCCCAATCCTAAGCGGTCGACGATGGAAAATATCGCCTGATCATTTCCGGGTTTCTCCACCAGTTATCGGTCTGAACGTAGAGTTCTTTAATCTGTTTTTCCACATCCAGGCGGAGGGCTTCGAAAGCGTCGGCATCCAGTCGGCGGGGAACCGGGATGGGGGGGGCGAAACGGATGAACAGCTTGGAGAAGGGTTTGGGAACCATGAAACGGTCCCAGCTATTGAAAGTCCAGCGCCGCTGGGCAGAGGTGATGACCGGCAAGATAGGCGCGCCGGAAAACTGGGCGATGGTGAGCAGTCCGGGCTTGACCACCCCGAAGGGGCCCTGGGGGCCATCCACGATGTGGCCGATACGAAATCCCTGACGGGTCAGCGAGCGGAGTTCTTTGAGGGCACGGACGCCGCCTCTGGATGAGGACCCGCGAACCGACCGCATTCCCAGCATCTCCATCACCCGGGCGACCATCTCACCGTCGCGGCTTTGGCTGATCATGATGGCAATGGGTTGGCGGGTGGCAAAAAGGGTGAAGCCCGGGAAAAAGCGCTGGTGCCAGGAGGCATAGATCACGGTGCCGTGGGTATCGAGGACGCGTTGTTCGTTTTCCGGTTCCACCAGTCGATACCGGTAGGTTCGGGAAATGAGTTTGACCAGCAGCAATCCGGCACGGGGAAACAGGTGCCGGTAACAGAAATCTTTCAGGTTCTCCTTGATTTCCATGGTCTTCTTTCGGCAATGCATTATTTACGGATCGGTTTGAATTTCATCCGTGAGTAGACATCGTCGTCCATGCCGGCGCGTTCGCCGGCCTTCAGCCGGTGGTAGCCCACCGCGGCCACCATGGCCGCGTTATCCCCGCAAAGGTCGAGGGAGGGGATGTGCACGGTGAAACCCTTTTCGGCTGCTTCGCGGGTGACGGCTTCCCGCAGACCCCGGTTGGCAGCCACACCGCCCACAACGGCCAAGTGGCGGCAGCCTTTTTGCCTTGCCGCGTGGATGATCTTGTATGACAACACCTCCACCACGGCGGCCTGGAATCCGGCGGCGATATGGGCCTGATCATTCCGGTCGGTTGCCGGGTGGGTCTGGATATACCGGCTTACCGCCGACTTGATGCCGCTGAAGGAAAAATCAAACTCCGTCTTGTCCAGAAAGGGCCTGGTGAACATAACCTTGCCCGGGTCACCCCGGGCCGCCAGACCATCGATCACCGCCCCGCCGGGATAGCCCAGCCTCAGCATCTTGGCTACCTTGTCGTAGGCTTCGCCGGCCGCGTCATCCCGGGTTTGCCCCAGAAGGTGAAACGCACGGTGGGAGGTAACGTGGTAGATGTTGGTGTGGCCCCCGGAAGCCAGCAGGGCCACGAAGGGGAAGGGCGGTGGGTCCGGCTCCAGGAATACGGAATTGATGTGTCCCTCTAAATGGTCCACACCGACCCAAGGGATGCCACGGCCGTAGGCAAACCCCTTGGCAAAGGAAAATCCCACCAGCAGCGAACCCACCAGCCCCGGGCCCTGGGTGACAGCCACGCCGTCGATCCGGTCGGCGGTGATGTCGGCCTTGGCGATGGCGTCGTTGACGACGGGAACAATGGCCTCGATGTGTTTTCGGGAGGCCAATTCCGGTACCACGCCGCCATACGGATGGTGGACGGCCACCTGGGAGGCCACCACCGAGGAGAGTATCCGGTGCCCGTCGTGCACCACGGCCGCTGCCGTCTCGTCGCAGGAGGATTCTATACCCAGTACAATCATGATTGTTTTTTCTGGTTGTCAGGCCCCGGACCGGAGCGTCGTCTGCCGGGTACTCAGGTTTTGCAGACCGGCTGTTTTTTCTGACCATTGGCGACCCACTGAAACAACCGGGTCAACGCTGCGGTAAATTTCTTCCACATGTCTGTCCTCATACCAGTTGAACCCGTGTCTGGGCGTTTTTGCTGGTTTTGGTTACTTCGCCGATGGCCCATGCTTTTTCGCCGCTCCCGGACAGGCGGTTGAGCACCTCCTGGGCGCTTTCTTCGGGTACCACCGCCACCAGCCCGACGCCGTTGTTGAAGGTGCGCATCATCTCCTTTTCATCCATGTTGCCCGCGTCCTGTAGAAAGGGGAAGATGGGCTGAATATCCCAAGATCCTCTTTTAATGGCGATGCCGCAAGCCTGGGGAATAACCCGGACGATGTTGTCCATGATGCCGCCGCCGGTAATGTGGGCCAGGCCCTGAATGGGCAGGTCTCGAATCAGAGACTGGATGGTTTCCGAGTAGATCCGGGTGGGGGTGATCAATTCTTCTCCCAGGGTTTTGCCCAGTTCGGGGACGTGACTGTCTACCTTAAGCCCCAGCACCTCGAAGCAGATCTTGCGTACCAGGGAATAGCCGTTGCTGTGCAACCCGCTGGAAGCGATGCCGATGATCTGGTGGCCGGGTCGGATTTCGGATCCATCGACGATTTTGTTATTGTCCACGAGGCCGACGGCGAAACCGGCCAGATCGTATTCGTTGTTTCGGTAAAAACCAGGCATTTCGGCAGTCTCTCCGCCGATGAGGGCGCAATCGGCCTGGATGCATCCCTCGCCGATGCCCTTGACGATGTCGGTGACCGTCCCGGTGTTCAGCTTTCCCGTGGCCAGGTAGTCCAGGAAAAACAGTGGTCTGGCGCCCTGCACGGCAACATCGTTCACGCACATGGCCACCAGGTCGATGCCCACCGTGTCGTGGCGATCCATGAGGAAGGCGATCTTCAGCTTGGTGCCCACTCCGTCCGTGGAACTGACCAGCACCGGGCTTGCCATGTTGGCGGTATTCAGAGAAAAGAGGCCGCCAAACCCGCCGATCTCACCCATGACACCGGTTCTTTTGGTTCTCTTGGCGATTTTTTTAATGGTATCGACGAGGTTATCCGCTTTGTCGATGTCGACGCCGGCATCGGCGTAGGTCAGGTTTTTTTTCATTAAAGTATTCCTAAGTGTTTATTCAGCTGGGTTGAAAAGTCGCGTAAAACTAATCTGATAGCATCGAAAAGTCAAACCCGTTTCCAAAGATGGCGGAGGCTTGGGCCGCGGTAAAAAATCGAACCAGATGACCCGAAGCGGTCCTATCCGACGTCCGGGTTATTGCTGCCGCGCACCTTAATTTAATTTTGACAATTTTTTTGGGCTATACTATTTATCTCTTAAATTCAGGACCTTTCCAAGTATCACAATGTCACCCAAGATCGCTGACAAGCAGTTGGTGCCGGCATTACGCCATAAACACCCCCGGAAAAGGAATGTATCATGACCCGATTTGCCAGGCTGGACCGTTTGCCGCCCTATGTGTTTGCCACCGTCAACCAGATAAAAATGGAAGCCCGGCGTGCCGGGGAAGACATCATCGACCTGGGCATGGGGAATCCGGATATCGGCACGCCCCAGCACATTGTGGACAAGCTTACCGAAGCGTCCCAAAACCCCCGGAACCATCGATACTCGGCCTCCATGGGCATCACCAAGCTGCGCATGGCCATCAGCGGTTGGTACAAGCGCCGATATGATGTGGAGATCGATCCGGAGAGCGAGGCCATCGTCACCATCGGTGTGAAAGAGGGTATGTCCCACCTTATTTTGGTAACCATTCGGCCCGGTGATGTGGTATTTGCACCCAATCCTACCTATCCCATCCACCCATACTCCTCCATCATATCCGGCGGTGACGTACGGGGCATCCCGGCGGGGCCCGACCAAAACTTTTTCGAAAACCTGATCCAGGCCACCAAACAGACCTGGCCCCGGCCCAAGGTGCTGGTGCTCAGCTATCCCCACAACCCCACCACGGAGGTAGTGGATCTGGATTTCTTTCAGCGGGTGGTGGATTTTGCCAAAGAGAACGATATCATGGTGATCCACGATTTTGCGTACGCCGACCTGACCTTCGATGGGTATCAGGCACCAAGCTTTCTGCAGGCCAAAGGGGCCAAGGAGGTCGGGGTGGAGTTTTTCTCCATGTCAAAAAGCTACTCCATGGCCGGTTGGCGGGTGGGCTATTGTGTGGGCAATCCGGAAACCATCGCTGCCTTGAAACGGATCAAGAGCTACCTGGACTATGGTATCTTTCAGCCCATCCAGATCGCCTCAATCATTGCCTTAAACGGGCCCCAGGAATGCGTGACTGAAATCCGGGACACTTACAAATCCAGGCGCGACGCCCTGATTTCAGGCCTGTCACGGGCCGGTTGGCAGATCGAAAGCCCAAAGGGCACCATGTTCGTCTGGGCAAAGATCCCCGATCAGTACCGCAAGATGGGTTCCGTGGAGTTCTCCAAGTTTCTGATCCGCGAGGCCCAGGTGGCCGTGTCACCGGGCCTGGGCTTCGGTGAATATGGTGACGACTATGTGCGTTTTGCCCTCATCGAAAACAACATGCGTATCAACCAGGCCGTTCGCGGAATCCGCAACGTGTTGTAAAAAAATCCATTGACAGGGACGTCGCTTCTTTTACACCAAGGGCCAACACTGACAACGTGTGCCTGCCATCTCTTTAGAAACGGCACGGGAAGGGGCGGCCGGTAGGACGATCCGCGAGTCAGAAGACCTGCCGTAAGGAGAACTTGTCTTGGTAGTGACGGCAAAACCCCAGGCTGAAAATTCATTTTTCGGTCCGGGGCTTTTTATTTCGTCCCCAATTCTTATCGCCGGGGGCGGAAAGGAGCGGGTATCAAACCTTACCGGAGACCATGCCTCACATCTTTCCACTTTTTGGCTTTTCCCTCCGAATACCATTGAACTTGTAGAGGACACATGAGTCTGCTGCCCGTTGCACGGTGAATTTGTTCTAACACCGTGATTTTCATCCATGTGAGTTTTCAGTCATCCGCAAATAGTCAAAGACCGCGCGCACATTGCGCGTAAGCTGTCGCATTTTTTTCGAGACATTGCGTACGCCTTTGGATTTGATGATGCCAATGGCGAATCTCCGTAGCCGAGTGATATTTTCCGGGCCCGATCCAGTTCGTATCCGACTGCGGT
>Ga0209633_10003366_pt1 | contig 14801 bp, 11 predicted proteins | sample Cruoilmetagenom1_FD_187290 | JGI IMG/M metagenome (GOLD analysis project Ga0209633, IMG submission 187290) | Oil polluted marine microbial communities from Coal Oil Point, Santa Barbara, California, USA - Sample 1 (SPAdes) (version 2) | ecosystem: Environmental > Aquatic > Marine > Oil seeps ... | reverse complement strand
AGTCGGACGTATGTCAATTTTGTGGCATGGGTCGATTTCATGGGGCCGAGTAAGTGATCGAATCCGGAGTCCTAGGGTTTTTCGCGGTACGATTGCGCGACGACTAGGGCGGTGAGGGTGAATTCTTGCGGGGTTTTCGGTCGCGTAAGACGCTAGCCTTCCGGCGTTCGCGATCCGTCGATCGGCAAGAGAGGAATCCCTTGGCCGGGCAGGTGCGACATATGGGGTAGGGAGTTTTGCGGCTTTGCTCAGCCGCCGGGCAAGACCTCAGATGAGGCCGCGTTGCCGTGCCTGACGCACCAGAATGTACTGGCGCATGGTCTGATGCTGGAAGCTGTACTTAGTGGTGCCGCTGGGCGTGCGCTGCTTCTCAAGGACCGCCCCATTTTGCGGCAGTGTCAGGTTGGTCAAAGACTTGTGCAGCGTCAGTTCACGCAATTTGCGGCTGTCCGTATCCAGCGAGACGTCGGCTGCGTCGGTGGCCGTGAAGGCCCCAAATCGGTCGAACCGGCAGCGGGCGGCTGCAAACATAACATCTGTCATAAAGCTATTGCGCTCGCCCTGCGTTGCCATGTCGTACATGGCGACCGTGACCGGGTCTGCCTCGTTAAGGACTTGTGCCATGGCCTCACGCAGATCCTGCATTTCGACGTCGGAAGAGCCGCGCTGCAAGGCGTGTCGGCCGGAATAGAGGCACATGAGCTGGGCGTAGTAGGGCAGCCCCTTGGCGAATGAAACGACCGAGTCGCGTGTGGTATCGTCAAAGTGCATCCCCGAGGCCGACTCACCGACTTCGATCAGCGCCGTAAGCTCCGGCGCTTCCATCAGCGGCAGGTGTACGGCCACTAGGTGGCGTTGGATCGACGGATGCTTGCCGAGAAGCTCGTCCAGGTTCTGGGCGATGCCAACGACGATAAAGGTGATGCGGGCCGATATGTCGGACAGATTCTTGATCGTTTCGGCCAGCTGATTCTTGAGTTGCTCGCTATTAATCCGGTCAAACTCATCGACAATCAGAATGACATGCTCGAGCTTGAGATAGCTGAGCGCGACGGTTAGCTCGGTCGGTCCAAAGGACCCGCGCGGCAGCAGTTGCTCGAAATGCTCGACGGCGGGATTCTTTGCGCGGGCCGAGCGATCCATGAACTCGCTGGGCAGGTTGCGCAGGAAGCCGCGGAAGATCTCTTCGAAGGTGATATCGGCGCTGCACGGGCAGCGTAGAACCTGATACTCAACCTGGCTGGCGCTCTCGGCGAGGACATTGGCCAGTGAGGTCTTGCCGATGCCTCGGGCGCCGAAAATCACGACGTGAGCCTGCTCCTCCTCGATCGCCGTGATTACCCGCTGGATGGCCCAGCGGCGGCCGGCGAAGTAGCGGCTCCAGCGCTTGGGTTTGGTCGGTGTGAAGGCTTCCCATAGCTTGGCTTGACTGTCGCCGTCGAGGGAACCGCTCGGACGTTCCCGGCGCGCAGAGGGGTCTAGCGGCGGTGTCTTGAACTGGGGCAGCGCGTCGCCACTCTCGGCTTGTGCCGCTGAGACCGGCGCTGAGACCGGCGTTAGCTTCGCCTTTCGACTGGGCTGTCGATCGCTCACGTCATCGAGGACGACCCGTTCTCGGGCTCCTTTGGGGGCGCCTTTTGAGGCGGTGCCATTGCTTCCCATTGGGCTCGGATTATTGTTCGGTTTGCGGAGAGGTGCGGGGCGATTTTTCTTGGTCGTGCGGGCGCCCGACATGACCGGCTCCATGAGTTCTGGATCGATATCCGCGAGGCGGGCAACCAGCGGAATGTCTTTATCAGAATCGGCAGATTGGTTGTCGACCCTACCCACGGCAAGTCTCGAAAACGTAGGCTCTTCTGCACCCCGCGCGTCGCCCGGGTCGTCAGACCTTTGTGCTTTGTTCTTTTTAAAAATATTGATCATGATTTTCGCTGCGAACCCACCGTACTCTTAAACACGTAAGTTGAACACCTAACATAAGGAGATAATCCGACAGAGTCGAAGTTAAGACCGCTACAAAATTTCTGTCTCCCAATGCAATCGTGCAACTGCCGTATCGTCGGATGTCATACCATGCTGCAAAATCAGAGGTCTACACAGAGTGGTTACTCCGGCCCGCAAGATGGCAGTGCAACCGTTAAAAAAGCACGTGTTATTCACCAATTAGGTGCAAAAATGGTGGAACCGCTAGCGCGACTTTGCACATGCCGGCGTAGGGTCGTGGGTCCGTTAGTAGCAGCGGCGCCGCGGTCGAATCTACACCTGTGGCGCATAGCGACCGGTAGGTCGGCTCAAGGCTGTTTGCATACGATTCAAGGTGTTTTAGTTCGTTTGAATAGAGTTTGCGCCGATTCTTTATTTGGGCCCGGATGGCGTGGGTGCGGTTTGGCTGTCGCCGAGGTATAGGAAAAAATTGTGAGCACTACAACGATACGTTGGATCATGATTGCCTGGCTGGCGGTGGTCGCCGCCGTTGTCGTCGCGTCGTTGCTGCCGGCTGCCGCCCCGCCTGGTGCTTGGGGATTCGACAAGATCGTGCATTTTGCGGTGTTTCTGATCCTCGCCACGGTTCCGGCTGCGGTTTTGCCCCGTATCCCCCGATGGCTGGCCCTGTTATGGGCCGGGGGGTTCTTGCTTGCCGTTGGCCTGGGTATCGAAATCGCCCAAACGTTTGTGCCGGGGCGTGTCGGCTCGATCGGTGATTTGCTCGCGGATGCGATTGGCGTTTTGGCCGGGGTGGCCGCCGGGCGCCAGGTGGCGCGGCGCTTACGTTTGGCTATGTAGACAGAAAACGCCGATCCCGGTCCTCAAGGACAAGGCAGGTTAGCACATTTGTGGCATAGGCGCCGGTGTCGACGCCGATTCGATATGGCAGCGATTCCGGCCGGTGCGAGGCCGAGTGGCCATGCACGATAACTTTGTCCCAGCCTGCCGTCGCCGATAGGAACTCTTCCCGTATCCAAAGCAAGTCCTCGGCGCTCTGCTGCTCCAGCGCCACCCCGGGGCGCACGCCGGCGTGAACGAACATGTAGTCACCCGCCGCGTAAGTCAGCGGCAGGTTTGAGAGAAAGGATATATGCGCCGCCGGAACGCGTTGGTGCATCTCGTGCCAGACATGGTCGAAACGGGCCTTTTGGGACAGCCCCTTCGGCAAGCCAACGCCATAGCTGTAGGCGGTGGCATCGCCGCCCATGGCGAACCAAGCGGGCCCTATCGTGACATCGGCGAGAAAGCGGAGCATCGCCTCCTCGTGGTTTCCTTTGAGACCTACCGTGGCGAGACCTGCCGGCAGGGTCGACATCACCAGGTCGATGACGCCTTTGCTCTCTAGACCTCGATCCACATAGTCACCCAGGTAAATGACTGTTTTTTTTATATTTTCTGGGGCGCTAGCCGCGTCTTCGACGATCAGCGATTGGAGCCGGCGCAACAAATCCGCACGCCCGTGGACGTCGCCGATGGCGTAGAGGCGATGCCCGGCCGACGCGGCCGGCGAGTCCGGAACGGTGGCCCAACTCGCCTGCCCCTGCGCCCGCTTGCCAAACAGTCCCTGAACCCAATGAGCCAGCATGCAGCTTCAAATCCCAGATACCAAAGCCAAATAAGGGCCGAAGGCCTTGAATCTCCGGCCCAGAAAGCGCGGTCATCCGCCGTACCGGCGCTTGCCGAAGCGATACTTGATGGCTAATGTTAACCTGAGAGTCGTGGCAAAGCGATTCGGTTGCTGCGACCTATCGACTTTACGACGAGCAGCCGCTCCCTGACTGGTGGTGGGTAGGGGCGTTGATATTAGCAGGGGGGCGTTGAGCCAAATGAATAAGCGACTCGTACACAGCATCTTGCCGGCCGTGCTTCTGGCCTCCGGTATGGTGGCGATTGCCGGCGAGGCAATGGCGCAATCCGGCATCGAGGTGCCGTCGCGCATTACCGATGTCCGCCGGGGCGAAACCGTGACCAATCGGGAGCGACCGGACTTCGATCCTCTGGGCGCGCGGGTGGGCGGCTTCCTCGTTCTGCCGCGGCTGAACCTCGACGGCGAGGTCAATGACAATATCTTCTCGACGGACACGGGTGAGACGGGCGATTTCATTGCGACGATATCGCCCAACGTGGTCGTGCAGTCGGATTGGGCCAACCACATGCTGCGATTCCAGGGTGGTGCCGACGTCGGTCGCTACGTCGACAACGATAGCGAGGATTTCGAGGACTATGATTTCAGCACCAACGGTCGCGTAGACGTGATGCGGAGCACCAAGCTCCGGGGCGGCGCACGCTATCGCAGAGAGCATGAAGACCGCTCGTCGCCTGATGATGTCTCCGGCATCGAGCCGACCATATTCGATGTCTTGTCCGCGAACATCGAGGGCAGCCATACATTCAACCGGGTTACGTTGACGCTGGGCGGCGCCTTCGATCAGTTCGACTTCGACGATGTAGGCACCACGGGAGGCGCCTCCATCAATAACGACGACCGTGACCGCGACAACATCGAAGGGTCCGTTGAGGTTGCCTACGAGATCGCGCCTGCGTACCAGGCTTTCGTGCGTGGGGCGTACAACATGCGCAATTACGATGCCGCGGTGGACGACAACGGCGTCAATCGCGATTCCGACGGTTATGAAGTGGTGGCGGGCGTCTCGCTTGACTTTGGCGGCATAACGTTTGGCGATTTCTTCGTCGGCTATCAAACGCAAGACTATGACGATCCGCTGCTCAACACGGCAAGCGGCCCGGTGGTCGGTGCCGACGTGACGTGGAACGTGACCCCGCTGACAACCGTTGTCGGTTCGGTTTCGCGGGTCGTCCGGGAGTCCACCAGTCGGGATGCGGTTACAGGCTCATTTGCCTCCGGCCGGTTCTTCTCAACGGCTGGGGTGAGCGTAGATCACGAGCTCATGCGCAATGTTCTTCTCGGCGCCGATGTTAGCGCCAGCCAAGACGACTTCGAAGGCATTAACCGGACGGACGAGATTTACCGGGCGGGTGTCAACGCCAAGTACCTTATCAACAAGTATGCCAACATCGGCGGTTCGTATCGTTTCCGCATGCGTAATTCGGATATTGGAAGCGCCGAGTTCACCGAGAATCTGTTTCTCCTGCGTGTCCAGGTGCAGTACTAGCGGGTGCAACACTGGAGCCGACGCACGCGAGACGAAGGCTAGGTATGGCGGGTTCGATGGTTCGAATGGCAGGCGGAGGTGCCGCCGCCATGCGGGTATGCCGGTCGATGCTCGGGATCGCTGGTGTTTGGGCAGTCTTGCTTTTGCTTGCCGTGTCGTCGGTGTCGGCACAGGAGTTGGACTACCGCCTCGGTACCGGCGATCAAGTTCGTGTTACGGTCTTCGGGCATGAGGATCTATCGGGCGAATTCGAGGTGGGGAGCGATGGCCGCATATCCCTGCCTCTTATCGGTGAGGTGCCCGCCGCCCAACTGACCCTCCAGGAACTTGAAGCGGCGATTACGTCTAAGCTGAAGCCGGATTTTCTGAAAAACCCGCAGCTCAGCGTCGATGTCGTTAGCTATCGCCCGTTCTACATCATTGGCGAAGTCAAGAATCCCGGTAGTTATGCGTATGTTGGCGGCATGCGTGTGGTCAACGCGGTTGCTATGGCGGGCGGGTTTACCTACCGAGCCAGGGAGAGCGAACTGTTGATTTCCCGGGCGGCAGGAAGCGGCGAGAAGGAAGCTGCGGATCAGAATACCATGGTTCTGCCCGGTGACGTCATCGAGGTGCCCGAGCGCTTTTTCTGACGTTCATCTCGGTCTGGCGTAGGGATACGGCGCTGGGATGAAGTTAATAAACAGTTAGTGACGTACTCCCTATTATTCGCCGGCACTGTACCGAGGCACATCTCCATGGATTTAGCGCGTGATATGAACCATCCGGCAGTTACGCTGGAAGACATCACCGAAGGCGAAGCACGACGGCCAAGCATGCCCGCCGGGCAGATCGATCCCATCGAGTTTGCCCGGATGCTGTGGCGCCGCAAGTGGGTCATGCTGTACGCGGGCTTTGCGGTCATGTTGATGGCGGTCATGGCCATCGTCGCGTTGACCCCCCGTTACACCGCAACCGCGTATGTCGAAATCAATCCACGCCAGACCAAGGTGGTGGACTTTGAAGCCGTTCTCTCGGGGCTTCCGGCGGACACCGCAACCATGGAAACGGAGATCCAGATTCTTCGTTCCCGCAAATTGGCGGCGAAGACTGTAGCCAAACTCGACCTCGAACGGAATCCGGAGTTTAACCCGTCGCTGCGGAGCCAAAGCGGCGTCGTTGGGCTAATACGCGGATGGGTTGGTGGCGACACGGCGGTTGAGCCCGAGGCGGTGGACAGTGACAATGCCGCGCCTGGCACGCAGTCTTTTCTCGGCCGCGTCCTGTCGCTCTTTGGGCCAAAGCGAGGACCGGCGGTTGCCGCCGAAGTGGCCGTGAGAGACGAGCGAGAAAAAATCATCGACATATTTCTCAAACAACTAAAGGTCCTTCCGGAAGGGCGCTCGCGCGTTATCGCGATCTCCATCGAAGCCGAGAATCCTAGAATTGCAGCGGCCGCTGCCAATACTTTGGCCGATTTCTATATCGTCGCCCAATTAGAGGCGAAGTTCGAGGCGACGAAGCGGGCCAGTGCGTGGCTGAGCGAGCGGGTCTTCGAGTTGCGCACGGAGGTCAACCGGGCTGAGCGGGAGGTTGAGGCGTATCGCGAGAGATCGGGCCTGATCCAGGGCGGTGCGGACGCCACGCTTGCGGCCGAGCAAGTCTCCGATCTGAATCGGCAGTATGTGACAGAGGGCGCCAAGCTTGCGGAGGCTAATGCCAGACTTCGCCAGGTTGAGCGGTTGCTCGGCGAACCCGGTGGAATTGAGAGTATGGCCGAGGTTCTGGACTCTCAGGTCATTCGCGATTTGCGCCGGGAGGAAACTCAGATCCAGCGGCTTGTGTCGGAACTGTCGACCGAGTTTGGCGAGAAGCATCCACGCATGATCAACGCCCGTACCGAGCTGAGCGATTTGCGCGCTAAAGTGAAAAGCGAGGTCGATAAAATCGTTCAAGGACTGCGTAACGAGGTTGCCGTGGCGCGCGCGCGGGCGTCTTCAATGAGTGGGTCCTTGGAAACCTTGAAGAGCGAGGTTGGCCGCCTGAACGCTTCGGAAGTACAGCTGCGCGCCTTTGAACGAGAGGCTGCGGCCTCTCGCTCGCTTTTGGAACAGCTTTTGGCGCGGTCAAAGGAAACCAGCTCGCAGGAAGACTTTCAGCAGGCCGATGCCAGCATAGTCTCGGAAGCTGCCGCACCGGCATTGCCGTCGTTCCCCAAGAAAACGCTTCTTTTGCTTGTCTCCTTTGTCCTCGCATCGGTTGCGTCTATCGCCGTGGCGGTGGTGCTTGAGTACCTGGATCTTGGGTTCCGCAGTATGGACCAGATCGAACGCCAACTCGGCGTTGCCCCCCTTGGCCTCGTGCCTGCGCTAAAGGGAATACGCTCTATCGGCAAAAGCCCGCAGGACTACATCCTGGAAAATCCTACATCGGCGTTCGGAGAATCTATCCGCAGCATGCATACGAATTTGCTGCTCTCCGATCTTGTGAAACGCCCAAAGGTCGTTTTGCTCACCTCGGCACTGCCCAATGAGGGCAAGACATCTATGGCGACCTCGCTGGGAAGATTGCAGGCGCAGGTCGGCCAAAAGGTGGTCATCGTCGATTGCGATGTGCGCAGGCCAAGCGTTCACAAGGCTCTCAATATGGAGCCGGGTCCGGGCCTGGTGCAGTGCTTGCTTGGCGAAGCCGGCGTGGAAGACGTGATTCAACAAGACCCTGACTCAGGCGTTTTTGTCCTGCAGGCGGGTGGCACGCCGCCAAATCCACCCGACTTGTTCGATTCGATTCCCATGCAAAAATTGTTGACCACGCTGGCGCGGAAGTTTGACTTGGTCATACTGGATTCGGCGCCACTGCTGGCCGTATCCGACACGTTGTTCCTGGCACGCTTGGCTGACAAGACGGTGCTGATTGTGCGTTGGGTGCGCACGCGGCGCGAAACTGCCAAGCTGGCGCTAAACAAGCTATTCGATGCCAAGAGCGATATCGCCGGCGTCCTTCTTTCGATGGTCGACGTCAAGGGACATGCACAGTACGGCTTCAGTGATTCCGGGTCGTATCACGGGAAACTGAACAAGTATTACACCAATTGAGACCGCCACGATGACGCCTCACCGGCCGAGTCGACGAATAGATTTTGCACATAAAAATACGAGCCTGGCTCCGTCAAGCTAACCTACCGAGTACCCTTCGTACTGCCGGTCCTTTAGGACTCTTGGATGAAGTCGATCATCGCGCGCATCCGCCGTAGCTCATTTGTCAGGAATGTGGCCATCCTGGCTTCGGGCACCGCAGTAGGGCAGGCAATCGTCGTTCTTGCGGCACCGGTTCTCTCCCGACTCTACGACCCCACATCGTTCGGCTTGATGAGCGTTGTTTTGGCTGTGTCGGGTCCGATCGCGATAATGTCGAGTTTCAAATACGAGCTTGCAGTTGTTCTCGCCAAGAATGACGAGGATGCATCGAACCTCTTTATTCTCGCTGGCGGGTTGGTGCTTGCGACCTCACTCATAACGCTGCTGGCCATCCCGTTTGTCGCCGATTGGTTGGCTTTTGAAATGGACCAGCCAACGGCCGCGCCATTGATGTTGTGGATTCCGGCGCTAGTTCTTTTTCAGGGGCTATTCAACGTGGTGCTCTTCTGGGCCAACCGGCGCAAGGACTACGTTTGGACGTCGGTCGCGACGGTCGGCCGATCGGTTGGCATGGTGGCGGTCCAGGTGATTTTGGGCCTTGTGAACGGGGGGGCGAAGGGGCTTATCGCCGGTCGTGCATTCGGCCTGGTGCTGGCGACGATCATCCTTAGTGTGCAAACGCTCAAGGGTGAGTGGCGGTCGGTTCTGCGGTCTTTCAGTCCTGCGCGCATCCGGGAGCTTGCCCGCGAGCATGATCATTTTCCGAAATACAATACCCCGAGGGAAGGCATCGTTAACGTCTCGGCCAGCGTTCCGACTTTCTTCCTGGCCCTTCTCTTCTCACCTGCGGCGGCTGGTCTGTACTGGTTTACCGTGCGCCTGCTGGAAGTCCCGACGACGCTGGTCGGGATCGCCGTGCGGCGCGTGTTCTTCGAGCGGGCGACCAGGGCCTTTCACGAAGGCGAACGGATATATCCGTTGCTGGTCCAAGCGACCGCGGTCCTCGCCGCGCTGGGTGTCTTTCCGGTCCTGGTCATTTTCATCGCTGGACCGGATTTGTTCGATCTTGCCTTTGGTGACGAATGGCGGGGGGCGGGGGTCTATGCGCGCTGGCTGACGATATGGTGGTTTTCGTCGTTCTGCAATGTTGCCAGTTCGGCGTTAATCCCCGTCTTCCGCCTGCAACCGCTCTTTCTGGGGATCGAGATCGTTGGTTTAGTCTTGCGCTCCGGCGCTATCGCCTTGGCTGTGTTCTTTGGCGACGATGTGCTGGCTATCGCCTTGTATTCCATTGTCGGTTTTCTGCTCAACGTCTACCGCACCGGCTACGTCATTCGTTTTGCTAAATACCACCAAGACACGGTAGCGATCTAGGCGAGCGTCAGTCCCTTTATTTTCCACGGTTTCACATATATTTAACCGGCGACGTTCAATTTTATTCTTGAGCGTCGACCAATGTCATCCTGCAATACAAATCTAGGCGAGTTTCCGCCATGGCAAAGAAACCACTCTCCGCCGAAATGTTCCCCGGCGTCGGCTTTCGGCTTAAGACTGACGTGCCGCGGCCGAACCGGAAGTTAGTCGATAGCTTTCGCGAGTTTGAGTCTCCGGATATATCCGACCAGCTTAACCGGCTCTATGCCATGGTGCCGGAGATCCGTTGCCTGACCAGATCGGATCACACGCTCGTCGGGCCGGTCTGCACCGTCAAGGTTTATCCGGGCGACAATCTGATGGTGCACAAGGCCCTCGATGTGGCGCATCCCGGCGACGTCATCGTCGTAGACGCAAGTGCCTCAACGACAAATGCGGTTATGGGCGGCCTGATCAGCTTGAAGGCCAAAGCGCGCAAGATTGCCGGTTTTATCGTTGACGGATTTATTCGCGATTTGCCTGAAATCCTACCGCTCGACTATCCGGTGTTCGCGCGCGGCGCCACGCCGATCGGGCCGCTTCACCGCGGGCCGGGCGAAATCAATTTCCCCATTTGCTGTGGCGGTGTCGTGGTGCATCCCGGCGACATCGTTATTGCGGACCCGGCGGGCGTTGTTGTTGTTCCCCTTGACCATGCGCCCGAGATTCTGGCGCGGTTGATTGCCAATCGTAAACGGAACAAGGACTATCTGGCGGATGTGGCGCGTGGAAAGTTCACCAATGACTGGGTGGATGATGTCCTTAAATCGGCCGGATGCGTTGTGAACGATGGCGCTGGCAAGGCTGCTGCTAAGACGCCAGCCACGAAAAGCACTAAGAAAGTGGCCGGCAAGGCTGCATCGAAATCGCGACCGCGAAAAAAGCGATAGGTTGTTAGCCGCAACTAGAGCCTTTTCCGACCAGATTGACCCGCTGCGTTGCGCCCTGGCGGACGCCCGCGTCGTTGCGCCGCTTGGCCGATGTCCCGCATCGGCCTGCGCGGCGCGCCTAGCGGATCGTCGCCCCAGGGCGCAACGCAGCTGTGTCAATCTGGTCGGAAAAGGCTCTAGCGCTTCAGCTTAATCTCCCAGGTCCGCCGAGCGTAGTCGATGGCCGCGATCCAAGTGCCGTCGTCCAACTCGTAAGCATCCATATGATGGATGCGATCCGCAAGTAAGCCAGTCCTTTCGCCCTTGAGAATGGGGCCGTCGCCGACCTGTTCCTCGCTGTAGGAACTGGGCGTCAGCGACGTGATTTCAAAAGCGAAAAGCCGCATCCCATAGTCGGGATAGACATCCTGCGTGATCCGATAGATGCGCCCGCCGAACTGAAGCATGCGGCCACCGGGCCGGGTGATGTGCGGATTTTTATCCACGACCGGGCTATGTGGGTGCTCCTGCCACGGACCTAATAGGTCTTCGGCAAAATACAGACGTAACGTGCCCCGTCGGCCGCTGCCGGTCTCGCTGAACATCCACCAAATGCCATCATGGCGAAAGATGGACGGGTCACGGTGCGGACCTTGCAGCAATTCACCGACGAACGCCCAATTTTGCGGAAAGTCCGTTGCTTTGTAAAGCCTTACGGCATTGGCTTCGGCAGTCTCCGGGATCATGTAGTACTCTCCTTCCCAGGCGAAAACATAGGGATAAGAGAGGTGGAAGGGCTCCTCCAGGATCGTACGCTCGTACGTCCAGGACAGCCCATCAGGGCTGCTTGCCAGGCAGATCACGCCCTTGTTCGTGTCACGAACCAGGGTCTCGAAGAACATGTGCCAGCCGGTATCTTCGCGGACCAGGAATGGGTCGGCAATGAATTCGGCGGATACGTCGGTTACGCTGGCGGCTGTGAGGACCGGGTTGGCGGCCTTGTCCATGTTGCGCAACGCGAAGGGCGAGGACCCTCGATAGATTTCGATGTCCCACGTCGTTCGACGTAGCTGTAGGAACGGTAGAACCGCCTTCTTCAATTTGGCCCAATTCATTGTCGCAGCGATCTTTGTTGATACTGATGAGGTGGTTTAGCGGCTGTTGTCTTGAGCACCCTCGGGGAGACTTAGTAGGAAGCCGGTGATTGCATCGTTGTAGATTTGAGCATACTCCGTGTCGGTGACGCCGCGGACGTCAATTCCCCAATCGCTGCTCCGACCCTGCAACACATCGGCGACGCTTGCGTTGACGTTGGCGCGGAAGTGACTGCCGTCGTAGGTGTTCTCGGGAAGTGCTGTCAGTTCGGACGGAGCAGAAAAATCATACATGGCGTCGAATCGCTCGGCTATCGCCTTCATGACCCCAAGATATTGGTCGATGTAACCGGTTAGATGGAGTTCCTCGACAGTGCGCCATGCTGACGTGGGCGGCACATACCCAACAAAGCGGGCCTCGGGGAAAACGTCGCGCAACTCGAAGAACATCTCTTGCCGCGAGGGCTTGAACTTCCAAGTTTTTGCAATCAATTCATCGCGCGCCGGCGGCATGTAGGTCGGCGCGTCCTCATTGGCTCTGCCGACGAAGTTTGAGTCATAGGCCCGTGCATAGGGCGAATCACCAGCCAAGGCGCGCACCGAAAAACCCAACGCACTCGCCGTCAGGTAGGTGGGAATCCACGCAGGAGGCGGTTGGCCGCTTTTGACGAAATCTGTCAGATTCGGCTTCATGCTGCGCCAAAAATTGAAGGCATCGACGCCGACGATGACCAACTTTGGCGAGAACCCTTGCGCCTTGATGTAACGTGCTGTTGCGAGGAATTCGGAAACCACGCCGGAGGAGAACGAGAGGTTGGCGCACGTGTAATCCGTGATCCGGGTTTGGTCCAGAAGAGTGGCCCGTGAACTGCCAAGAATAACGCAATCGTAACGGTCGGAGGCGCGCAAGAACCGGTTGAGCTTGGCGAAGCGCTCGTTGAACGCGAAATTCTCGCCCGTCACAATGTTGCCGCGCCAATACCACAGCGGGTCGACGACCGAATTGACCGCCAATACACCGCATGCCGCGGTCAGGGCCGCCGCGAAGATGTACGCCAGATAGCGCCGAAAAATAATTTCTCCGGTACGCTTGGCCAGGCCCGATCGGTTTTTCTCTAGGATTGTCGGTTGCATCGCGATTTTTTCATGGAAACGACCTCTAGAACTGAAAATAAAGAAACTCACTAACCTGGTTCAAGTGGAGCAAGGCGAAAATGGCGATGCTGGCGAACAAACCGGCCCAGACCGGGGAGGGGCGCCAGAAGAAGCGGGGGATCAGCCGCTGCAGGGGTGCCGGGGGATCGCGCCGCGTGGCCACCGGGCCCGGGTAGCCGAGGGCTGGTCGAAAGCGCGTCATGAGTTGTTGAGTGGTGGGCATTGCCCACAGAAACGCAATCCAGAAGACCAACCACATAGTGTTCCCGATGTTCGTGCCCGTTAACACAACGCCACCTTGAAAACGAAAGCCTATATCCGTCATGACATCCTGTAGTGGTCCGATCTGGCCGGAGAGGCTTTTCGGCAAGTTCGCCATGCCCGCGAACATATTGGTGGCGCCGGTGAAACTTTCTGCGCGAAAAAGCACCCAGGCCAATGTTACGGCAAGAAAAGTCAACGCGCGAGCCATTGCGCGCGACCACCATCGGTCGATGTGCCATGGAACCGCGGCCCGCCAGGCGATGTTGGCAACCAGCATCAAGCCGTGTACGCCACCCCACACGATGAACGTCCAGTTGGCACCGTGCCATAGTCCGCCCAGAAACATGGTGACCAAGACATTCCCATAGCGCCTGATTTTGCCGCGCCGACTACCGCCCAGAGGGACATAGAGGTAGTCCCGGAGGAAGCGAGAGAGCGTGATGTGCCAGCGGCGCCAGAAGTCGATGATACTTGTTGCCCGGTAGGGCGCCGCGAAATTGAGGGGAAGCTTGATGCCAAAAAGGCGTGCTAGCCCAATTGCCATGTCCGAGTAGCCGGAAAAGTCGAAGTATATCTGCAAGCTATAGGCAAACGCCCCACCCCAGGCCTGAAAGAAATCTAGAGTCGCGCCGGTTTCCGCGGTGGCAAATACCGGGATTGCCATATCCGCCAACCTATCGGCGATGACAACTTTCTTGAACAGACCAATTGCAAAGATGGTCAGGCCAATCGCCAGGTTGGTAGCACGGAGGCGAAAGATCTTTTCACGGGCGAACTGTGGCAAGACCTCCTTGTGGTGAACGATGGGGCCGGCGATTAGCTGTGGGAAGAAAACGACGAACAAACAATAGCGCAGGAAACTGGGTTCCGTCGTCTCGCCGCGGCGGACGTCGACCAGGTACGCGATCTGCTGGAAAGTGAAGAATGAAATGGCCAACGGAAGCGTGATCTCGCCTAGACGAAACTCGGTATCGACAGCATGGTTCGCCACGCTTGTCAGAAACCCGGCATACTTGAAGTAACCGATCAGCCCCAAGTTGACGGCAATCCCGAGCACCAGCGGTACCGAGACGTGCTGACCGTCGCCGTTCAAGCGCCCCTGAGCAAGCCGCAGGCCCAGCAGATAGTTGAAGGCGACAGAAAAGCCGATCAAACCAAGGAACGCAGGATTCCACCAGCCATAGAAGAACAGCGAGGCCAAAACCAGCCAAGCAATAGGCAGCACCCGATTGCCGGTTGCCGACAGCAGAAAAAACACCGCTAGCGTGACGGGCAGAAAAGCAAACAGAAACTCGTAAGAGTTGAAGAGCATGGCGTTCTTGGGGGGCGCTGGTAATTCAACTCTACGCTAAGCCGAAAAGACCTAGCTCAAGATGCCGATGCCTCCGCGCTCTCCTAATCGGTGAATGGTCCGCAAAAACTCAGGTACATTCGCATCCGGTACGCCCGCATTGGTGCCGTTGATGCGCTCGTGATAGATCGCCTGTCCCAAGAACAATACCGTGTCTCCGACATCGACCTAGAGCCTCCTCGGTTCGGCGTTTTTCGAAACGTTTTCCGGCAAATCGGGGGTCGCGAAACTGTCTCGCCAATCCTCTAATGAATCGAAGTCATTGATTTCATGCGACTGGTCCGGATAGAGGACTGCGATTGCCTTGGCCATAACTGCCTCGGTCAGCGTTGAACCGCGGCCCCGCCCAGGGGTTGGGCCCGCCGCCGGCGAACAAGCCGGTTCAATCGTCGCCATGCTCCAACCACGGCGGGTAACGG
>Ga0209633_10003365_pt1 | contig 14801 bp, 10 predicted proteins | sample Cruoilmetagenom1_FD_187290 | JGI IMG/M metagenome (GOLD analysis project Ga0209633, IMG submission 187290) | Oil polluted marine microbial communities from Coal Oil Point, Santa Barbara, California, USA - Sample 1 (SPAdes) (version 2) | ecosystem: Environmental > Aquatic > Marine > Oil seeps ... | reverse complement strand
TATAAAATTCTCTTGAAAATTTCTCACGGTATATAGGTTTATGTTCTATGTATGATTCAAGAGCCTTAACTCTTAACTCACAAGATGAACATTTACTTGTTTCTCCACAATTCTTTATTTCATCTACACTATATGCACAACCAATTGCTTCGCCACACCTAACATAAAGTAAGTCTTCATCGGGTTTGTTAATAAACATGGTTTTAACGGGGTCATTAAAAGCTTGGAGCTCCATGTCCTTATTTAATAATAAAACACTACAACTAATACGATTAATTAGAATATTTAGAAAGTCTTTTGATTCTCTTAAAAAATCAAAACTAATGTTATTCGAAGAAATATTTTTATTATCCATACCTGCATTGTTTGTTTATATTCAATACAATACAAGTTATAAATTTTTAATTACAAATCAATAAAGAAGCAAGAATTAATCTGCACTTACGCTACTCCAATTTTCACCAGATTTTATTCGATAAAGTTGCATCACAGATACTCCATAACGTTTAGCAATTATCTTCATGCGTGTCTTTCTATTTGGGTCGTTAATTTTACGTTTTATCAACTTAACTTGAGTTTCGGTAAGTTTTGCATACTTTCTTTTACCAATATTTCCCCGTAGGTGCCAACCAGGGTTATTTTTATCTTGAAGGTCTCTTTTCTCTTTTTGATTTGCCCAAATTAAATTCTTATAATAGTTATTTCCTCTATTGCCATCTAAATGTAATACCCAATCTCTATCACCAGTTGGTGGATCAAGAAAGTATTCAGCAACTAAGCGATGTACATACTCACGTATGTTTTTACTATTTTTATCTTTTATAACAAATACTCTATATCCAAGATTAGCGATAGATTCAATAAGTGTACCTTCTTTGTTATAATAAAAACTAAGTATTCTACCATAATTTGATATTTTATATTTGCTTTTAGCTTGCATATTATCAAATACCAAGTCTTTCCACTCTTCGTCCCAAAAGTCTTTAACTTTCTTAGTAGGCATACTTATCTCCTATTCCTTTAGAATTAATACTATTAATACATATTTTTAATAAAATGGTTCAATTATTGGAAACCTAATTCCAACTACGCACTTCAAATATATAATACTTTTATAAAAAACCTAACTAAATCTGTTAATTTTACATCTTAATCCACTTTGTATTCTCTTTCCAATTAGAGTTATCAATATATGCATTAAATACATCTACTAACATTTCCATTGTAAAATATGATTCGGCTTCGAACATTCCACCATCATCGCTATATTGAACAATATAACCTTTTTCGGAAGTTGATGCCTGTAGAAAACCCGCCTTACTATTTAATATCAAAAAGAAATTATCATCGTTTATCGATTTTAAAAGTTCCACAAGTTTTTCTGTTGTTGGTTTGTTATAAATATCACCAGAAGCCATTTCAATTGAAAATTCAGAGTGATCTGATTTAACCACATTCTCTTCCTGTTTTTTACCTTCAGGGATTTCCAATGAACCTTCTTCAAATTCTTGTTTTGAAACATCTGTAATGCCATATACAAAAGCTTTCCAATCCGATTTTTCATAACTAGATAAAATAACTACATTTAGATTACCATTATCATTGTCACTAAAATAAACTGAGGCGAGAAGAACAGTTTTACCCATCATATTTCCTTCTTCGTATCTTATTTCATTTATTTTACCATCCCATTTACTGGCAATTTCTGCTAAAGGTTTTCCATCACTACTGTTAAAAAAATCATCATTTATAGCATACACAATAAAACCAGTTGTATAACTTTTTAATAACTTAGCATCTTTATTTTTATAGGCTTTAAGTATTTCCTTAGCTGCAACATTAGCATCACCTTGGGCTTGAACATTAAGAAATGAACATGACAATACACCAATTAATAAAACAATTAGTTTTTTTTTCATAATATGTGCTGTTATAGTTTAATTGAAATCTTAATAAATCTATTCTTTACATGCAAGTTATAAAGTATTTCATATAAATCAAAAAAAGCGCACCTTAATAGATGCACTTTTATACTTTTTTATGAATTACTACTTTAATTCCAATCCCATATCTAATCCCTTATTAACTGCTGGTATACCATTCTTCATCCACTTTGGCATAGGTTCTCCTTTTAGAAAATGATCAAAAAACTGAGCTAAACGAATCTGAAAATCATATTTATCTCGAACTTTTGTTGGCCAATGATCAGCCTCATTGTAATTTAATAACCAAGCTTGTTTTCCTAATCTGCGTAAAGCAATAAAAAACTCAACCCCTTGACCAAACGGAACAGCACCATCTTTTTCGTTATGCATTATTAACAATGGTGTTTGTATTTTATCGGCAGTAAATAAGGGTGAATTTTCTAAATATCGAAGCGGTGATTCCCAAATAGATTTGCCTATTCTACTTTGTGTATGCTCGTATTGAAAAGATCGGTTTCTACCAGACCACATTCTAATACCGCCATAAGCACTAAACATATTAACAACAGGAGCTCCTGATTCTATTGCCGCAAATAAATTTGTTCTTGTTGCTAAATAGGCAACCTGATATCCTCCCCAACTGTGCCCTTGCGCTGCAATTGCATCCTTATTAACAAAACCTTCAGAAATTAATTGAGTGATTCCTGGCATTACACAATTAAAGGCATCTTCGCCTGGATAACCTGTTTTATAATAAACATCGGGATTAAAAATTAAATATCCGTTGCTTGAATAATAATGATAATCAACAGTTGAACGATGTGCTTCGGGTATTTGATGCTTATAAAGAAATTGAGAAGATTTCTCATAAAAATTTACAATCATCGGATATTTCTTATTAGGATCGAAATTTGCAGGCTTAATAAGAATCCCATTAAGTTGCTTCCCATCCAAAGATGTCCAGGTATAAAGTTCTTTTGTTCCCCATAAAAACTCCTTTTGTTGTGGGTTTGCATTGCTTATCTTAGTATTTATATTAAAATTAGTTGTCGAAACCCTAAGGTCTGGAAATTCTTGAAATGATTCGGTTGTAAATACAAATACATCCTTACTTAATGCCTTTAAAGGCGAACTTAATTTAAAAGCACCTGTGTAAATTTCGTTTGGTATTTTGTCTTTTGTTAATAACAAACTGTAATAGGCATCATGTCTAGAAATCTCATTATGTGCTTTTAAATAAAGTACTTGATCTGTGTTTATGCCAATTCGTTCATCGCCGAGTTTTCTTCGATTAGCATTTTCAAAATCTAATAGTCTATAATTAATTTTATTTTCTCGTCCGTTCTTTGTTATATTCCTAGAACTGTACTTTCCTTGTGGATCAACTTCCCAAATATCGTATCTATCATATATTAATAAAGATTTATCGCCTTTTGTCCAACCGGCAATTCCATATTCATCGGCAGGGTTTGGAACATCATTAATTTCATCGGCACACTGAATTGTATTTGGGTTTGTTATTTTAAATTCCTTAGCTGTTTTAATTTCATAGGTATTCCAACTTGTATCAATGGCATTATACCAATATATATAATTCCCTTCTGGAGATACTTTAGGATATGCCCGTACATCTTTCTTAATTAGCTTTTCTTTTCCTGTTTTAATATCAATTAAGTAAAAGTCGTTGTGTTCAGGATAACCTTCCCACATACGTTGAACTGCATAAGGTAAATTTGATCGTGCTATAGCATAATCAGAATTACCTTTATTAATTAAACTAAATTCGGAATATAAAACTTTTTCTAACTGAATAAACTTCTTTTTATCGGTATGATATACACATTGATATGATTTCTTTAAATCATTCTTTTTAGTATATAATTGCTCGGCATGTAAGGTAGGTTCGTTCCATTTCCAAACATCTAATTTGGGAATTTCTTCATCAAGTATACTAGTATCTTTTTCAATTTTTATTGTTGATATTCCAAAAAAGATTCTCTCCGTTTTTTCAGAAAATTTCAATTCTCCATTTTTGCTAATCTCAAAACCTTCAGGTATAACAGATGAGTTTTTATTAATTATTTCGTGAACAACACCATCTTTTTGCCACAAAAACAAACCATATTTCGATTTCTTTTCATCCATTGTGTCAGCAAGAAACGCCAATTTGTTTGCAGACTCATTTAATGCTAGCTGCTTATACTTTCCTTTACCCAAAATAATTTCAATAAGTTCTGATTTTATTACATCATAATAATAAATACCAGGCTTAAAATTTTTATCATCTCCACTTGAAACAAAAACTACAACAGGCTTTTCTTTTGATATTAAATAATCTGTTACAAAAGCAAAACTCTTCAATTCTCCGGTAACTAAATTCTTTATCGATAATTTGTAACCATTATCATCTGATTCTTCTTTTAACTTAATTGTATCCGAATCACTATTTTCAATTTTTGATTTTGTTTGAAATGCGATATAATTATCCCATTTAACAGGCACTTCTACAGATTTTAGATTTAATATGGTATCTATGGTTTGATATTCCAAATTGAAAATACCAAGCTTTTTTAATGGCAAATCTTCCTTCTTTGTTTTCTTTAACTTTAATTCCCGAATAGTATCTTCTTTAGGTTCTATATTAAAAATTACGAATTTAGAATCATATGTTATTTTTGCAGATTTTCCACATTCAATGCTTACCAATTCATTTCCTTTAACATCTGCAATTTTAAGTATTGCATCTCCTTTCCATGGTTCTGTTTTATATACAATATAACTTCCATCATTAGAAATTGCCTTTTCTGTAATCCTGTTCCATTTAAGAATATCATCGAATGTTAATTCCCTTTTCTGACTTTGAGCATTAAATGCTACAATTCCCAATAGATAAATAAACAGTACAAGTTTCTTCATAGTTCTCATTGTATATTATTTAGGTTAAATTATAAAATTACATTATTCTGTTGACTTAATTAAAAGGCATAAGTTTAATCCTAATTACTTATTCAACAAAAAGACTTTGAAACGGTTTCAATTTTAACTAATTTGTCACTATAACTTTAAACCATATTTTTATGAAAAAGAAACTATCATTATTTATCAGTCTTGTTTTTGTATTGATTACCATATCAACAATTTGCAATGCTCAGGTAAACGAAATTTGGAAAAAAGATCTTTCAGGAAAACTTTTATGGCAACAAGTAACATCTTATGGGAACTATTTTGTTTGTACAAGTTCTGAATTTGCAGCTTATAATCCAGAAACAGGTGAACAAATTTGGTCGAACCCTCAATTTGCGAATATTTCAAATGCTCAGATTGATGAATTAACTGGTTCACCCTTAATTAGTATTAATCAAGATTCGGATGTTTCATTACTTGATCCATATACCGGAAAAATACAGTTTAATTCTACTAAAGCTGGTATTTCTGAAATTACAACCAAACAAGTTTTATATAAAACAAACGGTATTTTAATTGCTGGAAAAACATTAGAAAATAAACCTATAATGCTTTTAGTTGACATTTCGACTGGAACTATTTTATGGAAAATTGAAGAGAAATTTGGTAGAATAGTAACCCTTAATGAACTTAGTGAAAAAGAGCTGCTTATTGTTACTTTATTTAATAATTATAAAATAAATTCTGCAAGTGGAGAGATTATTTGGAAAAATTCCAGTTCCAAAGAAGCTGAACAACTAGAAAGTATGGGTGCTTTTGGAAGCTTAATGAAAGGAATGGCAGAACAAGCTATTGCCGATGAAGATATTATCGTTCATTTCTATAAACATCCAAGCAAAGATATTTTTATTGTTGGTGGAGAAAATAAGAATGAAACCCAATCAAGCTCTAGTAACGGCAAAACATCTGTTACGTACGAAAATAATTATATAGCATTTAATATATCAGATGGATCGAGATTATGGGACCAAGCAATTAACATGAAAGGTAAACTTGGCGATCTAGCGTTTTATAAAGATGGAATTATTATTTTGCCTGATAATGGATCACGTACTAAAATCAACTTTTTCAATTTAGAAACAGCTTCTGGTGCTTGGGGAAAGAAAGGTCGCGGATTAACTATAAAAGGTGGAATTTACAGACACATAGAAACGTCAAAAGGAATTGTGCTAATTTCCAGATCGGGAGATAAAAACTATTTAAATTTCTTAGATCAAAATCAAGGTATTATTACTTTTGATAAACCAGTTAGAATAAAAGGAGAAGTTGTAAAAACAATAGAATCGGAAAAGGGAATTCTATTTATAACTACTCAAGAAATTAACATATTAAACACGGTTACAGGCGAACTTCTTTTTGATAAATCGATACAAACAAATCCAAGTTTAATCGATCAGAGAGATAACTCACTTTTCGTTTTCGACACAAAATCACAAATTATTAAACAAATAGATATTAATTCAGCAGCAGTTAAAGATATATCGTCTGTTGAGTTAAAATTTGAAGGAAAAGAAAGCCCAAATAAATTGGAACTTCGCGAAAAAGGAATATTTATTTCGTCGGAACAAAATGTCGCAATGTTCGATTATAATGGATCTTTAAACTTTCAGAAATACTACGAAGCTCCTAGAGAACCAGGATTAAAGAGAGCCTTATTATACGCTCAGGCTGCTCGTGCGGCATATATTGGAGCAAATTCATATTATGCTGCAGGTGTACTACAATCGGCAACAAATGATGTAAAACAAGAGGATGCTGTTAGTGGTGCGATTGTTGAAGGTTTTGGTATGGTTTACGAAGAATTAGGCGATGCAGCTTCTGATTTTGCTAAACAATCTTTTCAACAAGCAAATGCTCGTTTTAAAGCATCAGCAGAAGGTCGTAATTTTATAATCGTATTTGGTAAAATTGAAAAAGACAATGCTCTATTAAAAATAAATAAGGATACCGGAGAAATTGATGGTAACATTAATTTAGGAGCAGAGAAAGACCCTAAATATGCAGTTGACGATGTTACTGGTCAGGTTTTTAAGAAAACTGGAAACACACAAATTACTTCGTTTAAACTATAAAAAAAATATACAATAGAACGATAGCACGGGTAAATATTTACTCGTGCTTTTTTTATTAGTGCCTGAACATCATTCCATTATAAAATACAATCTCATAGTTTTTGCTAACTTAATTAAAAAATGAATTATAGAACGAAATCTAAAAATTGTCGATTATTATCACCGAAAGGTATATTCGATTTTATAATTAGAAATAAAACATAAAGCTTTGTGGTGTTTAATTAATTTTTAAATTTTACAACCATGAAAAAATCAGTTTTTTATTCACTACATGCATTTATTTTATTTACCAATTTTGTTATCTATTTTCTGATTTTAATAAAAGGGCATGATATAACAAGTACCATCTCAACAAATGGAACATCGGCTTTTGACCTTGGATATAAATTTGGAAAAATAATAGGACCTTATGTCCACTCAGTTATTCTTTTTTATTTGGGATATTTTTTAATCGCAAATAAATTCTTCAAAAAACAAAAGTTTTTTGTGTTTTCGATTTCATTAGTTACAATAATTGCAGTTTTAATAGTTCTCCCATTTATATTTGAAAATAATTGGCACTTATTTTCCCTTGAAAAATATCTAATATCAGTATTTATAACTTTGTTTATTTGTTTATATGGCTTTATGTTTAGAGTATTTATTGATTGGTTTAATAATCAGCAAGAAAAGAAGGAACTTGAATCTGAGAAACTAAGAACAAAACTACTCCTATTGGTTAACCAAAATAACTCTCACTTTATTTTCAATGTGTTGAATAATATTGATTCGATGATTAGTACAAAACCAGCGAAAGCATCCGAAACAATTTCTAAATTATCGCAGCTTTTAAGATATATATACTCAAACACAGAAACCGATAAAGTATTGTTATCATCAGAAATAGAATATTTAAAAAATTATATTGAATTACAAGAACTTAGGTTTGATTCTACGATTAATATTCGTTTAAAAAAAGAAGGTAATCTTGAAAATATAAAGCTTATTCCAATGATATTTCTACCCTTTATTGAAAATGCATTTAAACACGGAATTATTAATAATGAATTTCCGCTTAGTATTAAGATTAAATTAAATCAAAACAAATTGTATTTTGAATGTCAAAATCAATTTAAAAAAACAGAACAAGCGAATAAAACAATTTCAGGATTTGGACTTCCAAATATTACAAAACGTCTTGATTTAATGTATCCTTCGAAATACACATTAAATACAGCCACAAATAGCGGATTATATATTGTTTCCTTAACTTTACAACTAGATGAAGATTAATTGTATAATAATAGAAGATGAAAAACTGGCTGTAGAAAAACTAGTGAGTTATATTGAAAAAATCTCTGCACTTAATTTAAGTGCAGTTTTTAACGATGGAATCTTAGCAATTAATTTTCTTCAAAATAATCAAATTGATCTTGTGTTTCTCGATATTGAAATGAAAGGTTTTAATGGCATCCAGTTTTTGAGAGCTATGAAGATTAAGCCAGCTATAATAATTACTTCAGCTTACGAGAAATATGCTTTAACAGGATATGAATTTTCGGTAACTGATTATTTACTTAAGCCATATACTCTTGAAAGGTTTCTTCAAGCAATAAACAAAGTTATTGGGATAAAAGAACTTAAAGAAAAGGCCAAGAATTATGAGTTAATTGCATCACAAAGTAATGAGTATATTTTTATAAAATCAGAAAATCGAATTGAAAAAATTGTGCTTAATGAGATTCTTTTTATCGAAGGAATGAAAGATTACTTGCGCATTCATACTGCCAAAAAACACATTATGACTTTGCAAAGTTTTAAGGGTATACTTCAACATCTCCCATCTAATAATTTTAAAAGAGTACACAATTCTTATATAGTTGCTATTGAAAAGATTGAAAGCATAGAACGTAGCAGAATTAAAATTGGCGAGTATTATATCCCTGTAAGCGATAAATACAAAGATGATTTTTTTAATTTAATTAAGAAATAGATTTTTAAAATCTGTAAAAGATATTAATTGTTAAATAATTAGTACTAAAACCAGTTAGGTAATTATTGTCGATATAGTACGGAATATAATGGTAATTCATTCCTAAACCAATTGTATGTGTAAATCCAAATTTATACATTAGATCAAATCCCACACCAACGTTAATGGCACTTAGATCGTAATATTCGTCTTCTTCATCACTGTTCGATTTTTTAACATCGGTTTCAATAATATCCCATCCTAAACCAATATTTGGAGATATTGTAAAATCATCTTTAGAGTATAGTTCGCAAGAAACAACGCCGCCAATTAAAGCACCAATATCTGTATTCGTTTCTACAGTATCTGAATTAACAATTATCGAGAAATCGTCGTCGTTAATATTAATACGCACGAGCATTACTAAATTAAAGTGAATTTTCTTGAATTGTATTCCTAAACCAACTCCAAGTTGTGGGTTTAAACCAATAACTTTATCGGTAGAATTTAATGGTTGCCACGCCCCTAGAATTAAATCGTAAGTGAACGGACCTTTCCAATCATCAATACTTTTCTGATTTATACTATAAATTGCTGTTTCCTTATATTCTTTTTTCTTTAATAAATTCCAAAACTCATCTATATGAAAACTAAATAATAAACAAATTAACTTTTCATCTTTATTTAATGATTTTTGTTCTAACATTTCATTCGATAATTCAATTATTAATGAATCAAATTTTCCTCTTAAGGGGATATATGAATAAAATTCTGTATCAGACTGATAGATCTTTTTATACTCAGGTTTTTTACTATCTTCAATACGATTCATTAAGGTATATGAATACTCGCTATAGTATAACTGTATAAGGCTATCGGTATTATGCCCATTCTTTATTTTATTAATGATTTTTAAGCGAAGATAAGGTTCTGTTTCTCCACACGATCGTTGCCAACGAATTAATAAAGCACTAATTGAATCATTTTCATAAATTCGACTAATATTTTTATTAATAGTAATTGCTGTTTTCCTACAACTTGGATTAGAATCCATTTCAGAAAAGAAATTCTCTAAATCGTTCTGTGCATGAACAGATATAAAGCTAATGAATATAATCAACACACAAATAAACTTTTTCATTTTTTTAGATTCCATACTAATTTAAAGTATAAAGTTACTTCTTTTGTTTTACTTGATAAATATCAATTGCTTTTCGCTTTCCTTTTAATTTAATGGTTCCTACGTTTTTAAAACTATAAGGTTTTGGATCTTTTACAAATACAAATAAATCTCCTGATATTAATAAATTCTGACGATATTCATTACACATAGATTCGATTCGTGCTGCCGTATTCATGGTATCGCCATTGTACGAAATATCTCTACGTATTTGTCCAACTTGCAAAACCATTACTTTACCTACGTGAATTCCAGCTTTAAACTGTGGAACCAAATCATATTTTCGTTGATAATATCTTCGCCGTTTATATATTACGTGATTAAATGCATAAAAAGCTCTTAAAAAGTTATTATGTCTGAGACCTTTTCGTAAACTCCACGATAGAATTGCTCCATCACCCACATATTGATAAATTTCGGCTTTATAGTTATCTACAACAGCCAAATCACTAAAAACATCTTGTATTAAATGACTAAATTTTTTATGTTCTAACTTTTCTGCTATTGTTGTCGATGATTTCATATCAATAAACATGAAAATCCGATTCTCTTCTCGCGGTTTATTCAACAATCCGAAAACCCAACTTCTCAAATTACTGCGTCCCATTCTTTTTTCCATGCCTTTAAATAAATTATTTAAGAAGCACGAAACATAAAAATGAACCAAGAATCTTCCAAAATTGATATTCATTTCGGGTAAAATTTTCAATATATCAGTATAATTATCTTTATTGTAAATTGTTAATGGAGATCTAGCGGCAGCTAAAATCAGAACAAAAGCCGATGCAAAATACAATGCGGAACGAATTAATATTGTAAATGCTATAGGAAACGACCGCATTAAACGATCTGTAAAAATTAAATCGATAAAGCTAAACAAAAATGAAATGCTCGAACTTAGAAATAATATAACAAGTGATATATTTTCTATTCGAAGAAGATTTAGATAGATCTTAAAAATCTGATGTTCGCCCGAAATAAAAACATAAAACAAAAAACTTAAGTACCAAAAAACTAGTTGATAAAAAAAGCTCTTTAAAAATTTATTTTTTCGAATACGTATTTTATCAACTGTTAACATGTAAATTTTTATTCTTGTTTCAGTGAGTGTAAAGATAAGAATAAGCGATTAACAAAAAATCTCTATCAATAGGATTTATTATATCGCCTACGTTTTTTTTCTTCAACTACTTTACTTTTTTTCTCTGGACGCTGAAAACTATGCGAAGATAAAATATCTTCTTGTTTTCTTTCTACAAATTCAAGTGTTGATGGATCATCGCTCAAAAAAACAGGCTTTTCTGGTTGAGATATAACTTTTAATATTCTTTCGTTTGGAAATATCTCCGAAGTCTCTGTCCACTTCCCAGTACCAACAACAGCAACGGTTTCTCCCTTTTCTAATACCCCTTCTTTATAGCGTATGCTTTTATTAAAGCCTAATAAGCCTGTGCTTTCATGACCATGTTTGTGTAAATAACTTTCTAAATTTGGAGTTGCATCATTAAAAGCTCCTGATGAAAATTTCTTATCGGGCACTAAATAACTTTTTACATTCTGTGTATCAATTAAGGCAATTTTATCTTTCTCTCGAATTATAAAATCTTGACTAATTTCTTCTTTGATAATTTTTTTCCAACTAGAGCTTTTTCCATTTGACACTTGTTTTTCGACAAGAATATTATAATAAGTACATTCTCTTCCAGACAATGGAGCAATTAAAGGTTTCTTTGCAAATTCAACTTTGCCAACAATTTTTGCTACATCGCCATTTCGAAAATCTTTAATTTCCTTACTAGGTGTTTTTCTAAGTTTGCGCTTTACAATTGCTTTTTTTGTAAATGAATTAAATAATATGATGATTACAATTACTGCAAAAATTACAATTAAAATGATTGGTGCTTCCATTGCTTCCATTTTTTGAATTTTCAGAATGAAATTAATAAAACTCTAATGAATTGCAATAGAATATATAAAAAAATGCCAGCGCAAAACTGACATTATCTATTTATTGTAACATTCTTACTAAAATCAGAACAATCTTATTTTATTTTTTTAACTTCTTATATTTAAAACGTTTAGGAGAATCTGTTCCTAAACGTTTTTTACGATTTTCTTCATATTCAGAAAATGAACCTTCGAAGAAATGTACATGCCCATCTCCTTCGTAAGCTAAAATATGAGTTGCAATTCTATCTAAAAACCAACGATCGTGACTAATAACTACAGCACATCCTGCAAAGCTTTCTAATCCTTCCTCCAAAGCCCGCAATGTATTAACATCAATATCATTAGTAGGTTCATCAAGTAACAACACGTTTCCTTCAGCTTTTAAAGCTAATGCTAAATGCAATCGATTACGTTCACCACCAGAAAGTACTCCACATTTCTTTTCCTGATCCGATCCACTAAAGTTAAAGCGTGAAACATACGCACGCGCATTCATAGTTTTGTTTCCCAATTGGATATTTTCTAATCCATCAGATATAACATTATATACAGTTTTCTCTGAATCAATTGCTTTATGCGATTGATCTACATAACTTATTTTTACAGTTTCGCCAATTGTAATATTTCCTATATCGGCGTTTTCCTGTTCCATAATCATTCGAAATAAGGTAGTTTTTCCTGCTCCATTCGGACCAATAACTCCAATAATTCCTGCAGGTGGTAAAGCAAATGTCAGATCCTGAATCAATAATTTATCATCATAAGCTTTTGTAACACTATCCATTTCAATAACCTTGTCTCCAAGACGCGGGCCATTAGGAATATAAATCTCTAAACGTTCTTCCTTTTGCTTTATATCTTCGTTTAGCATTTTATCGTAAGCAGACAAACGAGCTTTTGATTTAGCATGACGCGCCTTAGGAGCCATTCGCACCCAATCTAATTCACGTTCTAGTGTCTTTCTGCGTTTAGAAACCACTTTTTCTTCATTTTCTAATCGCTTTGTTTTTTGTTCTAACCACGATGTATAATTCCCTTTCCACGGAATACCTTCGCCACGATCTAGTTCTAGAATCCAACCGGCAACATTATCTAAAAAATAACGGTCGTGAGTAATGCATATTACAGTTCCTTTATATTGCTTTAAGTGCTGTTCTAACCAATGCATACTTTCTGCATCGAGATGGTTTGTTGGCTCATCCAACAATAAGATATCTGGTTCTTGCAGTAATAAACGACACAATGCTACTCTACGACGTTCACCACCAGAAAGTTCATTTACCGGCTGATCATCTGGTGGGCACTGCAAGGCATCCATTGCTCGATTTAACTTAGTATCTAAATTCCACCCATCTAATTGATCAATTTTTTCTTGTAATACCGATTGCTCTGCCATAAGTTTTTCCATGGCATCCGGATCTTCATAAACTTCAGGCAATCCAAATTTTAGATTTATAGCCTCATAAGCTTCAATAGCATCAACAACTTCTTTTGCTCCTTCCTGAACAATTTGCTTAACTGTTTTTTTTTCGTCGAGGTCGGGTTCTTGTTGCAGTAATCCTACTGAGTATCCCGGAGCGAATACTAAATCACCATTATAAGCTGTATCTTGTCCTGCAATAATTCTTAGTAAAGTAGATTTACCACTTCCATTTAATCCTATTATTCCAATTTTAGCACCTAGAAAAAACGAAAGACTTATATCTTTTATAACCGTTTTACTTGGTGGGTAAGTTTTACTTACCTTGTGCATCGAAAATATAATCTGCTTATCGTCTGACATAATTTTAAATTTCGTATTTATTATTTAAACATCTTGTTTTGGCAAAATTATGAAATAGTTTACTTGATTATGTATATGTTAACATTATTTATTATAAAAAGTCATTCTAGATGTAACAAGAATGACTTTTTATATTAAGCTCTCAAGTAGTATGCATTTGTATTCATATAATTTTCAATACATTAATATACTATTTTACGAAAAGTTTAAATACAAAACTTAATATAAAATGATTCTAACAATAATTTAATAAAGCTAAATAACTTGAAGATTCTCCTTTTTTAACCAGCCTTTACTTCCATCGCTAAGTTTAATTTCATTCCACTCCGAAAGCTTATCGTTAATGGTAACTTTTGTTCCCTCATGAATAACAAACAAATCTGTTCCACTTGCATCGGGAGAACTTTTTACTACAACAGAAGGAGTCATAACAATTGCAGTGTTTTCAGAAACTATTTTTTGTTTTTGTTGATTTGAAAATATAAACGATATTGAAGATACTATTACAAGAATAAATCCTAACCAAAAAGATATTTTTTTGAAACTCATACCTTTACTATACAAATACGTTGATATAAAAAATAAAGCTATCCCGAATGTTATTATACTTATTATTGCCCAAAAATCGGATGAAAAGAGATTTCGAATACTTTTTATCCATGAAGTAATAAAGAACACTGGCAATACTTCTATTTGATCTACTACTAGTCTGTTACATAATTCTAAGTTGTATTTGATATCATCGTTATTTGGAGCCAATAACAAAGCTTTTTCGTAATTTAAAATAGCTTGTGAAATTACATTTTGCTTATAATAAGCGTTCCCCATATTATAATATAAATCAGAAGATTCGTAACCTAGCTCCAAAATATTTTCATATGCAACAACTGCTTCCTGAAATTTTCCATCAACAAATAAATTATTAGCATTTTCCATTAAAGCATCGGCTTCTTGAGCATTTACATAAAGCACGGAT
>Ga0209633_10003364_pt1 | contig 14804 bp, 9 predicted proteins | sample Cruoilmetagenom1_FD_187290 | JGI IMG/M metagenome (GOLD analysis project Ga0209633, IMG submission 187290) | Oil polluted marine microbial communities from Coal Oil Point, Santa Barbara, California, USA - Sample 1 (SPAdes) (version 2) | ecosystem: Environmental > Aquatic > Marine > Oil seeps ... | reverse complement strand
CGCAAAGTCGTCGGTGTCCAATGAGCTTGGCGCGATACCCTCGACAAGCGCCAGTATCTCGCCCGTGGTCGCTACCGAGATCGCGCTGCTCCCGGCGCCAGAGGCACCAATGGCCAAGTCGGAAAACTGCAGGCCGCCAGCGAGCCCGATGAGATCGACGCCATCCTCAAAATCGGTCAGCACGTCGGCCGCCGCAAGGCTGGCACCGCCCTCGCCAGGCGCTAGGACGAATAGGTCGCGGCCCGCGCCACCGCTCAGCGTATCGGCCCCGGCCGCACCACGCAAAACGTCGTCGCCATCGCCGCCGGCATAAGCGTCGTCAAGCGCGCCACCGTAATAAATCGTGCTATTGCCGGCCTGCGCGGCGGACAGGGCGGTAAAGCTGGCCGCGCTGGAGCCAAAATCCAACTGGTAGTCGAAATCTTGGGTCACGCCGTGAACGGCCGATGACAGGTTCCCGGGCGAGCCTGCCAAACCCTGGCCAGCCGTCAGGAAATCGATGGAATCGCCGGCGGCCGGGAGATAGCCCTCGATCAGGATGAAATCGACCAAGCCGCCCTGCACATCGGCCTGGCCGGCAACGTCGATCAGATCAGACAAGCCGGCGGCCGTACCGCCCAGTTCCATCTCCAACGTGCCGGAGGCCAAGGTCAGGTTTCCACTCAGGTGAATGGTTCCGGCCGAGAACCCCGGCGCGATGCTGTCGCCATCCAAGATAGTCTGGTTGGCATTGAGGATCCCGGTTCCTTCGACACGGCCGTTTTGCCCGATGTAGGCCTCAAACACGTTGACCGTGCCGAATTCACCGATGGTAAGCGTGCCGGACCCGCTTGCCGCGCCGGATATTGGCTGACCGGTTTGTGCATCGATCTGCATGCCGATCACCAATCGGCCGCCGGCATCCAAGGTGGACACAGCGTTGGGCGAGCTGCCCTCCACGAGCACGGTACCAACGCCGGCGATTTGCGAGGGCAGGTCGCCGCCAATGACGGTTGTTCCATCTTCCGAGTTCCGAACCGTGGCCCCGTTCAGAATCTCCAGGCGGCCGGTGCCCGACCGGCCGACGGCGATGTAACCGGAATCGAAGCCATCAAGAAAGCTGTTAACGGTTATTGACGACCCGAAGCCCGAAACCACAACCAAGCCGTTGCTGCCGGCGAGTTGTCCGACCTCGAAACCAGGGCGAACCGCTTGGCCACCGTCAATGACCAAATCCGCACCATCGAGCACCCGTAGCTCCCCACGACCTTCGCGGCCAACGATGGCGGACGCACCGCCCCCACTCACGCGCGTGCCGCTGAGCGACATTTGGGTGACCTGGTTGCCTAGGCTTCCAAACCCATCGATGACGACGGATCCGTCGCCCGTACTTAAATTGCCGACAATGAGCTCGGACGCTGAGAAGGTCCGGCCCCCAACCAGAGTAAAATGGCCAACGGCGGAGTTGCCGACGGTTAGCGTACCGTTACTGAAAAACACGTCTCCGGACCGGTCGCCGACCGCAATATCGACGGTACCTGTGGTGGAAAGCGGCCCCGGCGTACCGGTGCCGCCTTGGTCGTTGACCGTAACGATGACCGATTCTTCGCCGATGAATCCACGATCCGACTGATATGTGAGGCTGTTCAACGCGGCATTGACGTCCGCCAAGGCTCCGGAGAAAGACAGGCTTGCGGCGTCCGTTCCGTCGCCGGTTTGGAAGGTGAGACCGTCCATTTGGCCAAGACTTAGCATGCCGTTGCCGACGCCCAGGGTGACAACTACGCTCGGCGCATCCGGATCGGCCACGGCGACGGCCGTCCCGCTATCATCGATGACATCAGCTTCAACGTTCGACGCTGCCGTTATCGTGAACGGCAACGTAAGCGTCGGTGCGTCGTTCTGCACGACCAGGGCGACCACGGCCAGCACAGCGGCGCTTGGGGCCGCCCCGTCGTCGACCACAAAGCGAATGTTGCGCTGTGGGCTGTTGCCGCCGGCAGTCGGGTCCTGTGCCGAATTCTGGTAGGTAACCGAACGCAGCACCTGCTGATAGCTGGCGGCCGAGGCGGTGCCGCTTAGGCTCAGAACACCTGTCTGCTCGTTGAAGCTGGCCACAATGTTCGTTCCGGTCGTGTTCGCGACAAGGACTTCGAGGCCCGGGTTCGCCAAGGAATCGATAGTGACCGTGGCACCGACAAGTGTCGAAGTGTCCTGATCGCTGACCAGGATGTTGTCGTCCACAACGACGGCAGCACCGCCCTCGGTGAAGCTGGCGCCGCTGGCACCGTTGAGGTCGACAACCGGCGGGTCGTTGACGGGATTCACCGCAAAATCGAATGTCGCGGGCGCGCTGATTCCACCAACGGGATCGGCGACAGTGACTGTGAAGGACGCGGCGTTAGAATCGCTGCCGTCGTGCACAAAGCTAACAAGCCCACCGTTGACTTGTGCCTGAGTGAAGCTGTTCGCCGCCGCACCGTTCACCTGAACGGCGCCATTGCTTGTTCCAGTGACCGTGTAGGTTAGCTGCGCCGGGTCGGTCGTTTCGGCGTCGCTTGCGCTCAGGAATGCCGCGGTGACCGAAACGCTCGCACCCTCATCGATTTCCCCATTACCCCCGGTAACGACCGGCGCATCGTTGACATTAGTAAAGTCGATGACTGCGGAACCGCTTGCATTCGACGTCCCGTCGCTAACCGTCACTGTGTAGCTGGGCGCCGCCTCGCCACCATCGTGGACAAATTGCACCGCCCCATTGGCCACCTGCGCTTGGGTGAACGAGGTGATGGCAACGCCAGAATTTTCCGCGAATTCGAAGCGACCACCCTGAATGCTGCTGACCGTGAATTCGAGAGCCGCGTCGTCGTTGTCGAGATCGGTCGCGCTCAGATTGTCGTTGTCGAGACCAACGATGCCACCTTCGCTAATCGTCAGGCTGTTGTTGCCCAGCACAGGCGGATCATTGACCGCACCAACAGAGACGTCGACGGTTGCTGTGTCGGATTCGCCCTGGCCATCAGAGATCGTGTACGTGAAGCTATCGTCGCCACTGAAATTCGCGTTCGGCGTGTAGGTGATCGTGCCGTCCGGATTGATGGCAACGCTGCCGTTAGCCCCCTGAGTCACCGCCGTGACGCTCAGCGTATCGCCGTCGGCATCGCTGTCGTTGGCCAGCACCGAGATTATGAGCGGCGTATCCTCGGCCGTCGCTGCCTCGTCATTCGCTGCTACCGGCGGATCGCTGACCGCATCAACGGTGACGTCGACGGTCGCGGTATCGGACTCGCCCTGGCCATCGGATATGGTGTACGTGAAGCTATCGGTGCCGTTGAAGTCCGCATCCGGCGTGTAGGTGATCGTGCCGTCCGGATTGATGGCAACGCTGCCGTTGGCGCCTTGCGTTACCGCCGAAACGCTCAGCGTATCGCCGTCGGGGTCGCTGTCGTTGTTCAGCACCGCGAACGTGACCGACGTATCTTCGGCCGTCGATCCCTCGTCGTCGGCCGCTACCGGTGGATCGTTGACCGCACCAACCGAGACGCTGACCGTCGCCGTGTCGGATTCGCCCTGGCCGTCGGAGGTCGTATACGTGAAGCTATCTAAGCCGTTGAAGTCCGCATCCGGCGTGTAGGTAACCGTGCCGTCCGAATTGATGGCAGCGCTTCCGTTGGCGCCTTGCGTTACCGCCGAAACGCTCAGCGTATCGCCGTCGGGGTCGCTGTCGTTGTTCAGCACTGCGATCGTCGTCGGCGTATCCTCGGCTGTTTCCGCGTTGTCATCAGCCGCTACCGGCGGGCTGTTGCCGGGGCCAACGTCGACACCAACAGTCGTCGTGGCGAACCCACCCGCCCCATCGGATACGGTGTAGGTAAAGCTGTCGGAGCCGGAGAAACCAGCCGAGGGTGTGTATGTCAGGGTGCCATCCGGGTTGATAGCGACACTGCCATTGCTCCCTTGCGTTACCGCAACAATGCTCAAGGTGTTGCCCTCGGGGTCGCTATCATTGCCCAGGACGGCAATGACGACGGGGGCCGATCCTTCGGTGGCAGCGGCGTCGGCGGTGGCGATCGGCGGGCTGTTCGAATCACCGGGCGGACTGCCAGGTCCACCTGGCGCCTGGCGCGGCGGTGTCGGGGTTTGCGGGCTGGTCGTCTCTGTGACCTGGGTCGATGAGGAGGATATGTCGGTATTGGTGCGCTGTTCTTCACCAAACTCCGGCTCGTCGACGCCCAGACCGCCAGAGGTTATGGGACCGGTCACCGGCGGCGCCGCTGTTTCCAGGGGCGGCTCGCCGAATGGGTCGGTATCGGCGCCTGTGTTTGGTTCGTCGCTGGCTTGCTCGAATTCGCCGTCCTCGATCTCGCCGCGCCGTTCCTCGCCGAGCCGCTGCTGCGCCCTGCCGTAAATGTCATGCGCCCGCACCACCAGGGCTTGATCAATCGCCTGCTCGCCCGGCGTCTTGATCGACTCAAAGAACGGGCCGCCAGCGGACCGGATACGCACCAGCTGGTTGAGATCGGAAACGGTTGTCAGGGCCGCGCCCGAGAGCTTGTCAAAAAGCCCGTAGGCGCCAACGCCACCGCCCGGATCCTCGCCGATGGAATAGAGCGTCGACCCATCAATGGCCGATATTTTCGTAATCGGCACGGTGCCCCGAACGCCGATGGTCGCCACCGGCGTCTCGATACGCATATCGCCGGTCGGAGCCACCTGGCCGGTAACGAAGACGAAGGTGCCCTGGACCAGATCGAACAACATCGAATTCGCCGACCCTTCCGGATCGTAGACCAGGCTGTTAAGCACCATGCGGGCGCCGCCGGATAGGGAAAAGATTGTCTCGTCGATGAAGGTCAGGCCGAGCGTCGAACCCGCTCCGGTTTGCACAACATCGCCCTGGAAAACCGGGTCGCCGACCGCCAGATCGACGGCCACGCCAGCGCGGATGACCTGGGCGCTGCCGGTGAGCGTCTCCACCTGGCCGATGGCCTCGGCGACAGGGGCACCGCCGGCCTGCGCGTACAGCAGCCCCGGGGCGCGGGGCCCGACCAGCGCCGCCACCAGGTCCGGCGACATCATCGCCCCGTCGGGCGAGAGAAGCGGCGGCGGTACCTCGAGGGCAAAATAGCCGCTGATGATTTGCGTGGTACCGTCGCTGCCGGTCAGCAGAAGATCGTCGCCGATCCGGCTGAACTCGGCCGTAAACAGCAGATGTGCATCGGATACGGTGACGGCCTCGTCACCGGCCTGCACCGGCGACAGAGCGATACCGGCCGCGGACGTGTCAGGTCCCGCGCGGCCTACCACGGCCTAAATCCCCCAGACAACTGAGCTCTCCCCTCCCTGCAGGGTAGATCGGTCAATACCGCTATATACCGGCGCCCAGCCACACCCCAGCATGGCCTTGAGCACAACCAATCACACCCATTTTACCGCCGCGCCCGCCCCCACCTTCTTCGCACGCGCGCCAGCTCGGGATCATTCGATCTTATAATTCGGGCAAATTATCCGATATTCCTGTACCGACGGCAATAATTCTCTCGCAATCCGACTAACCTGTCCAATGGGACACGCTGTGCGCTCTGACATTGAGAAGCATAGCTTGCAAGGGATCGGATCGGAATTACCCGCCGCATTGTCCATTACACGAATCTCGCCGGATTTTATTGGGCTTTCTTAGTAATGCGCCCAAGAAAGGGGCCCGGGTGTGCGTCTGCAGTGTGAGCGGATTCGCTTAGCACTCGACTTGGCAGCCGCGCCACCATCTGCCATGAATGGGGCTGGGAGGTCCCAGCGGCGCGGCGACCCAACGCCACGGTGAACTGGAAGGACGGAATGCCCGAGCCACTGCTGCCCGAGCCACTGCTGAGCGTGCGGAACCTGCGCATCGAGTTCCCAACTCGAGCGGGCGTCTTGCTCGCCATCGATGACGTGTCGTTTCACATCGGCGAGGGGGAAATCCTCGGCGTGGTCGGTGAGTCCGGCGCCGGCAAGTCGATTACCGGCATGTCGATCATCGGCCTCTTGGACCCGCCGGGCCGGGTCGCCGGCGGTGAGGTCAGGCTCGACGGCCGGCGGATCGACAACCTTCCCTACGAAGAAATGCGCCGGATCCGGGGCAGCAAGATCGGCGCCATCTTTCAGGACCCGCTGACCAGCCTGAACCCGCTCTATACGATCGGCCGGCAACTTATCGAGACCATCCTGACCCACACCGATCTCAGCCAGTCGCAGGCGCAGCAGCGCGCCGTTTCGTTGCTCAACGAGGTCGGCATTCCGGCGGCGGAAAAACGGATCGATAACTACCCGCATCAGTTTTCCGGCGGCATGCGCCAGCGTGTGGTGATCGCCCTGGCGCTTTGCGCCAATCCGCGCCTGGTCATCGCCGACGAGCCGACCACGGCCCTCGACGTCTCTGTCCAGGCGCAGATCATTACCTTGCTCAAGCAGCTTAGCCGCGAGCACGGTACGGCGGTCATGCTGGTCACCCACGACATGGGTGTCATCGCCGAGACCGCCGACCGCGTCGCCGTGATGTACGCCGGCCGCATTGCCGAGATCGGGCCGGTGGCGGAAGTTATTCAGCGTCCCAAGCATCCCTATACGGTTGGCTTAATGGGCTCCATCCCAACCATCGGTCATCGCACCGAGAAATTGGTTCAGATCAAGGGCTCCATGCCGCGGTTGACCGATATCCCCACCGGGTGCGCATTCCACCCGCGTTGTCCGCGCGCCTTCGACCGCTGCCGCCGCGAGCGGCCCGACCCAATTGCCACCGACACCTCGGATGCCGCCTGCTGGCTGTACGCGCAGGACGAGTTGGTCGATGCCTGAGGATACGGCGGGCCGCCGCCTTGACCACGGCGAATCTCCGCTGGTTAGTATCCGTGGCCTGGCGCGCTATTTCGATATTTCCAAGCCATTGCTCAATCGCGTCATCGAGGGCGAGCCGCGGCAGGTTCTCAAAGCGGTGGACGGAATCAGCTTTGACATTCCGCGCGGCAAGACCTTCGCTCTGGTCGGCGAATCCGGTTGCGGAAAGTCGACCGTGGCGCGCTGCATCGTCGGGTTGTATCGCCCGACCGCCGGCTCGGTTCTGTTCGACGGTGTCGACATGGCGGCAATCAAGTCTCGGCGGGAGACCATGCCACTACGCCGGCGCATGCAGATGATTTTTCAGGATCCATACGCCAGCCTCAATCCGCGCTGGCGTATCGCCGACATCGTGGCCGAGCCGATTACCACCCACAAGCTGCTCAGCGACCGCAAGGCCATCCGCATCCGGGTGGACGAGCTGCTGACACACGTTGGCTTGGCCGCCCGCGATGGCGAGAAGTATCCGCACGAATTTTCCGGTGGGCAGCGCCAGCGCATCTCCATCGCCCGCGCCCTGGCGAGCAACCCCGAATTCCTGGTTTGTGACGAGCCGACCTCGGCCCTGGACGTATCCGTACAAGCGCAGATCCTCAATCTGATGAAGGACCTGCAGCGCGAGCTTGGCCTGACGTATCTGTTGATTTCGCACGACCTGGCGGTGGTCTACAATTTTTCCGATCGCGTTGGCGTCATGTACCTGGGGCGCATGGTTGAATCGGACAGCGCGGATACCCTGTTCCGGGCGCCGCGCCACCCTTACACACGCATGCTCTTAGATGCGATTCCCGACCTGGAGCTAACCGGCCGCGCCCGCCAACCCGTCGCCGGAGAGGTGCCGGACCCGATCAATCCGCCATCCGGTTGCACCTTCCACCCGCGCTGTCCACATGCCGACAACCGTTGCAAAACCGAGGCACCTGAAACCATGGTGTATGAGGGCGCGCGAGTCGCCTGTCACGCGGTGGAAGAAGGCCGCATCGCCATGGTGGACCGGCCCGTCACACGAGGCCAGCCGGCGGGAGCCGAAGCGACATAGCGGCGGCGATCACTGGTGAATTGAATGAAACAAAAGAGTCCCTCCCCCCTTGTGGGGGAGGGCTAGGGTGGGGGGAAGCGCGTCCGCGCGTCGAGAGACTCATTTCTTGTTCTTAGGCCGCCTCGCGGCGGCTGCCCCCTCACCCGGCGCGCTACGCGCGCCACCTTCTCCCACGATGGGGAGAGGGTATCAGACCTCGGAGTCAATCCACTAGGCGTCGATACGCTCCAGGCGTCCGCCGGATTTTTGCCAGGCATCGACGCCGCCCTTTAGGTGGCATGCGTCGGTGATGCCCGCCTCTTGCGCTGCCTTGACCGCCATGGCCGAGCGTTCCCCATAGGCGCAGTAGAAAACCAGACGGCGGCGCGACACCTCGGCTAGTTCATGCAACAACCCACCGGGTCCGACGTTCTCCTCCAGATCCTGATAGGGAGCATGGACCGACCCGGCGATCACCCCGTGCCGCTCCCGCTCGGAGCGATCCCGAAGGTCCACCAGCACAATTTCGTTGCGGTCAGCGATGACGTTCGCCTCGTCGCAGGTCAGTGACCAACCGCCGGCATCAATTTCGTCCTGCGACATGCCCAGATGTAAATTCGCGGGCACTGCGACGTCCATCATCTTTGGATTGGGCAAGTTCAAGTTGCTCATGAGCTCGACGTATTCGTCGATCGATGCGACTTGTAAGCGCGGGTTGTACGCCCTCTCCTCGGCGATGCTACTGACCATATCGCCCTTATAGTCGTGGGCCGGGTAAACCAGCGTTTCATCGGGCAATTTCAGAAGCTTATTGAAGATCGAATCGTACTGTGCCCGCGCATCGCCATTCTGGAAATCCGTACGGCCCGTGCCCCGGATAAGAAGCGTATCGCCCGTGAAGACGCGATCGCCCGTGAAGAAGCTATAGGAATCGTCGGTGTGTCCAGGCGTATAGAGAACCGAAAGAGATAACCCCTCGATCTCGATCCGATCGCCATCGGCAACCCGCATGGAAACCACGTCGGTGCCGCTTTGCTCGCCCATGACGGTGATGCAGCGCGTCCGATCGCGCAATTCGCCAAGGCCGCTGATGTGGTCGGCGTGCACGTGCGTATCAACCGCCTTGATCAGCTTTAGATCCAGCTCACGAAGCAGCTGGATGTAGCGATCCACCCTCTCAACGACCGGATCGATGATCAGCGCCTCACCGCCGCTACGGCTGGCCAAGATGTAGGTGTAAGTTGAAGACGTGCTATCGAAGAGTTGGCGGAAAATCATCGGATCACTCCGGGTCGTGCAGCTGGCGGCGAGCGGGCAGATTTATTCGGCGGCCAAACTCGGCCGCGACTCTTGCGCCCGCTTCACAATATTGGCGATGCGTTCCCGTTCGTCGCCCACCAGCGGCTGGCGTGGGGCCCGGACCGTCTCGCTGCCAAGGCCGGTCATAGCTTGCGCCAACTTGATGTACTGCACCAATTTGACGTGGCAATCCAGATGGAGAACCGGCGTGAACCAACGATAGAGATCGCGCGCCTCCGTCCAGCTCCCGGCAGCGGCTAGGCGCCACAGGCGCATGGTCTCGTGCGGGAAGGCATTGACCAGCCCGGCGACCCAGCCGACGGCGCCGAGCAGCGCCGCCTCGAGCACCAGATCGTCAACGCCGCAAAACAACACGTACCGGTCGCCACAGCAGTTGACGATGTCGGTCAGGCGGCGTGGGTCATCGGAGGACTCCTTGATCGCCACCAGCATCGGCTCGTCCGCCAGTTCCGCGAACATCTCCGGCGTGATGTCGATGCCGTAGGAGACCGGGTTGTTGTAGCACATGATCGGCAGGTCGCTGGCGCCGGCGACGGCCCGGTAGTGGGCCATGGTCTCGCGCGGATCCGACTTGTAGACCATCGCCGGCAGGACCATCAGCCCGTCGACACCGATCCTCTGCGCTGCCTCGGCAAAGCCGCACGCCATGGCGGTCGAACATTCGGCGACCCCGGTCAGCACCGGGACGCGGCCAGCCACCCTATCCACAGTCGCGGCAAGAATCGCTTCCTTCTCCGCCACGGTCAGGGTCGTGCTTTCACCCAAGGTGCCAAGCATGACCAGCCCATCGACACCCGCCTCGATGAGCGCCTCGACGTGGACAACGGTTGCTTCAAGGTCAAGCGACTGATCGGAGGCAAACTGCGTTGTTACCGCCGGATATACGCCCTGCCAAGCTACAGCCATGGTCGCCTCCTTGACCTTTCTGCGCAGCAACAATATTGCTCTGCGCTGCAACAATACTGCCACGCAACCGACCTATAGCCGTACTTTGATGTAGTCTCCACCCGAATGCAATTGGGCGAAGACACTTCGGCTATCATCTAACTATTGTCTCTAGTGCCCGGGCCATGGATTTCGTATACTGCCACTATCGGCCGGTCGGGCGGCTGAGTCGGTGTGAACAAGATGGCTGGGTCCAATGACGGTCCATCAATGGCTGATATTCGTTGCGGTGTGGACAGCGGCCAGCCTCCCGCTTGGTCCCAATGCGCTGAATCTTATTTCCTCCGCGGCAACCGATGGTTTCCGGCGATCGCTGTGGGGGATTGCCGGGATTGTTCTCGCCGCCGTCTGCCATATGACAGCGACCATTCTGGGCGCGGCGACGATCCTGTTGGCGAACGCCAATGTCTTTCAGGCGCTCAAGCTCGCCGGGGCCGCCTACCTTATCTGGATGGGCATCTCCCTGTGGCGCAGCAAGGACACGGCCATCCGCCCGGTGCGACGAGACCCTGCGTCACCCGCCCGGCTGGTGCGGCGCGGCTTCCTGATCTCCATGACCAATCCCAAGGCGGTGCTCAGCTATCTTGCCGTATTCTCGCAGTTTCTGCGGCCCGGCGTGGCTTTGGCCGAGCAACTGACCGTCCTCGTACCCACCGCGCTGGCGATCGTTGTCATCGTGTACTTTGGCTATGCAGTGACAGGGCTTGGGGTCAGTCGTCTGCTTGGCAGCGTGCGGCGGCGGTCTTTATTCAACAAAGGCGTGGGTAGCTTTTACATGCTCGCCGGGCTTGGCCTTGCGACGGTCGAGCCATCATCCGCCCCCGCCCACAAGCCGTGACCACCGCGGCTCAGGAAACCTCGAATATCGCGTCACCGAACACCTCCGGCCGCGCCTCAATTTCCTTCAGCCTATGTCGCCCTATCCCAGTCGAGGGCCTGTCACGGTACGATATGCCAAGCTCCGTCCGATAGCAGACACGCCGTACCATAGAATCTTTGGTTCGTTCCGTTGACGATCGCATCGCCCTGAAATTCGCGGCAGTAGGGCGCGATGGAGATTTGCGGCTGCACGCGGACCGGTACGGGAACGACCGCCATCGGGCGCGGATAGGGATAGACCGGGGCCGGATAGAGATACCAAACGCTCCCGATCACCCACCACCATCCCTTCCGCCCATCATGAAAGCCGTGGTGCCACCGCCCACGATGCCACCAGTCCCAGCGGTCGCGATGGAAGCGCGGCGGCATGACATAGGGGCGGGCATGTGCACGCCGATCCCAATGCCGGTCCCGGCGGCCATCCGCGAAACTCGGATCCGATCCGATCGAAAGGACGAAGAGTCCGAGCGCGACTGCAATCAATGTTCGAATCATCGTACACCTCCTGCGTCTCGGTTTGATGGGAATCTAGCGCCCCAGCGCCGCATTCTTCGCGCCAGCCGCGCGCGCTGCGCCACAGCCTCAGGTTTCTCCAACGACCGCATTTGTTCTCTTCACGACCGTCCCATTGCCTTTAAGTACGATGGAGCGCCACCTAATATCCCCGCGCCGCATGTGAAGTATGCACGCACAGCCGCCAAGCCGATGCCCGGCCCCGCCGCAAGTGCGCCGAATTCTCGAGTTTGCCTAGGACTTGATCTCGAACACCGGGTCGCCGAGCACCTCCGGCCGCGGCGCGATACCAAGGCCTGGCGCGGTGGAGGCGGCCATGCGCCCATTGGCCCGCTTCGGTGCGCCCTTGGCCGTCGAAACGGTCACGTAGCTGTTGAAATCGGTGGCGGCGAGACGGAACTCGCTCGGCGTGGAATGGGCAAGGTGGGCGATGGCCGCGGTGGCGATATCGCCACCCCAGCTATCCTCGATAATCATGGCATAGCCCAGCGAGACGCAAAGATCACGGACCTGCCGCGCCTTGCTCAAGCCACCGAGCTTGCTGATCTTGATATTGACCGCATCCATCGCCTGGTCGCCGTGGCCACGGGAGATCATGGCGATGTCATCCATGGACTCGTCGAGGATGAAGGGGCGATTGGTGTGCCGGCGCACGGCCAGGCATTCGTCGTAGGTGCGGCACGGCTGCTCGATGTAGACATCCAGATCCTTGACCGCATGCGCGACGCGCAGCGCCTGGTGCTGGCGCCAACCAGTGTTGGCATCGGCGATGAGCACGTCGCCGGTCTCAAGCGCCTCCGCCGCCGCCTGAATGCGCGCGATATCCTCGTCCGGATCGCCGCCAACCTTAAGCTGAAAGCGGCGGTACCCCTCCGCCCGGTAGGCGCCGACCTTCGCCGCCATCGCCGCCGGCGTATCTTGCGAGATAGCGCGATAAAGACCAACGTCGGCGCCGAATCGGCCGCCGAGCAGCACGCAGACCGGTAACCCGGCCGCCTGGCCGAGAATATCCCAGCAGGCGATATCGATGGCCGATTTCACATAGGGATGCCCCTGCAGCAACGCGTCCATGCGCCGGTTCAGCACCGCTAAGTCGCGCGGGTCGGCGCCAATCAGGTCGGGGGCGGTCTCGCGCAATCCGGTACGCGCGCCAGCCGCGTAGGCGGGCAGATAAGCCGGTCCCAACGGGCAGACCTCGCCATGGCCGACAATCCCCATGTCCGTTTCGATACGCACCACGGTGCTGTCGAAGACGGAGACGGACTTGCCGCCGGACCAGGCATAACGGCCCTCATGCAGCGGTAGGTCGACTTGGTAGACGGCAATCTTGCTGATCTTCATGAGACAACCTAACACCCGCTCAAATCGGTGAGAAACGTCGAAATACGCGCAAGCACGGCGTCCCGCGCTTGCAGGTGCGGACTGTGGCCGCAGTTGGGAAGAAGCACCGCTTCGGCCCGGCCGGCGGTGCCAGCAGCGATCGCCTCCACCTGGGCGGCGCTGCCATGCTCATCGTCTTCGCCCTGCATGACCAGGACCGGGCAAATCACCCGCGGCAAACAATCGACCATGGTCCAGTCGCGAAAGTCGGGCCGCAACCAGGTCTCGGCCCAACCGCGAAAGGCCGTGTCGGTATTGTCGCCGTGATAGCGCGTCAAGCGGGCGCGCAGATCACCGGACTCCCAGCGCGCCACCACGTCACGGATGCCCGCCAAGGTGATGTCTTCGACAAAAACGTGTGCCGCCATGCTGACACACGCGGCGGCGCGCTCGGGAAACGCGGCGGCAAAAAGCAGGGCTATCGAGGCACCGTCGCTATGGCCGATTAGGATCGGCCGCGCGATGCCACACGCGTCCAGCACTTCGGGCAGCACCTCCTCGGCTTCGATGTTCAGGTAATCGCGTGGCCGTGGCAGTACCAAGCGGTCAGAGCCGCCGAAGCCCCAACGCTCGTAAACCAGGCCGCGCCGGCCGCTGGCCCGGCAGACAGCCTCCGGGAAATCCCTCCATTGCGGGATGCTACCCAGCCCCTCGTGGAGAAAAACCAGGGTGCCGTCCACCGCCGCGTCGGCTGCGCCGATCCATTGGGCGCGCAAACGATGCCCGGCAGCTTCAACAAAGAACGGATCAGTCGGCATCGGCCGCACAGCGGAAGCCAACCATATCCAGGCCAATGTCGGGCGGATTGCCATGCCGGTAGGACACCCGCAGACAATAGGGATTGTTGCCCCATCCGCCGCCGCGTAGCGCTACGAAGTCCGGGTTGTCGGGAAACGGATCGCTGGTCCATTCCCAGACGTTGCCGGCCATGTCCTGAATACCGTAGGGCGAGGCACCGGCGGGGTAGCTCCCCACTGGCGCCGTGCGCAGGTAGCCATCGCCCGCATCGGCCGCACAACAGGGCACCGTGCCAAAGTTCGCCGGTGCGGCGGCGCCCGCCTGCGGTGGGTCGTTGCCCCACGGAAAGCGGCGCCCATCTGTCCCGCGGGCGGCAAACTCCCACTCCGCCTCGCTCGGCAGGCGCAGGCCCCGCCAGGCACAAAACGCCGTGGCGTCGCGAGCGGAGACCTGCACTACGGGATGATTGGGGGGATGATCGGGGGCCTGCGCAACCCTGGTATCGGGGCCATAGGGGTGGCGCCAGTCAGCACCGGCGACCAGGCGCCAGCGGCCGTCCCAGACGTACCCAGCGCCAGAGCGCTCCGGGTCCGTGCGGTGCCCGGTGGCCGCGACAAAGGCGGCGAACTGCTCGTTTGTCACCTCGTGGCGCATGAGGCGAAATGGCGAAACGGCCATCGGCTTGGGCGCCTCATTTGCATCACCCTCGGCATCGCCCATGACAAAGGCGCCGCCCGGGACCGCAACGAGGTCGGGGGACGCTCCGGAATCCTGAGCGGCTTGGGCATTTGGCACGCCAAAAGTGCCCAGCAACCACAGCGAAATGGCCACCATGCGGGCCGCCGGTGAATATCCCTGAATGCGTAGGGTTTTTCGAACATAGGTTGCGGCACCACCGGACAGCTTGGATTTTCGCCGTTCTTGCGAATTTATCGCAACCTTTAACTGAATTTTAGCCATGGATTGCATACCAATGTATTCGTACCGGGTGTGGGTTGAGACCGATCCTTCTCAATCTAGCGCGGTTGAGCGCATGAGCACGAAACAGGAACACCATAACCGTCATTCAATCACCGGTGGTGTCGATCCGCGGCAACGAGACCCAGTTTGTATCCGCCCGCATGTCCATAACGGCAGCGTACCGACGGCGGGAAGAAAG
>Ga0209633_10003363_pt1 | contig 14807 bp, 11 predicted proteins | sample Cruoilmetagenom1_FD_187290 | JGI IMG/M metagenome (GOLD analysis project Ga0209633, IMG submission 187290) | Oil polluted marine microbial communities from Coal Oil Point, Santa Barbara, California, USA - Sample 1 (SPAdes) (version 2) | ecosystem: Environmental > Aquatic > Marine > Oil seeps ... | reverse complement strand
TAACCTACAGTAATAAATCAATGATTATCAAAATTTTAAACTAATTAAAATTATCAAGAATGAAAAAAACATATTTTATTTTGATACTGGTATTGATACTATTTTTAAATGCCTGCAATACTAAAGAACAGAACTCAAAAGATAGTGATTCACCAACTATAGAAAGCCCTTATCTTGGGCAAAAACCACCGGGTTTAATTCCTGAAGTTTTTGCTCCTAGTTTTGTTTCTACAGATTATTATGAATCTGGCGGTACTTTCACACCCGATATGAAAGAGTTCTATTTTATAAGGGGCGGTGGGAAATACGAAAAACTTACATTTGTTGTTTTTCAATATAAAAATAATGGATGGCAAGAGTCTGTTGTTGCATCGCCCTGGGTCGGTCAACCTGTCGTCTCTCCTAATGGCAAGACTATGCATTTGGGCGAGCGATATATGAAGCGCACCAAAGCTGGATGGTCGGAAGTGAAATACCTTGAAACCCCATTTAAGGGCGGTTCAGATATGTTCATCATGCGGCTTTCGTCTTCAGCTAATGGCACTTATTATTTTGATACCTACAATGAAAATAAACCAGACTTTCCTATTCGTTATTCACGATTAATAGATGGAAAATATGAAAAACCCAAAGAATTGAGCAAAGCAATTAACACCGGAACAAATCTGAACCATCCATTCATTGCGCCTGACGAATCCTATTTGATATGGGATGCTGTCAGAGAAGATGGATATGGTGATTCTGACATCTATATTAGCTTTCGACAGCAAGATGGTTCGTGGGGCGCTGCCATTAATTTGGGAGACAAGATAAATACAGGAGCATGGGAAGCGGCTGTGAACGTGACGCCAGATGGTAAATACCTTTTCTTTAATAGGAATATGGGCACAGACAACTACGAAAATGTAGATATATTCTGGGTAGATGCCCAGTTTATTGAAACACTCAGGCACAAATAATAATCCATAAAACAGTCTGGTGCTTGGTAGTGGCAACTGCGTAGCACATCACGAGGACTTATTTATAAAATAAGTATGCACCGAGTAATTTTACATATTTCAGAAATTCTAATGATCCTGTGGATGATTAGAATTTTGAGAAGGCTGATGTGGCAGGCGTTAAATTATAACTAAATGTTTATTTTGAGTTATAACCGCTTGCGTTATGTGCACTTTGCTTTATTCGCCCTGTTCCTATTTTGATAAATAGGAGCTCATGAATCTTCGATTTGGTAAAAGTGAAATATTTCACTTCACTCTTGTAAAGTTTTATACTAAAGTTTTTCTAGAATGTAATAGAGCACTCTTTTTGCGATAGGGCAGTGGAGTAGGGTAAAATCGTAGAATCTTTGATTCAAGATTCACGAACTCGTATTTATTAAAATAGACAATGTAAGTGAGTAAATGTGTGTGGAATGGGTTCAAAAACCTCTATTTCCACCTTATTTCATAATATTATAGGTTAAAATCTGTTATTATCATAAATGCGGTCCTATATGAAATTAATAACCCTAAGTATATTTTGCCTTTTATTTTGTACATCCTTGACTTTTTCACAGGAAATAAATAAAACTAAAGCGCTTGAAACCATTAATACACTTATCAAAGAGAATGAAACTTCTAAGGGTTTTCATTCGTTAGATTTGTTTGCTCTTAAAATGATGGGTGATAAAGAAAAGATACGTGCTGATAAAACCAATATCTATTGTGAGCAAGAAATAAATAAAAAAGGTAAAAAGAAGGATAGAACATTTGCTCATAAGGATATTAAGAAAATGGTTGTTTTAAGAGGAGAGAAAGCTAAATATGGGACTTCATATGTTGATGATTTTCAAATTTTGATACATTATAAACAAATGGGTAAATTGGTGATTGTAGGCATTGACACAAAAAATCTTGAATCATTTATTGAAGCTATTAAAATAATTGCTCCAAACATAAAAAAAGTGACCTATGCGAAATAAGATAGATTAATAATTCTTATTGAACCACTCTAAGTAATTTACTTTTTTAATAGAAATTTGATAACTTCTACAATTTTACATAACGTCTGATTATGTGACTATTCTGTATCATAATGTACTGTATTATGTTATTTTGCTTTGCAAAAGCGAAATAATAATAGACTTTTTTGTAAAGTTTTAATCCTAAGTTTATTTCACGAATGTAATGGAACACTTATTAAGCAAACCGACATAGGAGGGAAGCATAATGCCTGCTTGCCGGTAGGTGTGTGGAATGGCAAATAATTTATCCTATAGACTTATGAAATACAAATATGTTGTATTATTGAAATATTCTCATCAAGTACAAATAATGGATACGTTTAAAACTATATTACCAAAGGATAAAAACTTGTTAAAATGGATTGCATATTATTATTTTCATGAATCAAAAGATGAAAATTTTAGTAAGGATATTATATATCATCCACATTATTTAGTAGCTCTAAATGTCTATAAAAACGTTAGTATACAATTTAATAAAAATGGCAGAACTTATGTGCCTGTAAAACATGATTTAAAGGAAATTATTCTAACAATAAATAATAGAACAAGTAAACAGGTAAGATTAAGAGGCGCATTTAATAAAATTGGAGTTGTTTTTCATCCTCTTGGTATCAATCATTTTATAAACAAACCATTAAATAGAATAGTTACAAATAATAGAGTTTCAAGCTTTGAATATTTTGGCGAAGATTTCTTAAACACATCTAACTTGGTGTTTAGTGAATCTAGTCTGGAAAGTAAAGGGAAATTGCTAGACACTTATTTTAAAACTCATTTTAAAAAATTTGAAGATGACCGTGTTATGAAAGCTATAGATATAATTTTAAATTCTTCCGAAATACCAAAAGTTCAAGAACTTGCAAATAATTTGCTTATTAGTAGAAAAACATTATTGAGATTATTTAAAATGCATTTGTGTTTTTCTGTGGAAGAATTTAAATCAGTCGTGAAATTTAGGAAAGCACTCAAATTTTATGAGGAAGCGATAAATAAACCAACATTAACTCAAGTTGCGCATGATAATCAATATTACGATCAATCAGAATTTATTAATCATTTCAAATCTATTACAAGTTTTAACCCGAAGAAATTTTTCTCTTCAATAAATAATATAAGTATTAATGGCACTTATTGGACTTTTAAAGAAGACTAAATATGTGTCTCAAATAACCAATTTTTTTAATTGGTTATTTATTTCTTTTGTATAAAATTTAAAAAAATGGACTTTATGGTTTTTATTTTAAAATCATGGTATCTTCATTTATTATACAATATGAAATCAAAAAAAATATTTTTAATTCTTAGTTTATTAGTAATTACAATCATTTCCAATGGGCAAAAAAAAGAGTTACCAACTTTTATTACTGATAGTTTAGACAATTATATTAATGAAGGCATAAAAGATTGGAATATACCGGGACTGGCTATAGCAATAGTTCAAAAAGACAAGATTGTTTATATGAAAGGCTATGGCGTAACCTCTATTAAAAGTAAACAAGTTGTCAATGAAAATACACTTTTTCAAATTGGTTCAATTACTAAATCATTTACGGCAACTGCAACTGCAATGTTACATGTAGAGAAAAAAATATCCTTAAAAGATCAGGTAAACATATGGCTTCCATACTTTAAATTAAAAGATTCAATAATTAGTGAACAGGTTAATATTGTTGATTTACTATCACATAGAATAGGGTTTGAGAGCTACAAAGGTGATTTAGTTACTTATTTTTCTGGGTTTGATAGAGAAGAAGTTGTAAAAAGAATGGCTTTATTGGATATTAACAAAGACTTTCGTGATAGTTACGGTTATTCAAACTCGGCATATACTGCGGTTGGTGAAATTTTAGAAAAGGTAGAAAAAAAACCTTGGGGAAAAATTATTGAAGATAAAATACTTACTCCTCTAGAAATGTTCAATACTAAAATGGTTTATTCAAAAAAAGAAAATTATACAAACATTGCTTTTCCACATACAATTATTAATGACAAGGTAGAACAATTAGAATATAGTCCTATGGATAACATTCAGCCAGCAGGTTCTATGCTATCTTCGGTTAATGATTTAAGTCATTGGCTAATAGCTCAAATTAATGAAGGAAAATATAATAATACGGAAGCACTTCCATATCGAGCAATGAGAATAACGCGAAGACCGTTTTCAACCCAAGGGTTTAATCAAACAAACAGTACCAGAACACATTTTTACAATTACGGGTTAGGTTTTTTCGTAAGAGATATCAATGGCTTATTAAGCTTTCAACATAGTGGAGGATTAACAGGGTTTTCTGCTAACCATATTATTATTCCAGAAAAAGAATTGGGAATTATAATCCTAACAAATGACGATGTAAACAACTTCTTCCTCGATTTAACAAATGCAGTTGTTGATGCTTTTTTAGAGTTACCATTTAAAGACTATTCGTCTAATTCTATAAAATCTTATCGTGAAGAAATTCTTTACGAATTAAAAGAAAAAGACTCTCTTAAAACTTTAGTTAAAATTAATAATAAGAAAATTTCTTCAAATAAATTTATAGGAACCTATAAAAATGAAGCTTATGGCAAAATAAGTATAATTGAAGAATCCAATCAGTTAAAACTATTATTATCAAATCAAAAAGATATACGTGGAGTACTAGAGTACATAGGAGAAAATAAGTTTTTATGTAATTTCTCTCATTATGAATATGGAACCGTAGTAGTCCCTTTTACTATGAAAAACGAATCAGTAATAAGTTTTGACCTATTAATTGAAAATATTGAAGGTAATACATATAAGTTCATAAAATGTGAAAATTAATTCTTTTAATATCTATAAAACAAATTAAATGTTTTAAGTGTCATAAAAGCAAGTGTTTAAAAATTTGCTCAAAGAGAAATTTTAAACTTTTGCGATCGGTATCTAAATATCCCTTAAACTTTTCATGTAAATATTAGGTAACTTCTGCAATTTTACATAATGACTAATTATGAATACATTTGTACTATAATGTTCCGTATTATGTTATTTTGCTTTGCAAAAGCGAAATAATAATAGACTTTTTTGTAAAGTTTTATCCTCCCCAAGTTTATTTCACGAATGTAATGGAACACTTATTAAGCAATCCGACGTAGGAGGGAAGCATAATGTGTGTGGAATGACCTTTACTATTAAATTCATTCACCTATTAAATATTACTTTCTACCTACTACAACTTTCTGCAAAGCGATTATTTTTTAGTTTTACTTCCTAATTATATTACTTTATTATTTAAAAATAAATAAAATGAAAAAATACTATATACTGATTTCATTTGTATATTTAAGTTTCTCTTGCAATTCTCAAAAAATTGAAAATACAAGATATGCGAAGAAGAATTCCAATAGCCAAATTATAAAGCTTATTGATGGCAATTGGTTTAATGGAGAAACATTTGAAAAGAAAACAGTTTGGCTAAAAAATGGCTTAATTAATTTTAAAAAAATTAAAGAAGAAACAGATACAATTATAAATTTATCAGGAAAATATATAATTCCTCCATTTGCCGAAGCTCATAATCATAATCTTGAAAGTGATTATAAATTAGATGAACGTATTAATTCTTATTTGAATAATGGCGTCTTTTATGTAAAACTTTTGTCATCAATAAAAAAAAGGATAACTCCTTTAATGCAAAATTATAATAAACCAAATGGGATTGACATCAGTATGGCACATGCACCTTTAACAGCTAGCGATGGACACCCAATTGCGCTACGAAAAAAATTTCTTGAGTATGGTCGTTTTGAAGGGCTATTTAACTCTGTTAAAGAAATTGAATATCATGGATATGTAATTATAGATGATTTAAATGATTTAAACGCAAAATGGGATAAAATTTTATCTTTTTCACCCAACTTCATAAAACTAAATTTACTGTATTCTGAAGAGTATGAAGAGCGTAAAAGCGACACTGCTTTTTTTGGAAAAAAAGGGTTAAATCCTAAATTGATTCCTGAAATAGTTAAGAAAGCACATGCATCTAATTTAAGAGTTAGTGCTCATGTAGCAACAGCATATGATTTTCGTGTTGCTGTTAACGCCAATGTTGACGAGATTGCACATTTGCCAGAAATACATAATGGAAAAACTATTGCTATTGAAGATGTTTTATTAGCCAAAAAAAACGATATTACAGTTGTAACGACTATATCGTTAGTTAAAAAAAATGAAGAAAAAGAAAATTATAAGAAATTGATTGAAAATATAAGTTTCAATTTGAAATTATTAAAAAAAGCTGATGTAAAATTAGCTATAGGCTCTGATATGTACAATGACAATTCAACCGAAGAATTTAATTTTTTATATGAGTTAAATGTTTTCTCTAACATTGAATTACTTAAAATGTGGACAGAAAATGCAACAAGCACTATTTTTCCGAACCGAAAAATTGGAAAGCTCGAAGAAGGTTATGAAGGTAGTTTTTTAGTTTTGGACAAAAATCCTTTAAACGATATTTCAAATATTAATAAAAGTATTGTTCTTAAAGTTAAAGAAGGTTTTATCTTAAAATAAGCTCACTTTTATTCTTAACTTTAGCGAATGAATTTTAACTTCAGTAAAATTTCTAAACATATAATATTTTGGTTATTTTATCTTCTATTATGGAGCATACATGACCTTAACTATAATGTTAGCATGTTTGAAAACTTAAAGACAAATGCAGTGCCCTTTTTGTCCTATGCAGTTTTAGTTTATACCAATTTATATCTTTTAGTACCTAGGTTTTTATTAAAAAGAAGAATTTCAAGTTACATTTTGCTATTAACTTTAAGTAGTGTAATTATAACTCTATTTGCTTCATACTATCTTTCATTTTATTTTGAAAGTATTAATATGTCAACATCAAGTTTTTTCTTTTCTATTAGAGGGAAAATAGCAATTATTACAGAAGTAATTATAGCATTATGCTTATCAACTACATTATTTTTAATAGACCAATGGTATAAAAAAGAACGGCTCATTAAAAACTTGGAAGAAAAGCAATTAGAATCCGAGTTTGGCTTTACCAATAACCAAATAAATGAACATTTTCTTTTTAACTCTCTAAATAATATTTATGTGATGTTAGATGAAAAAGTGAATACAAAAGATAGTAAAAGTCATATTTTTATTAAATCTGACGGAATGGTAATTAAAGTTTTTTTAGATAATATAACTTATATAGAAACCGCTAATGATTATGTGTATATCAACACTACAAATAAGGATAGATATCTAACTTTAGTTTCTTTAAAGGCTATTGAAAAAGAGTTGCCAACAGAAAAATTTATGAGAGTACATCGTTATTATTTAATTGGTGTAAATCATGTTAGCAAACTAGAGGGTAATTTAATTCATATAGGAAAAACAAAAATTAAAATTAGCAGAGCACTTCGTAATCAAGTCTATAAATCTATTATTGGTAATAAGCTTATTGAACGTTAAATGAAATATTAATTTTTGTTGTAAGTAAAACTTGGCCTCATAAAATTTTGGTCAAAACAATAGGAGAAAAGAGCGTTCATATTTTAGGGGTTTAGCAATACCGTTTCTTAAGTGTTTCAATTACACAAGGGATTTCAAAGCAATATTAATGCGTTACAATGTTTCCTAAAATATAGCGAATGAACCGTTAATTGTTTCCAAAATTATATGCAGCCTTGAATTTTTGTTTCTTTTGTTTCAAGACAAAAGATAATGAATCATTAAAAAAAAGAATAATTGAAGTTCTAAATATAGCAAGTGCATAGAATTTTATTTTGCTTAAAATTTATGCTCTTGTGGCAATCCACGAGAATCGTCTAAAATTTTTTATTACGTACATTTTATCGAATACGCGATTTTTAATAAGAGCAAAAAGGTTAGCTTTTATTTTGGCGTTGGCAAGCGGCTGTAAATTGAGTTTTAAAAAATTACGGCAAAGCCTAATTATTCTAAATAAACAATCATGTGGTTGACATCGGCAATTTTACATAACGTCAAATGCAAATTTTTCATTTGCATTCACGAGGACCGATTTATGAGAATAACAATTGGGCGAGTAAATTATGGGACATTTATGTAACGGAATGTTAATTGAGGAGAATGTCTTATTTGAAATTTTGTTGACCCAAGTACCGAATATTGTATAGAAATTAAATGGCTGTGGGATATTTACACATAATATAATTATAGGAAATTATGTGATTGTTTTTAAAAATAAAATTTAACACGGTATTTTAATTGGCTCTAGTAAAAGGTTGCCGTAATTTGCTTTATCATAAAATCAGTACCGTTCTAAGACATTTGTCTCAGAACTGATTTTATGTCAAATAGCAGAGCTATACGCAAATTACTATGAATGTCCTATAATGTACTGTATTATGTAACTTGAGCTTTGGTTAAAAGCGAAAGTTCTTCTAAAGTTTCTTTAAAAAATTTATTCTAAAAGTTTCTTCAGCAATGTAAATGGAACACTCTTTTTACGAAACGACGATAGGAGAGTAGTGGAATGTGTGTGAAATGGGTTAATTACTGTCTGTTCATAATTAAACGATTTAAGCACATAATAACATCTCATATTTCAAGATATTATTATATCTTTAATATCGTTAAAAAATAATTAAATGAATTGCATTAAAGAAATATTAGATGCTAAAGGGATTAAACAAGTTTGGCTATCCGAAAAGCTCGGCAAAAGCTATAACATGGTGAATTCTTATGTTCAAAATAGGTCACAGCCGAGTCTTGAGATATTGAACGAAATTGCTATAATATTAGATGTAGACGTAAAAGATTTAGTTGTATCAAATAAAAGCAAAATTTAAAGATGGCTAAAAAACCCTTTAAAGTATCAGCAAGAACTGCTAGATTAATTGGACGTGAAAATGTAGCTCATGCGGATGGAGCAATAATTGAATTAGTTAAGAATTGTTACGATGCAGACTCAAAAATTTGCGTTGTTTATTTCGATATCAAACATAACCATATCCCAAAAAAGTTAAGCTCTAGTTTATATAGAAAATATCATTTAGAAACGACTAAAGATGATAGGTTCACAATTACAATTGAAGATAGAATTCACTCTATTATAGAATTAACCTATTATAAAGGAGAGTCAGAGTATATACTAAAAAAGAAACTTGATAAAAATCTATTAGCTGAATTAGAGTTCTATTTCAAATCAAAGAATAGCCTATATATTATTGACAATGGAGAAGGAATGAATGAAGAAGTCATAGATAAGTATTGGATGACAATTGGAACAGACAATAAACTAAATGATGTTTTTACAAAATCTGGAAGAGTAAAAGCTGGAGCAAAAGGAATTGGAAGGTTTGCTTTAGATAGGTTAGGAAGTGTCTGTAAAATGATAACCAAACCGGAACCAAATGATACTATAGTTGGATATCATTGGAATGTGGATTGGGAAGATTTTGAGTTAGAAGGAAAAAACATCCATGAGGTTGAAGCCGATTTCAAAGAAATAACTCCATTGGATTATATTCATCAAATTAAAAATGAAATTTCTGATTTAAAAGTACTAAATATTATAACCAAGAAATTCACAAACAAAGGGACTCTTTTAAAAGTATCTGAATTAAGGGATTGGTGGACTAATAAGGATATTAGTAAACTATTTGAAAATTTAGAGGTATTATCTCCTCCTAATACAAAAGAAAAGTTTGATATATATCTGATTGATAAGAGAAGTGATGATAATTATGGTAAAGTAAAAAATGAAGAGTTTGATGACTTTGATTATAAATTGTCTGCGAAAGTTTTAGAAGACAAGAATATTGAGATAAAGATTGAGAGAAATGAATTTAATGTAAATGCCATAGATAAAAACTTATTTAAAAGGAAACGAATGCAGTCTTTTCCTTTTGATTTTCCAACTTTTCGCCAAGGACACTTCATAAAAAACACTTCGATAAATGAATTGTTGGTGAGGCATGTAGGAACTGAAAAGGAATTAGAATTTGAAAGAATCGGAGAATTTGAATTCACTCTTTATTTTTTAAAAATGAGAGCTTCACCTAAAGATAAGGAAAGGTTTAGTTATAGAAATTTTGTGCCAAATTATCGAAAAGAATGGTTTGATAAATTTGGAGGAATAAAAATATTCCGTGATAACTTTAGAGTACGTCCATATGGTGAAGTAGGAAACACTTCCTTTGATTGGCTGTCACTTGGTGAACGTAAGGCACAAAGTCCGGCTGGGGTTGCGAAAAAAGGAGGTGGATACAAAGTTGCACCAAATCAAATAGCGGGTTCTATATATATATCACGCATTGATAATTTGAAGTTTCAAGATAAATCTGGTAGGGAAGGGTTTCAAGAAAATCAAACATTTAATGTTTTAAAAGATTTACTTAAGGAAATTGTTAACGAACTTGAAGAAGATAGAAGCACAATCGCTAGAGAAATGGATTTACTCTTACGTGAAAGTGATGAAGTAGTTGATGCGAGAGAAAGAGCTAATGAGATAATTGAGATTGATAAGTCTGACGATTCTGAAAGTAGTGATGGTGATTGCTTCGAGGAACTTAATACTTTTAAAACAGCCTATGGTGCCTTGTATGCAGATTATGATGACGCTAAAGAAGAAATAAAAATTTTAAGAGCATTAGCAACTACAGGTCTTATGGTTACTAGTTTCGGACATGAATTTAGGACTTTAAGAAATCAGATGGATAGAAGAACAAATAATTTACGAAAAGTTCTTACAAGACATTTGGACGAGGAAAAACTAAGTATTGAAGTTGAATCTAGAAATAATCCTTTTAAGAGAATAGAACATTTCAGGAAATATGACGAAAGATTGAAACACTGGTTGGAGTTTTCACTTGCTGCAATACGTAAAGACAAAAGATCTTCTAGTAGTATTAATATTAGTAAATATCTTGAGGAATTTGAAGATAATTGGAGCGATACTCTAAAAACTAGAAAGGTAGAATTAAATATAGAGGTTTCAGATAAAGCGGTACTTCAATTAAAAGCATTTATTATTGATATTGATAGTGTATTTAATAATCTACTTATCAATTCCTTTGATGCTTTTGATAGAAAGGGTTTTTCTGGAAAGAGAAAGATTGATATATCTGTCTTGTTAGATTATGATCCATTGGAGGATGTGGAATATATGGTCATTGAATATTCAGATTCTGGACCAGGTTTATCAAAGCACATTACCAATCCATATAAAATTCTAAAAGCTGGATTCACTACTAAAACTGATGCCAACGACGAAGCATATGGAACAGGTTTAGGCATGTGGATAATTGATTCAGTAGTTGATTATTATAATGGAACTATTGAGTTACTTCGACCTGAAAAAGGATTTAAAACTATTATAAAATTACCATATAAAGTATGACTAAATATAAAATTGGATTCATTGATGAACAGGAAGGTCAAATTGATGACTTTCTGACCTATTTTGACGAATATAAAGATGAAATTGAAGTAATCATTATTGATCCAAATGAAAAAGATATTGAGACTTTAGTTGATGAAGTTTTCGACAAAAAATGTCAAATAGTTGTAATTGACTACTATTTAAAATTTTCGAGTGAAGTTGCTTTTAATGGGGATGAGCTATTATTGAGGATTAAAGAAAGAAGGTTAAATCTCCCTTTAATGATTTTAACAAGTGATGTTGAAAAGGCTAAAACGGAAGGTGAATTATTGTCACCAGATGTCAGGGTAATCGATAAAGAACTTATAAACGGAGATGATCCAGGTTTTAAGGATGAATTAGTACATCATATAAGTTATTATGAAAGGTTACGAATAAGGTATAATGAAGAATTTGCAGAATTGCGACTAAAGCAAGAGAAAGGTCAAAAGCTAGACGGTAAGCAAAAAAGAAGAGTTATAGAATTAAATCACATATTAGAAGAAATGGGTGATAGACAGTTATATATTGTTCCAATTGTAAATCAAAGAGAACAATTATCAGAAATCAATCATCTTATTTCAGAAACTAGAAAAATTATAAAAAAACTCTCTGATAAAGATGAATAAATTTAGAGATAAAAACCCTCAAAGCACTAGTGATGATAGCGCTTTTGATGAATATGGCGATTATAAGGATGTTTTAGTTATTGATTTTTATAATAAATGCGGTTATTGTGATGACCATGATTCTTATGTTGGAGGTTGGAGAGGAATGCAAATTGACCATTTTGCACCGAAAACTCCATTTACAGAAGTTGAACATAAATATGAAAATTTAGTTTACTCATGTTTCTATTGTAATAATGCTAAAAGAAATGATTGGGTTACTGACAGTCACGATAGGCCTATAAATGATAATGGGAACAAAGGCTATGTTTATCCTAAAGATGATAATTACAATGCATTATTCACTCGTAGCGAATCTGGTAGTATTATACCCGAAAACGCAATAGGCGTTTATATGTATACGAAATTAAATCTTGGTCTCACTAGACATGAATTAATTTGTACAATGGAGCGAATAAATAAAGCAATTGATGAGATAGATGAGATTTTAAAAACTGATGGTTTAGAAGAAGAAATCATTAGCGTGTTAACCACTAATAAAACTACCTTCTTGGAAAATAAGAATATTATAGATAAACAATTTAGAAAGATTATTGATGCAAGATAAGAAACGTACGGGTTCATATTACACCCCAAAAATTCTTTCTGATTTTTTGTCAAATCATATTGTTCAAAATTATCTTAATGAAACGAATGTGTCTATTTTAGAACCAAGTTGTGGAGATGGTGAATTTGTATCCTCATTATTTAATTCTTTGAATTTAAATGCTTTTGAGAATATTTATATTGATTTATTTGATATAGATAAAAAAGAATTAAGTAAAGCAGAAGCATTAATTCCAAGTTCAAATAGGATAAAAAAGGGTGTCTATCCTCAAGATTATTTGAAATATTATTTAGAAAATGATAATAAATATTCCCTAATTATAGGAAATCCACCTTATATTAAAAGAAGTAAGCTTAAAAAGTTACAAGTAAAAAGTTGTGATGAAGTCCATGAAAAATTTAAAGATTCCAATGAAATAATATCCTCAAAAGGAAAAATTAACAATATTTGGATTGCATTTATAGAGGCTGCAATAATGAGCTTAAATCAAACTGGTATACTTTGTTTCGTTATTCCTTCAGAAATATTACAAGTAAAATATGCGAAAGAATTGAGGTCTTTAATTATTGATGAGTTTGATAGGGTAGAAGTCTTTGCTTTTAATGAATTAATATTTGATGGAATACAACAAGATGTTATAGCTTTGATTGGTATAAAAGGAATTGAAAATATCAATGAACACGGTTTTTCATTTTATCAGGTTGATGAATTAACAGATTTAAAAGAGCCAAAATTTACCGAAAAACATAGCAATATACATAGAACTACTTTAGACAAGTGGACAAATTATATTCTAACAGATCAAGAATTAAATTTTGTTGATAAGCTAAAAAATAAGTATCAACAAATTAAATTTTATACTGACAAAGCACAAGTTGGCATTGTTTCGGCAGCAAATGATTATTTCATACTTAATGACAAAGAATTAATTGAAAATAAATTAACTAGATTTAGGAGTATTTTAAAACCAATACTTCCAAAAGGAGCACTTGTTCCTAATGTCGCAAATTTCACAAATTTTGATTATAATTCCTTGAAGGCTAAAAATGTTAAGGTAAATTTTTTACTTTTTCCTAATGATCCAAAATCTAGACTGAATCAAAAAATAATTGATTATTTAAATAAAGGAGAAAAAAAGAAAAAAGATGGAACAGGGCAATTACATAAAAGATATAAAATGAAGAAAAGAGATAATTGGTATCATGTTCCAACTACCTGGTTATCTGAAGGTTTATTTGTTAAGAGAAGTCATAAGTACCCTAAAATATTCGTTAACGAAGCTAAAAGTCTTGCTACCGATTCTTTCTATAGAATCAATATGAAAAAAAAGTTTGATATTAAAAATTTAGTGTTTTCATTTTATAATTCTTTGACTTTTGTTTTAGCAGAATTAGAAGGTCGGTTTTATGGAGGTGGAGTTCTAGAATTAACACCAAATGAGTTCAAGTCGTTATCAATTCCTTATTGTGATAATATTACAGATGAACAATTTAATTCGTTAGATCAAATGCTTCGCGATGGTATAGATATTGAAGATATTTTATCTTTTACTAATTCAATTTTAATACCTGATTTAGATACTACACGACTTGAACAAATTAGAGCTAAATTGGTTAACCGAAGATTAAAGAAAAGTGAATCAAATGACAGTACTGTAGCTATAATTGACCAAAAGACTAAAACTAAAAGAGAAACTGAAATAATTTCAGCTTAATGTTATGAGCAAATGGACAGATGATATTTCAAGAGCATTAAAACAGCTAGGTGGTTTAAGTCACTATTCTGACTTATATGCGAAAATTGAAGATATTAGAGAAGGTGAATTGTCAGAAAATTGGAGAGCCGTAGTGAGAAGAACAATTCAACAACATTCTTCTGATTCGGAATCTTTTATGAACAAAAAAGATCTTTTTTATACCAGAGACGGAATAGGCTCTGGAGTATGGGGATTAAGAAATTATATCCCACAAGAAAAAAATGTTGATTTAACTGAAGATGATATCGCATTTCCTGAAGGCAAGAAAGTATTACGGAAACATATTCTATATGAAAGAAACCCTAAATTAATTATTGAAGCTAAGAGACGCTTTAAAGAACTAAATAGGAAATTATTTTGTGAAATATGTGACTTTGATTTTGAAGAAAAGTATGGTAAAATAGGAGAGGACTTTATAGAGGGG
>Ga0209633_10003361_pt1 | contig 14812 bp, 17 predicted proteins | sample Cruoilmetagenom1_FD_187290 | JGI IMG/M metagenome (GOLD analysis project Ga0209633, IMG submission 187290) | Oil polluted marine microbial communities from Coal Oil Point, Santa Barbara, California, USA - Sample 1 (SPAdes) (version 2) | ecosystem: Environmental > Aquatic > Marine > Oil seeps ... | reverse complement strand
TATCGTACAGTTTGCTGTTCCCCCACGCATTTCTACTCCATATGCAGGCATCCAGGTAACATGTTTGCCGGCTATCATTCCAGCCAAAGCCAGAATATCACCTATCATAAGAATTCCCTGTCCACCGAATCCTGCCATTATAGCATCGTGATACATGTTTATATTTGCTCCTTTTGCTTTACAAGTAGTCCGCTGTAGTTCGTTCTTTGAAAATTCCAAGCGGAAAATATGGAATCATTTCCTCTGAAACTTTTCTGGAAGCTGCGACCGGATCAATTTTCCAGTTGGTTGGACAGGCGCTTAAAATTTCTACAAATGAAAATCCCATATTTTCTATTTGCATTTTAAAAGCTTTTTTTATGACCTTTTTTGCTTTAATGACATTAGCAGGAGTATTGCATGCAACCCGGGCCACAAAAGCGCTTCCTTCCAGAGTGGCAAGCATTTCAGACATTCGGATGGGATACCCGTCGCCTTTAAAGTTACGGCCATAAGGGGATGTTGTTGTTTTTTGTCCCAAGAGTGTTGTCGGTGCCATTTGACCCCCGGTCATGCCGTACAGGGTGTTATTTACAAAAATAACAGTAACGTTTTCACCACGATTGGCTGTATGAACTGTTTCCGCCATACCTATTGCAGCCAGATCCCCATCTCCCTGGTAGGTAAAGACAATTTTGTCAGGATGCACGCGTTTAATTCCTGTTGCCTCTGCACAGGCGCGCCCGTGAGGAGCTTCAAGAACATCTATATCCAGGTAATTATATAAAAATACGCAGCACCCTACTCCCGCAACTCCTATTGTTCGGTCCTGAATTTTCGATTCATCAATAGCCTCGGCTACAAGTTTATGTGTGGTTCCATGCTGACATCCCGGGCAAAAGTGAAAATCGACGTCTTTCAAAACTTTTGGTCTTGAATAAACCTCTTCCATAGTTATTTCGGGTACAGTCATTTTTCTCTCCCATTAATAATATTTTTTTATCTGTTCAAGTATTTCAAGGGGAGTCGGTAATGCTCCTCCTGGACGGGCATATAAAAAGACATCGGCGTTACGGGATACGCTTATCTTTACATCCTTAACCATCTGCCCTGTATTCATTTCCACTACAAGAACTTTATTTATACTGTCAGTACGTTTTTTGATAATTTTTTCAGGGAATGGGTATATTGTGATCGGCCTGATAAGACCGACCTTAAGCCCATCTTCTCTTGCAAGACGAATAGCGGATTGAACCATACGTGAACAGGAGCCGAATGAGACTATGATGAATTCAGCGTCATCCATCCACATTTCTTCATACATGGTATCTTCGGCCCTGAGGCGTTCATATTTTTCCGCCAGTTTCCAGTTTTGGATTTCCATTTCGCCATCGCCAAGGAATAATGATTTGACCACATTGGAACTGCGGCCTTTATTTCCGGTAAGTGCCCATGGTTTCTCCTGTACTGTTGGTTCCGGACGCGGCCCTATTACAACCGGCTCTTTCATTTGGCCAAGAATAGCATCTGTAAGCAGGATGGCCGGATTACGATATTTATCTGCAAGATCAAAGGCTGTCTGCACCAGTTCAAACATTTCCTGAACAGATGAAGGGGCAAGGGTAATTGTATAATAGTCGCCGTGTCCTCCCCCTGATGTTACCTGCTTGTAATCACCCTGGGTAGGAGCAATGCCACCCAAACCTGGCCCTGTTCTGGAAACATCGACTATTACAGCCGGCACTTCGGAACCTGCCAGATAGCTTATTCCTTCCTGCATCAGGGAAACACCTGGTCCTGAAGAGGATGTCATGGAGCGTGCGCCTGCGGCTGATGCGCCTAAAATCATGTTAATACTGGCTATTTCACTTTCAGCTTGAACAAAAACTCCGCCTATTTTAGGGAGTTCAGCTGAAAGGTACTCCGGAATGTCGTTTTGAGGTGTTATAGGATAGCCGAAATAGTGTCTGCATCCTGCATGGATGGCTCCTTCGGCGATAGCTATATTTCCTTTCATCATTTTGCGGTTCATTGGGGTGCCTCTACTATTTCATTTTTTTTTCGCGATAAACAAGAATGCATAAATCCGGACAAATTTCTGCACACATTTTGCATCCTTTACACTCTCCATCCGGATCAACAAATTCTACAGGTGCGTATCCGAGGGGATTGATATGATCTATAGACATGCGTATAAGATTCTGTGGGCATGATATAATACAAAGAGAGCAGCTTTTACACTTTTCCTGACGAATTTTAATATATGCTTTTGGCATGTTGATATTCCTGGTTCCTATTCATAGTTGATATTACTACAGAAGCGATGTTCTTTTACGTTGACGTTTCGTGCTGAAGCCTATTATGAAGCCCAGCAACAAAACGGCAGCACCGGTTAATCCTGCCGTAATGTATTTATGAAGCAATTCTTTTTCAAGTCTGTCCGCTTTGTTTGACTGTTCTGCAAGCATTACGACGGTTTTTTCATATTTAACCTTTAGATCCAGATACCCTGCGGAATCCTCTTTTAAGGTGTCATACTCTTTGGCAAGCTTACTTGATTCTGATTGATGTTTGTCAAAATTCTGCTTGAGTCTTTTGTTTTCTTCCTTAAGTTCTGTATTCTCTGTATTTATTTTCGGCATCTTGACTGATATGGTGTCATATTTTTTTTTAAGTTTTTCCAAAGCAATAAAATCGGGCTCTTTTTCAACAAGAAAACGGTTTAAAACCCATCCTTCCTGTCCGTTTGGCAGGCCTACTCTTGACCACTCCCCGCCTTGCTCTTTAATTTCAACATTCTGTCCGGATTTAATCATTTGAACAATTTTATGATTTATTCCGGGACCGGTCCTCAGGGTTATTTTAATTATATTGCTGATATACCTGATTTCGGCATGCACTGTTGCTGATAAAAAAAAGAGAGACATTACTATAACAATAAAATATTTCATACTGATACTCTCCCCAAAAAAATGGTGAACATTTATGCATCCTTCATATATTTAGGAACGAGGACGAATTAACTTCCCCAACTATCCATCACAGCTTCAGGCCATCTTTGCCCGATCTAAAAGTACAAAAATTTTGAAATAGCTCGCTATTCCTGCAACTTTTGTACTTTTAGATCGAACAAACCTGATCTAAATCTGTGCGCCTACCTGGGGAAGTTTTTTCGTCCCCGTTCCTTAACTGTCTATAATCTGGGCATAAGCGCTATGATTGTGAATAGATTCAAAGTTTTCAGCGCTGACTGAAAACCAGGTTATATTATTGTCTGCTTTTAATTCCAGGGCGATATCCCTGACAATATCTTCCACAAATTTGGGATTATCATACCCTTTTTCGGTAACTGCTTTTTCATCAACCCGTTTTAAAACTGAATAGACTTCACATGAAGCAGCTTTTTCCACAAGCCTTATCATATCTTCCAGCCATATAAATTTTTTAAATCTTGTGCGCAGCTCTACTCTTCCACGCTGATTATGCGCTCCTGCATCGCTTATTTCCTTTGAACATGGACATACTGAAGAAATTGGAACAACAACTTCTGAAATAAGATCAATTTCCTCTTTAGGAGTGCTTGTTCCTGTAAATTTACAGGTATAATCCATAAAACCGGGTATCTTGCTGACAGGTGCATTTTTTTTTATAAAATAAGGGAATGTAACTTCGATGTGCGCTGAAGCCGCATTTAAATGACTTTTCATTTGAGATAGAATACTTGATATTTTTTTTAAAGAGACCTCCGGCTTCAGCAGGTGAAGCAATTCTACAAACCTGCTCATATGTGTCCCTTTGTAATCGTTTGGTAAATCAACATACATATTAATTAAAGCTACAGTATGTTGAATGCCGCTGCCTTTATCTAAAACGGTTATTGGATAACGCAGATTTTTAATACCTACCTTGTCAATAGGAATATTCCGGTCATCAAACTGGTTTTGTATATCAATCATATTAATAAATATTCTCTGTTTACGTTGCTCATAGAGCTAAAAATATTACTTTTAATGTTTTTGTTGGTTTTGTAAAGCTGTGTCAAAAATTTTTTTATTTCACTACGTTTGGAGTTGTTCGCACTTGGGCATGGATTCGTTAAAACAGGAAAATCAATTTCTTTTGCAAAACGATTTATTGTTTTCTGTTCTACGAACGCAAGTGGTCTTATGATTTGAAACTCACCCTTAAAAAATGATTGTGCAGGAACCATTGTACCAAGTGAACCTGAATAACACATATTTATAAAAAAAGTCTCTATTATATCATCTTTATGATGCCCAAGGGCTATTTTTTTGCATCCGTGTTTATCTGCTATTTCAAAAAGACGTTTTCTGCGAAGCCTGGAACATAAAAAACATGGATTTTCTCTGTTTTCCGTACTGTGTGCCCTAAGGCCGTAATCTGTATGATCAATTAATAGATGAAATTCATTTGCTTTGCAATATGTTTCAATTTTTTTACCGAATTGATCATCAAAACCAGGATCCACAAAAACCGAAATCAGTTCATAATCTATAGGTATACGTTTTTTTCGTTCATTTAATATCCACAAAAGAAGAAAACTGTCAATCCCACCGGAAAGTCCAACCAGAATTCTGTCGCCATCACTTATCATATCATATCGGTTCATGGCTTTTCCGACATATCTTCTTATAATCCTGTATGCTCGGCTATGAGTCAGGTTCATCGTTTTTTTTTTTAAGTTTTATCTTGCCTGCTGCGATTTCCCTAAGACATACAACAATGTCTTCATTTTTTGGTGAATATATCAGATATTCCGCCCCATCACGAATTTGCCTTACACGTTTTGCCACCATATTAACGAGTTCAAACCTGTTTACGCCCTGCTTCAGGCAGTCTTCCATAGTTACACGTGCCACAAGTGCCTCCCTTTAAGCTATATCTATCAGTTCATAAGATCTTTTACCGCCAGGAGCGGTTAATGTTACTTCATCTCCAGGTTCCTTGCCGATCATTGCCTGACCTAAAGGAGAAGTAACAGATATACGTTTTTTTTCAATATTAGATTCGTCCGGCCCCACAAGCTGATAATTGATTTTTTCGCCGGTAGCAATATTTTCAAGCATCACTGTGCAGCCAAAAACTGCCCTGTCTTTTGGCAGTTTGTCAGGATCAATTATATCGGCGCTTGCCAATTTATATTCCAGTTCGCCTATTCTGCCTTCTATGAAACCCTGCTTGTCTTTTGCTGCTTCAAATTCTGCGTTTTCAGAAAGGTCTCCATGGGCCCGTGCTTCCTCTATAGCTTTAATATTTTCAGGTCTTTCAACTTTCTTAAGACGTTCCAGTTCTTTTTTTAAAGATGCATAGCCCTTTATGGTAATTGGTGTTCGTTCCAAACTGTGTCGCTCCTTTAGGAACGAGGACAAAATAATTTCCCCGTTCCTTATAAATAATTTTTGGCAAGTATTTCTGCTATTTGAACTGCATTGGTGGCGGCTCCTTTTCTGATATTATCAGCCACTACCCATAAATTTATTCCATTTGGTATTGATTCGTCCTCTCTTATACGCCCAACATATGTAATATCGGTTCCTGTGGCGTTAACAGCAAGAGGATAAAGATTCTTTGCAGGGTCATCCAGAACTTTTACTCCAGGCGCATCTGAGAGCAGTTCCTTTACCTGGTCAGCAGAAATATGCTCTCTGGTTTCTATGTTTATTGATTCAGAATGACTGTAAAAAACCGGTACTCGCACAGCCGTGGCAGTTACTCCTATATTCTCATCACCAAATATTTTCCTTGTTTCCAGAACCATTTTCATCTCTTCCTTAGTATAACCGTTTCCCAGAAAAATATCAATCTGTGGAAGAGAGTTAAAGGCGATTTGATGAGGATATACCTTTGTTTCATAATCCTGAAAATTGAGTATCGCTTTAGTTTGACTGGCTAACTCTTCAATTGCTTTTAAACCGGTGCCTGATACAGCCTGATATGTGGAAACCACAATTCTCCTGATTCCGCATTTTTGGTAAATCGGATAAAGAGCAACCAGCATCTGGATTGTCGAGCAATTTGGATTTGCGATAATACCTTTGTTTGTATAATTTTTTACAGCAGCAGGGTTCACTTCCGGAATCACCAGAGGAATTTCGGGATCCATTCTCCATGCACTTGAATTGTCGACTACAATACAACCATCTTTTGCTGCGAAGGGCGCAAATTTTTTACTCGGTTCCCCTCCTGCGGAAAATATAGCTATATCAATTCCCTTAAAAGAATCCTCTTTTAATTCTTCAACTGCTATTTCTTTCTCCCTGAACTTCAATTTCAAACCGGCGGATCTATGGGAAGCCAGGAATTTAATAGATTTTACAGGAAATTTTCTTTCCTCAAGGCAGGTTATCATCTGGTTGCCGACAGCGCCTGTCGCACCTGCCACTGCAACATTGAATTTTTTTTCAGCCATGATTTCGGTCTCCAGCAATATATTTTACAACAAGATCGCCAACTTCACTTGTGGTGTATCCCATTTTTCCGGCAGCGGTATCGTCCAGGTCATCACGCAGCACCTTGATTACAGCGTTTTCTATTGCCTGTGCGGCATTATCTTCGCCAAGAGTTGCAAGCATAATCTGAGCTGCGCAAATTGCAGCAATGGGATTAATTACCTGTTTTCCTGTATATTTGGGTGCAGATCCACCTATTGGTTCAAACATGGAGACGCCTTCAGGATTGATATTACCTCCTGCTGCAATTCCCATCCCCCCCTGTATCATTGCTGCCAGGTCGGTTATTATATCTCCAAACATGTTATCTGTAACAATAACATCAAACCATTCCGGGTTCTTTACCATCCACATGCAGATAGCGTCAACATGAGCATAATCGGTTTGAATATCCGGATATTCTTTGGCTACTTCATAAAAAGTCCGCTCCCAGAGATCAAAAGCATATGTTAGGACATTGGTTTTACCGCAAAGAGTCAATTTTTTAGCCTTGTTCCTGCTTCTGCAATATTCAAATGCGAATCTGATGCATCGTTCCACACCTTTACGGGTGTTTATTGAATCCTGGATGGCAACTTCATCAGGTGTGCCGCGTTTTAAGCAGCCTCCTGCTCCGGAATAAAGTCCTTCAGTGTTTTCACGCACTACAACAAAATCAATGTCATCTGATTTTTTGTTTTTTAAGGGAGTTTCAACACCTTCATATAGTTTAACCGGCCTCAGGTTAATATATTGATCAAAATCAAACCTTAATTTCAAAAGAAGGCCTTTTTCAAGAATACCAGGTTTTACATCAGGATGGCCTATTGCTCCGAGATATATCGCATCTGCTGCAGCCAAACCTTCGGCATCAGCAGCAGGAAAGATTTCTCCGGTGGCCTTGTATCGTTCTCCACCCAGATCATAATGAGTAAAATCAATCGTGAATTCAAATTTTTTTGCAACAGCCTTCAGAACCTTAATTCCTTCGTTGGTAACTTCCGGTCCGGTCCCATCGCCCGGAATAACAGCAATTGAATATTGTTTTGACATATTAGTTTACACCCGCATAAAAAATATCCATTGGCTATTGAAAAAGCGCAATGGATAAAGTTAATATTAATTAAATATAGCTATTAAGAACGAGGACTAAGGAACGAGGACGAATTAACTTCCCTGTTCCGTATCTATTATATTTGGTTTTGTATTTTTAAAATGTTTCAGCGCTCCAAGAGGACCGGAAATAACATAAGTGAGTCCCATAATAAAAAGAGCAATTGAGGGTTCAGCCGCAATGAAAATAAATATCATAACTGCTCCCACCAGAACATTAAACTTCATTTTTCTGAACAGTTCCGGTTTTTTAAAACTATTATATTTTATTGTGCTGACCATCAAAAAGGAAAGGGTATTCATAATAATAAATATCAGTATCGGATTTATATTATCACCCATTTCAAACCTGTGGCAAAACAAAACAATAACGGCATTCATTCCTGCTCCCGCAGGTATCGGGAGACCAATAAAATAGTTACTGTCCACACTTCCTGTTTGTGTGTTAAAGCGTGCCAGCCTGAGAGCGCCGCATATAAGGAAAAGAAAAGCAGCGAGCCAGCCAATCCGGCCAAGCGGTTTTAGTGCCCACAGGTATATCATAAGGCCTGGAGCCAAACCAAAAGAAACAAGATCAGCGAGAGAGTCATACTCAACTCCGAATTTACTTGTAGTATTTGTCGCCCTTGCAATTTTTCCATCTAATGAATCAAAAATAACCGCTATGAGAAGAGAAACGCCGGCTGCCGTAAATTTGCCGTTTATCGAAGATATTATGGCATAAAACCCGCAGAAAATATTCAGGGATGTAAATATATTAGGCAGAATATATATGCCTCGACGTATCTTTTTTGGTATATTTTTTTCAATATTCTTGTGTTTCATGATAAAAACCCCAAAATAGAATTACCTGCTTTAACTTTGTCTCCAATAGAGACGCTAATATCAAAATCTACAGGAAGGTAAACATCCAGCCTCGATCCAAAGCATATTATGCCGAACCGTTGTCCTCTATCTACAGTATCTCCCTGCTGCAAACCGCAAATAATACGTCGTGCAATTAGTCCTGCGATTTGAACAAAACAGATTGAATCTCCATTTTCAGTCTCAAGAAAAATTGCATTATGCTCATTTTCTTTTGATGCCTTATCCAGATTTGCGCGGAAAAATTTTCCCGGATAGTAACAAAGATCAGTTATTTTGCCGGCATATGGAATCCGGTTAACATGAACATTGAAAACAGACATAAAAATACTTATTTTTATACATTTTTTTTCTGTAAAACGATTTTCTTCAATAAGTTCAGCTTTAATAATTTTACCATCGGCAGGTGAAACAACAGCACCTGTCTTGTTCGGTACCACCCTGTCCGGATCTCTAAAAAAACAGCATACGCTGCTTGTAACAATCAATCCGATAACTGTCGGAATTACAAGCCCAAGGAGTGCAAAAACTGCCGTTACAAAAGCCCCTGCAAAAATAAAAGGATATCCTGCCTTGGCTATGGGGAATGCAATTTGTCCCGGCGGATCAGGCCACGAAAATTTTTTCATCTAATTCTGCCTTAAAATTTGTTTAAAAATATGTAAGAAACGGGGAAGTTAATTCGTCCCCGTTCCTAAGAACTCACTCAAAAATATTAAATGCAAAAGCGCAAATTATCATTGCTATAGATCATTTATTAAAAATAGATAGTAAAGTCAAGAATAACCCTCCCCAAGTACGATATCAAGTACGATATCAAGTACGATATCAAGTACGACAGGGCAGGTAGTGATAGCGTGGGAATAAAAAAAGATATCTATTGTTTAATTTTTAAATCTATGGGTTAATTTCCATTGTTGGATAAATTCCCTTTAAATCTCCACCAGGGTATGGTTGAATTGTGTTAAATGAAATATTTTGATTTTTTTGAGCATGACCAGTCTCATCATTGTTTGATATATCAAAAAAAGCTCCATTGGCTTGAAGTATATGCTCAATCCTTTCTTTAAAAGCATCAATAAAAATACCGCCATTTCCTTTAAATTTCATATTGCCCAGTTCAAATTCATTCTTTATATTTGAAAATGATTCTATCGGCATTCCGTTTAATTTTAGATCTTCCGAATTTGTTATACATCCCCATACAATAAAACCGGAAGGGATTATCAATGGTTCTTCAAGATCTATAATTGTATGAGGCATGACAATACAGCCATCCCCTATGATAAGAGGCTTGTCAATTTTACCACGAACAAAAGAGTTAAACCCGACAAAAATATTTTCCCCCAGTCTTGAATTGATAATTTTTGCTCCATGGGCTGTAATATCATATCCTTCAAGATGAGAATTTATAATATAGCAATTTTCCTGAACATTTGCTCCTTTTCCCAGGCTTGCATCTTCCAGATAAGCTCTTTGAGCTACGAGAACATTTTCACCTATTCTTGTTTGCCCTCTTACCACTGCATACCTGTCTAAAGCAGTATTGTCCGGTATTGAAACAGAATGTTCTCTATTAATAACCTCAAAAACATTTTCAAAATCCACTTTTCGGTTTTCGACAAAATCCATAAAAAGACCTACAGGCAAATTTTGTGAATCAAAATCAATATATTTTTTTAAAATTTCTTTTGAAAATTGATAATGAAAATCAAAAATATTTTTATAACGTACCTTTATAGTACCAGGATTTATTTTTTTATGAGCAAGGTTTTCTACCTGTATATAGGAAAATTCTCCAATAACACAATCATGAATGGTAGTTAAATCAACAGTACTAAAAGGCCCTAAAAAACATCCTTTAGTTGGCGATCCATGAATATTTGCAAAATGGGTTGAAACTGTATTCTTTATATAAAAATTTTCCAGATTTTCAGGATCATGAGAAAAATTATGTACAAGAGTTTTAATTAAAATACTATCAGTTATCTGTATTTCTTCATCATCGTAAACAGGGATTTCATAATTTTTATGTTTATAAGTAGTACCTTTACACTTTAATTCATCTCCTCTTATATCACTTTTATACAATATGGAATGATCTATTTTGCTTTTTCCTAAAAAATAACTGCCTGCAAGGGACGAATGAATAAATTTAAAGCTTAATTTGTGATAAGGTGTGATACCATAAAAAGCATAAAATTTTGATAATCGGCATTTTAGATTTGTATTGATAATATAAGGGTTAACATCGAATTCAAGCTCTCTGAGATTAATGTTTACTCGTTGAATGATTTTATTTATAAGTACTTCAATTTTTGTCATTTTTATAGCCTTTCAAATATAGGACAGAGGCCGAATTAACTTCCCCAACTATGCATCACAGTTTCAGACCATCTTTGCCCGATATACCCGATCTAAAAATAAGGGGTTCGCACAAAAATAAGTTAGCCATTTTATTTTTTTATTTAATATCATACTTTATTAACAAATTCAAAGAAAAGATTGGCAGTTATTTTGTCTTCGTTCCTTAAAAAATAATCTGCACATTATTTCATCCCCGTTTCTATCGAATACCCTCATCTATGAATATTTTTTTGGATTGACAATTGTAAATTATATCATTATGTATGAACATATGCTCAAACATAATAACAGGAAACAAATATGGACTCAAAAGATCAAACAAACCAAAATCGTACTAATAAAGACCTTTGTAATGTGCGCATGATTCATTTCGAAAGAATTGCATATGCAAAACAACAAGCAATTCCCGTCAAAGAACTCGACCACATTGTAAATATGTACAAGATGCTGGGGGATCCCACACGTTTAAAAATGCTTATGGCCCTCAGGGATAATGAGATGTGTGTATGCGATCTTGCGGCCTTTACCGGCCTGACAGAGTCTGCTGTATCTCACCAGTTAAGGAGGCTTAGGGATACTGCTCTCGTAAAAAAAAGAAGAGAAGGTCAGGTTCTATATTACTCATTAGATGACAAACATGTGGATGAACTTCTTGAAATAGCTCTTGCCCATGTATGTGAATAAAAAAGAGAGGAATTAAATGATTGAATTTTTTTTTAAGGAACGAGGACGAAATAACTTCCCCAAATAGGCGCACAGATTTAGGTCAGGTTTGTTCGATCTAAAAATAGAAAAGTTGCAGGAATAGCAAGCTATTTCAATATGTTTCTACTTTTAGATCGGGCAAAGATGGCCTGAAGCTGTGGTGCATAGTTGAGGAAGTTAATTCGTCCTCGTTCCTAACGATTGCCAGACCCGCAGCCGCCTTTATTATGGCCATGACAGCCGGAATAACAGAAAATATTTTTCATTATTCTCAAAATGAACAATCATCAACATTATTGCCTATTGAGCCGGTTACAGGATCTTGTTGTGCAAATTGTTGTTAGCATGATACCGGCCAGGATAAAGGTTTTGTTCAAAAAGTATTCTCTGCACTGGTTTATGCTTTTACAGATGTGTGGGACGATCTGGCAGGCTGGTTTTTTGCCGGTCTTTTGATTGCCGGATTTATTACTGCTCTTATACCTGATGAGTTGATCAGTCGTTTTCTTGGAGGCGGGCTGCCATCAATGCTGCTAATGCTGCTTACAGGCATCCCTCTTTACATATGTGCAACTGCTTCAACACCCGTTGCAGCCGCATTAATCATGAAGGGCATCAGCCTGGGCGCTGCGCTGGTTTTTCTAATTGCCGGTCCTGCGACAAATATAACATCCCTGACTGTTTTAACTGGAATCCTTGGGAAAAAGACATTGATAATTTATCTCACGACAATTGCAGTATTTTCAGTTACCTTTGGCCTGATGATTGATAAAATTTATCTTATTATGAATATATCTCCCCAGGCCATTATCGGAAAAGCATCTGAGATGCTTCCCCTGTGGCTGGAATTTACAGGGACAGCAATTCTTGTTTTGATATCTGTAAAACCGTTTTACAGAATTATTACAACATGTAAAACAAAAATTTTTATGAAAAAAAAACAAAGGGACATCTAAATTTTTTTATACCCGTTCCGTATCATGATACGATTATGTTTCACTGCTCAATTGAGACACGTTTATTGAGACATTTCCTCAAAGTCCTCCGAACTTCTTCAGTTAGCGTATGCCCAATATAATTCCTTAAATTCTGAAAAAGCATTCAACAGTAATGCTTTTCTAAAATGCACCTACAATTTGTTTTTTATTTTTTTAATGCCAATATCTGCTGTAATATTAATTTGTTATCGTATAATTGTTTCACGATACACATCTGCCTTAACAAGATTACCGGAATTAGTGTTGCTTAACCTGAAAGCATACCATAACCTTCTCCTAACCATTTGTTATCAATACCAATTATTTTTTTACAATTTTGCCAAATCATGGCATGCTTATTGAAAGCTATGTAAAATAAAGCATAAAATATATCTATTAATAAACAGTATAAAACGATTTTTTGTGATTATCTATCAATATTATTTATAGGAACGAGGACGAATTAACTTTCCTAACTATGCATCACAGCTTCAGGCCATTTTTGCCCGATCTAAATCTGTGCGCCTACTTGTGGAAAATATTTCGTCCCCGTTCCATAGCAAAAAGGGAAAAAATGGAAAAAAAAAGAGATTTATTGGAAAAGGGCGCTCTGGTGCAACGAGATGGTCAAACTTATGCAATTGTACCTCATATTCCAGGGGGGTTATGCACACCAGAAATGTTAAGAAAAATTGCTGATGTATCTGAAAAATACAGTGCCGCTGCCATAAAGCTGACAAGCGCAGCCAGAGCCGTTATCGTTGGACTTAAAGAAGAAGATATAGATAATGTTTGGAAAGAGCTTGAGATGTCACCTGGTGCGGCAGTCGGACTGTGCGTACGAAGCATCAAATTTTGCCCTGGCACAACTTTTTGCAAGCTGGGCCAACAGGATGCAGTTGGGCTTGGGTTGAAACTGGACGAATTATATCATGGCACAAAAATGCCGTCCAAGTTTAAAATCGGTGTTTCCGGATGTAGAAATGCATGTGCCGAGTCCTGGATAAAGGATCTTGGGCTTATTGGTGAAAAAAAAGGATGGAAGGTTCTGGCTGGCGGCAACGCCGCCTCAAAACCAATGATTGCCAGCCTTATTGCAGATAGTCTTGATACGGATGAAGTTCTGGCTTTAATCAAAAAAATAGTAGAACGGTACCAGCAACATCCCAAAGCCGCAAGGCTGGGGACTGTTATAGAAGAAGTCGGTCTTGAGCAATTCAAAAAGGATGTAGGCGCAGCCTAATATTTTTAATTCAACAAAAGGAGAACAAAATGGAACTTACCCAAGCAGTAAAAGACGTACTGAATAGTAAGGATAGAGTCAACATATTAAGCACGGTAAACGGAAAAGGTGAAACAGATGTAGCGGTTTTCGGTTCAGCTCAGTTGACAGATAATAACACAATTTCTTTTGTTCTGAAAAATACAAGCAGATCCCTGGAAAACATCAAAGAAACCACCTATGCATCCTGCCTGATTCTTTTGCCTGAAACAGGAAGCAGCGGCCTTAAAATAAAAGGCTGCCGGCTTTACCTGAAAAAAGATTTTGTTGAACGATCACGAAATCCGGTTTATCTTGTTGAAAGAGCTGAAGGTGAAGAAGCAGCAGGCTGGGAAAAATCATTTAATGTGGATCGGGAAAAGAAAGCCGAAGACCGTTCTACCCCAGATAGTTATCTGGTTGTTTTTAGTGTTATTGAAACCCGCCCGATTGTTGATACCGGACAAGGCATTTAATTTTTTTGATAATCCATAAAACCCATATTTTTTTATTTCAACTTCATTGGTAAAAAATTATATAAATATGCAGCACTCTCAGTGGCGATCACACAGATCGCCCCTGAGAGCATCCTGGTTTAGAACCATCCCCCCCTACAATTTTTACATATAAAATTCAGGTTGGTTCGATTTTTTTGGACTTCTCGGTTTTAGCTCTGAACAAAATTTTTGTGTGCAATACAAAAAAGATGCCTTTCTGTGGAAAAACGAACATACATAAAATCAATGGGTTACGTTATGTACAGTTTGAATCAACCTTATAATCAGTTTTTTCAAAGAAGAGAAAAATTGCGAAGAACAGAGGCTATCTTTTCATCTTGCTTGGCTAACTCTCTCATAGCCATAACGAGACGGGTCAGCAAAGAACCATCCTTGTGGTTTATATCAAGATCACGCATAACGTCTTTTTCAAGATGTTCAAGCCGCTCAACAACAGGCTTTAACATTGTACGACGATCCCAGGCAATGTAGGCAAACAAGGCAAGAATTAATGCTCCTATTGAACTGAATAAAGCAAGCATGGTAGTTTGTTGACTGGAAATTCTTTGATTCATATCATCTATTCTTTTGCCAAGAGCT
>Ga0209633_10003358_pt1 | contig 14817 bp, 12 predicted proteins | sample Cruoilmetagenom1_FD_187290 | JGI IMG/M metagenome (GOLD analysis project Ga0209633, IMG submission 187290) | Oil polluted marine microbial communities from Coal Oil Point, Santa Barbara, California, USA - Sample 1 (SPAdes) (version 2) | ecosystem: Environmental > Aquatic > Marine > Oil seeps ... | reverse complement strand
TATCTACATAGGGAAGTGGCAATAATAGCCGGGCTTGTACAACAAACGGTTCAGCTCGTGGCTTCTCGCTGCGCTCGAATCACGATCTAACCTTATTCGTTAGGTTTTTCATTTAGTATTCTCTTATAAAATTAATAGTACTTGTGAGCAATCTAAACCATGTAACAAGCGATGTACAAGGTTACACTTAGATCACAAGTGATTTAAAAAAAAGTAAATGCAGATTATTAGATTTTATCTGCTTTTAACTTGAGTCATTTTACCTAACTAAGTTCAACCTAATACTAATAAATAAACTTCTAACGAGAATCTTATTGCAAATAGTAGCTTACTTCAAACAAAATGCGGGAATGACGAGTTTTGATCAGAGGTCTTTTAAGGAGAACGTGATTAAACAAATAAATCTTCCAAAAAGGCGCTGGATAGATTGCCTGGCGTTGTTTCAAAATTAGAAACATTGGGGAAGATTTTAGAAATCAACGATTGATCGACACCAAACCATTCACAGATCGTAGCATTTATTTGATCCTGTGCTGTGCTGGGTATCATGCGTCCTTTTTTACTGTAATCATCTGGACCATCCAGTGTCAGGTCTGGCAGGTTTCCAAACATTTTTCCGCCATTTAAATTGCCAGCTGAGCGATCCCCTGCTCCACCCATAACAAAATGATGACCGCCCCAGGCGTGATCTGTACCACCGCCGCTATTGACACTGATTGAACGTCCAAAATCGGACATTGAGAATGTTGTCACCTTTTTCTCATGCCCCAGCTCTTGCATCGCTGTTTGAAACTTCCATAGCCCTAAGCTTATTTCACGCAACAGAGCTGAATGGCGTGTTGCCTGATTATTATGTGTATCAAAGCCACCCATGGTGACAAAGAATATCTGGCGCTTATAGTTTCCGGTGTTAAAAGCATCTTTGGCACCAAGGTCAATCATCTGCGCAACCCCCTCAAGTTGCCGGGTAAAACTACCTGACAAGCCCTGAGAAAAACCAATATCTGCGGCTTCAACATTTGCAAATAAATCCTCTCCATAAGGTCCTTTGCTTGAATAGTTTATGGAATTTTCTTCCAAAGTCGCAGATAGCGTATCAAAGCTGGTCATGGAACGATCAATCATGTTTCCATACAAACGCTTAAAAGGATTGGAGTCTGTAAACGCAGTGTTATTGAAATTTAAGGTACTACTAGAAGCTTCACTAGCAATGCCTGATAGCGATTTAAAAATAGCACGACGATCATCTTCACCCAGATTATGATCTTTCCTCATGCCTCTATAAAATGGCACTTTGCCAGGTTTTAAAACAAGTGGTGATGTCGAATCACCAATTAACATACGGTTATTGCCGGAATAAGAAATATTTAGTCCCAAAGGCGAACTATTATTGACGCCTGCCCATGCATCAGCAATTTTTCCTGCCCAGCCAATATCATTCAGGTTATCACCCTGCCCCGTTTGTAAAGCACGCTGTTGGTGGTTATGAGCAAACAGAAATAATGGTAAATCTGCAGATTTATCTTTGATCTGCGCCCGTGTTACCGGAGAGACCAGATTCCCTACATTGGCAATAACAGACGCTTGCTTATCCGTGATTAATTGTGCCAATTCTGGCATTAGGCCGTTAACACCAACAGGAAACCCATTGGATGCAGCCAGATCATAAAAACCTTTAGTGTATGCCGTTTCCTGTTGTCCATTGACATTGTAAAGATTAGCCGCACCTTTTCCCAAAGTACCATTTTTTATATCATTGGCAATTGACGCTAATCCCAAATCTTTTCTCTGGATGGCAAGATTTCCCCGGCCCGCCTTATAAGTCGCGTAGGAAGAAACATCGCTTGGGATAAACATATTAAAACTGTCATTCCCCCCGAGGAAGAAAACCGCAACCATCGCTTTATAACCAGAAAACTCTGGATTCGCCGCAGTGGCTTCACTCATCAGAGCTAATTGCCCCATTGAACCTAAAGCCCCTGCCGCGCCACCACTGGCAAGTAACTTTATAAATCGACGTCTCTCTTTATCTGTGCTGCTTTTCATGGCTTTATCCTATTATTTTTGTATCATATATGCGCTGGATGTTGTTATAAGCTGTACGCTTTCGCGGATAATATTGTGCGCTTCCTTAAAGTCATTAGAACTTCTAAGCCGCTTTGCGCTCAATAAATATTCTCTCAAAGATGCCCTATATTCAGCTGTCATTGTATTTCCCAGCATCACCTTGTTCAGATGCTTCAATAAGGCATCAATTGCTTTTTCCCTATACGGAATTTTATCCTTTGGATCAATCTCTTCCATATTCGAAAAATCTTCATTAGTGTCACCATCCAGTGCCTGCTCAAAGATATCCAGCTCTTTATCAAAATCTATTAGCATCACATGAGCAGAATAAATAGAACGTTTTTTTGCATATTCTCCAAGCGTCGTCTTTTTATTTAGCTTAGTAATATCGTTCTTTTCATTACTGCCTAAAAAATAGTTAAAGCGGTTATTAATATCAACCAGGGTTTGATCTGTCTGAATTTGTGATTCCGGTGCAACTAATCGATTAGCCGAAAAATAATTATCACTGGGAACATAATCCGTATTGTAAAAATTAAATACTGACTTTGCACGAAAGGGAGCCTGCCCAAAATGATCATCCGGTTTGGCATACATATATACACCATTGACTAGCGACCTATTCCCATTCTCATCCTTAACGCCCTTCCAGCCATTAAGCGGCGTAACCCTGAATGTACGAAGTAATTGAGTCCAGGCTAAAATTGGCTCCTTAACCTTGCCAAAGGTAGCGATGTTTATTGATGCATTATCCCGAGCTTCGTTATCTTTTAAAATTGCCCCGATAACGGCTTTCAAATCACCTTTTACACCCTTGCCATTATCATTAAAAATGGTCGCTACTCTGGCAACATACGCAGAAGATGGATTAGAAGTAACCAGACGCGTAATTAAATTACGACTAATAAAAGGGGCCATATTAGAATGGCGATACAACACATCAATCGCCTGATCCAGTCCACTACCATCTGCACCCGCATCCAGAGCAAAAGTAGTACCTAAAATAGTAACTCTTCCATCCCCTCCTTCTGCAATTTCATCTTCATGATACTCAGCAATAAACTCCATTGTATTGGCATATTCACCATCATTCGTACGTGTTTTGCCGAACTTCTTATTGCCTTTTAAGTCCCAGCCAGTCATCACTTTCGACATCTCTTCTACGTCGCTCTGGGTATAACTGGGGATTAGATTATCGCCAGCATCAGGATAAGTACTTGTATCATTATCTCTATTGGGCGAACCATCCAGATTGAGATCATAGAGACCAATAGAGAAAAGTTGTATCAGCTCGCGCGCAAAATTTTCATCGGGGCGAGTACCTTTTTCAGGATCAGCTTTACTATTACCCTGATGGGACAAATAAACACCCATGGTGGCACTGCGAGAGATTTCACCGAGTAGCGTTCGATAATTACCAAAGGCATTTTTGGCAAGAATATCATTATAGTAAGAGAGGCTTTCACCATGTTTCTTAAGCCTTGGGTCAAGACCTGATGTCACTAATAACTGGCTCAAGGCATAAGCAACTCGCTGTCGTAGTTGATCACTGCCTTGTCGAGGATTAGTCGGATGACTCAATGCATTTTCCCACCAGTCAGACATCTGGTAAGTCAGTAACTGGCTATTACCCTTTTGATTGAACACAGTGTCATCATTATCTCGACCTCCAAGATACCAATCCCTGCTTGGATCAACTGTTTTTGATATCTCAATCGTGCGTTGTAAGTGCGTCTTATGCTTGTCAGATGAACTATCATAGGCAGAAGCTTTATTGAGCTGCTCATCAATCCAGGAAAAAGTGCCAATGGATACTACCCGGTCAATCTCACTTTCAGTTGCACCAAAAGTGGCCTGTGTCAAAAGACGATAAGCACTGGTGACAGAAGCTGCCCTTGAGGCATTATCAGGATATTCATCCTGACTATCTGCAACACCATCACCATCTTTATCCATTTTTTCCGAAGGATCACAAACATCACCCTTACCATCATTATCCGCATCGGCTTGATCCAGATTCGCTACCAGCGGACAATTGTCCTCAGTATTTGCAATTGCATCATGATCATCATCGTCAATGATTTTATCGGAAATACCGCCGCTACCACTTCCGCACGCACTTAGAATGAGCAAAAAACACAGCACAACAGCTGGCTGTTTATTCATGATAGATAACTCCAAAACAAATATTACAAAACAAGAAATTATTTTCATCCCTATTTTTATTATTAAGTCGTGGGGACTTCAGAATGCAGTCTATGATCTACAATACATCAAATAGTTCCGCCTGCACTGGAAATCTTTACATGTAATATATAACCATGCAACACCCAATATCTACCATTTATCGGATGGCTAGTTTCTCTGATACTGAGCTTTGCATAAATTCTAGCAGTCGTTAATAAGCTAACGAGCTATCATTCAAAACCATGGGGGTGCCATGTTTCGACTTGGCTCAGCAGAACTGATTCCGTTCGACAATCTCAGCACAAGTGTGAATAAATAGCTGCTTTAATTGGCTTTTAATTCACCTTACGGACAGCTAGAGAATGATATTGTTGATAATTACGAAAGACTAACTAACAGCTCTATAAATCATGAATAAGAAACTCCAAATTATAATAAGAATCAGTTTGCTTTTGATTATGGTTATTGTTGGTTTTTTTGCGGTTTTCCCTCAAGCTCCAGATTTAATTGACTTCATAGTAGCCGAAAAGAAGCAACAATATCGTCAATCAATATCTACTAAACAATATCGTCATTCAGCATCTGCTAAAAAGAGCGAGTGGAATATTGGACAAATTTTTAAGAAGAATATAGCTCCCGAGCGAAGAGAGATTGAAGAATACCTTTTAAGAACTAAAAACTTAAAAAGAATAGTCTGTATTGGAAAAACACCGAAAATTGTTTATTACAAAGATGAAAATAGAATATCACCTAGTTCTCCTGAAGTTACTTATCAGCTTATTAGAACGTTCAACAATAACCAAGCCGCCCTAGAAACCGGAAAAGTATTTATAACTCCAGATCTTCATAAGAAAGGAGATAATATACCAAGTTGGTTATTCCGAGATTTAAAGACTATGTTTGACTCTAATAGACTAGAAGGATGGAAGTTTAGCTTGGCTCTCACCCCGAGCCTTACACCCATAAACCAAACCATACTATCTACTGAGAAGCATAAACCAAGCATTGTTACTTGCGACTTCTAAAAAGAAGCCCTGCAAGGATATCACTTAGCTAAGGCGCTAATACTAAAAACCTAGGGGGGTGCCATGTGTAATAATAGCGGTAGGAACTGTAATTGAATTAAGCCATTGTTATCACATATATGAAACCAAAGACTGCCATCTTACTGGCTATAATTGTTATTATACTGGGAGTGATTTCCAGATTAGTTAATTCTGACAACATTTTTATAAACAAATACTTAGGTGATTCACTTTACGCCGTATTAGTCTATTTATTAATTTCTATTTCTCCCCTTAAACTAACATTGATTCAGCAATTTTATGCAGCATTATTGATCTTGCTTTGCATAGAATTTTTCCAGCTAACGCTCATCCCTTTGCATCTAAGCCAGAGTGATAATTTCTTCTACAAGCTACTCGCCAAGATACTTGGGACCACATTTAGCGGGTATGACATACTCGCCTATATAGTGGGTTTATTAGTGATTTTTGGTTTTGATAGAAGTATGCAAAAAGCTAAACATGCTTCAAAAGACCTTGTTTAATAAGAATTAATGCAACTGATACAAAAAACTAGGGGGGGTGCCATGTATTGATGACATACATTATTTAAGGAGATCCTGATTAAGGAAACTCTGATTACGAACTATCATTCTCTTTATTTAATAAATTTTCTAAATATAAGACCCCTAACGGAATACCATACTCTCCACAATGGATTACGAAGCCTTCTTTCTAGCTCTTCCATCTGTTCTAATATCGTTGCTCCTGAGTGTTGTCTAGCAGCATTTTCAGATTGATCTCTTTTTGAACTTTCCTCTCTTAAACTTTCTTTCCTTAGCCATTCTTCATGATCTTTGCTTCTGCTTATCGTTGCATGCCATCCTTCGATTCTCTCAAATAACTGTTCTTCATTGACCTTTTCAATCTGATTTTTAATTGCCTGATCTTCGATATTCTTTTCAAAATTATCCCCCAGCACAACAAGTGTTACGCTGTTATTTATTTCATTAAGGCAGCTAGCCCCTAAGGACTCGAGGGTTTCAGAATCATACTGAATATCACCAGAAACAAAGATACAGTCACTTTTCAAAGGCTCAGAGAGCTCAACCCATTCAAGTTTGTTTTCTAGTTTTCCTAAAAATAACACCGCCCCAGTGGATGAATCTACAAATCTGAGCAGTGGATTGGATTGGGATATTTCTAAAATACTTGAATACATCTCAGAAAAATAATGTTCATCTAACATGCTAGTATCAAAAACTATGTGTAGATTTTCTTCATTCTGTATGACTTCAAAAACGCTAAATTCTTCTTTAGTAAGCTCGAAGATAGCCGGATAATCACCAATTAAATCTTTGAAATCCTGTTTTCTTTTTTGAATCTCATCTTTAGCTAAGTCTTTCCTATAAGTAAATATTTCAAAGAAACTCGCAACAACTTTTGAAGTTTTAGCATTATCTAAATCAACTCTTAGTTCTAAATCTTGTCCAGCCATCTTGTTGTCATCCTATTTTTATTATTACAAGCCTGATTAACCTTCATTATATAGATTTAATAAACTTGTTTAATCAAATTCAGATAGCCGGATTTTGGCTTCAATGTAAAAAAACGAGGGTGCCATGCCTTGGCTTCAAGAGCATTTGAGACTTGATAAGTTGGGGGCTACACTCATCGAAATGAGTCATTTTGGGCATATCAATTCAAACACAGGATAAGGTGACAAGCAAGCAGGAATGGAACTCATCCATTTATCAATTTTAAATGGCTTTATTTCCAGATAAATACAAATTTCCTCCAGATAAGTGGCGATGACTCAACCATCAAAAGTGTTACTCTGTACATAATTTAAAATAATAAATATTAACTTCAAGAAAAAACAATTATGCAAACACTAGACTCTTCCTTATTTAATTGGGATCAAGAAACATATAATAATTTCGGCAAGAAGACTCAACGCCTTAAACATCAACTAGATTTATTAGATGATGATGCCTTAATCAAGCTACTAGATGGTTATCCACGAGAATGGCTACAATGTTTTACCATGGGTTATAACCCTGAAGATTGTTCTGAATGGAAAGCTGTACACATTGATAAATGTAGCGGAAAGGAAATTTTAGAGGCAGTTAAAAAAGGTCGCCTCTGGATTAATATAATCAATATCGACAAAGCAGATAAGCGATTTTCCACAGTCATTGAAAAAATATATTCCAAGATTGCCAAGAATTCAGATCACCTCAAAAATATCAAATTCGGTTATAGCACTCTTCTTCTCTCATCCCCTGGTATTCAGGTATATTACCACCTTGATGCTGAGCCAAATATGCTTTGGCATTTAAAAGGTGAAAAGAAGGTTTGGGTTTACCCTAAAGATTCTAAGTTTTCCCCTCAAGGCGATTTAGAAAAAATTATTGCGCAAGAAGCAGACGAGGATCTTCCTTATAAAAGGCATTTTGATGACTCTGCTAAGTGTTTTGTATTGCAAGCAGGCGATGTCGTCTCGTGGCCAATCCATAGTCCTCACCGTGTCGAAAATGTTACCGTAAACCTTTCACTTACGAGTAGCTATTCTTCAAACAAAAGCCGTCGACAAAACGCTGTTCACTGTGCAAATTATTTCATACTAAAAAAGCTAGGACTAAAAAATCGGTCAACAACCAATAAAGGATTTATATCTTTTATTAAAGCCTATACTTATTTGATCTTGAATAAGCTTAAATTTTTTAAACGCCAAGATAGAACCTTACACTACAAAACAAACCTCATTCTTGATCATAATAGTGATAGTGGCATGACGACTTTGGAAAAATCAAGTTATCCTGTTTTCGCTCATCAAGGATAATAAAGTTGAAACCTTACTATAGAGATACACTTCCTGTTTACTACTTTAAGGAAGCGCTAAAAAAAGAGCAAATATCTAAGACAAGTCCTTCATTAAAAAATGATGATTTTAGAGTTGAGATTATCCAAACAAAGGATGATTTCTTTCAGCTAAAAACAACGTGGAATGAGCTTGTTTCTTCATCGCAAGACCCTAATCCTTTTATTTTATGGGAGTGGGCCTACACATGGTGGGAAGTGTATAGCTCAAAAGCAGATACGCTCTACATCATTGCGCTTTACGATGGTAACGAGTTGATTTCAATCGCACCCTTTTACATAAAAAAACAATTAGGATTTATCTATCGCCTAAGTGTTCTAGGAGAAGGCGAAAAAAATATAGACGCCGCTATAACACATTACCCTGATATAATTATTAGAAAAACACATCAAAAAGAGGCAGTTATCTGTTTAGCAAAGGTTCTCGATTCTGGAGTAGAGTCAAAAACTTATAGCTTTGATTATGCATCGTTTGATCTCCTAAAAGAAAATGCTGCGCTACATCAATTAACTAAACAATTATCATCTCGCCTAACTATTCAACTTCAGCAAGAGGCTAATCAGTTTTCATTACTCCTGCCTAACAATTTTGATGGCTACTTATCAGGATTAAGTAAATCCTCAAGAAAGCAATTTCGCTTAAAACAAAATCGTATGAATAAATTAGGTGAAATTCAAATCACTTCTGAGAAGTGTCTAAAAGAAGGTTTAGATATTACTGAAAAGCTACACCGTGCTCGTTGGAAAAATATTTCAAACGATTGTGTTTTTGATTCTGAGAAATTTACCCTTTTTCACCAAAAATTATGTGAAAACTTTGCAGATCAAAATGTAATAGATTTTCGCATTTTACGAATAAACAACACACCTGTCGTTGCAGCTTATAATTTTAATTATAATAAAACTTGCTTCAGCTATCTCAGTGGGTTTGAAAGTGAAGATGATAAGCGCCTCTCTCCAATGTTTATTTTTGATATACTAGAGATCAAGAATTTAATTAAGAAAAAGTACAACTATCTTGATTTACTTGTCTCAGAATCGGAGCATAGTTACAAAACAAAGTTTGGTAGTGACGTTATTCCTGTTTATAAAATGCGTTGGTTTAGAAAGAATCCTGTTTCGTATTTATTGAAAAATATTTTTATCATAAAGTCTTTCTTATCTTTACTTTACATCGCCTAAAAAATTGAAACGAAATATCCCTTTTTTCTTGCCAAGAATCAAAGCAAATCCAGCCACTCCGCTACCGCTTTAACCAATTCATCCCCTTTATTGGTAAAGTAATGATTGGCTTCAGGAACAATGACTTGACTAGATTTCGGGTTGCCAGCTTTACTAATTAATAGCATACGTTCCGGAGCCTTACTTTTAACGGACGGATATTCCTTTGAACCAAAAATATCGAGTACTGGAATGCTAAAATCAGCCAAGGGAAAAGGGTGCTTCATATGCTGACCAAAGTCTGTCGCACCCATACCTGCGCCGATATACGCGGTGATCATATCATCGACTTTACCTTGCTTGCTTCGCACCCATTCCATTGCCATATGCGCGCCACAACTATGTGCAAATAGCACAATATTATCTATCCCCTGCTCTTTTAAATGCTTTATTCCCGCTTCAATTCGTGGCGCGGCCAAGGGGAAAAGCGGCTCATAATCATAATACTTTGCTGATTTTATCAGTACAGGCATTTGTAATGAGAGTGTACGCCAGCCTTTAGCAGGAAGCTGAGTGCGTAAAGGGAAAACAGTATCTTCCCAATCAGGATGAAAACCGCGCCCATGCAGAATAATCACCGCGCCTTTCACTTTATCTTCTGGTTGTTGATCAATCGCCATGAACTTATGATCAGTTCCATCAGATGCATCATTTAGGTAAATTACCTCACCATCAAGAACAGCATCTTCAAGCTCAACTGCCATACGCTTTTCACGTTCCAGATCAGGTTTACCTATTTCGGTTTTGGCAAAGGCTTGCTGTGAAAACAGCATACAAACAATTGTCAGGACTAATGGGGTATTTTTCACTTTATCTCCAGTATATTTATTCAATATGTATATCATCAAGCATAGTTCAAAACAAATAACATACTCAAGTCCACACTTAGAACAGCGAAATAGAATGCACAGTATTTGGTTTCACAGTATATTCAAAAAGCCACTGCATAATCGAGTTATCCGTTTTAAACAACAAAACGGTAAGCTCGCTAAATCTTAGCTTCACCCTTAGGTTAAGGAACCTCTGATCAAGTCCAATTATTTTTAGCTTGCCAAAACAGCCGATACTTTCCATGAAGATCGCCGCAATAGAACAACTATTACAGCTCACTTCATGAAAAATAGCGGCAGTTTTTTCGGCGCTAAATTCTAATCGACTTAATCAGAGCTTCCTTAAGCGGGCATTTTTTGGATGTGCTGTGAAATCAAAGACTTGTGTTATATTCGTTTTTCTAGGCGTGGACTTGGGTAATGATTTACTTTACCTTTATAGCAATTAAAGGTAGTTTCTTACTATTATCTATCGCATCAATTTTTCAGCGGGCTTGCTGGGGACTACAAAATAATGAGCAATGACTATAACGCCGATTCCATAAAAGTACTAAGCGGACTGGACCCGGTACGCAAGCGACCCGGCATGTATACCGAAACCACCCGACCTAATCACCTCGCGCAGGAAGTGATTGATAATAGTGTGGATGAAGCGCTGGCAGGTTTTGCCAGTAAAATTCAGGTGATATTACATGCTGACGGCTCATTATCAGTGACTGATAACGGTCGCGGTATGCCAGTTGATATACACCCTGAAAAGAAAGTTTCAGGTGTTGAGGTAATCTTGAGTACACTGCATGCAGGTGGTAAGTTCTCCGATAAAAACTATGCCTTTTCAGGTGGATTGCACGGCGTGGGCATCTCGGTAGTTAACGCACTTTCGTTGATTTTAGAAGTACGTATTAAACGCGATGGCAAAGAATACGAGATGGTATTCGAGAATGGTCATAAAGAAACTGACCTGGAAGTCATCGGCACTGTTGGCAAAAAGAACACCGGGACTTCCCTGCACTTCTGGCCTAATGCTCAATATTTTGACACGGTTAAATTTTCGGTAAGACGACTTAAACATAATCTGCGCGCCAAAGCTGTTCTTTGCCCCGGTTTACACATCACTTTTACCGAAGAAGCAAAAAATGAAACCGAAGAATGGTATTACGAAGATGGCATTCGTGATTATCTCGTTGATGCCATTAAAGGATTTGAAAATCTGCCAGAAGAACCATTTCTGGGTGAATTTAAAAGTGAAAACGAAGCCGTTGACTGGGCAATTTGCTGGCTGCCAGAAGGCGGTGACCTGGTACAAGAAAGTTATGTAAATCTGATCCCCACATCACAGGGCGGCACTCACACTAACGGCTTGCGTACCGGGCTCACAGAAGCTTTACGCGACTTTGCCGAATTTCGTAATTTAATGCCACGTGGACTAAAGCTAAGCCCGGATGATATCTGGGACAAACTCTGCTTCATACTCTCTTTTAAAATGCTCGACCCACAGTTTTCAGGGCAAACCAAAGAACGTCTATCTTCACGCGCTGCCGCCAGTTTTGTAAGTGGCGTAGTCAAAGATGCCTTTAGCCTTTACCTTAATCAAAATCCAAATATTGGTGATTTAATTGCAGAGCATGTGATTAACAACGCCCAAAAACGCGCCAAAGCCAGTAAAAAAGTTGTACGCAAAAAGATAGCCACTGGCCCTGCTTTGCCGGGAAAATTAGCTGATTGTAGCTCTCAAGATTTAAATCAAACCGAAATTTTTCTGGTAGAAGGAGACTCAGCCGGAGGCTCCGCCAAACAGGCACGCAGTCGAGAGTTTCAAGCCATTATGCCTTTACGCGGTAAAATTCTAAATACTTGGGAAGTAGATTCCTCACAGGTTCTGGCTTCCAATGAAATCCACGATATTTCAGTCGCCATCGGCGTTGAGCCCGCCTCAGACAATCTGGATGAATTACGTTATGGAAAAATATGCATCCTCGCCGATGCGGACTCAGATGGTGCCCATATCGCCACCCTGATTTGCGCACTTTTTGTACAGCACTTTACTGCGGTTGTTAAAGCAGGTCATGTCTTTATCGCCATGCCACCTTTATATCGCATCGATATTGGCAAGAAAGTTGAATATGCACTCGATGAAGAAGAACTCAATGCCACACTTGATCGTCTTGAAGCAGAAAAAGTCAAAGGTAAGATTTCAGTGACACGCTTTAAAGGACTGGGTGAAATGAATCCATTACAGTTACGCGAAACCAGTATGGACCCCGACACACGCCGCCTAGTGCAACTAACCATGGATGAACCAGAAGAAACCCGCGCAGTCATGGACTTATTACTCGCTAAAAAACGCGCACAGGATAGAAAAGCATGGTTAGAGGAGAAAGGTAATCTGGCGATTGTTTAGGGCAAATGAAACTTTATATCCACGAACGGCGTGAAAATACAAAATACGATTGTTTAATACCAGTGCTAAAGATTCGTCTAATTATCTCTAATGCTAAAAACCAGGGGGGGTGCCATGTGATAAAACAGTTACCCTCACGCTCAGCTAGCGTGGATATCCTTAAAACATCAATCCAGCAATTTCACCAGACCCTTTAACACAATATCATTGTAACTTACGGTGCCAATCAGCTCGCTGCATTCATCGTCAACTACTGGTGCTACATTCAATCCAAAGCGGTTAAATAGTCTGGCACAATAACGTATATCCATATCGGCACGGATACTGATTACAGGCTTTGACATGATTTCATACAGATTGACACGCTCTGGCGAGCGGTCTTTTGCAATCACTTTTTTTGCAATATCTGCCAGCATCACCAGTCCGTACTCATCATCATCGTTGCGCTTATTGATAATAAGAATGTGGCTATCATGATGTTCCATTTTTTGCAGCGCTGATTGCACCGTATCGGTTCCTTCTACCATATCAAAATTACGCTTCATTACATCGCGTACTCGAATGATTGCTTGCTTGCTCATAGTTTTTCCTCAACTTTTTCAGTCAGCGTTTCTATTTGATGGGTTATGCCGACAACATCTTCAACGTCAATTTGAAAGGCAATACCAGCACCACTTTGGGTATCGAACTCACCCGCTTTTTTAATGGTTTCCAAAATATGGCGGCTCAAATGCTCTTCAACCAGCATCAGCAATACATCACGCTGTGCTTCCAATGTCAGACCAAAGAATGTTTTGCTTTCCTCAATACCTTCACCGCTGGCATTGCTAATAACCGTTGTGCCCGTAGCACCGGCCTCTCTGGCTGCATCTATGACTGCATTTGTTTTGCTGTCTTCGACCAGTGCAATTAGTAGTTTAAAGTGCATTATTTCACCTCACTTGATTCTTTGTTGGTAACTTTGGAAACTTCGATAACTTCATTAACTTCGGTAACTTCTTTTTTATGCTTACGCATATTAATAAACTCTGAAATCTGTGCATAGGCCATAACAGCCATAATTGGAAATAGACTAGCGAAGGCAATTAAGCCAAAACCATCCATTAATGGGTTACGTCCTGGTACAGTTTCTGCCAAACCAAGCCCCAGTGCCGCCACTAATGGTACAGTAACGGTCGATGTGGTAACCCCTCCTGAGTCATAAGCCAGTGGAACAATCATTTTAGGCGCAAAGAAGGTTTGAATAACCACGATAAAATAACCCGTAATAATAAAGTAGTGTAATGGATAGCCCGTTACAATTCTAAAAGTCCCCAGACCTATACCGACCGCAACGCCAATGGCAACCGCAATACGTAAACCCCAAACGCCAATGGAACCACCTGAAACCTGATTCGCTTTCATTGCGACTGCCATTAGCGATGGCTCTGCGATGGTAGTACTGAATCCAATGGCAATCGCAAACAAGTAGACCCAGAAATAATCCTGCCAATCGATTACACCACTAAAACCCTCAGCGCCATAAATAAAGGTGGGGTTGGTTAGCTGTTCTGCCATTAAGCGCCCAATTGGGAATAGCGCCTGTTCCAACCCTTGTAAAAATAACGCCAGACCGACAAGCACATAGACAAAACCAATGATTACTCGGCGCAAATTTGGAATCGGTTTTCTAAGAATAAAAATCTGAAAGCCTAATAGAATAATTAGGATGGGTAAAACATCACGCGCGGTTGATAATAATACGCCGAAGAAATCAATAATCCACTGTATCATTGGATCACCATCCCGTATGCCATCACGAAAATCATTGGCGTAAGCGAGGCAAAGGCGATAAGTCCGAAGCCATCAACCATCGGGTTGCGCCCCTTAATACTACTTGCCAAACCAACACCCAAAGCCGTTACCAGCGGCACCGTAATAGTTGAGGTCGTTACTCCACCAGAATCATAAGCAATACCAATAATGGATTTAGGCGCAAAGCCCGTCATAATCATCACGCCAATGTAGCCACCAATGATTAAATAGTGGATCGGCCACCCTTTAAGGATGCGTAAAACACCGATTAAGATGGCAAGACCAACCGAAAATGCAACCGTGAGGCGCAGCCCTGTTGCGTAAGATTTCATGGCATCTTCGGTATTTAGGATAATGCCACCATCGGCGGCGATTCGGGCAGATTCTGCGGCAACCGCAATTAAAGCAGGTTCTGCTACGGTAGTTCCAA